>Ga0209490_10000942_pt1 | contig 28603 bp, 21 predicted proteins | sample MAT06_FD_187209 | JGI IMG/M metagenome (GOLD analysis project Ga0209490, IMG submission 187209) | Freshwater microbial communities from Lake Fryxell liftoff mats and glacier meltwater in Antarctica - MAT-06 (SPAdes) (version 2) | ecosystem: Environmental > Aquatic > Freshwater > Ice > Liftoff... | reverse complement strand
AAAACAACGGCCAACCGAACTTTGTGGATTCGTAAAAAAATTATTATTCCATCATCATTGCAAACAGAATTTGCTAAAACGGGTTTACTAAGTTTAACGATGGGAAAAATTCTGCAAACAGATGATACCTATTTGAATGGTAAATTAATCGGATCAACCGGGTCTGGCGATGCTTACAGAAATTATATAGTAAAAAGGGACGACATTTTGTGGGATAAGGAAAATACCATTGCCATCAGGGTAAGCCATTGGGGTTCTTTTAATATATCTAAAGTGCCCACATTAATGGCTGCAGAGCCATTTATTTTTTTCGCCTACAACACAAGTCTGAAAAATGGCAATGCAAAAGCACCTGTACAAAATAAGAAACTTGAGTACCAATTGAACATTACCAATAAATCACCTAACACACTGGAGGGTCTGTTGAAAGCAGACTTCTATAATTTTCAAGGCCAGAAAATATACAATGCACAAAAAAAAGTGTTGCTTCAGGTTGGCGATAACCCAATTGTTTTTCCTTATAAATCCTCGAAAGCTTTTGTAAAAATTGTTTACAGCTTATCCGTTCCGTCTCTTAAATATTCTAATAAATGGAATGCAGAATATGGTTATGAAAATATCGTGTATCAACAAACAAAACCCGTAGTGGCTTACAAAGCTCCACAACAATATGTTCCGGCAGAATTAAGTAAAATTAAAATAGAAGGCTGGTTGGGAGAAAGACTAAAAGCTAATACAGAATTGCGTTTGCACAAAGTAGATGAAGATGCAATATTAGCGGGTTTCATTAATCGTCCTGGTAACCATTCATGGATTGGAGAGCATATTGGAAAATTTTTAGAAGCAGCTTGTAATGCCTATGCAAATAATAAAGACACTGCTCTAAAAATTCAAATTGATAGAATTGCACAACAATTGATAGCAGCTCAATTACCCGATGGTTATTTAGGGACTTATGATACGGCTAGTCACTGGTCAAGCTGGGATGTGTGGAGCCACCGGTACGATTTAATGGGCTTGTTACGGTATTATGAACTGTCTGGTTTTAAGCCGTCATTAACTGCCTGTGAAAAAATCGGCGATTTGTTGATGCAAACCTTTGGCACCGAAAAAGGTCAAAAAGATATTGTGAGATCTGGTGGACATGTGGGCATGGCTGCGACTTGCATATTGGAATCTGTAGCAGAGTTGTATCGGTTTACAGGAAACAAAAAATATTTAGACTATTGTTATTTCCTTATAAAAAGTTTCGATAATCCAAGAGGCCCAAAAATAATTACTACACTAAATGCTGAGGGTAGGGTTGATAAAGTTGCCAACGCTAAAGCTTATGAAATGATGTCTAATTTTCTGGGCATCATAAAATTGTATCGCCTTACAAATGATGAAAACTTTTTAAAACCTTTGGAAACTGCCTGGAAGGATATTGTTGCCAAAAGATTGTACATTACTGGAACTGCCAGTTCTTTTGAACATTTTCAGGACGATGATATTTTACCTGCAACCAGTAAAGATAATATAGGTGAAGGTTGTGTAACAACTACCTGGATGCAATTTAATTACCAGTTGTTTTGCATAACTGGTCAAATGAAATATTTAAATGAGTTGGAACGATCTGTGTACAACCATTTAACAGGTGCTGAAAATCCACAAACTGGTGGGGTAAGTTATTATACACCATTAATGGGTAAAAAACCTTTTAAAACTGATATAACTTGTTGTATGAGCAGTGTGCCAAGAGGCATAGTTATGATACCATTATTTGCAAATGGAATACTTAACAATGGTCCTGCTTTTCTTTTTTATCAACCAGGAAATTTCACCACAAGCATTGCCAGAAAAAAAGTTTCGTTTACAACAACTGGTGATTTTTTAAATTGTGAAAAGCTGATAATTACTGTAAATGAAAACAGCGGGATTTCTTTTCCAATACAGTTTAGAATTCCTTATTGGGCAAGCGGGTTTTCCATCAGTATAAATGGAACAACACAAAATATTACCAACACGGAAACGATTGAAGTTAAACGGCATTGGAAAAAAGGCGATAAAATAGCGATACATTTTACAATGCCCGTCATTGTATTGAATGGTGGTAAAAGCTATCCTAATCAAATAGCATTGCAGCGTGGCCCGCAGGTATTGTGTTTTGATAAGAGTGTGGATAGTTTAAACACAGATGCAGTAACTATTGATGCTAATAATATTCAATTACAAAAAGTGGATTCCCCGTTGCCAAAAGGATGGGTTGGTAATCAAAAGTTTCAACTAAAAGCATTCATTAACGACGTTGAAAAAGATATTTTTCTTGTTCCGTATGCAGATGCAGGCCAAACTTCCGGAGTTATCAGCACATGGTTAAAATTAAAATAATAAAATGAGAAAAAAAATAATTGTGGTTGGGAGTTCTAATACAGATATGGTTATGAAAACAACACGTTTCCCAAAGCCGGGGGAAACTTTAATGGGAGGCAAGTTTTTTGTGTTTTAAGGTGGTAAAGGAGCCAATCAGGCTGTTGCAGCAGCAAGAGCAGGTGGGCAAGTAAATTTTGTTTGCAAAGTTGGCAACGATGCCTTAGGAATCAACGATATTTAGCATTACAATAATGAAAATATTGATACTAATGGTATCTTACTTGATGAAACAACCGCAACTGGTACAGCAGTAATTATGGTGAATCAAGAAGGTGAGAATTGTATTTTTGTTGCTCCGGGAGCCAATGCTATGTTAACTGTTGCAAATGTTTCTGGCGTTATGGAAAATTTAAGTGATACTGAGTGGATTATTACTCAGCTTGAAACACCAATAGAAGTAATTGTTTATCTGGCAAAAGAAGCTAGGTAAAACAGAAAAAAGTTGGTACTCAATCCAGCACCTGCCACTGCTTTACCTGATGAGGTATTTGATGGTTTGTTTTTAATTACCCCAAATGAAACTGAAACTGAAATGCTTACAGGTATTTCTGTAAGAGATGAAAATAGTGGCATTAATGCAGCTGCCTTCTTTAAATCGAAGGGTGTTCAAAATACAATTATTACAATGGGTAGTAAAGGGGCTTTTGTATCAACTAAAAGTTTCACTGGTATTGTAGAAGCCAATAAAGTAAAAGTTGTTGACACCACTGCAGCCGGAGATATTTTTAATGGAAGTTTAGTTGTTACATTATCTGAAGGTAAAGATTGGAAAGATTCAGTGGAATTTGCATGCATAGCAGCAGCTATTTCAGTAACTAAAATGGGTGCACAAGAATCTGCTCCATTAAGATCAGTAATTGATAAATTTAAAATTTAAACTAACTACTATGTATATTATTCATTCTTATAGTGTTGCAATTTTATTCTGCATTATTACTATGCTCTGTTGGGGATCATGGGCTAATACCACAAAGTTGGCTTCTGCTAAATGGCGGTTTGAATTATTTTATTGGGATTATGCTTTTGGTATATTTTTTTATCATTAATTATGGCGCTTACAATAGGTAGCAAAGGTTCTTCTGGACGAGCATTTATTGAAGATATAAGTCAAGCAGAAAATGGTAGTTTAAAATCTGCATTTACAGCTGGTATTGTATTCAATCTGGCTAACATTTTATTGGTATCAGCAATAGGTCTCGCAGGAATGAGTGTTGCATTTCCTGTAGGTATTGGCATTGCGTTAATTTTAGGCGTAATATTAAATTATTATGCTAACCCTCAAGGTAATGCAGTAATATTATTTGCAGGTGTAGCTTTGATCGCAGTGGCAATTTTATTGAATGCAAATGCATACAACTAAAAATACAGGATTGTTTTCTTTAAAAGGATCGCTGCTGGCTATTATTGCTAGTATATTAATGGGTTTTTTTTATAAATATGTTGCTACATCATTGGTTGAAAATTTTGATATGCCAGAATCTGGTGAGTTAACTCCATATTCAGCTTTGGTACTTTTTTCTTTAAGTGTTGTTGCGAGCAATTTTATTTTCAATGGATTATTGATGCGTTTCCCCTTAGCAGGAACTAAGTTAAACGCTTCTGATTATTTTAAGGGTTCATTAAAAGATCACTTAGTGGGTATTCTTGGAGGGTTTATTTGGCATATTGGAATGTCGTTTAATATTATTGCATCTGGAAAAGCTGGTCCTGCTATTTCTTATCGATTAGGACAGGGGGCTACCGTTGTTGCAGCTATCTGGGGTATTTTTATTTGGAAAGAGTTTGCCAATGCGTCCAAAGAAACCTACAGAAAGTTGTACTTAATGTTGTTGTTATATATAGTTGGTATTGTTACAATTATTCTTGCAAAAAATTAAATTAGTTAATGAACTATCTACAGTTTGATAAAAATTATTTCTATTGTTTTACCTGATTTGTTTTATGAAAGGGTTTTCACAACATTCAATTGTTTATAATAACCAATGCCGATAATCATTTTACTAGTTTTTACGGTTTTAAAATTGATGAAAATGCAATAACTATAAAGTTTAATAAGTTGCCCAAACTTAAAATTGAATTTTATAGCAACTCCATTACCTGCGGACATGGTGTTGAAGTGCCCATCGATACTGCAGACTCTGGTAAGCCAGAATATTTTAATACCTACAAAGCCTATTCTGCATTTACTGTTAGGTATTTTAATTCACAATATCGTTGCACAGCCAAAAGTGGTATCGGAATAATGCTAAGTTGGTTCAACCTATTAATGCCCGAAATTTTTAATAGAGTTAATCCTAATGACAAAAATTCTCAATGGAATTTTACTTAATATCAGCCAGATATAATAGTAGTCGATTTATTTCGGAATAATAGTTGGCTGATAACAATGAAAGAAAATCCAGAATATAAAGCAAGATTTGAAACTACAATACCTAATGATGAATTTATTGTAAACGCATACGCCAGCTTTATTAAAACACTATGAAACAAGTATCTCAAAAATAATATCATTTGCTGTTTGGGTACTATGGACGCAACTAAAGATGTGTCTAAATGGGCTGGATATATTAATTCTGCAGTTTCTTTAATAAAGGATGAAAAGGTTAAAACCCACTTCTTCCCTTATTAAAAAAACAACTGGCCATCCCAAAGCCTCAGAGCAAAAAGTAATGGCAGATGATTTAATTGCTTTTATTGAGAATAATTATTGGAAATAGTAGTAAAAATATAGAACCAGCATAAGTTTTATGAGTTGCAGTAACAAAAAAGTCCCCTTCAAATCAGGTATTTCCTTTTTTTTGGTTGGAAATTGTTGATTTGGTAAAATAACTATAACTTTAGCATTGTAAAATTATAATTCAATATTATTGAACTATAAGTCGATTGTTATATTTTATTGTCAAATTTTTTGCTGTATGAAAAAAGTGTTAATCTGCTTCTTAAGTTCTATATCTTTTATTCTATTATTTTCTTGTAATAAAAAATCTGAAGTTAGTGGAGGACTAGTAATAGTTGCTCCGCCAGTTACACCAATTAATAATTCTAGGATTTATTATGTAGCTACTAATGGCGATGATACTCGAACTATAAATCAGGCTAAAAATTCAACTACTCCTTGGAAAACGATTCAAAAGGCCGTTAATAATATATCTGGTGGTGATACCGTAATTATTGCTGGAGGCGCTTACAATGAATCTGTAACAATAACAAGTAGATTAAGTGGCACGGTAAACGCTGTAACTCTTTTTAGTAATAAAACAGGAGAATCTGTAATAATTGAAGGTGGTATAGCTAACCCAAATAGTAGTGTTGTTCGTTGGTTAAGTCAGTTAAATATTAGTGGTGTTCAATATCTTACTATTAAAGGTATTAAAGTGCAAAATGTAAACTGGTATGGTATTAGGATTGAAGCTTCATCTTCTAATGTTACTGTAGATGGCTGTAGTACAATTAATAGTGGTGCTTCTGGTATTTATGTAAATTCTACAACAAATATCAATATCCTTAATAATATAGTAAGAAAAGCTTGTCAGGTTACTTCTAGAGATGTTTCCGGTAATGGAACCCAAGAGTGTATTACTTTGGCGGCTTCATCTAATTTTAAAGTAAATAATAATGAAGTATGGGATTCTTCAATACCTGGTGATGCTGGAGGTGAAGGGATTGATATTAAAGGAGGTTCTTCTAACGGTGAAGTAGCTAATAATTATGTGCATGATATTGTTCCATTAGGTATATATTTAGATGCTGGTTCTATTCTTGAAAATAATATCCGTGTATTTAATAATAAAGTTGTTAATACTTCGGGTGTAGGTGTGGCTGGAGAACTTGGTGGGCATGCAAAGGATTTTTATTTTTATAACAATATTATTAGCGATAGTAAGTCAACTGGTTTTTCATGGGGCAATACAGGAAATGGTCGATTCTCTAATATTTATGTTGTAAATAATACGTTTGTTAATAATGGAAAAACTGTAGGTTTTTCGGGTGATATTGCCAATTATAATACTAATCCGCTTCATACAAATTTGGTAATAAGAAATAATATAATTTATAATAAAGGAACTAATTATAAGTTTAGTTTTTTTACCAATTTGCTAGCACCTTTTGTAATTAGTAATAACCTTTATTTTGATTTTAAACAAGGATTATCTGGAGGGATAAACAATTTCACAACTGCTAATCTTACTACGGCTGATGTTTTGTTAGATCCTCAATTTAATAATTTAATCAATGGTGATTTTTCCTTAAAATCAATTTCACCTGCAATTAACAGAGGTATTCCTATAACAATTCCATCATCAACAATATTGATGTTTACATCCGATATAAATGGTAAATCTAAAGGAACCTCTAATTGGGACATGGGAGCTTTTGAATTTTAGGATTCTTTTTAAAAATGGTGATGCATTATGATAAATGTTAAAGGATAAATAGATATGATAACAAAACAAATATTTGTTTTTACTATTTTATTCTGCCAATCGCATTATAATAATGCAAAGTCTATATTTAAACTTAGTAATAAAGACGTATTGTTTAGTTGCAGTATTAAAAAACATCTGGGAATAGAAGAAACATTGTATATAAAAGATAATATAGTTGTAAGCGGAGGACCAAAAGAAATTATAAACCCAGATGATTCAAATATTAAACAAAATATTGTTGATTATATATCTACTGCATTAATTGTTAAAAAACGATTAATGCCCAAATTAGCAGTAATTAAATTTGATACAGTAAGTAACTATTCTTTTAAAATTAAGTCCAATAAACATATTAGTTTTGAATATATGATAAGAGCTGATTGGTGTGAAGGACCTCCATTAAAACCAATGAAGATTTTTTAAATTATATGATCAAGATAGCAAATGAAAATCCTTTTAAAGTGGTATCAAATAAAATTGAAAATAATTAGTGAAGCAATTACTTAAATACTATTTGATGTACTATTTTTATTTTTTTAAATCTTAGTAATAATTTAATGATAAAAAGTAGCCATAATATTTTTTTTATAGTTCAAAAGCAGAAAAGATTTTTATTGCTTTCAACTTTTTTGATAATTATAACATGTAGACTAATAGCTCAGGCCGTTAATTCTATTAAAATGAATTACATTCAAAATACGCCTGGCACTAATGTAAGAAAAGTTAGTAGCGACAAAGTTATTCATCGTTTCTTTGATACATCGCCGCTTAGTCCTTCAGGAAAACTTCTTGCATTATTTCGAATGCCTTACGAAAATAAATCTCCACAACCTGTCGATGCAGGTGATGTTATAATAGTTGATATGCAGTCTGGTAAAGAGCGTGTGGTGGCTCAATCGAGGGGATGGGAGGTTCAGTTAGGTGCCAATGTACAATGGGGGGAATCTGATCATCAGCTTCTTTTTAATGATGTAGATACTATAACTTGGAAAGCATTTTGTGTGGTGTTTGATCCTTCAACAGGCAAATCAAGACGCCTGAGTGGTACTATTTTTATGGCTTCAAACGATGGTAAACTGATAGCCAGTTATGATCTTATAAAATCTTCTTATGCTCAGGTGGGATATGGTGTTGTTATTCCTAAATCACTAATTCAGAAAAATATTGGTCCAGTTGATGACGATGGAATTTATATTACAGATATAGCAAGTGGAAAAACAAAACGTATTGTGACAATTAAAGAAATTTATGAAAAATCAATACCATCTATAGCTATTCCTAATCAACAAGATTATGAATTTTATTGTTTCCAAGTAAAATGGAATCCGCAAGGAACACGTTTACTTACAACAGTACAATGGACTCCATTGAAAGATGGAACAGACATTCATACAGCCATTACTTCACAACAATGGGCCAAAGGAGGGCACCATATTAACTGGATGCCCGATGGAAAGCATCTATCTATGAATTTAAATATTGATGGTAAAGAAGGTTTGGAATTAATTTCAGTTAAGTATGATGGTACTGATATTAAAACAATTTTCGCATCAGGTTCTGGCCACCCATCTTTTCAACCTAAGGGGCTACCATTAATTGTTACCGACGCATACCCTGACGAGCCGCTCACAAAAAAGAATGTCATTGTACCGATAAGATTGTTGCATATAGATACTCAAAAAGAAGAAAATATTGCTAAAATTTTTGTTCGAAACAAGATGGCGAGTTTAGAATAGATCCGCACCCAGCTTGGGATAGAAGTGGTTGCTACGTAATCTTTAATGGCTATGTTGGAGATACAAGAAATGTTTATATAATTGATTTGAAAAATAGTATAAATATTCAAAAAAAGAAAACGAAATAAATAGCGATGAATAAACTACAAACCTTAGACAATAATAATTTGACAATTATGATGAAACGTATCATTACTTACTTTTCCTTACTGCTTCTTTTTGTAAATGCCAATTCGTTTGCACAAAAAATTGATACATCCGCTAATAGAGTAGTAACTAGTTTTAAAACTGAGTTGCCGTTAATTGGATCAGTTAAAAATAGAAGTACTAATGAAATTGAAAGCAGTAACTGGATTATTGGTTGCGAAACTTTAGATAGAGATTTTGCAGACTATAATCAATACAAAGAATATATAGTACCTCTTGGTATTAAATTACTCCGCATGCAGGGTGGGTGGGCCAAAACCGAAAAAGTAAAAGGTGTTTATGATTGGGCATGGATGGATGAAATTATTAATGATGCTACTAGTCGTGGCTTAAAGCCATGGCTTCAAACTTCTTATGGTAATAGTTTATACAAAGGTGGAGGCGGTACAAACCTTGGTGCAGGTATGCCACTATCTAATGAAGCATTAGAAGCATACAATAAATGGGTTGCAGCTCTAGTAACCCGTTACAAAAACAAAGTATTTGATTGGGAAATTTGGAACGAACCCAATTTTGGAGATAATACCATTAACACTCCTGAACTTATTGCCGACTTCAATATACGTTCTGCAGAAATCATCAAAAAGATTCAGCCTTCGGCAAGAATATCTGGATTAGCTTTAGGGCATATTGGACTGGAATATGCAGAACGTTTTTTTAAACGTATTGCCCAAAAAAAGAAGGGAAAATTATTTGACAACATCACGTATCATGATTACGATTATAATCCCGATGGAAATTACCTGGAAGTGTATCAATTAAATCAGTCATTGCAAAAATATTTACCTGGTATGAAATTACGTCAAGGCGAAAACGGAGCTCCATCAGAAGGTGGTACTGGTCGTGGTGCTTTATGGGATTATAATTGGACTGAATTAACACAAGCAAAATGGGATACACGCCGAATGTTAGGAAATCTTGGTCATGATATTGAGTGTAGTATTTTTGGTTTGATAGAAATGGCTTACACAAATGGCCCAATTAACCGATTAAATTTAAAAGGAATTATTAAATCTGACTCAACTAAAAAAGTAATTAGGCTCAAAACTGCTTATTATGCAATACAGAATGTTACTTCTATTTTTGATAATTCATTAGAGCGTATAAAAGACTTGCAATTTACGCATAATATTGATGGTGCTACAGCTAATGAAAACAAATATGCTCATACTACCGATAGGAGTGTTGCTGTATATGGTTATCAGCATAAGAAAACTAAAAAATATTTATACACTTTATGGATGGATGAAAATATTCCGACAGAAAATAATCAACCAAAATTGCAAACATTTTCTATTTCTAATACTGAGTTTGATAGCCCTGTATTAGTGGATATAATTACTGGTAATGTTTATGAAATTCCTTTGAGTAATATTAGTAAAAAAGGTAAGGTTACAATCTTAAAAGATATTCCATTGTATGATGCACCTATAGTTATTGCAGAAAAAAGCCTTGTTGAATTTACTAAAAAAGGGTAAAAAATAGTATGAATAAACTCCAGCAGCTCGATTACTTTACTATCATCATATATATGGTGATGATGGCAGGCATTGGCATTTTTCTGGGTAAGTATATAAAAAATATCAGCGATTATTTTAAAGGCGGCAGTGCGGTATCTTGGATTGCGGGCGGGATCAGCAATTTTATGACTAAGTTCAGCACATTTGTTTTTGTAGCTTATGCTGGTATTGCCTATTCTGATGGATTAGTAGCCATTACTTTAATGTGGTCTACTATTTTACCTTCGTTACTTGCTGTTTTTATTTATGCAAAACTCTGGAAGAGGGCTGGCATCATTAGTCCAGTTGAGTTCTTAGAAACTAGGTACAATGCATCTATCCGTCAGATTTTTTCATGGAGTGGTGTATTGCTGAAGCTGCTTGATGATATGATAAAATTATATTCCATTGGTATTTTTGTAACTGCAGCATCAGGTATTCCTTTTCAAACCGCTGTTTTATTTTGTGGTTTGATAGTTGCATTATATACCGTGGTTGGTGGCTTCTTAGCAGTAATTGTTACAGATGTAGTACAATTTGTAATTTTAGTTTTAGCAACTTTTATTTTAGTGCCATTGGCTTATAATGCTGCCGGCGGTTTTGAGAATATGCAGAAAGTAATTCCTGATAATATGAGTTTCTTCAACGGTCATAGAGGAGAGATTTCTTTTATAGCAGTGTATTATCTTACTATCATCATAAAATATTTGGGTAATTGGACTTTTATACAACGTTTCTACAGTGCTAAATCTGAATCGGATGGTAAAAAAATAGGTTGGCTAACAGCGGTACTTTTTTTTATTTTCCCTGTCATCTTTTTATTCCCTTCCGTAGCAGCAAGAGTTATTTTACCTGATTTGCAAAATCCCGAAATGGCTTATGTGTCATTATGCTTAAAGCTATTACCTGCCGGTATTATGGGTTTAATGATTGCTGCAATGTTCGCATCTACTATGAGTGTATTGAGTGCTGAGTTTAATGTAACAGCTAGTGTGTTAACAAGGGATATTTATCAAAGGTTGTTTAGAAAAAATGCAACTCCAAAAGAAACATTATGGGTTGCAAGGTTAATGACATTAGGAGTAGGATTAATTGTATCTTTTGGTGCATTGTATGTAAATAAATTGGGCGGGGCATTTCAGGTAAATCAATATATGTCAGGAATATTTTCTATCCCTATGATTATTCCTGTTATTATGGGTGTATTATTTTGGCGTCCACAACCTTGGGGTGCTATTGCAGCAATGGTTGTAGGAATTGGTGTAGGTGCAATCCTAAATGCTACACCAGGTGTTAGTTGGCAAATGGCAACATTTATAGAAGTGTTAGTTTGTTTAATTGTTTTCCTTTGCTCAGGATTTTTCTTATCAAAAGATGAAGCATATAATAATAAAGTGGCAGCCTTTTTTAAAAAATTGGCTACACCTGCTCCTGCAGAAGCAGCTACAGATAGCGCAGTAGTTAGCGGATTAATGTTGTTGTATGCATTTGCCTTCTTCATTACTGGTGCATTATTCATTGGAATGAGTATTCCTTCCATTTCAACCGATAGTGGGATACTGGCAATGGGTTCAGGAATTGCATGTGTAGTAGGAGCATTTGTTTTTTATTTTAAACGTAAAAAGGGGAGAGTAGATGAAGCCATTTAATGATAAAGATTTTTTGTTACTTAATGATTATGGTAAAAAATTATACCATGATGTAGCCACTGCTTTGCCCATTATAGATCCTCACAACCATATAGATACTGTTTTTTTAGCAGCTAATAAAAGCTTTGAAAACCTTTATCAGCTTTGGGTGCAACATGACCCTTACAAACATAGAGCTATGCGTATTTATGGAATTGCCGAAGAATTAATAACTGGTAATAAACCTGACTATGAAAAATTTTTCGCTTGGGCAGAATGTTTGCCTTACACGGCTGGCAATCCTTTGTTTCACTGGTCTTGCTTGGAGTTGAAAAACTTATTTGGAATAAATGAAATATTGTCACCTGCCAATGCGCAAACAATTTGGGATACAGCCAATAACTTATTAAAGCAAGAAAAGTATACTTCACTAAATATGTTGAAAAACTTTGGAGTAGAATTGCTTTGTACTTCTGATGATTTAAATGATTCATTGGAACATCATCTCTTATTAGCAAGAAAAGAAAAAACAATTACTTGTTTGCCTTCTTTAAGGGGCGATAGTATCGTCAATTTTAACCAAACTTCTTTTTTTAATTGGTTAGAAAAATTACAAAGTATCACATCTATCAAAGTAACTAACCTTAATACTTATAAAGATGCAATTAATAAAAGGCTTGATTTTTTTAATGAAGCCAATTGTTTATTGAGCGACCATTCTTTGGATAGTGGTTACAAATACATTTCATGCAGTAATGAAAAAGCTTCTTTTCTTTTTTCTAAACTGATAAATAAAGATTTATTAATTAATGAAGAAATAGTAAATCTTCAATCTTACTTATTGCATTTTCTTGGACAAGAATACGCCAAACGTAATTGGAAAATGCAATTGCATATTGGGGCACACCGCTTTACTAGTTCCCTATTAAGAAATAAAGTAGGGCCATCTGGTGGTTATGCTTGCATAGGTAATGTAGTTGATATACAATCGCTTTGCCTTTTTTTAGATGAATTAGACAAAGAAAATTTGTTGCCCAAAACTATTCTTTATACCCTCAATCCTGCCGATAATTCTGTGTTTGCAAGTATAACTGGCTCTTATTCACAAGATGGAGTGCAAGGCAAAATTCAATTCGGTCCTGCCTGGTGGTACAACGATCATTATGAAGGTATTCAGCAACAACTGCTTGCATTAAGTAGTTATGGGTTATTAAGTACTTCAATTGGTTTTACTACAGATAGCCGTAGTATTGTTTCTTTTATTAGACATGATTACTTCAGAAGAATTTTGTGTAACCTACTAGGACAATGGGTTGAAGAAGGGAAGTTGCCAAACGATTTGGATTTTATTTCTGAAATTATTAAAAATATTTCTTATTACAATATTAAAAACTGGATTAAAAAATGAGTGAAAATAAAATAGCTATAGTAACAGGTGCAGGAGGAACTCTTTGTTCTGTAATGGCAATCAATTTAGCGTCACAGGGTTATAAATTGGTATTGCTAGGTAGAAGTTTAGAAAAATTAAAATTAGTAGAAGCAGAAATAAAAGCATCAGGTGGTGTAGCTATTTCTATTAGTACTGACGTAGCCAACGAGGAGTCTGTAAAAGCAGCAAAAGAAATTATTGAAAAAGAATTGGGTATCCCAACTGTTTTAATAAACGGTGCTGGCGGTAACCAGAATGAAGCACTTACTAATATTAATGAATTTGATGACAAAGAATTATTGAACGACGATTCAATAAAAGGTTTCTTTAATTTAAGTATGGATGTTTTTAGCAGTGTGATAAAAGTTAATACAATGGGAACTGTAATTCCGTGTTTTGTTTTTGGTAGAATGATGGCTGCAAACAAAAAAGGTGTTATCATCAATATTGCTTCAATGAACAGTTATAGGCCTCTTTCCAAAGTAGGAGCTTATGGAATTGCAAAGGCAGGCATTGCCAATTTTACACAATGGCTATCTGCGTATTTAGCGCCTGCAAATATTAGGGTAAATGCAATTGCGCCAGGCTTTTTCTTAAACGATAGAAGTAGAAAAATAATGTTTAATGAAGATGGTAGCAATACCGCAAGAGCCAATAATGTAATGGCACATACCCCATTAAAACGTTTTGGAGAGGCTTCAGAATTAATTGGTTGTATGAATTGGTTAATCAGTGAAGAAGCTGCTGGTTTTGTAACAGGAATTGTTGTACCAATTGATGGTGGGTTTTTAGCAAACTCAGGTGTGTAATCATTTATAAAATAAATTTTTAATAATAAATCTCAAATACTATGAGCGTAGAGCAATACAAAAAAGAAGTAGGAATGATGAACCTAGAAAAACTTATTGAAGCAAGAGAAGGAATTTCAACTGCTGTTTTTCCTGTATCAAATAAAGAACTATTATCACGGTTCGAAGAGTTATACACTGGCGCAGTAAACGATGTGTTAAGAGAGTTTTGTTTATTGGAGCAAGCATTGCCAGGTCATATCCTTCCATTGAGAGAATACAGAACAGTGGCTGGTTTTGCATTTACTGTAAAAAGCGCACCAAATGTAAAAGTTCAAGGCGAAATGGAGTTTAGAACGCAAATGCTAGATGCTATGCATGAAGATGCATTTGTAGTTTGGGATACTAGCCGCGATAAGAAAGCAACGCTTTGGGGTGGAGTAATGACTGCAACTGCCAAGGGGAAAAAATTAAAAGCAGCTTGTATAGAGGGTGGCATTCGAGATACACATCAAATTTTAGAAGCTGATTTCCCAGTGTTTTATGAATACCGAATTTCTAATGGAAGTCTTGGCCGTTGCCTAATTACACACTATCAGATACCAATAAAAATCGGGGATGTAACTATTAAACCGGGCGATATTGTATTAGGTGATATAGATGGGGTATTGGTTGTGCCAAGAGATATTGCCTACGATGTGTTAATTAGGGCAGAAGAAATAAGAGAAAACGAAAAGAAAATTTTTGAATGGGTAGCCGAAGGGAAAACGGTACAAGAAATAACAGAAAATGGAGGATACTTTTAATTAATAAAAAATGAAATTATCTTTTTTATTTTTTGGTAATAAGCCAGATGAAAAATGGGACTTGTGCAAACAAATGGGCATTGATGATGCTATTGCCAAATTAGCACCATCAATAACTGGTATGTCATCTATTGATAATTATGATTCTTTTGCAAAATCAAAAGATGTGTACGAGGCAAACGGTTTTAATCTGATAGGATTGGAAGGTGATCAGATAGAGATGACAAGAATTAAACTTGGATTAGAAGGCAAAGAAGCTGACATTGAAAAGTATTGCAGAATATTGGAAAATATGGGCAGACTTGGAGTGAAATTGCTTTGTTATAACTTTATGTATCCCGGCTGGTATAGAACACATAAATCACTTTTAGAAAGAGGTGGTGCAACAGTAAGTGGCTTTTCTTATGAAGATGCATTAAAAGAACCCATCAGTAAATATGCACCTATTAGTGAAATGCAGTTATGGGAAAATTATCAATATTTTATTGAGCAGGTAATGCCTGTTGCAGAAGCTAATGGTGTTCAAATGGCATTACATCCAGACGATCCACCAGTTAGTCCACTACATGGTATTAGTAGGATATTAACTTCAGCTAAAGCAATTAAAAAAGCATTGTCGTTTTCTGAAAGTCCTTTTCATGGTCTTACTTTTTGTCAAGGAACTTTTACTACTATGGGGGAAGATGTGCACAGTTTAATTCATGAATTCGGTGAAAAGAAAAAAATATTTTTTGTACATATAAGAGATGTTGTAGGCACACCAAACAATTTTAGAGAAACCTTTCACGACAATGGTCCCACCGATATGTATAAGATGATGAAGGCCTACAAAGCAATTGGTTTTAAAGGTCCACTCCGAAGCGATCACGTACCTACAATGGCAGGCGAAAATAATAAACATGTGGGATACGAAATAAAAGGCAATTTATTTGGTATTGGCTATATAAAAGGGTTGATGGATGGGCTTTAAAAAATCGATTTTTTATTATTTACAATTATATCATATCGAATTAAAGCTTCTAAATAATAATAGTCGGCATATACCAAAGGAACATCAATTTCGGATTTATTAGGTTTGAACCCTACACTGTGTTTAAGAATAAAATTCCCGTTTTCTCCAATGGCAGCTTTATACTCAGGACTTTTAAGGTTCACAAGTATAGTTTCAGCAGCATGAAGGTATTGTTTTTTCTTTTTGCTATATTGACTTAGTTCTAATAATGCAGATGCCATAATTGTTGCAGCAGAAACATCTTTTTCTTCATTTGGTATTTTAGGCGCATTAAAATCCCAATAAGGGATTTTATCTAATGGAAGGTTAGGGTGATTTAAAATATACTGAGCTATTTTATCTGCTTGTTGTAAATATTTTTTTAGTTTTGTTTCTCTGTACATTACCGTGTATCCATAAAGTCCCCAAGATTGCCCACGACTCCAAGCACTACTATCGGAAAATCCTTGGTGTGTTTTTTGCGCAAGTACTTTGCCGTCCTTTCCGTAGCAAACTACATGGTAACTACTATTGTCTTTTCTAAAATGATTTTTCATTGTATTGTCGGCATGGGTAATACAAATATTATAAAGCGAAGTATTGCCAGTTTCTTTTGCTACCCAAAATAAAAATTCAAGGTTCATCATATTATCAATAATCACTGGGTAATCATAATTATTCCATTTATTCCATGATTTTATTACCCCATAATCTGGATTAAAGCGGCTGGCCAATGATGATGCGCCTGTTACCATAATGTTTTTGTATGTTTCGTTTTTTGTAAGACGATAGCCATTTCCAAAGGGACAATAAAGCATAAAGCCAAGGTCATGTGTGCCTTTATTGTATTTTTCTTTTTCAACTGCCATGCTCCATTTGTCGGCAGCTGCCCTCCAATTGGTATCTTTTGTATGTTCAAACAAATACCAAAGGCTGCCACCAAAAAAACCACTGCACCACCAATCAGATGATCGATTGCTGGCTTCGCCATTTGGCAATATTGATTGTGGAAATTTAGTAATGTCAGAATGGCTATTTAACATCCCTTTATATTGAATAGCAGCATCCTGTATTTCTTTGTCAACATTGAGTTTTGACTGTGAATAAGCACTAAAAATAGATACTAATACTATGAAAGTTATCTGACTGAGCTTAATAATATATTTTAACATGATGCAATATTAAATAGATTTTGCTTTTAGCGAATAATTGTTTTTATGATCGAATACATCTGTAAATACTTTATAGCGTACAATATATTTAAAAACAGTTTAAAACTTTTAACCTTAATTATAGAAATACAAACTCTAAATGGCTTGTATTTTATGGGAGGGGGGTATTTTTTTTAAAGCTTGTACTCTATGCGGGTAAGATAGTTGTTAGGTATAAGGGCGTTTAAGTTTATATTAGTGAGATAGTTTAAAATAATTGATTAAATAATTTCATATATATTAATACTATTTACTGGGATCTTAAATTATCATGATTGTCTTAAATATGAAAAGTAAACAGCTTTCTAAAAGATTACATCAATTTATCATGTCTTTCATTTCATTACATAGTCGTTTTAAATACTATATCGCTTTTTTATTTTTTGGCTTTGGAGTATTTTTGACTAAAATTTCTGCTCAGGAAAATCCCCTTTTAACTACACCAGGTACATTTGCAGTTGGAGTAAATTACTGGTCATCCCATGCTGGTACCCATATGTGGCGGAATTGGAAGCCGGAAATTATAGAACAGGATTTTAAACAACTTTCAGAAAATGGCATAAAAGTACTTCGGGTTTTTCCGTTATGGCCCGATTTTCAGCCCATCTATCAAGTGTATTCCGGTGAGGGTGCTAAAAAATATATTGCCTTCAAAAATGAGATGCCAATACCACTAAGCGGGGCTGGTAGCGACGGAATGAGTGAGGAGCAAATGCTGCATTTTGAAGTTATGGCCAACCTTGCAGAAAAATACAATTTAAAATTAGTGGTCGGTTTAATCACTGGCTGGATGAGTGGACAGTTATATGTGCCGCCAGCACTTGAAGGTAAAGATGTAATGACCGATCCTGAAAGTTTAATGTGGCAACAAAAATTTGTAACAAGTTTCGTAAAGAGATTTAAAAATAAACCTTCCATATTAGCCTGGGATTTCGGCAATGAATGTAACGTAATGCAAAAGTTAGCCAACCATTATCAGGCTTTTGTATGGTCGTCTATACTTTCTGGTGCCATACGTGCCGAAGATAAAACAAGGCCCGTTGTTTCGGGTATGCATAGCCTTCAAGCAGAAAATGATGCCGTATGGCGCATTATAGATCAAGCTGCTACTACAGATGTTTTAACAACTCATCCATATTCATTATGGACGAAATATGCAAGTCAAGACGGCATTAATACCATGCGTACTATTTTACATGGGGCAGCCGAAACCCGCATGTATGGAGATATAGGTGGCAAGCCTGCCTTAACGGAAGAAACTGGCGTTATGGGTCCAATGACTGGTGGTGAGAAAGAAAAAGTTGCTTTTGCAAGAACAGCTTTATTTTCTAATTGGGCAAATGATTGTATGGGTACTTTCTGGTGGTGTGCTTACGATCAATTAAGTTTTAATTATCCTCCATATAATTATGCATCAGTAGAAGCGGAATTAGGATTAATTAAAGAAGATCGAACTCCAAAGCCAGTAATGCTTCAATTAAAATCATTCAGTAATTTTATTGATCAGCTTCCTTTTAAAACATTGCCGGCTCGCAAAACAGAAGCAATTTGTATTTTAACGGAAGGTCAGGATAATTGGGCCGTTGCTTATACTAGTTTTGTGTTGGCAAAACAGGCGGGTTTCGATTTCCAGTTTCAAAAAGCAGGACAGGATTTGAAGGATGCTCCGCTTTATATGCTTCCTTCTCTTAAGGGCATTGATCCTTTTTATAAAGATTATTGGTTTAAATTATTGGATAAAGTAAAAGCAGGTGCTACATTATATATTTCATTAGATGATGCTTACCTACCTACTTTCACTGGTCCTTTGGCAATTGAGCTTTCTGTTAATTACAAACGCAGGGGAAAACTTTCGTTCATATCAAAACTATTTGGAGATAGCCTGAATTTTAAAACAACGGCTGAAAGAAAGTATATAATTGATCCTTTACAAAATATTGTATTGGCAAAAGAAGAAGACGGCAATCCAGCTTTTTTAAAATCTGCTTATGGTAAAGGATTTATTTATCTCCTTACTTTCCCCATAGAATCTAATCTTACTACTTTAACAGGAGCTTTCGACAAGGGCCAGCCTATGTATGCAAATATTTACAAAGAAATTGCAAAACCATTAATTAAAGATAGGGTTCTTACTCAAAACAATTCTTTTATCGGGGTAACAGAACACTCAATTAATAATAATGAAAAAGTGGTTGTACTAATTAATTACAGTACAGAGGATATTACTATTAAGCCAACGGTAATGGATGGATGGAATATTGCAAAAGCTATATATGGAAATTATATATCCGAAAGATCATTAACTATCAAAGCAAATGATGCATTGGTAGTATCTCTTAAATCGAAAAATTAAATATTATTTTAATGAAAATATACACTCTATCAAGGAATGTTTTTATTTGCTTATTACTCTTAAATTCTTCTTTAAGTTCAGTTGCACAAATTAAGCAGATTTATCTCGATGAATCGTTGTCAACCGAGCTACGGGTTAATGATTTGTTGAGCAAATTAACGCTTACAGAAAAAATAAAATTACTACAGTACAGGGGAACAGGAATAAAAAGAAATGATGTAAATATTCCTTCTTATAACTGGTGGAACGAATGTTTACATGGTGTGGCTAGGGCAGGAAAGGCTACAGTATTCCCTCAGGCAATTGGTTTAGCCGCCACTTGGGATACTGCTTTAATAAAAAAAGTTGCAGATGCTATATCAGACGAAGCTAGAGCCAAATATGAGTATTTTTCAAAAAGAGATAAACGCGGTATTTATCAGGGGCTTAACTTTTGGACGCCCAATATTAATATTTTTAGGGATCCACGTTGGGGAAGAGGAATGGAAACCTATGGTGAAGATCCCTACTTAACCGGAAAAATTGCCTCTTCATTTATAAGGGGTTTACAGGGTAACAATCCAAAGTATTTTAAAACAATTGCAACCATTAAACATTTTGTAGTACACAGTGGTCCCGAACAATCAAGGCACCGTTTTAATGCAGAAGTGAGCGACAGAGATTTTTATGAAACCTACACGCCTGCATTCAAACGCTGCGTTCAAGAAGCAAATGTATATTCTCTAATGTGTGCTTACAACCGTTTCAGAGGAAAGCCTTGTTGTGGTAGCGATTTTTTACTAACTGATTTGTTACGGAATCAATGGGGCTTTAAAGGATTTATTGTTACAGATTGCGGAGCTGTAAATGATTTTTATGAAAAAGGAGATCATGAAGTGGTTTCAACGCCTGAAGCAGCGGCAGCATTGGCCATTAAGGCAGGAGTTGATTTAGAATGTGGCGATGTGTTTAATGCACTAGATATAGCCATTGAAAAAAAGTTAGTAACTGAGATGGAATTGGATATTGCTATTAAAAGATTATTTACTGCAAGATTTAAACTCGGCTTTTTTGATAATGCCGCCAATCAGCCCTACACAAAAATTCCTTACAGTGTTGTAGAGAGTGAAGCGCATAAAAAACTTTCATTAAAGGCAGCTCAGAAATCAATTGTTTTGTTGAAGAATGAAAATAATATATTACCCATTAAGAAAACAGTAAAAACAATTGCCGTTATTGGTCCAAATGCAAATGATGAGGAAGTAATGCTTGCCAATTACCATGGATATCCGTCACATGTAATAACTCCTTATGAGGGAATTAAAAAGAAGTTGCCTAATGCAAATGTGTTATATGCAAGAGGCTCAGGACACGCAGAAGGATTACCAGTAGTTGATTTAATAGATGCAAAGTATTTATTTACTGATTCAACAGCTAAACAGCAAGGGTTAAAAGCTGCCTATTACAACAATGTAGATTTTAAAGGAACTGCATTCATTAATCGTATAGATCAACAGATTAGTTTTGACTGGATTGGCAAAGCGCCAGCGTCATTAGATGAGGGTAATTTTAGTGCAACTTGGAGCGGTTATTTAAGAGCACCCTCAACTGGGAATTTTATTTTAGATATTTACGGATGCAACCAATTTGAATTATTTGTGGAAAATAAAAAGCTACTAAATTTCAGTAGCGAGCATCATGCTGTTCATAAATCAGCAACCATTGCATTAACAAAAGATCAATTATATGAAATTAAAATAAATTTTGCAAGCTATGGTAGTAGTCCCGTGATTAGTTTCAATTGGCAGAGACCCGATGCAGAATATAAGAAAGAAGCTATAAGGATTGCAAAACTATCAGACGTAGTTGTGCTTTGTATGGGACTTTCACCCCGTATGGAAGGCGAGCAAATGAAGATAAAAATTGATGGTTTTGATGGTGGCGACCGAACAAAACTGGAACTACCCGCCGTGCAGCAATCATTGATCAAAGAGATTGTTGCATTAGGTAAACCTGTGGTTCTTGTACTAGTAAATGGAAGTGCTGTTGCCATTAATTGGGAAAAAGAAAATGTACCTGCTATTCTTGAAACATGGTATGCCGGACAGGAAGCAGGCGCAGCAATTGCAGATGTATTGGTTGGTGACTATAATCCTGGTGGTAAACTTCCTGTTACTTTTTATACATCAGAAAACGATCTTCCTGCTTTTGATAGCTATGATATGAAGGGAAGAACCTATCGTTATTTTGAAGGTAATCCACTGTATGGTTTTGGTTACGGATTAAGCTATACAAAATTTGCTTATTCTAAATTGCTGGTAAAAAATAAATTTGCCATTGGCGAAAAAGTTGCTGTTTCAATTGATGTAAGTAATACTGGTAAATATAATGGCGAGGAAGTTGTGCAATTATACATCAAGCATAAGAATGCATCTGTTCCAGTACCTATCAGTTCATTGAAAGGCTTTCAAAGAATTATTTTAAAGAAAGGAGAGACGAAAACGGTGCAATTTACATTAACTCCTCAAGATTTCTCGCTAATCAGTAATAGTAGTAAAGAAATAATAGAAGCAGGTGAATATGAAATTATTGTTGGAGGAGGGCAGCCAAGTAAAGAATCAATTATAAAAACAATTTTAATGCATGGTTCAACTTTAACAATAAAATAAATTGTTACTGTATTAATGAGATTAGTCAAAACAAGATTAATTAAAGTTATTAAAAAAGAAATTAAAAGATATGAGATGAAAAGGATCCTTTGTTATATGCTAGTAATGTTTTTTTTCACATCGCTGTATTCACAAAAAGAGGGTGTCTTAGAATCGTATGCTGATACTAACAAGATTATTTTCATTCAATACCCACCACTTACCGAAAGAGAGGGGAAAGGATTAAAAATACCTGTCCCGCCAGCAGAGCATCCTCGGTTATTCTTAACAAAAAAAGATATTCCTTTATTAATAGAAAAAGCGAATAACATTTTATTAAAAAGATGTTGGGAAAAAATTACAAGTGCTGCATCTTTAAATACTAATGGGTATTTAAAGTTAGATTCAAACAAAGCAAATAATAATGATATTAATATCCGTAATGCCATTGAAGCAAAGGCTTTGCTTTTTCTTTTTTCCAATGATCTAGTTCAAGGGAGGCAAGCAGTTGACAATGTACTTCATTACTATGCAACGCTTAAAATTGATATGCTTAAAGATGATGTTTGCAGAGAAATAGGCCGTGCAATTATTACTGGAGCAATTGTATATGACTGGTGCTATTCACTTACATCAGCTTCAGAAAAACTAATCCTAATAGGAAGAATGGAAACGCTGGCAACATATTTGGAAATTGAATGGCCAAAATTAAGGCAGAGTTCCATTACAGGACATGGTGCGGAAGCACAATTGGCTCGAGATATGCTTTCCTGCGGTGTAGCAACCTACAATGAAAAGCCTGAAATTTATCAATTAGCTGCAGGAAGAATCATGGCTGAGTTTGTGCCTTCTCGAAAATTTTTCTTTCCCGCAGGTTACCATCATCAAGGAAGCAGCTACGGACCATACAGGTTTTATTGGGATATGATTGCAACATTTATTTTTGACAAAATGGGCTATCCTAAAATATTTGGAAATGATCAACAAAAAGTACCTTACTATTTTATTTACAGCAGAAGGCCTGATGGACAAATGATCAGGAATGGCGATGACTTCACAGAACTTTTTACAACTTTTGGAAAATACTGGGTAAACGGTGGTACAATGAACGCATTGGCAGGAAGTTATTTTAAAGATCCTATTTTGATAAATGAAGCATTGAAAGAAGATAACCTTGGCAAAGGGGGTGATTACTTATTCGATTTTTTATTTTATGATACAAATATAGCTTCAAATATATCTTCAGCATCTCTTCCAAATACCAGGTATTTTAAAGAACCATTTGGTGCAATGATTGCCAGAACAGGGTGGGAGGATGGATTGAAATCGCCTTCTGTTGTTGCAGAAATGAAAGTGGGTGTTTACAATTTTGTTAATCATCAGCATTTAGATGCGGGAAGTTTTCAATTGTATTATAAAGGTCCTTTAACTGTTCAGTCAGGCGTTTATCAAGGTAAAAATGGTGGTTATGGAAGTGACCATTTTAAAAATTATTATCAACGCAGTATTGCCCATAATACGATGTTGATTTACGACCCTAAAGAAAAATTTATTTCTGGTAATAAAGAAGTGATCAATGATGGCGGACAGAGATTGCCAAACAATAACCGAGAAACAACAAATCTTTCTGATTTTTTAATGAATGATTATAAAACTGGTGAGGTGCTTTCTCACGCATTTGGTCCAGATTCTGTAAGTCCGGATTTTTCTTATCTTAAAGGGAATATAGCTGCGGCTTATTCATCAAAAGTTAAAAACTTTACACGTTCTTTTGTATTCTTAAATTTTAAAAACAGTAAAATACCAGCTGCGTTAATTGTATTTGATAATATTACTTCTGCCAATAAGGAGTTTAAAAAATTTTGGTTATTACATAGTGTTGAAGAGCCAATTGTAAATAATAATACAACAGTTATTAAACGAACCGGAAAAGGCTACAGTGGAAAAATGATCAACACTACTTTGCTGCCTAGTAACAATAATTTCACCATTTCTAAAATTGGGGGTTCTGAAGAACAGTATAGTGTATTTGGAAAAAATTTTCCGCAATGGCCCAATTCTAATAATAATTCTACTGATAGTGCTAAATGGCGAATTGAACTCTCACCAAAAATTTCCGCTGCAAATGATTTATTTCTAAATGTAATGGAAGTAATGGATGATAAAATTATTCCATCAATCAATTTTTTACCTAAGAAAATAGAAACAGAAAAATTTGCAGGTGTTATTATCGATGACCGTATTGTTTTATTCAGTAAAAGTAATGATATCATTAATGGTAAGTTTACTTTAAATATTGCAGGTAATAAAGAAATGAAAGTTTTGATTACAGATATAGAGGAAGGTAACTGGGAGATAAGATCGGTAAAAGATCATTCAAAATTTCAAAAGGTAAAGAATACGAATAAACTTTTATATTTTACAATTAAAACAGGAAGCTATGTTATTTCAAAAAAGTAAATATTTTTTATTATTAAGTTTTTTGGGACTTTGCTTACAGGGTTATACACAAATAGCTGTAATTCCTAATCCAACAGAACCAATACCACTTTGGCAAGGGAAAGGACGCATTATAATAAGTGCTGATGGAAATGAACACGATCATGATGATTGGGGGGCAACTGCATTATCGCTTGCAATTATTGCAGCAAAAGGCTTGCAAAATAAATTAGCTCTTTATATTTATAGTGATCATATTTGGGGGAGCAATCATGAGCATCCCGGTTTTGATGGGGTAACTCCTTACCAACAAATGAGAATAAGTGCAATTGAGGGTGGTAAAATGTTTAGGTTCAAAAATACCCAGTTCTTATGTGCTGTTGATGCACCCGAAATTGCGTACGAAGCATTAAAAGCCCAAATCAATCTTTCAGATTCTGCCAATCCTTTATTCATTGTGGCATCAGGTCCTTTACAGGTAATTGGAGAAGCAATTAGTCGCGCAGATAATAATAAAATACAATTCGTAACTGTAATTTCGGCTGACAATTGTTGGAACGATACTCATGCAGATAAACCATATACCTCATGGGAGCAACATAGTGGATGGACAATGGAAAAAATTAAAAATAACTTTCGTACAAATGCTGGTGGTAAACTAAAAATAGTTTCAATCGAAAATCAAAACCCACTACTTAAAAAAAATTGGAAAGAATATGAGTGGTTAATATCCGCACCAGAGCGCAATAACACTTTTTACAAAAAAGGAAGTTGGTTATGGCTTTTTAATCGGCTTTGCTCAACTGCTAAACCCGAAGGAGTAGATCGGGACTATAATTATTCAATGGATCCATCAGATGCTGGTAAAGTTATTTTTTTGTTGACAGGCATCGCAAAAACAAGCCCTCAATTGTGTTATGAATTAATGAAAAGTCCAAGTAGAAATTAGCATACAGCTTTATATAATCTTTAAGTAAAGGTTGGTTTAAAAGAGCTTAGGTTTTTAAAATAATTTAATTTAACCTGTAACTAAATTTTAGTTTACTATTACAAAAAAAAATAATATCTTTAACAGGATAGATTTTATGGTATTTCTTTTCGTTAAATATTATTTTAGAAATTAATTGTTATTGCTTTGTAAGCCGATATAAAAGTGAATAAAGAGAAATCATACGAAGAATTAAAACTGCTAAAAGAAATTAGTGAGGGTAACGAATTGGCCTTCAAATTACTTTTTGAGCATAAAAGGGATCAACTTTTTAGCTATTTATTCAAAATTACTAAATCAACAGAAACTGCAGAAGAGATTGTTTTGGATGTTTTTTTGAAAATTTGGCATGGCAGGCAAACAATTACTCAAATCGAGGATTTTGACCAATTTCTCTTCCGGATAGCGCATAATAAGGCCATTGATTTTTTGAGATCACTAAAAAGGAATCCAGTAATTCAGCAAGATGTTTGGAATTTAATGCAGGAACCAAAATCTTTGGAATATGCAGATAGTAATTTGTTATTAAAAAATACTGAAGCTATAATTGGTCAGGCAATTGATAATTTATCTCCTCAGCGACAAAAAGTTTTTCAACTGCACTATCATCAGGCTTTTACCAATGAAGAAATAGCTCAAAAATTAAACCTTACAAAAAATACGGTACGCAATCATCTATGTTCATCGGTTGAATTTATACGTAAATACATCTCACTTAACGTTGAATTAATATTATTTGTGATTTTTTCCAGTTTTTTTTAAGTTTGTTAGTACAGTTCCCTTTTTTTTTCGTCTTAGATATAGCGATTGTGAAATAAAACTGCTTTATGCCAAATAATGGAATTCGTCTGAATATACTTTTTCAGCAATATCTAGATAACTCAATAAGCACCGATGAATACCAAGAGTTTTTGTCATTATTGAATACTGATACAATAAATGACAACCTATTATCTGACTTGAAGATTCTTTGGGATCAGTCTTCAAAATCGCCACTATCACTACCAAAAGCCGAGTGGGATGAAAAAGTTAATTACCTCCTCCATCAACTTAAAGAAGAAAATGTTTCTAAGGTTCCCGTTAAAAAACTTACTAATTGGTATAAGCTTAAATGGGTAGCTGCTATATTATTACCAATCTTAATTACTGGTGGTTATTACTTTTCAAAAAAATTAAGCTCATCATCGCTAAATAATAAAGAAATTGTTGCAATACCAAATCTAACTAAAGCTATTGAACCGGGAGGCAACAAAGCCATGTTGGTATTGTCTGATGGCACGTCTATATCATTAAATGATTCTTCAAACGGAACTATCTCTAATCAGGGTAATACTAAAGTAATAAAATTGGGCAATGGGCAATTAGTTTATAATTCATCTGGGAGTCCAGTTGCTGAAGTATTATACAATACAATATTAACCCCTCGAGGTGGGCAATATCAATTAACAATGGCTGATGGAACAAAAGTTTGGCTTAATTCCGCATCTTCTTTACGTTACCCAGTGGTTTTTCAGGGATTAAGCCGTGAAGTTGAGGTTACAGGCGAAGCTTATTTTGAAGTAGAAAAAAATGTAAAACATCCTTTTAGGGTTAATGTAAAAGTTGCAAATAGAAATCCAGAAGTAGTTGAGGTTTTAGGTACTCATTTTAATGTAAATGCTTATATAGATGAGCCTAATTTAAGTACTACACTCTTTGAAGGTAGTGTGGAGGTGCATCATTCAACTGGAATTACTAGAATAAAACCAGGGCAACAGCTACAATCTGGAACTGGAATTGCTAAAGTAATTAATAATGCAGATTTAAAAGAAGTAATTGCTTGGAGAGAAGGTGTTTTTCACTTTGAAGATGCTGATATAAAAAGCATAATGCGTCAAATTGCAAGATGGTATGATATAGAAGTAGAGTATAAAGGGAATATATCAAAACACTTTGATGGTAGTATTCCTAAAAATGTAAATTTTATGAAAGTTTTGAATATGCTTGAACTAACTGGTGAAGTAAAATTTAAAATAGAAGGAAATAAAGTGGTTGTTCTTCCTTAAACATTTTGTTTTTTATAGTAACCAAATGATCAATTCAAAAAAACCGGAAGTGCTAGTTACACCTCCGGCCGAATTTTGGATTAATCAACAAATAAAATCATTGCGGACTGTTTATTGTTTAACCAAATCAAATCAAAGTTATGGAATCTAAGCTTGTCAATTTTCGCTTTAGGCGAGATTTTAACAAAATGCTCGTAATTATGAAACTTACAGCAATTTTCATTTTTCTTTTCACCATGCAGGTGGCTGCTGAAGAAGGGTATTCTCAGAATGTATCTTTTGATGTAAAAAACTCTTCTTTAAAGAAAGTGTTTAAAGAGATTAAAAAACAAACGGGCTTTTATTTTTTATATTCTGTTGAGTCATTATCTAATGAAGGTAATGTAACACTTGAAGTAAGAAACGCCACGCTTGAAGAAGCATTAAACAAATGTTTAGAAAATTCTACTTTAAACTTTTCTATTGTTGATAAAACTGTCATAATAAAAAAGAAATTAAAAGTAGCAGAGATTTTGGTTATAATTCCAGAACCACCTCTTCCTTTTATAGTAAAAGGTAAAGTTTTAGATGAAGATGGCAACCCCCTCCAAAATGGTTCTGTTCTATTAAAATCAACCAATAAAGGAGTATCTACTGGTATTGATGGTAGCTTCTCAATACAGGTGCCAGAAAATGGAGGCACACTTATTTTTTCATATGTAGGTTTCGACGATATCGAAAGGAAAGTTTCTGCAGAAACTGTGTTGAATATTAAACTTAAAAGAAAAGATACTAAAGGAGAGGAAATAATTGTTGTAGGTTATGGGGGAGTTAGAAAAAGTGATTTAACAGGTTCTGTATCTTCTGTAAAAAGCAAAGATTTAACAGCTTATCCTGCTACTAATGCGGTTCAGGCTTTGCAAGGTCGAGCCGCAGGTGTATTAATTCAGTCCAACAATGGTAATCCTGGAGGAAGTTTCAAAATAAGAATTAGGGGTGGTAATTCCATTAATGCAAGTAGCGACCCTATTTTTGTTG
>Ga0209490_10000931_pt1 | contig 28862 bp, 15 predicted proteins | sample MAT06_FD_187209 | JGI IMG/M metagenome (GOLD analysis project Ga0209490, IMG submission 187209) | Freshwater microbial communities from Lake Fryxell liftoff mats and glacier meltwater in Antarctica - MAT-06 (SPAdes) (version 2) | ecosystem: Environmental > Aquatic > Freshwater > Ice > Liftoff... | reverse complement strand
CAAGGGGTAATAAAATAGAAGGAAATTTATAACATGAAAAAGATACTCTTCCACGACAATAATTTAACCATGAGAGGAACCAGCGTAGCCCTATACAATTATGCTGACTACAATGAAAAGATACTAGGGAATACGAGTATAATAATGGCTAAGCCAGATGACAACTTAAACAAATCAAAAGATAAGTTTACGAGCAGGTTTGAAGTCAACTTTAGTTATTTTAATGGTTATGACACACAGAAATACATAATAGACAATAACATAGATTACCTTTATGTTATCAAGGAGGGGACACAAGCTGACGGAATAGTACTAAAAGAAACTCCAACACTAGTCCATTCAGTATTTCGTCACAACGATCCCCATGGACATAAGTACGCATACATATCTAATTGGTTAGCGGAAGATCAAGGATACGATCCTTACACACACTCAGTACCCCACATGGTAGAAAAACTACCACAGAGTACTTACAACCTTCGGGATAAGTTAGGTATTCCGAAGAACAAAACCGTTTTCGGGTACTACGGAGGGAGTGAAGAGTTTAACATAGCCTTTGCAAAGGAGACAGTAATTAGGGTGGCAAAAGAAAGGGAGGATATAGTGTTCTTGTTTATGAACATACAAAAATTTGGAGAAGAGGTACCTAATGTTATATTTCTTAAAGGTACTTGGGTCTTAGAAGAAAAGGCTGCATTTGTAAGGGCTTGTGACGCACTACTCCATGCTAGAGCATATGGTGAGACATTTGGGTTAGTATGTGGAGAGTTTTCCTTGGAGAATAAGCCAGTAATTACATATGGAGGATCTGAAGAAAGGGCCCATATACAAATAATAGGAGAGAGAGGAATATTGTACAATACACAAGAGCAGTTATATGATGTGTTACATAATTTAGACACATACATAAAGTATGATGACTACTATACTCCGTACTTAGATTATAGCCCAGAGATTATTATGGAAACATTTAAAAGAGTATTTATAGGACAATGAAAATATTATTTACTTTAATAGCTATAGAAGTACAGAATGATACATACCTAACAGCTTCAAAAACATTGGCCGAAGAGATAGTAAACTATACAACTCATGATGTAATGATATCAACTAATAATGTTGACTTTTTTGCTGAGATGGGTAGCAGGGTAACTGTGAGAGACAACATAGAGGAGAATACAATATTAAAGTATGGTAATGAGTTTAATTATAATCTTAAGTTCCATGCATTCGAGGAGATACCTTCTGAGTACGATTGCGTAATCTATTTAGATTGTGATATAAAACTACGAGAGTGGACACAGGAAGCCGAAGACTTGGTAACCCAAACAATGGAGACACATGACTTTTGTGCAGATAGATTAAACTGTATATTAGGCACTAGTATAGATGAGTTAAGGGATACAGGAAGAACACTATTCTCCCATAAAATAGCTCTATATGACATAGAAGAAAGATACAAGAGAGAAGATAGTATCATGAATTCACAGTTACCTAGCGAACATTTCTTAATATTAAAAAATGATCCTGAAAAGATTAGGAGGTTCCATGAGAAATGGAGAGAATTGAATTACTATCTGCAAGCAAAGAATGAAGCAAACTCTTCTTGGGGAGATGGATTTGAAATAGGAATATCCGCAAATTATGCGGGGTACTCTAACTCAACCAGTATCTCAACAGGGATTTGGGATGGAGTCTTAGGATTTAAATTTAATGGTAACAGGACATGAGAAAGGTAAAAATTTGTGCAGGTTGGGAAACATCCGAACTAATAACCAAAAGACTATTAGAACAGTTCAAAACAAGCGAGGAGGATGTAAGAGGAATAGAGTTTGTATATGATAATAGTTATGATATCATCATATATAATAACTACATAACAGAGGAGCCAAAGGAAGGGGCAAGGGCAATAATATATTTTCACGAGCCAAGCTGGGTAGGGACACACCAAAGAGACTTTAGTAGGTATCCACAAGTAGAAGTACGTGGTTACAATAAATACAACTACACAGCAAACAATTTAGTAGTGGAACCTTCACACCTATTCTATGGAGGAAGAGGCCCAGGAAGTGAAGGATGGAATTTTTGGACATATGAAAATTTAGGAAGAGTTACAATAAATAAGACAAAAGGAATATCAACATCTGTATCGACAATAAATTGTGAGAGCAGAGACTGCCCCGAGGGTTGTACATACAAACAAAGGTTTGACTTAATACACTCCCTCCTAGATATAGAGTATATAGATTTTTACGGGTGGAAAGATTATAAGGCTGGCTCTCCAAGTTTCCCACAAAAAAAAGACAGCTTAATTGACTACAAGTTTAATATTACAATAGAGAATTCCAGTGAGGATAATTACATTAGTGAGAAATTTTATGACGCAGTGCTCACAAATACAGTCCCAATATACAGCGGGTGTACTAACATAAAAGAGATATACCCAGAAAATGGTTATATATTATTAGAGGATATAACAAATGTTAAATATGTTAAAGAGAAGCTTAATTACATAAACAGTCACATAGAGGATATATACCAAGAGATGCTTCCAGAAGTATTAAAAATAAAAAATAAGTACTTCAACAGTAACCTTAATTTTTTAACGAGTATAAGAGAAACAGTAGTATAAGATGAGTACAACACTAGTAACAGGATTGTGGAATATAAAGAGAGAATCTCTCCAAGAGGGTTGGTCAAGAAGCTATGAGCATTACTTAGAATGCTTCTCAAAGCTGCTAAAGACAGAATGCAACTTAATTATATATGGTGATGAAGAGTTAGAAAAATTTGTAAGCAAGCAAAGGAATGAAGCCAATACACAATTTATAAAGAGAGAAGCTGACTGGTTTAAAAAATCAGGTTGGTATGATAAAGTACAAGAGATAAGGACAAGTGAGAAGTGGAAAGCACAATCAGGATGGTTAGAGTCATCTACCCAAGGAAGTCTTGAAATGTATAATCCACTTGTAATGAGTAAAATGTTTTTACTCAACGATGCAAAGATACTAAGTAAGTTTGATTCAGACAATTATTTTTGGATTGATGCAGGAATATCAAACACAGTATCAGAAGGTTACTATAAAGATGATAGCCTTCTAAGTAAAATAAACACAAACACATTTACCTTCGTAGCATTTCCTTACGAGGCCAATAATGAGATACACGGCTTCCCCTACCCAGAGATAAATAATTACGCAGACGGAGACGTTAAATTAGTAGCAAGGGGAGGTTTTTTTGGGGGCAGTAAATACCATATTGATAAACTAAATGGTATTTACTATAACCTCTTAATGGAGACACTAAACAGAGGACACATGGGAACAGAGGAATCTCTATTCTCAATAATAATGTATAGTCATCCAGAGCTTTGTGGTTTCTACGAGATAGAGGGTAATGGTTTGGTATATAAGTTTTTTGAAGATCTACAAGAAAATGTTGCCGTAAAGAAAACTATTAAAGGTAAAAAAGTGTTAAACAAAGATAGTATGGCACTATACATTCTAAGCTTTAATAGTCCAGAACAGTTTGGTGAACTATTATTGTCAATGGATATATATGACAAGGACATATTAAAGATACCAAATAAGTACTTACTAGATAACTCTACAGACAACAGCTTCTCCACATATTCTCAAATTTGTAAGGAACGTGGTTTTGAGCACATTAAGAAAGATAATATAGGAATAACAGGAGGAAGACAATTTATAGCGGAACACTTTGAAGAAACAGGATTAGATTATTATGTATTTTTTGAAGATGACATGCAACTATACGAGGGATCAGAAACTACATGCCCACTAGGTTTTCCAAGAAAAATAGATAAACTTTTAAGTAAATCACTAGAGATAGTTTATGAACACGAGTATGACTTTTTAAAATTATCATTTAAAGAATTCTATGGAAATAACTCAGATCAATGGGCATGGCACAACCTTCCACAAGAAAAGCGGGATGAGTTTTTCCCAGATACAAAAGAAAAGCCTAAAACTGTATTTACAAAAATATATACCCACAAGGGCCTTCCTTTTGCGGAGGGGGAAATTTTCTTATGTAATTGGCCGATAATATTTACAAAGGCAGGTAACAAGAAGTCATACATAGATACAATATATAAATATCCAGCTGAACAGACACTTATGTCCCATAACTTCCAACTACATAAAAAAGGAGTAATGAAGACAGCTGTTCTTTTGGCATCACCAATAGAGCATTATAGATTTGATCATTACGAAGAAGGATTAAGAAAAGAAAATTAAAAATGGAGTTTAACACAAAGATTGTAGAGGCTAAAACTAAAGCAATAGTACAAGATTTTCCTGTACTAGGTGTAAAGAGTACCGATGACTTAGACAAGATACTAGAGGCTATATCAAAGAAGTTTCAAGAGATTTCTGCGAGCATAAGTGCGGTAGATTCTTACCAAGATTCTTTTGATACTGCCATAAGCTCAAATAAGTTTGGTATAAAATTGACACCCAGTTCTTCTGACGTGAAGCTAGAATACAACTTAGAAGATGTTGGGAAGGGGAGATTTATGAGGGCAAAGTTTGGTGTATTCAGTACTAATGAATATGGTACAGAGTATTCAGTTTTTGAGAGCACTTACCTAAAGAACTCAGTAAACTTATCTCCATACTTGTTTCCATTAACAGTATATATACAATACAGAGAAGTCCTTGACCAAAAAGAGATTGAGTTCACAAAGTCGTTACAAATAACAGGAGTAAATGAAACAATAGAAGATAGACTCCACTATTTTAGCTCCCCAGGGGATTCTACTATTGCACTGAAAGACAAATTGAAAACAATGGATTCCAATATAACTTTCCTACTTAATAGGGCATTTTAAAAAAATATGAGCTTAGACCGTAAAGAGTTTTTAAAGAGTTTAGTAAGAGATATAAATAACGGACAAAGAAAGATTTGGAAGGAGTATGCAACAGATCTAGAGGTCCAGGGAGAAGACCTAAGAGCATCTTGGAGAGCTTTCGTAAAACACCACTACCCAAACAATAGGTGGGGGCAAGGTTTAGAGTTTGAAGGCTCTGACTACGAAGACTCAAGAGCCGCCATAGAAAAGAGTAGTCCTATAAATGGTAAGAAGCTACCAATGAGCGCACTTAAAGATGATGGTACAATAATGACTATAGAGGAATACTGTGAGGTATACAACATAGACAGTAAAGAAGTTAAGTCCTATAAGCTAGTAACTCACGCAGGGAATGGAGCCTACTACAACATAACTTCAAAAGATATAAGTACTAGTAAGTCAGATGGCTTAGAAGAAGCATTTGAAAAAATAATAAAGAGGTATAATAGAGAGGGAATAAAAACTTTTTCTTCCTCAGCAGATACTAGCAAAAAAGCTTTAAAAGTAACTATTACAGACGCACATGTTGGATTAAACCCCAATCCAAATAACTCAGGAATATTTCAATACGAGTACAATGCAGAAGTGTATGTAGCTAGTATGAATAAAGTGTTTAAATCTATAATAAAAGAGTTTAGCACACATGGAACTTTTGACGTAATACTCCTAGATGACCTTGGGGATAGAGAAGATGGTTTTAGTGGGCAAACAACAAGGGGTGGACACACGCTTCCACAGAACCTAACAAACGCAGAAGTATTTGATGTATTGGTTGATACTAGTGTAAGGTTAGTAGAGAGTATAGTAGAGGCGAGGGTAGCAAACAAGATTATATTAAGAAGTGTGAGTAACAGTAATCATAGCCATGACTTTGCCCTAATAGTAAATAAAGCAATACAAAAAATAATAAATAGACTCTACTCTAAAGAGATAGTAGAGGTAGATATACTAGAAAAATTTATAGAGCATAGAGTATATGGTGACCACTGTTTTATATTGACACACGGGAAAGATTCTGTAAACATGAAGACAGGTTTCCCAATTAAGTTAGATCACAAAACAATTAAGTTTATAAACGAGTACATAGATCATTATGAAATAGACTCTAAATATATACACTTTGAAAAGGGCGATCTACATCAAATAGGATATGAGAGAGTTAAAAAATTCGACTACAGAAACTATATGAGTTTTGCCCCACCAAGTTGTTGGCAGCAACACGGTTTCGGAGATAGTTATAGTGGATATAGTATACAAGTCATACCAAAGAATTCCAATGAGATTAGTCACTCCAACTATTTTTTAGATTATAAAAAAGTAAAATAGAAATGTTATATAAAGAGGTAATAGATTTATACAAACACCCTGTTATAGATATGACAGGATTTGAGTCAAGTAGTAAAACTTGGTCTGATCAGTATATACTAAAATACCTTTTACTAACAAGAGCTTCATTAATAATGGAGTACAAGAGGGTAGGGTTTGCTGTTCCACAAGAGAACTATTTAAACCTATGTTTAAGTCTTGAAGATGCAGATCCAGTAGATTGTCCATGTGCTCCCCCAAGTAATTGTGTATGGAAGAAAACAGTACACAAACTTCCAAGAGGAATACTTGATCCTATAGTAACTAACCTGAGTGGCTCGGACCCCTACGTATTTACAAATTTTGACAAATTAAGATCGGTAAGAGAGAGTAGAGTACCAGCTGTAAAAAATACTAAAATATATACCATAAAGAATGGTTACTTATTAATCCCAGAGGATATAAACTTAAAAGTAATAAGTATACAAAATGTATTTGAAGATAATTATGAAGCTTTAAAAGTATCTTGTAACATTACTAAAGATATATTGTGTAACCCTTTAAACACAGACTTTAGCACAGACTTTTTACTAGTAGACAATATACTAAAAAAGGTTTGGGGAATACTTCCACAGCTAAGAGGGGTAGCACCAATTGATCAAGTAAACAATGAGAACTCCATACAATAATGAGCTATAGCTATCCTAAAGTTGAAGACTTCTCTTACGTACCTATTAAATATAAGTATGTAAAAACTGAGACAGATATATACAACCTATACAAAAAAACAAACAAAAAGCCTGTAACAAAGGCAAAGTACCTAGAGGTAATGTACATGTTTTTTATAGAGTTTATAAAGCATTTAGTCTACAACAAAAGAGCTTCAGTCCCATACATAGGAGATTTTTATTTACATTACATTTGTAGAAGATGGGGGAAGCCACTAATTGATTTTAGAAAATTATTCTCGAAAGAAAAAGTGGATCCTTTTATACATTTTACAAATAAGTTCCCAAAACTAAAATGGGATTCAAAAAATTACAGATTCAGGAATGTAACATTCTATATGTTGAAAACATCAAAGCTCCTGAGATCTAAACTATTTACGACTTACATAGACCAATAAATGAAAACACAATTCCTCAATTCAGAAGACCTTATATTAGAGACAATAGACGACATGAATATGTCAGATGATCCCGCTAACATGAAGTTATTCCGAAGGTGGGCATATGATGTAGGTAAGCAGTTAATTACAGATGAACAACTAGAGAGACGTATATCTATTATAGATGTAACAAACTATAGGGCAGTACTTCCAGACCATTTCCAAATTATAGATGAGGTTGCGGCCAAGACAGGGTGCTCCAAAAAATCTAAACTTCAAGCAATAGCAAGTCAGTACAAGGCGGACATGGAGAATGGTTGTGAACTAACCATAGATGTAAAGTGTCCCAAGTGTAAAAAAGAAACTTGTCGGTGTGAGGCTAATGAGTATATCATAGCTGTAACAAAAGATATAGAATTACATATCCCTAGGCAAACAGGTACATTGAGTAGGGCAGGAGGAACGGGAGGGCTGTTTCACAATTACGACGATCATAACCCACTAGAGTCATATGATAACTTCATATACATGTCTCCCTCTACAGATTACAAGGAGATGTATAAACTTCACTTACCAAACTGTATAAATCTAAACATAGATAGTGACTTAGTTTACTATGTGCAGAATGGAATTATGGAGACTAATTTCAAGGACGGAGAAATACTTCTCATATATATGGGACTTCCTGTGAGTGATAATGGTGACATACTAATACCAGATTTGCCCGAGTCAATAGAAGCATTCCAAGAATATATGGTATACAAGTACTTCAGGAGACAGTACCTAAGAACATCAAATCAAAATGATCTTAATAAGTATAGAATGGCTGAGACTAATTTCATAGACAAAGTAGCCATATCAAAAAGTAAATTACAAATACCAGCTTTTGCCGAACTAGCAAAGATGTTTAGAAATACTAGACTAAACAAATTAAACTCTGCATATGGTAACTACATGAAGGGTAGACCAGCAACATCCTCAATAACCAAGTACCCAGTACACAGAAGTAGATAATTAAATCTAATAAGTAATGCCGAATATACTAAATAGTTTTGATGGTAGTATGAATCAAGATACTATATATTCAAGACTCCCAAATACATCATGGATTTACGCAATGAATTCTGTCATCAAAGATAGAAATAAATCTGGTATTGGGCTATCTCCAGAATTATCTAGTAAAAAATTAGGGAGCCATAGTGGAGTAGTAGGAAGTTTATACCTAGATCATATAAACAGTACACTTCTAATATACAAGGAAGGATCATTTAAGTTATTTAACCACGACACAGAGGAGGAGAAAGAAGTATTTAATCAGGGGGAATTCTCTTGTAACTTTGCTCTGGGTAATTGTGAGTATCATGATGTAACTTATCAGGTAAACAGGGAAACATTTATATACTTTTCTTCTAACGACACTTACTATTGGTTTAACCTTGACGAGATGTTAAGTCCCGAAAGAAAGGAAGGATTAAAGAATATGTTGTCATGTGAAGGCTGCCAAAAGGGTTGCGACTATTTCAAAGTATTTTTGCCAACATGCGGAATAAAGATAAACTCAGCGAGACAAAAGAATTCAGCGGGAGGATCTGAAGTAGGATCATATATATTTTTTGCAAGGTACATAGATAGAAACGGGGGGTGGACAAATTGGTCATTACCATCAAACAGAGTCAACCTCACATCAAAAAGAAATTTTCCAGGTGAAAAATCTACAGATTCCGCCATACTAAAAATAAGTGGATTAGATTGTAAGTACAATAAAATAGAGATAGCATTCGTTAAAACAGTAGCAGGAGGATTCTCAGCGGGCACAATTCCTGTAATAGGATATAAAGGAAGTAAACTTGCTTATGAGTTCGCAGACTCAGAATACAGCCCAATTACAATAGCGGATCTACTCCTATCTGATCAAACAAACATATATGGTAGATACCTCACAGTAACTAACAATCAAATGTATTACTATGGATTAAAAAGTCCTCAAGAATACAATGTACAAAAAATAGCAAATAGTATTAGAACCAGTGTGGGTGTATATAGTGTACCTGCCTCAGTTGTTAAAGAATACGACTTGAAATCCCTTATGGGAGGAGAGACTTACGCATTAGGTATTTGGTTAAACAAAGAGGACGGAACACAAACCTACGCTGGATCTATACCAGTAAACGGGGGTGAAGGTGGTGGAGAAAGTCCTGACACACTCACATCAGATGAGGGGGCTACAATAACTGGAGCACCAAGAAAGTTTATATCCAAAAGGTCAGACGAACTTGAGGAGAGGAGTAGTGGTACAGGATCGGGGGGTGCTGAACCAACAACCTCAGAGAGCGTAATACGAGCATGGGAAACATCATTGAGTGATATTTGTACATCATTAAAGCCAGGCTGTGAAGGTCTTGACGTTAATATGTTCTTCCCAAATGGAGAAATTAATTGTGATTGTGGAGATGCAGTAGATGTGTATTGCGAGAGTGAGGAGAAGAAAAGAAATGCAGAGGCTTGTTTTAAGGACATTTTAAAACTAGATAAATTATTAAGAGATATAGGTGATGAACAAGCTGACCATGGATTGGACATATTACCATCAAAGTATAGCTCTACTAGTTTAAAGCAATCAGCTATAAATATTATCAATACAATAAAGCAGAGAGAGCGACAAGAGAGAGTACAAAGTACCTACAAAGTTCAACTTGCTGCACAAACATATAGTACACTAATATCTGCAAATGAGAGCAACTCAACTTCAACATCTGGGGATTACACAACAGCTACAGATGGCTCAAAAGATTTCCCCATTAATAATTATTTGGCTTTTACAATACCAACAGTAGCCAAGGAAGAAAGAGATATTTATTACCCTTGTTCAGCTGACTGCAAAGGAGAACCTATATACGGAGCACTAGCGGGAACGAGAGTAAAACACCACAGGGTACCTGATAGAAGTATAATTCCGCACTTTAGATCAACCTCTCATGGAGTCCTAGGTAAATATAATGTAGAAGATCCTTCACAAGACTTGTATATAAACTTACTAGGTTTAAAGTTTGATAATATTATCATACCAAGTGAAGAGGAACTAGGATTTAAAGTTTGCCCAGTAAACCCTTATTCTATAGGTATGGTGCCAATGACGCAATCTAATAAAACCATTGAGTCAAAAGGAGTTTCTTTTGGAACTTTCATCATAAAGAATGGTGGTAAAGATTACGAGCAACAGAGGTACGGTTGCAACTCAAAAGAGGAAGTATCAAGATACCATAATGGTACAGGAGTTCACCCAAGACTATCTAACTCGGGTAGTGGAGAAACTTGTGTAATATATTCACTAGATCACTTGGCAGCAGGAATAGTTCCCTCAGCCACAAGTATTATAAAAGAACTTGACCTAAAAGGAAGTGGTGAAAGATTTGGATTATGGGCAAAAGGAAAAGAACCTGAAAATAGTATCAAAGGAGCCAGAATAGATAATAGGGGAACTAGACAACATATATACTTGTCACAAACAACCTCAGCGAGAACAGAGGGAGCAATTGATTTTATACAATCAGTAGAGGCAAATAAAGTAGCTTCTAGTGATAGCCATAACAAACCACTAAATAACCTTAGTCAACAAAAGTGTTTATGGGCCAAGTCATCTGCAATAACTCCTAAGACAGATAAATCTTTTACTGGGGATGTATTAAATCAAACAGTCCCAATATCAGAGGGTTTAGCGGATTACGTAGCTTTCTATAAAGAGAGACCCAATCAGTATGGAATACTAGATAATCTTAACTACAAACCAATACTCAGCGGGAGTAAAAGCTCTGTTCATGGTTTGTGTGGAGATGTATATATAGGATTATGGTCAATACTTAAAACAGGATATGTAAGTGATAAAGTAGGGAGTGCTAAAGATAAATTTAACATACCAGCTCAAGTGCCAATCAAGAAGCAGAAGAGGTGTATATGTGATAGCCCTGAAGACTTTATACACGAGGATTTAGGACAGTACACTTGGATGGACTTACCAGAGGATGGCGATGCATCAGATGCAAAGAACTGGGCGGGAACACACACTATACCAGATTCAAGAACGCAACCATATACTGAGGCAGAGGGTAACCTTGCTATAAGTGGTTACTACATACCAAAGAAAGTATCTACCCTAATAAGTGTACCAATAGAATCATACATTTGTCCATGGCTAACAATTACAGGAGATACACTAGAAGAACAAGATCCAAATGACTTTGACTCAAAGTTCAAATTAGATTCAGGAAGTACTTTTGATCAAGATACAGCGGGCTGGGAAAATGCTTACTTAAACCAGAGTGGATACCAACACAAGCAAGCGAGTACTTGGAGAAAGTTGGTAAAAGCTGTAATGAGAATAATTCTAGTTGCATGGATGCCAATATGGTTTCTAACAGATGTAACAGATATACAAGGAGCAACAGATGCTATAGTAACGTTAGCTAAGTATCCATTATTGTACGAACTATGGAAACAATTAAAAGATCAACTCCTTACTAACAGGATTATAGATAAATTACTAGGAATACCTGTTTGTAAAACAGATGATGTGGGGGGTGAAGATGATTCATTCTTACTACCATTTTTTAAGAATTTCTTTAGACACAACATAGATTTCACAGTAACAGATTCTATAAAGACTATTGAGGGTTTACCAATTAACTTTACAGATTGTAAGAATAGAGATCATAATTTAGTATACTACTCTGATCCACAGAATAGTTTTAGTTTATATGATTCATTAAAAAGAGTTAGGCCAGGCAACCGAATAGAGATTCCAGTTGAATTTGGAATACTAACAAACCTTTTCACAATTAGGGGTAATTTTTATGCCCACACAACAGATCATATTGTGCCATTAAGGTACAATAACGTATCAATTGCAACATCAATAGGAGAGATAAAAACAGGATCTGGAGATTTACTTTCAGCCACTTACTCACTCATAGGGGATGTTAAAGAGGGTTATGCAGGTTTGTCCCATAAATGGTTAGCAAAGAATACTATAATTGGTTACGTATTTGTTGATATAGATGCAGGAAGAGTATATAATTTCACAGACAATCCTACAGAGATTACAACAGGCATGACAAGTTTCTTTAAGGAGAATACAAAGTTTTGCACAGAATCAGATTGTTTATACGAAAGGTTAGAGGGAGTACCACACTACGATTTTACATATGATTGGCTACTAGATAGACTCTTAATTACTAAAGTAGATGGAGAAGGTAGTTCATGGACAGTATCTTATAGCGGTGAGAGAGTTGGTTTTATATCCTTTCACTCGTACATACCCCAGATATATTTAGCTGACAGAAAGAGAACATACAGGATAGAGGAAGAAGTAATGTACAAGATGAACGAGCTAGGATCGTGCAGAAAAATAGATGGTGACAAATGTTCGCCATGGATAGTAGAGTACGTAGTAAATTCCCCAATGAATATGCAGAGTAGAGATGCTGTACCCACAGATAATATTTTTGATAATTTATCATTTAATCTTGAAACTAGGAAACCAATTGGAGCTAGAACACGTTTAAATGATGTAGATTCTTTCTTCAACAAGATAGCATATTACAATCAAACACAAGGATCTGGAGTATTATCAACTGAACTAATAGGGGACAACGGTAATACATTCCATTCAGCTCTAAATTCCGTAAAAGAAAAAGGTGGTATAGTCAAAGTCACAAAACGAAATAGACAATACTTAATAGATGCTTTATACGATTACAAGAACCCAACTTGTACAGAGGAGCCTGTAGTCACACAAGGAGATTGTGATTATACTTGGAAAGTAAACCAAGCTGCATTCTCCAAGACACCAGACTTAACAACAAAGTATAGAGGAAGAATCATCGACGACAAATACTTGGTAGTCAGATTAATAAAAGATGATGAACAAGACATAGAATACACCCTCATAGACACAAAAACAACAGTAAGAGATGGCCAATAAAGTAAAAAAATATCAGAAGGGAGGAGAGATAACAGCCAACCTCTACAACATCATAAAAAATCAGGGTGCAGCAATAAAGCAAAAAGATTTTGAGAACATGACTCTTGATCAACAAAAAGAGTTTGCGAGACCTTACCTAGAGCAGTACACAAGAACTGGTGCCGAACAATTGGCCAACATGCTTAACCAAGGTTATGAAGTAGTAGAAGAATTTGAGAGACCAGTACAAACATCCTATATTACTGAGGAAGAGAAAGTAAACTTAACCAGCCCAATAAAGAGAAAACTTTCTACAGGCAAGAGGACAGGAACTAAAGGAAGAACACCCTCTGCACCTAAAAAGGAAGCTACAAAAACCTATACAAGAACAACAGTACCCTTAAGTGGAGAAATACCACAATACCAGCAAGGAGGATTGGTAAATACTACAGGGTATAAAAAAGGAAGTGATACAGAAGGAAATCCCTATAATATAATACCCTCTAACTTAATTACTATGGAGGGTGTATACCAACCCATATGGGCATACCCTAATAACGATAAACCAGTTTTAATGAAGCCAGGGAAGGAGTATAATTTTAAGAATTCCTCCTATGTAATAGAAACACCAGAAATGAAAAAAAACAGTAAAAAAAGCACACAAGGTAAAGATAAAATTAGTAACTTTGACAATGAAGAATACTACAACCAAATAATGCAATTAGGAGGTATAGCAGGTATGGGAAATGTGATGGAAATGGTACAGGCAGAAATGGCTAAAAAAGCCGCTATGAGCGGAGGACAACCTCAAAACACATACCCCACAGGATTTGCAGACGGACTAGCAGGAATCACAAAACAGTTCGGGCAAAATGGTGTAGATGTGAGTGGTATAACAGGTACTGATCCAGGAGCTAACTACAGCAGTTTGCTAATGGCTCTGGCTATGTCACCCCTGGGACAACAAAAACCTAACAATGTAGATTTAGGAGACCCTGTCTACCAAATGCAAGATGGAGGATTTTCATGGAAACCTGCGGGAACTCCACCTCAAACAAATCCTTTTGGAAGTCTTTTTGGACTCCCAGGATTAGGGACTCTACCACCAGTAACAGCACCACAAATTCCACTTATGCAAAAGAAGAGTGGATTTTGGAATAGTATAGGTAAGGGTCTAGGATTTGTGGCGAGGGATGGGGAAGTAAACAGACACAACCAAGTCATACAAGGAAAGAATACTGAGTTAATGGGAATAGCACAACAAAAAGCGGACGCACAACCAAATCCTAATATGGACATGCTAACGCAATTACCCCAAATAATGTCACTATTTAGCTCTCTCGCTAATTTAGAAAAGGGCGGTGAACTGAGAGCTTCTAGTGGTATTAATTTAGATCCTAATATTCCTTTACAGGCGGAGGTGAGGGATGGTATGCCTGAGATGATACAGACAGAAAATGGTGTATCCCAAGTAAAAGCTACTAAATCTCACGAGGATATGCCTAAAGATTTAATAACAGACATAGCTAAAGAAGGTGACTACGTTTACTCTGCACATAAAAGTACTAAGGAGGATTGGTCAAAAATACCCTTATATGTAGATAAAGGAGGAGAGTATGAAGAAGGAGTAAAGGGAGACTTACCATCACTAGTAACAGTCGGTGGATTATTATCTATGAAAAATGCAGTACCTGCAAAAGTAGCTGAAATGGTAACAAAGAAATTCCCATATAAAGAATTAAAAGAGGGAGATACTGATTACAATGATCCCTTCTTAAATAGAGCATATGAAGAGAATGCATCTGCAAGAGAGACAATACTAGGTAGAGTGAGACAAACAGCTGAGGAGAGAAAAGAGAGGGGTTCAAAAAATGGAAAGAACCCTGCACAAATGCAGCTAGGAGGAAAAGTAAGAGCCGCAGGAGCGGTTACAGAAGCGGTGGGTAATGTAGCAAACATTTTCACAACAAGGAAAACTGCCGCAGAGCAAAAGAAATTCCTACAGGGTCAACTTGGTAAATTTAATAATGCATATGACAATAATAAAGCGGCACTAGGAAGTAGCGCATCTTTAGATCAGTTAAACGCATTATCAATGGACACAGACGTAAACAGAAAGCAAGTAGATAGAAGTTTCCTAGATAGATATAACCCAGAGACTTCAAACACTATACAAAACAATGCACTCCAAAGTTCATTTGCAGATATGGTGAGTAGTTTAAGAAACAATCCTAATATGGATAAAGTAACTAAAACAAATGCCTTGGCTAACATGACTTCAGCATACTATGACAAGACAAACCAGAATGCAGCAAACTATACAACAGATACAAGGAACTTAGAGTCTGTGAGACAAAGTTTAAATCAGAGTGAATTAGACAATTTCTATAATGAAATAGAAGCGGAAAGAGGTCTAAACAATCAACAAAGAGCAATGGTTGGTTCAATTGGTTCAGACAATATCAGAAATCAGGCTAACGTAGACTTCCAGAAGTTAGAAACACAAGATCAGATACAACAAGCAATACTCCAAGCTGAGGCAGTAAGAAGAGGAGCAATTGGGCAAGGAATAGCTAATGTAGGAGCATCTATTACAAAAGCAGGATCACTTTTTGGGGGAGGAGGAAAACCTAATGCAGCCCAACAAATGCCATACAATTCTAAAGATCAATTACCATCCTCTTACAGTCAAGGATTAAGAGACTTTAGAATACCTAACAGAGGAATAAATCCAGCGAGTATGCTAGAGAGTGTACCACAATTAAATAGAGACTTAAGGAGTTTCAACGGGCCAAGTCAATTTTTAGACCCATATAATTTACCTAGCCTTGCTAATATACCCTCTGAAAATAATAGGATCGATATGTCACAACTGCAAGACCTATTTTCTAGACTCAGAATAAGATAGATTATGAACAACATACCAATAGAATTATTAATGTACCAGTTGGGAGGGACTCTTCCAAGCATAGTTCGAGATAGCGTATCTCCCAAGGAATTGGCCAACTTATCTTTTGACCCTAGATACGCTCCTGTACAGGGACTCCAACAATTAGATACAAGTAATCTAGATAACTTTACAAGAGAGCAAAGATTCCAAGATCAGAATGATAGGAGAGAGAAGCTTGATGCGGAGAGAATAAGAGTAGCGGACAAGAATGCTGATAGGCAGTCAAAATCAGATGCTATTAAAGCATTACAAAACTACTCTAAGTTACTGGGAGATCAATCTGATCCATTGACAGGATTACCTACTTTCCTACCTAAAGTACAGCCACTCATAGCGAGTATAACAGCTGCAAATCAAGGCTTATCTGCCTCCCTTAATGATGCACAAATGGCGATGGTTAAAGGCGGGGATATTGATCCTGATTTATTTGGGAAAATTCAAAAAAGCAGAGATGAGCTCACAGCCCTAACATCAGGTGTACAGTACAAAAAGTTATTAAGTATGAAGCCAGCATTGGATGCTGTTCTAAAAGATATAAATAATCATGCTTCGGGAGACAGGGGAATGATAATTGACCATGCATCTGTTAAAAAATATGGAGATGCGGTAGGAGAGTACATAACTGGTAATGGTGAAATGGAGATTCCTTTAGTACCTCAAAACTCTCTATTAATAAAAACAAAGGATTTTGATGACCTTCTTGAGGATGGGGTAGAAGCTTTTGTAAAAAATAACACAGAGGAAATTAAAAAGTTTAAAAAATCAGAGCTAGGTTTTAAATTCTTTTCTACCATAGATATAAGAGATTTTACTGATGGAAATACTTTTGTAGATAACTACGTCAAGGCTGTAGCATCTATGGGGGGAGGGGAAGCATATATAGCGAGCCAGGGTGGAGAGGAAGCTCTAAGAAGAAGGGTAACTAATATAGCTACTGTAGCTGCACCAGGATTCCTAGAAAGGACAGAGAGAACTACTGGAGAGACTTTCTCAAGAGATCCTGCACCAAGGGCAGCATCAGCTGCAAAAGACACAAGTAAGTTATCCGCAGCTAGTCAACAAAAACAGGACGGGATTCAAAGATTCCTTGGGGCTTATGGACTAAGAACAAATAACTACAATTTTGCTGACAACCAAAATGCTAATACTATTTTTGAAAAGTTTGTTGCACTAGCAAGAAAAGGAACTGATGCAGAAGTAGGAGAGAGTATGAGCCTATTAGGAATAGAAGGTGTTAGCGGGCAGGTAATGACTGCACCTGAAGTTATAAATCTTATAAGAGGAAGAAATACAGAACTGAGTGGGACACCATTACAAGCTCCACCCAAAATAATGACAAAAGAAGAGATACAAAAGGGTTTTATTAACGGACTGGGAGTAAAACCTAAAAAGATAAAATAATGGACGAAACGATATATGATGCAGGAAGCTATTTAAACATAACTAGGCAAGATGTAGACTCCCTAATAACCACAAAAGAGGGGGTAGAGAGTCTATATAATAAAATGAGAGAGGCAGATTTACTTCCTAGTGGGGTAACTGTTGAGCAGTTTAGTGACAAGTATAGTGCTAAAGCCAAGGCACAACCAAAAACTTCATCAGCTACTCCTGAATCAGTGAATGAGATGTATAATCTACTATCCCAAGGATTAGGAATGGACATAAATGAAATAACTGCCAAAATAAAAGCTAACCCTAATAGTTTATTAGAGTATAAATCTGAGATGGAGAACAAGGGGTTTCTTGAAAAAGGGGAGGTATCAGATTCATTATGGGCAGAGAAGTTTGGTTTTAGTATGTCTGAGCAAACTCCCGCAAGTAAAACTACTACTAAAACTAATAGTGCATATAGAGTAGATGACAATGGTATGTACACTGATAAAGAAACAGGAGTAAAGTTTAAAGATTATGCTGACTTATCTAACCAAGTCTCAAATAAACAGGAGAAAGCTGATAGAGCAAAAACAGAGGATAAAGTATTTTCTCAGGCTCCAACTTTATTTGGACAGACAACAGGTGCAGCAAGTGAAGGAACTTCTTTTTCAGAGGCCGAACAAAAAGAATTAGACTCTCTAAAATTAACCTTAGACAGGGCTGATAAAAATGGTATCCCAAAGCCTGATAACGCAATAAGTGCAGATAGGAATTTGTTCGTAAATTTTGAAACAAGAGAGACACTTGCAAACCCTAGTATGTTTGAATATAATAAAAAGAAGTCCAGGTTAGAGTCTGAGATAAAAGAACTAACAGGGAGAGTGGGAGGAGAGAAAAGCCAAAACAGATTAAATACAGTAGGGACTCCCCTTACAGACACAGAACAAAAAGACTTAAAAACAAAGAAAAAAGAGTTAGAGGAACACAAAAATCTAAATTCAGCCTATGTAATAGCAAACGCTACAATGAATGTAGATGAGTACATTCAAACGGACAGAGAACTAACAGGGAGATTTATCGCTACAGGAGCTGATGCAAGGGCTGCATATGAGCAGGTATCTACAGTTGTAAATAGTCATAAAAGTATCCAGTCAGAGGCTATAGAGGAACTTGATAGTAGACTACAAACAGAACATACTCAAAAAGGTATGATTGACTATTATACTTCCTCAGACCAGTTAAACAAAAAGTCAGAAGCTGGAAAGTTAACCCAAGAAGATTTAGATGAACATAAAAGAAAGTTTGATCTAATAATTAAAGATCCTAAGCTCCAACAACTAAATGAAATATATAGACAGAGTGGTAAAACTGTAAATAAAGAATCCGAACTACTATTAGAACTTCAAGATACAGATCTAGAAGCCTATAAAGATGTAACAGATATAGAGGATGCAATACTATCAAGAGATACGAATGGAAAAGGGATGTTAAATGCATCCTGGGACTTTGTAGTAAGGGGACTTTCAAGAGGCTTAAACAGTACACTACAAACGGCAGCAAACACTACTAATTTCACAGTTCCTGGTGTATCAACATCTTCAGATCTGTTAGGGAGACTAGCCAGAGAAGCTAAAGATATGGGTGATTTCAGGCCAACAAGTTCAAGGGCTCAGGCAGGGATAACCCAATCGGCTCCTTTTGATTATTTGGGTAAAAGTTACAAGGCTATATATGAAGATGGTAAGGTAATTGATGTAAGAGATGAACAAGATTACTCTGTTGCTACAGAAGTTCTTTTAAAGAATGCTGCACTATTCACTTCTGAAAAAGAAGCTAAGAGAGATATTTCGTGGTATTCTCTAGCTAATAGTACAGCAGATGTAATATTAGACATAGCTATAGATGTAGCAATCACAAAGGGCACAGGCATGGCAATGGGAGGAACTAAGACAGCCTACTCTATAGGACAATCCTTATCAGCCTATTCAAGAGGGTATACAGGCACATATAACGAACTTATAGATACCCCAGGAATGTCTACTACAGGTGCACACATAGGCGCAGGGGTAATGGGAATTGCAGCCGCAGGATTAACTAAAATAAATCCCATGGAATCTAGGATAGCACAGAATGGCTTAGATGATTTTTTATCTTCTTATTCAAGAAAGAATGTAGTGAGACTAGCTAGTGGTAAAATAACTGCAAAAGATGTAGTTGCAGATTACGCAGCATGGATTGCCAAGGCAGGAATTTCAGGGGGAAAAGAAACTTTAGAAGAAGTCCCAGAGGATCTAATTAAGAGTTACGCACTAAACCCAGTATTAAATAAAGTATATGGTACTAAATTAACTGAGGGAGTAAGTGCAAATGATGTTATAGAAACAGCCATAGTTAGTTTTGGAGCGGGTATTCTGGGTGCAGGTATCCCAAACACTCCAAGAGGAATCAGAAATAAAGCTCTAGAAATAGTAGCTGGAAATACATCTACATTTATAGATTTTGCTGAAGGTTTAGCGGAATCAAATCCAGACATGGCGGCTAACCTAAGTACATATATATCTACTGCAAAAGAGTTAGAAGTACTAGCACCAAATGTAAAGGATGAAAAAGTTAGAGTAGAGATAATGAAAGATATGTTAAAAGTTAGGGACATGAAAGATGGTCTAGCTAAAATGACTATCTCTACAGCTGTTGATGCAAGGAAAGAACAAATAAAAACTAAAGAAAATGCCATTGTTAGTAAGATTGAAAAATTCTCTGAAGCGACTATTAAAAAGGTGGATCAACTGGAGAATAAGAAGGTGGGGAGTGACACTAGACTAAGAGCTTATGATTTTGACGGGACACTCTTCACTGATGGTAAATTAACTACCATTGGCAGGGAAGTAAAGAAAAGAATAGAAGCTGGGGAAGATATAAAAGTAGTAACAGCAAGGGAAGCCACTAACACCCAAGAAATAAAAGATGCACTAGGTATAAAAGACAGCAGCATAACAGCGACAGGGGATGAAAGCTTGAAGCTGGCCGAGCTACAGAAAATGGGTATTAATACAGACGAATATTATGACTCTGACAAAACTAAGCTAGATAATATTAGGAATGGTATAACTAATCCTGAGCAAGATGTAACCACACCTATCCCTGCATTAAGCGATGTAGAGAGTACTGCTAAAGCATTGGAGGGTACTGATGAAAAGTCTATTAATGCTGTTAGTAAATCATTTGGATTTCCTAAGAAATTTTACCATAGCGAATCAGAAGATGGTGGCTATCATCAATCGCTAACTAACGATGTGATGGTCAATAGTAGAAATGCAGATACAGAACTTACTTTTTATTTGAAAGGAGTTGAACCTGATACAAAAAGGGGCGGTAAAGGTTCACACGCACTAGAATCACCACAAGGCGAGGCTATTTATTTTCACGAGGTTGGGCATAAGATGTTTTCTAAATTCTCTGAGTTGGGGCATGAGATTTTAAACAAGCTAAAGGCTTACAACAAGACCGATGATTTTGGGCATCCAACAGCGTATTCTGCAATAACTGAAGACCTATTTGATGCAACAATGATGGATTTTTATTCATTTTATAAATTGCATCCAAAAGAACTTAAATCATCGCAACCAAAGGCTTATGATTTAATGAAAGAATGGGAGCAAAAATATATTTCAGAAGCCTACCACTCCGACAAAGCCACAGGCAAAGAAACCGAACTAACAAAAGCAGTAGAATCCTTATTTGTACAACCTACAGAAGATAGTACCCCATCGGGTATAGAACAAGACAAAGGAGAACAAAGTATACCCGAACAGGTACAAACAAATACACTAGAAAATTTCCAACCATTAAATACCAAAGGAAAGCCACTATCACCAAATACACAAAGGGTTTATGAAAAATCTGCGGAAGGTAAATGGTTTTTTAGAACTAGAGATAAAGATGGTAACCTAGGTAAACCAACAACAGTAACACAACAAGGAATAAAGACTCAATTAGATGGAGAGTTAGAAAAAGTAAACAACCAAACAAACATAACAAATGAAAAAGAAAGTAGTAAAAAAGACGGAGACAAAAGCCAAACCGAAGAAGGAGAAGTGGATCCCACCTTGGCTCAAGAAGAAGAAGTAACCCCACTACAAACAGTATTACAAGAGATTGGTAAAACAGAAGCAGAGATAGTAGAGCAAATCTACAAATTCTTTACAAGCAGAATACCCAACTTATCAGAAATCCAGGCTAGAGAGTTTGCCCAAGTAAACTACAATATGTGGAATGCAGTGGCAACTACTCTCGGCAAGGAAAGTAAGCAAAAAGGAATTGACTACATTAGAAGTAAAGTTGCACAAATAGGATCTATCGCAACAGTAGAAGAGGCAACAGGTATGTCTGGCGACGTTAAGTTTGATAACCAATCCCTAGATACTTCTAAAGTAGTAGTAAACAACGCAATAAAGTATCTACAAAAATCTGTAAAAGCGCAAGTAAGTGATCTTAATGGTGAATCTAACAAAGAGAAGATAGCTAAGTTAAGAGACTCTATAAAGAATAATAGAGAAGCCTTAAAAAGATTACAGGAGAGTTTAAAAGATCCTAAGTTCAGTATGGCAACTCACGCAACACCAAATGATTTTAAGCATTTTGATGATAGCAAATTAACTGGGGGAGTTAGGTCTGTATACGGATGGGGACACTATTTTTCTAGTAGTGCTTATAAGGCTGGGCAGTACGGAACAATTCAGAAGCTTATTAATACAGAAGATTTTAATTTAATTCCATCAAACACAATAGTAGATGAGCTGCTATATGAAAAATTACGCCAATCGGACAACTCATATATCTTATTACAACTAGAGAAAGAAAGAATACAAATAGATGCGGTATTAGATACTGTTAAAAACAATCAAGAATTTGATGCTTTCAGTAAATTACTAGAAGAAAATGAGAAGCAAAGATTAGACTACACTAATAAGCCAAATAATAAAGACATACTCGATATTATTAAAGCAAATATAGGGAAAGAGCTAGATGTGATAAGGTTGATAGTTGAGAATTCACCAGCTATGGGCAGAAAAAATACTTCAGATACCTCTGGAAACAGTACAAATAAGTTATTTTCTGAGGTACTATTATCCGCAGGTTTCGATGGAGTAACTGTAGCGGATGGTTATGAAATAGTTGTGTTTAATACTCCAAAACTAAATACTAAATTTTCTAAAGAAGGTGCAAGATACAGAGGAGCAGCTATCACACTAGCCAATGGAGCAACGATAGTAGCGGCACTAAACTCACCATCCCCTACTACACTGGCTCACGAGGGTATATTCCACTCTATTATAGAAGGGGCAATGACTCCAGAAGAGCAGCAAGGATTTATAGAAGAGTACAATGAAAAGGCAGGAGAGAAAGAAACCAACTGGAGTACTGATGTATCTGAATTTGCCGCAAGGATTTATGAGACATATTTAAGTAACGGGAGAAAGCTAACTTCTAAAGAAGTAAAAGATACGGGCAGAAGAAAAACCCTACAAGAAGCTTTTGATAAATTTACAGAGCTGGTAAAAGAGTTCTATAAAAATGGTATAAAGTATATAAACAGTAAAGGAAAGGAAGTAAAGATAGAGTTAACTCCACAAGCACAAGCCTTTTTCGATAGAGTAACTGGAATTAAAACCCAACCAACCAAGACAGAACCTTCTTCAGAATCTGGAGTAGAAACTGGGAGCGAGGAATCAGTATCAGATGCAACAGACAAATTAGCGGAAAAGAGAAAGGAACTTAATGAAGCTTTGCGTGCATTCTTTATTGGTGGAAATATAGGGGTTATTTTTGACCCTCAGCAAGAGGCCGAGAAGATGAGTGAAAGCCAAAGAATGTTAGTTGGTGCACTCATTGGGTATATTAAAGCCCTAGGAAATGTAACAGTAGCAAGCTTAAAAGCATTTTTTAAGAGTGAAGATTTTAAAGATATATATAGAAATGTAACTGATGAAACCCTAGAGATTTCAGACGAAGGACTCAAATTTCTAATAGATAAGGCAAGGACTGAACCTGATGAGGAGGACACAAAGGGAAATACACAACAGTTCAGAAAGAGAATAATTGGTAGGCTAACAGGAATAGAAATGGCAACCGATAACTTAACAGACAATGAGTTTTACGAGCTAGTAGATGCTTACTATGAATTGATAGTAGAGGATGTAGAATCTGGTTCAATTGATTTAACTAAAATGTTAGAAGAGTTACTAGGATCTATAAACCTCTTGGCAACAACAAAATCCAAGTCAATGGGACAAGGATGGCAACTAGGAGTTGTAGCTAAGTTAGCTGAATACTACAAAGAGAACAGAGATCAAAAAAACTTTGATACAGCCTCTAATTACCTTTCAGCCGTAGCATCTAATTTAGGAGGTATTTTTAGATTACTAAATACCAGAGTCATGGGCAAGTACCTTCATATAGTGAGAGCTATAGACATAGGACAAAAATACTTAGAGTCTTTTGACAAAGAGGTTTCTGATGGTGTATCCGCTAGAGACCTAGCTAAAAAAATCAAGGGTGATATAGGCCTTTCAATAGAGGACATATTAGCCAAGCTACCTCCAGAGCGATTGTCTGAATTTGTAAAGAAAGGAATAAAGGATATAAAGAGTAGTGAGAGGTACAAAGAGGCAATAGCTAAAATTGTCGGGAAGGTAAAATTTCAAGCAAACAACAACCCAGATTTTGAAGTATACAAGGGTCTGGCTACCTATTCCTTAGAACAAGCAAAAGGGAACTATACATTGGCTAAAGCACTCTTTAGAGGAATTATGACAGGGGTAGTTAGTAACCCAGCTGAGGTCTGGTCAAGTGTTATACAAGACCCTGATTTTATGCTGGAGCAAAGGGATGTCCTACAAAAAGAGATTGATAGAAGGGTAAAACAAAGGCTCGCAACAAAGCCAACTCCAACAACAGATCCCCTAGCAATGTTTGTAGATGCAATCATGAATAGCAAGCCTAAAACCAAGTCAGTCAGTCTAAAAGACATAACAAAAGCGGAGGTAAAGAGGGCAATAGACGAAGTTGCAGTACTCTACACAGACCCACTAAAGAGAGCGCAGGTAAGAGCTGCACTAGAAGATAGACTAGGAGCAATTATAGTAGGGGGGGTAGGAAAATCTAACGTCCGAAAGAAGATCAGAGATAATAAGGACATTATCAAAGAAGTTATGGAGAGTAGGGCTTCTAGGGATTTCCTTGACCAAACCATAACGGAGGAGCTAATAGCTGAACATGGCGTAGATATAGACGATGCTGTATACTTTGCTAAAGAGATTCAAAAAATAATATCCGCACACATAGATTCATTGACTGAAAAGCAAAAGCAGAAAATATTCCTAAGCACACTAGGAATAGATGCAGAGCTGATAAGCGATACAATAAAGAAAATAGAGAAGGAGTTACTAACTGAGACTGATACGACTAAAATAAAAGGATTAGAGAACAGTTTAAAAACAGCACAGAAAGCTTTAGCAGAGATAAGTCAAAATACAAAAAGACACATTAACAAAAAAAGAAGTATTGACAATCTCTTCAAAATATTAAGGAGTGGTGAGTTATCAGATCAAGATATAATGTCAGCATTTGCTGAAAAGTACAACTTAGTCTCCCTGAGTACTTCGGACATATCTAAAATGTTAGTGCTAATAGATACCATAAATGGTAGTAAAAAACCTGTAGAGGTAAATAACGCAATAAGAGCCTTAACAATATTGATTAGAGACAATTCAAATAACTTGGCTACAGTCACCTTCTTCAAGAGCAATATCTATAGCGGGATTCTCTCTGGAATTAATTCATTTGCAACAGCACTGAGGTCTGCAACAAATGGACTAATAATGGAAATAGGAAGGGATGCTATGTTTGCTTTCTCCAAAGCCGCAATTAACTTCATAACTGGAAAAGGATTTTCATCAGATAATCTAAAGCTTGTTACCTTTGCATTAAAATGGGCACTAAGAACAGCCTGGCCAATTACTAAAGCAAATGTAAAGCTACTCTATGTGGGTGGTGTCATTTCCCCAGATCAAAAATTTGAGGACTTCAAGGCTCAAAGTGAAATGATAGATCCTGTATTTGCAAAAATGGTAGTAAGGATAAATAAAAAGTTTGGAGGAGTACTACCATCTCAGTTGCTACAAGCAATAGCTAAGGCAGCGGCTAGTTTTCAATTGACAGTAATAATACTCGGCAAGAGTGTAGCAGTTGCGGATGCATTAGTAGCCCCACTAATATACAACTACACAGGTATTAAAGAATCTGCACTAAAAGAAATTGCGGAGGATGAACTTCTGGGAGGATATGGAGGAGTTATTACAGCCCTGAACCAAAAATTCATGGATAGGGCCAAGGAGTTAGAGATAATATTCAAGAGTCCAGATCCAAATACTGGTGAACCTGGTACTGATGTATGGGACAATGTAATGCTATCTTTACATCAAGAGAGACTTAAATCTACTGAACAAGTTATATTAGCAGCGGCACAGACAACAGCTGATTTACATGCACTAACAGGAGCATATAGAGGAATGTTTGCCCCGCTTATGCAGACAGTCCAAAGACTCGACTCATACCTGACAAATCAGAGTATAGCCTATGGAAAGAAGATACCAGAACGACAGAGTCTAGATTCTCCTACAGATTTACTCTATGGAGATTATTATGCTGCGCTAGGAAGAAATTTACTTAGTTCAGATAGATTATTGTCTATAGGTTATGGAACAGCCTCTACTATTAGTACTCTAGCGATAGCCTTTCCTAGACTAATATCCGCTACAGCTGGGTTAGGTAAAAACTTTACTCCCCTCATATTTTTTGGCCCAAGATTAAAAGATCAAGCAGATGGATCACTCAAGGTAGGATATGGTTATAACATGTCCCATAGTGTTATTATAAATAGTATGGGCGAGTATGAAAAAAGAGATTACACAGCGACTCAAGTAGCTACCAAATGGATTTTAGCTACAATGGTGGGATCTGTGTATGGGCTAATAGAAGTCTTATTTAAAAGAGTACCTTGTGAAGATCCCGAGGAGGGTAAAGACTGTTATGAGCCAGCAGATAAAACTTTTAGATTCGTTGGTGCAGGATCCAAGTTTAAAAAACAGGGTGCAGTCAACACAGTAGAAAAGAATTCTTTTCAGGTACTAGAAAATGGTGAGTGGGTAACAAAGTGGTCATATGATAATTTTATGCCTGTTGTAGCATTGCTAGCTCCTCTAGGATATTTGTATGACAAGTACGATTTTGGAACTGATCCAAACATAACTAAGACCCCTAAACTAAATGTATTTGAGGGTAAAGAAGCTAGTAAAGAAGACCTATTACCCGTTGTGATGAATGTAATTTCACTAATGGTAGAGGTACTGAAGATATCAAGCACAGCTATAACTACAACACTCCAATCAGGAATACTGAGTGATCTACCCTCTGCGGTGGGTGTAGGAGCAAAATTCATCTCTGGAGGATTTACTAGTGAAATTGACAACGGAAAGAAGGAAGAGACTGAAAAGGACAAGACTATGTTTTGGAGAAATACAACAGACAATTTAATGACAATATTCCCAGGAACTCCCGCTGCACTGACTCAAACTATGGGAGCAATTAACAGTTACGTTTTAGATAGGCCGCAAGGAATTGTAGATTTAGTTAAAGGATATGGTGCATTTGATGTAATAGGTAATAGGTTCCTAGAAAAGAATGCTCTAGCAGGAATGTTTGTAAGTAAAGACATTGCGTATGACGTAGTAGGGCTACCTAAAACCTTTAACACAAACTTTAAAGTTGTACCAGATGCCTTTGCAAACTCTTCTTATTTGAAAGGAGGTATGGGTATATTACCAGAAGAGCGAAGCTTCTTTACAACTGATCAAAAAAGGTACATTAAAGTATTAAGATCTTTCAACAGATTTGATGAGCCTGTTAATAGGTACCCAACGGGTGTAACTACTAGGGAAACCTCTGAGAGAGGAGGGGCTCAAGTTGTTTACCAAGGCCTAGTTAACTATGTAGAGATGGCTGAAATGTCAAATCAAATAAATAAAAGGGTTGGTGAATACTTTACTAATAACATAGACAAAGTAGAGAAAATAACTAATCTAGAGTATAACAATGCGGCAAAGAAAATTTCAGATATATCCTTTGCAGATATAGAGGGTAACCATATTTTAGAGCACTTACTCTTCGCAGCAAGTAAATTCAAATTCACAGAAGATGAAGAGGATACACTGATGTTAGCACAGGGTACTCTAGAAAGAGGACTAAGTAAGTTCTTAGATTCACGTAAAAGTGGAAATACTGTAGAGGAAAATCAAAAACTTATCGAAGGGAATATAAACCTAGATAAAGAGTTTTCCGATTTCTTAACTTATAATAAGATTAAGCATACTCCCCTAGGGGTTTCTGAAATACTCTCAGAAAAGGGTATAAGAAAGAAAGGAGTATATTTACATACTAGACAACTTAAGACATCAGGTTTTGAGACTGGAAAAGAAGATCCACTAGGAGGGGAGACAGCTATACCCATTGTAGATAAAGGTAAGATAAAGAAATGGCTAATCGATAACGGCTTAAGATTAAAGAGAGGAGAATTAACTAGGGTCGAATATGGAGATGCTCCAGAGCTCGTGCCAGGATTACCAGAGGATTAACTCATTAAGTAACACTCCATATACTTCATTTTAGTAAAAGTGCCTAAGTCTTCGTACTTAATATGAATAACCATTTCGAGCTCGTAATCGAAATGGTCTAGTTCAGTTATTCTACCTATGTACTCTTGATCAGTCAGCCATTCAACAAAGCCTTCCATCCCTACAAGATTAGGTATTAAAGTATCTTCTTGGTCAAGGTAGGTTACCCTTATAAGGTTGGAGTTTATGTCTTCTTCAAATGATTGTATTTGTACTGAAGTGGGTACAGGCGGCAGGTTGTTCATTGCAATAAAATCTATTTCATCCATTTTTAAATAATTTACTTCCTTTTATTTTTACAGGTTACATTCCCTTCAGTATTACACCAACAATTAGTTATGTCACCATTACAAATATTGGTGTCCTCAGTTATATCATTACAATTCACCACCTCATTGGGATGAGGAAAATTTATATCATCACAATCTCTTTTTAGAAGACTATTACAAACTCTCCTATACCTTTTATACCAAGAACTTTTCATCCATCTTCCTGATTTGCTAATTAAGTGTTTCTTAAATGAATTGCTCATAATATATTTTTAAAGTGGCTTTATAATTCTAATT
>Ga0209490_10000930_pt1 | contig 28879 bp, 24 predicted proteins | sample MAT06_FD_187209 | JGI IMG/M metagenome (GOLD analysis project Ga0209490, IMG submission 187209) | Freshwater microbial communities from Lake Fryxell liftoff mats and glacier meltwater in Antarctica - MAT-06 (SPAdes) (version 2) | ecosystem: Environmental > Aquatic > Freshwater > Ice > Liftoff... | reverse complement strand
GAACAGGACATGTTTGTTTAGCTAGCAAGCCCACGGTCCCTCGTTCGCCCTTTTTGAGCAAGATTATGGGGGCCTTATTCAATTCATGACGGAAATGATTGTTTGCGCCACCACCAGAATGGCGGGGGCGCCATTGGGACTATGCCCGACCAGATCCCCATCCAGGCCCCCTATTTTTGTTGGCAGAGCGGCTGTATCACCAACGACAATAAAGTCCGCAGCGCTTGCCGGGAATTTCACCATTAGGTTAGCGCTTATCACGGATGGGGCGCTAGTTGCAGGCGCCACCACGCACCGCTTTCGCTGCCGCACAATATTGCAGAACCATCCAGCGAAAAAGCCAGCGCTTCGCGCTGCGGCGCTAAAGGCAGCAAGACGACAGTGGCTTGGCTGGGACTAAGGGTCGTCAGATCGCCGGCCTGTACGGGATAAAAATGTACGCCTAACGGATGCGCGACCGCCAAAGTATCGCCGTTGGCAGTAAGATCTGCGGCGAGAATAGGTCCCACCAAACCAGTGAGATGCACTTCGCGGAGCAATTGCTCATCCTGGCCATTGCGATCCGCCTGCCAGATCGTGGCACCGCCCACGCGCTTATCGAGCAGCCACAATGCGGTTTGACTGACCACCAAAGCCTCGACATCACGTGGCCCGTCGGGAAAGCGCAGCGTGAAATTGCGTTCGGGATGCAGGGGGCCTGACGGCGGTTGGTGGGCGTCGGGCTCAGCGATCATGATGACCTTGACGTGATCGCGTCGGCGCTGGTTATCGCCGGTATCGGCAATGAAGATCCGGCCATCCGCCCAGGCCAGATCCTCCCAATCGGTATTGGTCGCGGCGATGGGATATTCCCCTGCGACGCGGAGATCCGGATCGAGAAGAATCAGCTCTGCAGGATTGCCGCTATCATTCTGAGCCCACCAATAACCTGGTCGAGTCCGGCAAGCCGCCAAGCCGGACCATTCGCGCAAGACGGTGGTCGTCGGCAGGGTTCCAGCGACGACCTCCGCAGCCGGGGTCAGCCCGCTCAGCCCGCTCACAGCCAGAAAGAGAAAGAAAAGAGAATTGGGCATAGTTGCAAAGTCGTTAAGTCTGGAGGGGGGCTCATTCAGGAAACCACCCGGCATCGAAGGAATGCGCGAGCCGACCAGCGCAACCCGATCAGGCTTGCAAGATTGCCTCTGGCGGCGAGACGGGAAGCGAGGGTATACTCCTGGCGAACCGGACCTCCGGTCGCTCACGCAAGGACCCCATCTGGGGAGAATCCCATGCCCGATTGGCGCACCACGACTCGAACCGATCTCCCCGACTCCGATACCGGCGGTGGTGGGAGAGGCGGTGGCAGCGGCACCCGGATTCTCCGGGGTGCTGATCGGTTTCGCACGCAGGTCGTTGGCAGCCATGCGGTCGGGCAAACGAGTCGCATCCGCCGCAGCATCGGCGGCGCCAGTGTTGGGCAGACGTTGCCCCCGACGGTCGATCCACGCAGTATGGTTTGTCAGCGTTGCGGCGCGACCTTCGTCGTAGCCATGCGGCCTGACATGACCCAGGTTCCCTGTGTCCATTGCGGTCATTTTCACGCCATTAACGCTCTTGCCAAACCTTCGCGCTCATGACCGACCCACGTCGCCGCACGACCATCCGTCTTCCGGTGCCCACCGGCCCCGACAGTGCCCATTTCGCCTATCATCAGCTGCGTTGGCTCTACCAAGCAACCCAAGAGGCGCTCGGCGAAGCCTCCAGCGGCACCCGCCGTGCCATTCAGCAGCAGGCCATGGACTCCTTGGCCGTTCTGATGCCAGAGAAGATTCCCCAGAACATCCAAGCCGGATTTATCCCCGAACTCTTGGTTCCCTGAACGGAGTCGGCCTGAGTCAGGGTGCGTAGTCGTCTCGTGGAACAGCCCAGCAACCGTTCACGCGGAACCCATGGTTCTTTTGCCCCACTGGGTCACGTGCCGCCCCAGCTGAAAGCATGCAACGCCCACCATCCGCAATGCCGCCGGCCACCAAAACCGTCATTGGCTAGACGTATGACCGCTGCGCGAGGCCGGGGTGATTCCCGAGAGGCGTTTCTGACGCCGCCCGACACCCGGCTGGCATACGAGACGAAATGCTATCCACATTTGTCGTAAGTACTTTACAAAATAGCACTTATAGAAATACAAAAGTAACATAAGATACATTATCAGACATTACGCATGGGGGAGACGGGAGGCCGGATTCGGCCAGGGAAACCCGTGCGCCAGCTCTGGTTTGAATCGATTTCTTGATGACGGGCCTCTGGGCTGTTTTGGGATTGGTCACAGCCGACTGGCACAAACGGCAACGCCAGGATAAGGATGGATCGCCACGACGCATGGATCGGGCTTACAGCACTTCACCCCCATGCGGCATTGATAGTGGGGCGTTGCCCCAGGCTCATTTAGTTCGCGCCGTTGGCGCTGTTTACACCAGCTGGTGAATTTCCCGGAGGTGTGGCGAAGATCAAACCAGTAAATGTCTCGCCCGCTCCGTCAGTCGACAAAAAATGAGAGACGAGTGAACCGTGTCCGCCGAACGGCATTCGCCCACCGCCCGTGGCGCTCGTGCTCGCCATACACACTCAAGATACGAACACTTCGGTATCTTCACCCAAAACGTCGAGGTACGCCCGATAGGCGTAGACACGATCACGCGCCTTGCCGGTTATTTCCGCAAGGACGTTGGCATCGGTCAGCACGGTGATGGCGCGCTGGGCAGTGACCTTGTTGATCGCCAACAACTCGGTGGCCAGCGGCAAAGTCATCATCGGGTGTTCGGGCAGAACCTCGAGCAGACGAAGCACGGATACGGTTGCATCCGCATGTTTCATGATTCGCCGACGATCGTTTGATAGCAGACCAAAAATGCGCGTGGCGGCGTGGACACCATCGTTCGCAGCTTCGGCGACGCAGTCGAGAAAGAATTCCAGCCAGCCTTCCCAATCGCCCGCGTTACGGACCCCCTCTAAACGTTGATAATATTGCGCACGGTGGCGTTTGAATGCTAAGCTCAGATAGAGTAATGGGTCATCCATCAGACCCCAATGTTGCACCAATAACGTAATCAGCAATCGCCCGATGCGCCCGTTTCCATCCAGAAAAGGGTGGATGGTTTCAAATTGAACATGCGCCAAACCTGCGCGAATCAGCGGTGGCAGCGCATCGTCAGCGTGCAGCCAGCGATCCAAATCACTCAGGAGTTCGCCGACCATTTCGGGCGGTGGTGGCACAAAACGCGCATTTCCGGGCCGGCTGCCGCCGATCCAGTTCTGACTGGTGCGAATTTCACCGGGATGCTTATCCGCCCCGCGCACGCCGCGCATCAGCCGGGCATGGGCTTGCGTCAATAAACGGGTGCATAAGGGCAGCCCTTTGGGATCGGCCATACTCGCACGGGCAAACCTGAGGGCCTCTACGTAGTTGCAGACCTCTTCGACATCAGCCGGCTGCGTAGAGCGCCGCGTCACTTCGTACGCGAGCACATCGTCGAGCGTGGCCTGAGTCCCCTCTATCTGCGAAGACACCAACGCCTCTTTGCGCACGAACCCACAGATGAACCAGCGCGCGCTGGGCACCATGCGCCCAGCAACCACCAACCGCCCGACGGCGGCAAGGGCGAGCTGATGTTTTCGTTCCAGCGCCCCCGTCAGATTAAGCGACGGCGCGGTCGGCGGCAAAGCGTGCGGCACAAAGGCCCGCACCGGTTCATCCGGAGTGCCGCCAAGACGATAGGTGCCAGTGGTACGAATCATGACTAGTTGCTTAAAGCTTACTAGCTATTCGGACAAGTAAAGTACATGCAACTAGATCTGCTAGGATGGAAGCAGATCACCATCCCGAGACTCCCCTTCAGCGGCGGGCGTTGCTGGCGCTCGATCCTGCTGAACCCGCCGAACCCGCCGAACCCTGCTGCGGCTGCAACGACGACTGCGAGCCGCGCTGAATGCCGCGGAAAAGCATTTCCATTTCGTCCGGATTGTCCGAGGTGACCAGAGCATCTTCGCGCGAAATTGCGCCCTGTTCGAACAGCGAATACAGACTTTGATTAAACGTCACGCAGCCGAAATGCTGGCTGTCGCGAATGGCGGCGTACAATTCGGGGGTGCGGCCTTCTTCGATCATCTGTTTGATGGTCGGCGTCGCGATCATGACCTCCATGGCGGGGATACGGCCCGGACCATTGGCGCGCGGCACCAGACGCTGGCTGACAACCCCCTGCACGACCATCGACAACTGCATACGAATCAGGTTGTGCTGATATGGCGGGAAGAAGTTAATAATACGTTCCATCGTCTGCTGGGCATTGATGGTGTGCAGGGTCGACAGCACCAAATGACCGGTCTCGGCCGCATCAATCGCGGCCTGCACGGTTTCGGTGTCACGCATTTCACCAATCAAAATGACGTCAGGCGCTTCGCGCATCGCATTCTTAAGCGCAGACTTGAAGTCGCGGGTGTCGATGCCCACTTCGCGCTGATTGATCAAGCAGCGTTCGTCGGTGTAGGCGTATTCGATCGGATCTTCGACGGTAATAATGTGCCGATTGGTGTTGCGATTCATGTACTGAATCATCGACGCCAGCGTGGTCGATTTACCCGAACCGGTAATCCCGGTGACCAAGACCAAACCGCGACGCAAGAGCGCCAAGCGTTCAAAGGTTTCCACCGGCAGGCCGAGATCCTGATAATCCGGAATATGCGATTGTACCAAACGCAGCACCAAGCCGATATTGCCGCGCTGCATAAAACAATTGATACGGAAACGGCCGACGCCTTCGGACTCAAAGGCGGTATCAACTTCGTGATATTTCTGAAAAATGGCGCGGGCGTGTTCGTCGACCAAGGTGTGAAAGGCCTCTTTCACATCGTCTTTGGTCATCACCTGGGTGCCCAGCTGACGGACATTGCCGTCGACCCGAACCCGAGGTGGCCCCCCTACTTTCAGGAACAGATCCGAGGCGCGCAGTTGGACGGTGGCACGAAGCACATCAAGGATCGGCATGGGACATTCCTCTGAGGTTTATGCGGTAAGCCGCTCAAACTGACGGACTACACGCGCAGGGATGGCACCAGTGCGAGCAGGCGGCTTTCGAGCCGCTCGATACCATAGCCGCTCACGCCGGAAATGGCCAGCACTTCCCTGCCGATGCGCTGGGACAGTTCAGCCACCATCACGTCCGGTTCCAGCTGGGCGTCGGCCTTGGTGATGGCAACCACTTGCGGTTTCTTGGCCAGGTCGGGACTGAACCGTTCCAATTCATGGTCCAAAACCCGGATGCGCGCTTCAAGCTGGTCAATCTCGGCATCGGTGCCGTCGACCAGGTGAAGCAGGAGCGGACAGCGTTCGACATGGCGTAGGAACTGATGGCCCAGACCGATGCCCTCGGCGGCACCCTTGATCAATCCCGGAATGTCGGCCAGGACGAGGGTGCGTTCGCCGCGCTGGACCACGCCCAGTTGCGGTTCAAGAGTGGTAAATGGATAGGCGGCGATCTTGGGACGGGCCGCCGACAGCCGGGCCAACAGGGTGCTCTTGCCAGCATTGGGAAAGCCGATGATGCCCACGTCAGCAATCAATTTCAGATCCAGCTTGAGGGGGATCTCGACCCCCTTCTCACCGGGACCGGCCTGACGCGGCACTTGATTCGTCGAGCTCTTAAACCGCGTATTGCCGGCCCCGCCCTTGCCACCGGCAGCCAGAATGACCTGCTGATCATGGGTGATGAGATCGGCCAGGATCTCACCCGTCTCCGCGTGGCGGATGATGGTGCCGCAGGGCAACTCGACCACGAGGTCCTCGCCACTGCGACCGCTGCACAGGCTGCCGGTCCCCGGCAGACCATGTTCGGCGAACCAACGCCGCTTGCGCCAGTACGGTGCCAAGGTGTTGAGATGGATGGTCGCGCGCAGGATGACATCACCGCCGCGACCTCCATCGCCCCCGTCCGGACCACCGAAGGGTACGTATTTCTCGCGACGGAAAGTAACCGCCCCGGCACCCCCATTCCCGGAACGGATTCGGATTTCAGCTTCGTCGCGCAACATGGCCGCATTCCATGGCAACCTGACGCGGGCGCAATGGCCTGCGGAAAAATGATCCATCACTGGATCGACGTGCCGTCCTGGCGACGATCCCGCCATGGCTATCGTCCCCATCAGTCCCGAGCGCCCTCGTCTGCCCGCGTGGTTCAAGCGCAAGCTGCCCGAAAACGCCGAAAGTTCGACCACCAATAGTATCGTGCGCAAGCACGGCCTGGTCACCGTCTGCGAGGAAGCCACTTGCCCCAATCGCCAGGAGTGCTGGTCCAAACGTGCCGCCACGTTCATGCTCATGGGCCATGACTGCACCCGCACCTGCACTTTTTGCGACGTCGGTTTTACCAAGACCCCCCCTGCCCTGGACCCCACCGAACCCGCGCGTCTAGCGGCGGCGATCGCCGAATTGGATCTCCATTTCGCGGTGATTACCTCGGTCAATCGTGATGACCTTCCCGATGGCGGCGCCGAACATTTTGCCGCGACCATTCGCGCCGTGCGCGCCCAGTGCCCAGCCACCCTCATCGAAGTGCTGACCCCGGATTTCCAAGGCCGCCAGCCCGATCTCAACGTCGTCGCCGCGGCCAAGCCCGATGTGTTCAACCACAACCTCGAGACCATCGGCCGACTCTATCCCACCGTGCGCCCGCAGGCCCGTTATCAGCGTTCGCTTGATGTCCTGGCCCACGTCAAAAAAACCGATCCCACCATCTGGACCAAATCCGGCATCATGGTCGGCCTCGGTGAAACCGACGACGAAGTGCGCTGGATCATGGACGACATGCGCCGCAGCCAGGTGGATATCATGACCATCGGCCAATACCTGCGCCCCAGCCTGAAACACCACGACATCATCCGCTTCGTCTCGCCCGAACAATTCGAACGCTACAAAGACTGGGGCCGCGACGCCGGCTTCGCCCACGTCGCCAGCGGACCGTACGTGCGGTCGAGCTACGTCGCCGATGAAGTGCTGCAGGGCGCGCTGGATCTCAAGCGTTTGCAGGCTGGCAAGCCGGCTTTGAACTGACGGCTGCCCAAGGGCCGCAGCGAGCCCGCGACAATATTCAGCGCATCAGCCAGAGCGGCGCAGCCGCGCCAGGAACCACACGCATTTTACCGGTCTGAATGGGTCCAGGAATGGGCCGTCAGGCGGATGATCTTCTCGCGCTGAAGATCGGCAGCAGAGCGCCCTGGAATAGGAACTAACCACGGTGGGGTTCCGGGCGGGCTCAATGCCAACAACGGTGGGGGACTATGACCCATCACGAATGCGCCATGGTCCGTCACCAGACGCTCCCGCACGGCGGGATCCCGCTCCAGCGGAAGCGCCCGTTCATACGCGACCCGACGCTCGCACACAGTCATTATGGCAGAATCCCGCCAGAGTTGTCGGATCCAGGTACGTTCTTCTTCTGTCATCGCCGCAACAATCTGCTGATCAACCTGATGGGCAAAAGGGAGCTCTTCGTTCCAAACCCCGTATGGTCCGCGATAATCGTCCGCGATCGTCGCTACCACCGGAATGCTGCACTCCATGGCCTGAATAAAACGATAGCGGGCCTCGTCCGGACGGTGCAGACGAAATAAGAGCAGGGCCCAGCACAGAGACGACATCGCCTCGCCGCAATCGTCGGGAAAGGTGGCGCGATACCAATCCATATACGACCGCGCTGCGGTGTCCTCACGCAAGAGGAAGTACAGCATAAACAGCCAGTACCGCTTTCCGTAGCCATCACCAAATCCGCCGGCAGTGCCCGCTTCGCGCGCGAGACTGCGACGGTATGTGGTAATGCGTGCCCGGATACCCGAGCGAGTCGTCGGCCAGGTGCTCATGCCCGATATGATTGCAAAGGTGGCATCCGCATCAATACGAAGGTGTCGGACCCCTAAGACGGGTTGCCTTGCGTGGATTCCCCTCGCGTCCTCCACCCGCCGTCATGATTTTCGCATCCATTCCTTTTCCTACCACCGCGCAAAAGGCCAAACAACGACGACGAAGATCCCCGCGGACGATACTCGACGCGGCGAGTGCAGCACCCGCCACCACGGATGCCATATCCCCTGCGTTGATCAGTGATATCGCCAATCGCCTGCGCGCCGCCATGGAAGACGGCACGCCATTAGCCAACCGAAAATACTGGATCCTGCACAACGATGGCAAGTACGGCGCGCGCACCGAAGGCGTGCTAGGCAAACGCCTGAAATACACCAGCATCCACGCCCCCGATATAAATGCATTCAGCGAACGCTTCAACCAATCGATCCAGGATGAATACTAAACAGGTCGCGTTCCTCTCTGAGGATCATCTGCGCGAGACGGTCGTTGCTTATCTGCGGCACTAACACACCGAACGGCCCCATCAGGGCCTCGGCAATGTTCCCATCGAACCGTGGAACGTCGGCACCGGCGATATCATCTGCGATCAATCGCTGCACGGCCTGTTGAAATCCTTTCGACGCGCCGCGTAGATCCCCGACGCAATCGCCCCGGAGCATCGGTCCCAGGGACCGATGCCGGGACGTCGTTGAACCATGACAAAAATCGTGGCGATTATTCGCTACACGGTCACCCTGCGACCGCCTGCCAATCCTGTCTGACGGACATTTCGCCTGCATGCCGAACACGAAGAAGCGCGAAATTTCGCCAGGGATCCTCCGAATTCGTGGACTTGGCATTATTGAACCACGCGACTTACCGATTCAATACAGCTGGTTCAGACCCAGTCAGCTCGATAAACGAATCTTCGCATTCGCCACAGACCCAATCCAGACACGGCCAGGCGTTGACCCCATCGCAGCTGACGTGACCAATCGCGCCGCCTAGGGCAGTGGGCACGTTTGGCGCCGCAGTCAAGCGCACGCGACGGGCGTCGCAGCCGCCGGTATAGGCGGCTGCGACGGCGCGCCAGTCGGCGCCGAGCATGCGGGCGATGGCGGGCAGGCTGGGGTCGATGGGCCAGCGGTGGGGGCCGTCGGTGATTTCGATCCAGAAATGGGGATTGGCGAAGGTGTCGTGGGCGATGATGCCAGAGACGACATGGGCCTCGTGACCGTGCGTGCGGAGGATCGCGGCCAGACTGCGGGCGGCGTCCAGACAACTTCCGTGGCTTTGCAGATTTTGGGAGAATAATTCACTGTGGTCGTGGTGGCGATATTCGTAATGAAATCCGGCCACGAATTCACTGACTAACGCCGCGATGCGGGGGTCGTGCGTGCAACGATCACCCGAGGTGGCGGGCGTGACGGGGGTAAGGCGAAGAGTAACCTGTCCGGTGTAGTGCGGCGCCGGCCCTGCCATACCCGCAAGGCGCCAACATGGGCCAGCAGGCAAGGCTTGGCCGTGCAAGCCGTCGTCCTGTTCGATAACTTGTTCCGCGCCTTGCCAAGGACGCGGCACCAGCCAGGTCCACGATCCCACCGCGTCGCTGCAGATGCGCTGACGCCGCTGCCACTGGAGCTGTCGTGGTCGTCGGTCACCGCCGAGAAATCCCGAGAAAACCAAGAGGTACCCGCGCCAGGCTCGGCGTAGGACCGGGCAGTCGGGCAAGCGATTCCAACTGATCCAATTTGCGACCGCAAAGGGATCGCCGAGACCGTGCGCATCTATCGGTAATCCGGCATCGACCCAGCGGGTGAACATTTCGTCAGTGACGCTGTAGCGTTTCGCCAAGGTGGTTGCGGTCGTGGGTGCGTACGGGTGCGCGGCGCCCGGCAGCAGCAGCGCAGCGGTCATCGCCCGTGCGCCGGGCCCTCGGACTCCGGTTTTTCCGTAACCAGACCGGCATCATCGGCACCGGCCTCGTCGTCGTCCTCGTCTAAGGGGTTTCGGCCCCGCAATAATTGCTTCACCATCGCGATGCTGCCGAGCAGCAAGCCTGCCAACAGGTACCCCGTCGACGCCACCGCCAAGGCCGTCACTGGGCGCCACACCACCACGCCGCCAATCAGCAGCAGGACGATCAGGCGGCGGAAACCCATGCGCCCGAACATCGTATTGCCGAGATGCGGAAAGGGCATCGTGCTGACCATCGCCAGCGCGGAAATAAAGGTCGCCGCGATTAATAGCCACCGAAAGGGATCCAGATCCTGCAAACCGTTGTAATTATCCTTACCGATCACCGCCATCGAATGGAACCAGGTGCGCACGGTTTCATTGTGCTGATGCAACATGACGAGGCTGCACACCACGGCCGCCGCACCTGGGCTGGGCAATCCGCGGAAATGCTTGGTGGGCGCATCGGTATGCTCGACGTTGTAACGGGCCAGACGGATCGCGGCCATGACGGGGAAAAAGACCGCGGCGAACCACAGCAGGCGTTCACCCTGGCTAAACACCGCGGAGTAGCCGAAGATCAGGCGGTGGGCCAGGATCGCGGGGGCGACACCAAATGACACCACATCGGACAGGCTGTCCAATTCGGCGCCAAATGCCCCTTCCTGGCCGGTCATCCGCGCGACCTTGCCGTCGAGCATATCGCAGACCATGGCGACAAAGACCATGATCGCACCGAAGAATAATTCACCGTTGACGGCCAAGAGAATCGCGGTCATCCCGCTGGCCAGGTTGCCCGCAGTTAGCAGGGTCGGCAGGACTGGCAGGGTCTTCAATCGCTTGCGCACTTCCCCCACCACCCGCGCCGCCGGGGCGCTGCGGTTCGACTCGGGCGCCGTCCGGCGCTGGGCGGGGTCACGGTGCTCTTCTGACGTAGGTGTTTCACTCATGGGGTCACCGTGGCCATTGGGCTGGGGATTTCGGCGATGATGGTTTCGCCACAACGGACCCGCTGTCCGACCTGAACGGTGACCTTCGCGGCGGCGGACACGGGCAGCCACAGTTCGGTGCGACTGCCGAATTTGATCATTCCATACAATTCGCCGCGTTGCAGACGCTCGCCAACGCCATGCGTGCAGATGATCCGGCGGGCGATGAGACCCGATAATTGAACGAGCAGAAATTTCAGTCCCGGCTTGCCGGCCCCCCCTGCCCCTATCTCTGCTTCGATGCCCAAAATATTCGCCTCGTTGGCGTGGCTGACATCGGGATGCCGGGCGTCTAGGAAGGCTCCCGGACGATAATCGGCAAAGCGTATAACGCCCGCGCACGGCGAACGATTGACGTGGACGTCGAAGACCGACAAGAAGATGCCGATGCGCACACAGCGTTCACCAACAAAGGTCGGCTCATCACACTCCGTGATGTCGGCGACCACGCCGTCTGCCGGAGCAATAAAAGCATTGGCCCCGCCCTGTGCTGTGCGCTGGGGATTGCGGAAAAACGCCAGGGTGAAAAGCCAGCAAAAAGCCGCCACCGCGGCGACCACCCAGCGAAATGGTCCGGCCGGCACGAGCCATATCGCCCAACCAAGAACGAGCGTGGCCCAGAAAAGCGTGGGGATTCCCCAACGGACAAAGGTCATAACGTCTGCTCAAGCAGGAGCAGGGTCAGACGCAAGGCCGCAACCAAGCACGCCGCGACAATGGTGGCCCGCCATAAAGTGCCGACCACGTGATACCAGGCGACCAGCCACAGCAGCAGAAGACCTCCGAGCAAGCCGCCGAGAACCGCGGGTTGCGCCGGCAGCAGAACTGCCAGCACCACTCCCAGATGGCCAAGCAAACGGTACAAGCGTCCCGCTTGCGGGAGCCGGGCATAGAACCCAGAAACATCGACGTGGTCTGCATCAGCGAATCGCATGGTGCGGCAGTCTGCGGTTCATGGCGATGGTGCAATGGGACGGCACACAGCCCTTCTACCTGACCCGCCCACCTGGACCCGCCGGGCAAAGGAAATAGTCACCGGCTGGCGAGGCTATAGACGAGACGAATGCCGCAATTGGCAGATGGTAGGCGCCGCTGGATTTCGCGCCGGGCCCAGACGCTGAAATGGCCGACTTGCCGATCAGCGCGATTACCGCCGACCAACATCGCCAAGCCCGGACTGGAGGACGGATCGGAAACAAATTCCGATAAGGAGCCGGCCAAGTCATAAACCCCCTGCACCGAACAATCACTGGCAAAGGAGGCCACCGGCAAAAGACCGCGGCCAACCGCACCCGAACGCAACGACGCCGTATAACTGTAGCACAGACCGGGATCGGCGTTCATGCCCCACGGTTGCCGACGACCATCGCCACCCTGGGCCGCCAATAGCCATTCATCCCGCGTTGGCAGCCGCCAAGCCAGATTGTCATGCCCTGCCCGCCATTGCGCATAAGCGACCGCATCATCGAAGCTGATGCTGGATACCGGCTGCCGGGGATCTATCTCACTGCCATCCAAATAGTTCAGGGTGAAACCGCCGACCGAACTGCGCGACAAACTTCCGCGCGTGCGCCACAGGGGATCGACCGCATTCAGCCCTTCGCGGGGTGCGCGAATGAGCTCGCCATTGCGCAGGGCCTCGCCAAGGCTGCGACGGACTTCCGGATCATTGAGAAATTCCAAATATTCACTGCACGTAACTTCGCTGCGGGTCATGACAAAGCCGGGAACATCCGTGAGTCGGCGCCCATCCGCGGCAAATATCGGGCCGCTTGGCACCAGGATGGCGTTGGGCGGCACTGGTGGAAATAATGGCGGCGACAGGCGCATCACCGTGCCCCGTTCCAAACGCCGGGCGAGAACCGCCCCGTTGTCCCACTTCAATTGATAGCGCCCCCGTGGAATGTCGCAGCCTTCGCCGGCAGCCAAGGTGTGGATCTCGCCGGTGGGAATATCGCTGCGATCCGGACCCGGAGCCAAGCGCTGGATCTGAATTCGCGGCGCACTGCCGGCATTTTCGATTCGTGCGATGCCTGCGAGCAGGCGCTCGCGAGAGCCGTCGTCGTACACGCGGGCCTGGGCCTCGGCCGCTTCGGCGGCAGCGCCATCGCCCGCCCGTTCGGCATCCAACAAGCGGGCGATGAAAAACTCAGCCAAGGCCGCGGCAACGCGGGGATCCTCGGGCGCGATCAGGTGGGCCTGATGCAATAAGCCAACCGCTTGCGCCAAGTTCGATGAACGGCGAGCAGTGGATTCTTCAAGTTTGACCTCCAGAGCGCGTAAGGCTCCGCGGGCGGCGGGGTCGCCATTTTCAATCAATTCAGCTTGGCGCTGCTGGACGTGCAATTGGGTTTCATCGATCGTCACCTGGCGCAGATCCGCATCGGCAAGCAATGCTTTCGCTTGATCAAGCAACGCGTGCGCCTGGGTTTGTCGTTGCAGGCGCAGGGCGTCGGCGGCCGCTGCGTCGAGTTCCGCCAAGCGCGGGTGTTCACTATCAATTCCGCGCATGCGCTCGATGAGGCGCTGGGCCTGATCCACCGCGCCACCAGCGAGGGCCACGGTCACTTCCGCGGCCAGGGCGTCGGCTTCTTGTCGCCGCCGTTTCTGCGCGAGCAGGCGATCCTGTTCAGCAATGCGTAGATCCAGGGCACGCAACAAATCGCGCGTGGCTTCGCTTGGATCTAAATGCAGAGAGGCTTCGGTCAGCGACAGGGCTTCATGGACCCGGTCTTCGCCATTGGCAATTCGGGCCCGATCCAAGAGTTCAGCCGCCCGGCGTTTATTTTCATTGACCACGGCCTGCGCCCGACGCGCCTCGGTGATGGTCGCCAAGCGACGTTCGGCCTCTTGGAATGCGCTGGTGATAGTGGTATCGCCTGGGGTCAGACCCAGTGCTTGGAGATATAATTCCGTTGCCCGGCGCAAATCATCGGCAGTGCCGCCGCGCACCAGAACATCTGCGCGTTGGCGCAGATCGAGGGCGATTGCGCGCGCCCGGGCGGCCTCATCGTCGCTGCGGCGCTGACGTAAATTCTCTTCCGTCTCGACCAGCTGGGTCCTAGAGGCGGCATCGGCCGGCGCCAAGGCGAGCAGTTTTTCCAGGCTGCTGCGGGCCCGTTCAAAATCCAGGTTGCTGACGGCGAGATCGGCTTCTCCACGTAAGTCACCAATCGCGGCCTGGGCCCGCTGATATTCGGTCAGGCGCCAGATCAGCACCGCGATGAGCATCACGCTGGCCACGGAAACTGCGGCCACCACGGGCTTGCGATGACGGCGGATGGTGCGGACAAACACCTCGAGCATACTTTCGCGATAAGCGGTAACGGCGGAGCCAGCCAGAAAACTGCGCAAGTCGGCCGCGAAATCATCGACGCGCTGATACCGCTCAAGCGGATCCTTGCCCATCGCGCGATAGATGATGGCTGCCAAGGAGCGGGCACCATCGCCCAGACTGCGCTCATCCAGCGGGCGTGGCTTGCCCGCCGCGACCTGTTGCAAGGTGCGTTGCACGTCGCCCCGGATCCACGGTGACTCGCCCGAGATCATTTCGTAGAGAATAACGCCCAGTGAATACACGTCGCTGCGGGCATCGGTGCGATGGGCGTCGCCACGGGCGCTTTCGGGGCTCATGTAGGCTGGGGTGCCGACTGCGAAGCCATCAAGCGTGCGGTAGATATCGCCTGAGCTGCCGTCTTCAGACCGCACCGAGGTGACCGTAGTCGAGCCGTCTTCTTCGGTGCCGACGATCTTGGCCAGACCCCAGTCCATGACCAGGACCTCACCGAACCGACCGACCATGATATTGCGCGGTTTGAGGTCGCGATGCACGACACCGCGGCTGTGCGCGAAAGCCATTGCTTCGCAGATGCGCAGGAATGCTTGCAGAACGTCAAAGCGGTGTTCGATCCGCCCGCGGCGATCGACCAGCCAATCGGCGAGATTGACGCCCTCGACCTGTTTCATGCTGTAAAAGACGGTGCCGTCGCTAAGCATCCCGAAATCATGCACCGGAACGATGCCGGGGTGTTCGAGCTGGGCAGTTATCTGCGCTTCGTGGACGAAGCGGCTCAGTTCGTGGCCATCGGCATCGGCGGCCTTGACCGTCTTGAAGGCAATTTCCCGCCGGCAATCGCGGTCGAGTAAGCGATAGACGACGCCCTGTGCACCTTCACCCAGTTTGTCGATCAAGGCGAAGCGGGGTTCCGGTTCCCGGGTCGTCACCGCCTGATGCCAGCCGCGCAACAGGCGCGATATTTCACCCGGCTTATCCGCGCCTTTGAGATGGCGGAAAGCAGTGCTGCTGGTGACGCGACGCGTGGTTGCGTGACCAGGGGCGTTCGTCTGTTGGTTATCCGAGAAATTGATGGCGCTGTCAGGCGACAAGGTGACTGCCGACAGCGTCGCATCAGCATCCGCATCGCTGGTGGCGGGCTGGACCGGCAAGCGGATGGGTGTCGGCTCTTGTGCCTGGATGCGGGAATCAGGCATGGGAGGGGGACGCAGGAAAAAGCCCGCCGGCGACGACGATGCTGACGGGATCGAGGGGCATCAAGGCGAGCCGGGCGATGCCCAGCCAGGTGAATCCCGCGGGCGGCGTGGCCACATCACCCAGACGGCAGCGATAGACGAGATAAAAAGTATTTCGATGTTCGGCCAAGGCGTCTTCGTTGAGCAGTCCGGCCAATTCGCAGCGAATCTCGGGTACCCCCAAAAAGTGCGCGCCGGCAACGCGAGCGAGATCGCGCAGTCCCTTCAAGCCTTTGCCCAGTTTGGCGACCTCGGGCCCGACGCGGGTGGTGTGGAACAAATTGCCGCCCTCATCTAATAGCACCTGTTCACCCTGGGTGAACACCAGGGCGATGCGCACCTCTTTGGCGTCCAGGTTACCGACCAGGGTCGACGCGGCGCTGTACCAGGAGTCTTCCGCCACCGCTTCGATAATGGCGATGTCGATGGTGGTGACGAAGCCGGTGATGCGGAACAATTCCTTGCGCGGCATCGCCAGAACCAGCGGATCGTCCAGGGCTGGCGCCCCAAGCGGAAGCACGGCTGGCTCAAAGGGGCGCGGTTCATCCATGACGGTGGGAGCCTAACCCTATCCCCCGGGAAATGCCAGATACGGCCCTAGCCCGTTCGCGGTGCGCCGTGCCCCGCTGAGCTCAGCTTGACCGTGGCGGAGCCCGGCCCACCGTGGGCCCCTCACCCCCCCTGCGGAGTCCAGATGCCTACTGCCCTCGTAACCGGTTCCAGTCGTGGCATTGACCGAGGCATCGCGGTAGCTCTGGGCGGTTTGGGCTGGCAGGTGGTAGTAAACTATTTAGATAATAAATTGGCCGCTGAGGAATGTGCCGGCCTGATCTCGGCCGCTGGCGGCACGGCACGCTGCATCCAGGGCGACATTGGCAACGCTGCTGATCGGCAACGTCTATGTGCTGACAGCCTCGCTTGGCAGGGTCGCCTTGACCGGCTGGTCAATAATGTCGGAGTCGCTCCGACCGTCCGCGCGGACCTGTTGGATGCCGGCGAAGAGAGCTTTGATCGGCTCATCGCGATCAATCTTAAAGGACCGTACTTTTTGAGTCAGGCGGTGGCCAAGACCATGCTGACGCAGACGCCAGATGCCGTGGTCAAATCATCAATGTGTCATCGATCTCCGCGTACACCGCCTCGGTCAATCGCGGCGATTATTGCGTCACCAAGGCCGGCATCGGCATGATGACGTCCCTGTTCGCTGCTCGACTCGCCAACGACGGCATCCGTGTGTACGAAATCCGGCCCGGCGTCATCGCCACCGACATGACCGGCCCAGTCGAAGCGAAGTACGATCTGCTCATCGCCGATGGCATGTCCCCGATCCGGCGCTGGGGTCAGCCCGCAGACATCGGTCGTGCCGTTGCCGCCATTGCGCGCGGCGACCTGCCTTTTTCGACCGGTGAAGTGCTCAACGTCGATGGCGGCTTCCACCTGCGCACCCTGTAAGCATTCTGTATTCACCCGCTCCCATGGTAACTCCTTCTTCCACTCTCTGTTCGTCCTGCGGCGCCCCGATCAATACCGGCGATGTCTCAGAAGGTCTGGCCGTCCGTATCGATGGCCGCCTGATCTGCCCCTTATGCGTCGATACATTACCCGGCACGGCGCAGGTGAAGATCAATCAGCTGCGCGCCATGCGCGGCCTGGATGTGACCACCTACCGGGTGCCGCGGGCCGCCCATCCGACCTTGCGGGCTTATACCTTTACCACCTCGACCCAGTTGCATCAACATCGTCGCGTGCTGGCGGCAAGCGGGCGTTTCGAAGCCCCGACGATCCCCACCGATCATAAGCCCATCCTGAAAATGGCGCCGGCCAGCCGCCAGGCGCCGAGCACAAGAAATCCCTTGGTCCTGGTCGGAATTTCCGTCGCTGCGGTAATTCTCGTGGTCATTACCATTGGCTTGACGGTCGGAGGCACCTCCCCAGCAAAACCCGTGGTCACCGACCCCGTGCCCGTGCTCACTGAAAAACAGCGCACTGATTATCCACCCAGCGCCCGCGACGCTTGGTTAGCGGCTTCATCAGATCCAGGCTGTCCGCGCACGCTGCTGGCGGCCATTGCCCGCGAATTAGTGACCGAACTCGATGGCAGCTTGGACGCCATCGAGGGTTTGGTGAAAGCCAAAGATCCCCGCGGTGCCGCCGAAGGTCTTGCTGCCATCGAGGTGCCCGACGACATTCGCTTCCGCGCCGTCACCAATCGCGTGAACAGTCTTACCCAGCGTATCGCCGCTGCGCGGAGCAGTGCCGCAGGGTCGCCTCCAACCCCGCCTCCAACCCCGCCCGGTGGCGCCCCTGAAATAGCAGCACCGGCGGTGTCGGCGGTAACCCCCACCACCACTCCGGCTCAGCCTGCCGCACTATTCGCGTGGATCATCCCGGCCCAAGCCATGCACGAACGCGCAGGACAAAATGCTTGGCGCAGCCTTGGCGCCACGGGCCGGCGCTTGCTCACCAGCGAAGGAACCATCGGCGGTACGTTCCGGATTGATGCTGGAATCTATCGCTGCTGGTTACGGGTTGCCCCCAGTGAAGATGCCGACTGCACCATCCACGTCATCGTCGATGGGCGTAAAAGTACATTTTTGCGTCTAGTTCGTGCAACTCCGATCGATTGGTATCCGATCGATATTCCCGACCTAGCGGTGCTGCATCCCGAAGCGCCGATTCAGATCACGGTGATCGGCCAGGGCAGCACGGTGGAATCGCTGTTCCTGGAAAGCCCGACCGGAAGCGGACCACGCGATGCTGTGTTATCCGGCCGGGCGCAACAGCCGGCCCTGGTCAGCAAAAGCGAACCGGCGCCCACACCACCCGGGGTGCTCCCTGGCGGCGATCCAGGCGCGGTCGGACCGACCCCGACCGAACCCATTGGCACAGCTCCCAAAGTCAGCGAGCCGCAACCACCCGCGCCCGTCTTGCCGGTGCCCTTGGCGCTGACTGATTTCACCCACAAGGTGGTCGAATGGGATCCCCTGGAATTACCCAGTAATCCACGCCGAGACGATGCCGACGACGCCCGCTACACCTACCCCGACCACGGTGGTCCCTATATACTGTCGGAATTGCAGCGGCGCTCGGGGACCAACCATGTGGCAATTCGTTTTTCCGAACCGGTTCCTCCAGGTTCAGGTGTGGGGCTGCTGGTCCATCCACGTCGTCTCGACCGTGAAGAATTGGTCGCCATTTTTAACGACCAAGCGGGCGGGACCGCCAAGGTGGTGTGTCCCCTTTCTGGGATGCAATGGACCCCGGTTCTGGTGTTGGCGCCGGCCAACCGCAGCCCATGGGTCAGCATGCGCCTTGAAGACGTGAAATCGGCGAGCACCGAATTTTTGGTCGGCAAAACGATAGTAACGCCAGGGCGGCCAGTGACCGTCGACGACTTCGGTCTAGCCCCACGTTCCCTACTGACCCCGACCTATTCCGAGCTGTTGAAACTGATCGGTATCGCCAGCGAACCCCGCCAGCAAAAAAACCCGCGCTGGCTCGAGGTCGCCCAGGTCAAGATCCTGGTTACCGACCGTATGACCGCGGGAAACTGGACCACCACCGTGCGCGCGGGTCTGAAGGAAATATTCAAGGAAGTCTGGAAAGGCGACGACGCCCCCAACAAGACCACCGAAAAACTGGTTCTGCACGATCAATGGCTGGATGAGGTCTACGGCAAGGATCCGGCTAAATCGATCGTCAATCCCACTGCCCAGCATGTCCTGGTCATTCTCACCGCCGGCAACGAATTGCAGGCAGGACTGACCGTTGAGCAGGCGGTGAAGAATTTCTGGTTGCCCTTTATCGAACGCAGCCTGGAAAATGGCGTCATTCCGGTAGCGGTCCTGGGCCCCAGTCGCGTGGATGTCGACAAGCGCGAGGATGCCGACACCTTATGGACCCTGCTTGATCAGGAATTGGCCCGTAAGCGCATCGCGATTCCGAAAATTGACCTGCGTCCAGCCCGTTCCATTTCGATCCAACGCATGGAATCAGGTCATGCTCAGCTTGCCAGCGATCGCCTGTGCGCGGCGCTGGCGGAATTTCGCCAGCGGGTCGAACGCCTACAAGGCCCGCGGTGAGCGCGGCCCTGCGGCTGGCGACCCGCGCTAGCCCCCTCGCGATGTGGCAAGCTCGGCATACTGCGGCGCGCCTGCGCAGCCGTTTTCCTGGCCTGTCTATCGTGCTGGTGCCGGTAATATCCACCGGCGATCGCGATCGCAGCACGCCGCTGTACGGCATGGGCGGCATCGGTGTTTTTGCCAAAGAAGTCCATGAAGCGGTCCTGTCTGGCCAGGCCGATGTCGGCGTGCATTCGTGCAAAGATCTGCCGACCGCCACCCCAGATGGCCTCACTCTCGCAGCCCTGCTGCCGCGCGCGGATGCGCGCGACGCGCTGATCGGTGCGACCACAGTGGCGGCGTTACCGCCGCAGGCGCTGATCGGCACGTCGAGTCCGCGCCGCCAAGCCCAGCTTGCCGCGTTGCGACCGGATCTGCGCTTCGCGCCCATTCGCGGGAATGTCGCCACCCGTCTGCGCAAAGTCGCGGACGGGGAATTCACCGCCACGCTCATGGCGATGGCGGGGCTGCACCGACTCGGGCTGCTGCGCGCGTCCAGCGCCGCACCGCTCGATCCACGTCTGGAATGCACGCCATCGCCGGGCCAAGGCGCAGTGGCGCTGGATTGCCGGATTACCGATCTGCGCGCACAACGTCTGCTGGCGACGCTGAACCACGCCCCGACCGCAACCGCGATCACCATTGAGCGTCAGGTTCTGGCTGGCCTGCGCGGTGGTTGTTCGCTGCCCTTCGGCTGCCACGTGCACCGCGACGCCGACGGTCACTGGCAATTGATCGCGCGCTTGGCTGACGCACAAAACGAGCTGCGCACGGTCGTTCTGCACGGCAATTCCGCGTCCTTGGCGGCGCGGGCCCTCGCGCAGTTGCGCTAAAATCCGCTCAGGATATCGGCATGGGCATCAGCCCAGGCGTTACCCACGCGGCCAGATCATCCGGAATCGGCGCATCCAGGCGCAGGCGCCCGCCATCGGGATGGGGCACGTCCAGGGCCCACGCATGTAGGGCTTGGCGGCGGAGCACCGATCCCGTTGCGCTGGCGTTCACCGGCCAACTGGCGCTGCGACCATACACGCCATCGGCAAGGATCGGATGCCCAAGCGCGGTGGCGTGCACGCGGACTTGATGGGTGCGACCGGTGCGTGGACGCGCTTCCACCACGGCGTAGCCATCGCGGCGTTCGCGCACGGCAAAGGCGGTATACGCTTCACGCGCATCTTGGGTGCCTTCGGGCAGGACCGCGCGTTTGCGGAAATCCTTGGGATGGCGGCCGAGCCAGCCGGCATGTTCGAACCAATCCGCGCGCGGCGCCCCGTGCATCAGGGCGAGATACCTTTTATGCACCCGGCGTTCGCGAAAGGCGTCTTGAAAAAAAGTCAGCGCTGCCGGGTTACGGGCGACCAGGATCACTCCCGAGGTGAATTCATCCAGGCGATGCACTATTCCCGGACGCCAAGCTTCACCACCGGGATGGCTGCCGTAGCGGCCCAGCAGCGCGTTGACCAAGGTGCCATGCCAGCGCCCCACCGCGGGATGCACCACCATGCCCGGCGGCTTGGCAATGGCGATGCAGGCAGCGTCCTCGTGCAAAATCGTCAACGGGACGTCTTCCGGCTCCAAGGTCGGAGGTTCGACTTCCGGCACTTCCAGGCTGACCCGTTCACCGCCGCGCAGCGACAATCCGGCTTTGCCGCGTTGCTGCTGGCCGGCGGCATTTTCGAGCACACACCGGTCCTGTTTGATGAGTCGCGCGACCAGGCTGCGGGTGCAGCCGTCGAGCTGGGTTTCCAACCATACGTCGAGACGGGTACCGGCGGCATGAGCGGGCACCAAAAGATGATGTATCACGGCGCGACATCCTGCGGGGAAAGCGCGCCACAACCAGCGCATTCACCGGGCTTGCCAGGGGTCCGACCCAGGGCCAAGATGCTGCCGTGAACGTTCCTCACCTGATCATGGATCCGCTCCCAAGCAGCCGTCTGCTGCGTTTTGTCGGCGACCGGGTGACCATCCGCTTGCGTCGTGCCGATGGCAAAGCACTGCCAACGGGCTGGATTGGTCGCTTACGCACCACGATCGGTCGAGCTGCGGCAGCTCGCGCAGCGATCGTCGCCCGCCATGGCGGTGCGGAACCGTTCGCTGGTTCGGCGTGGCGCGATATCCCGCTCCGCCAGGAAAACACGCACACCTGGATCGCCGATCTGCCGCTGACCGAAATCGGCTGGTTTCGCGCGAAGGCCTTTGCCATCGACAGCGACGGGCACCAGCAATGGCCCGAGGGCAGCGACTTAGGGATCGCAGTGCATCCCGACGAGACCCGCACCGGCAATACGATCTATTGCGCCTTTGTGCGCCAATTCGGGGCTAGTCGCACCCTGCGCAGCACGGTGGATCCGCTGCGTGACGATCAGCTCGCCGCTTTGGATCGACATGGCTATACGGTCATTCCGCCCTCAGGCACCCTGCGTGATCTGATCGCCCAGCTGCCGCATATCATTGACGTGCTCGGCAACCGAATTCTGCATCTGCTGCCGATCACCCCGACCCCCACGACGTATGCCCGTTTTGGCCGTTTTGGCAGCCCGTATGCGGGCCAAGATCTGATCGCCATTGATCCGGCTCTGGTTGAATTCGATCAGCGCACCACCGGGGTTGATCAATTCCGCGAATTGACCTACGCTTGCCATCGCCGCAGCTGTCGGGTTTTTATCGACGTGGTGCTAAACCACACCGGGTGGGGGTCAACGATTCAGGAAAAGCATCCGGAATGGTTCAAACGCGAAGCGAATGGCCGCTTCCACAGTCCTGGCGCCTGGGGCAACACCTGGGAGGACCTGGTTGAATTCGATCATGAAGCGGTCGCCCTGTGGGATGTACTCGCGGATTCGCTGCTAGAATGGTGTCAACGCGGCGTTGACGGATTCCGCTGCGATGCCGGCTACATGGTCCCCATGCCAGCCTGGCAGTATATCACCGCCCGGGTGCGGCAGCAATTTCCCGAAACAGTTTTCCTACTCGAAGGTCTCGGCGGACCCTGGGATGCGACCACGGGGTTACTCGCCGAAGGTGGGCTGCAATGGGCCTACAGCGAATTATTCCAAAATTATTCGCCGCGAGAAATCAGCAGCTATCTCGATCACTTCCTGCGCCATCTCGGTCATCTCGGGGCGCTGGTGCATTACAGCGAAACTCACGACAATGAGCGCTTGGCCAAACGCGGGCGGACGTGGTCGCTGTTGCGCAATCAACTCTGTGCCCTGCTGTCGACGCAAGGTGCATTTGGTTATACCGCGGGCGTTGAATGGTTGGCAACGGAGAAGATCGATGTCCACCGCTGTTCGGGACTCGCCTGGGACGCTCCTGAAAATCTGGTCGACGAGTTGTCCACCCTGGCCCGGCTGCTGCGGAACCATCCCTGTTTTTTCGATGGCGCTGCCATCACCCGCCTGAGCGCGCCCGAGTCCTCCATCTTGGTGGTCAGCCGGACCAGCGCCGATGGACAGGATCACCTCGTCATCTTCGCCAACCTCGACCTTGAGCAGCCAGCCGTGTTGGCCTGGGACGCGGCGTGGGATAATACCGACGCCCCGCTCATCTACGATCTGCTGCGCCCAGAAATCGCCTTGGTTAGAACCAAGGAATTGCATTTGGCGCCGGGTCAGGTCTGTTGCTTGGCGGCTTCGCCGCAGCCGCTGGGTTTGGCCGGGGATTCCTATCGCCACCTGCGCGCTTTGGCGCAAGCAGGCTATGTTATGCTCAGCCGGGTGCTGGCCCCTGAAGGCATGGGTCCCATCCCCTGGCGTGAACTGGCGACCTTGGTGGGCACGGATATTGGCGGATTTATTGCGGCCTTATCCCGCCTGGATCATCGCTTAGCTACCCATGATCTGGGCGCGGCCATTCGTGCGGGAATTGCCGCTGAGGGCGTGCCGCTGGTGGTCCACTGGCAGGCTCCGGATCAGCATCGCATCGTGCCGATTCCGCATGGATCGTGGTTGCTCGTGCAGTTGGAAACCCCCTTCTCTGCACATATCTCCTTTGCCGCTGGCCAAGCCCCGGTGCGCCTGCACGCGGTCGCATCGGCCGGGCGCTGGTCGGTCGCCTTTGCACCCCACGCCGCCGCGAACGGTACCCTCGCCATCGATGCCTTTGACCGCCCCGGCACCCTGATTACCGGCGCTATCCGTTTTCTGAGCCCAGGGGCGACTCCCCATCCGCGTGATGGCAGCGATGGCATGATTCTGCTGACCAATGGGCGCGGGGCGATGCTACGCGCAGCAGTGGACCTGGGTCGGATCACCTCCAAATACGATTGTCTGCTCGGAGCGAATCTCCATCCCCAGGTGCCGGTCGATCGCCACGTGCTGATCAAACGCCTGCGCGCCTGGGCGGTGGCGGATGGATTCATCACTCCTCTGGACCGCAATTGTTTGGCCGGAGTCGAGGTCGCGGATACTGCACGGTGGACGTTTGTCACCAATGCTGGGGACGGTCGCACCGCCGAGATCCTGCTCGAAGCGACATTACTCGCGGGACGCAATGCGGTGGAAATCAAGGTCCACCGTCCAGATCGGTTGCCGTTGTGGGGGGAGCATCTCCCCGAAGACGCCGAGGTCGCCATTGTTCTGCGTTTCGATCTGGAAGATCGCTCATTCCACAGCCAGACAGTGCGCACTGAGGCCGTCGATGCGGGCTTCAACGCCGCATTAACTGCTCATGACCAGGGATTTGTCTTTGCTCCAGCGCCCGCCCGCACCCTGGTCGTCGAAGCCAGCGCTGGCGTCTTTCGCCAGGAGAGCGAATGGTCGACGAATATTCCGCATCCGGTCGAGGCAAGTCGCGGCATGGCCGGCAGCGGCGATGCCTGGAGTCCGGGCTGGTTCCGTATCCCGCTGCGTCCAGGCAGCACGGTGACCGTGCACGCTGCGCTCGCCAACGAAGATCAACATCCGGACCCGGAATGCCAACCCAAGCCGGTTCCCGCCAGTGGCGATGATTTCCTTGATCGTTTGGCCACCTCTGCCCAGGCCTATGTGGTCCGCCGAGATGACGGACATTCGGTGATCGCCGGCTATCCATGGTTTTTAGATTGGGGCCGCGATACGCTGATTTGCGCGCGGGGGCTGCTGGCTCTCGGACACGAACAAGAAGTGCTCGGCCTGCTACGCGTCTTTGGTCGTTTCGAACAGGATGGCACCCTGCCGAATTGCATTCACGGTGAGGACGCCAGCAATCGCGACACCACCGATGCGCCGCTCTGGTACGGCGTAGTGTGCGCCGATGCGGCGCAGCGTTTGGGCAGCAAACGGGTGTATGATCTCGAGGTCGGCGGCCGCACAATAAAAACGGTGCTCGCGGCTATCGCCCAGGGCTATCTGCGCGGAACCCCCAATGGCATTCGCGTGGATCCCGACAGCGGGCTGGTGTGGAGCCCGAGTCATTTTACCTGGATGGATACCAACCATCCGGCGGGCACGCCCCGCGAAGGCTATCCTATCGAAATCCAAGTATTGTGGTGGCGCTTGGTCATCCAATTAGCGGCAATAAAAGCCCCGACGACGGGTGAGCCGTGGGCAGCCTTGGCTGCCCGCATTTTGGCCAGCATCGAAAGCCGCTATTGGTTAGAGGATAGCGGCTGGTACGCCGATCATCTGATCGCTCCGAGCGGGGTCAGCGCTGAACAGGCCGTCGTCGATACGGTTCTGCGTTCGAATGCATTATTCGCGGTCAGCCTGGGTGCCGTCACCGGCATCCGCGCCCAGCGCCTGGTCGAAGCCGCCCGCACCCATCTGGTGGTTCCCGGTGCCTTGCGTAGCTTGGCGCCATTGCCGGCGCATCCGCACCATCCCGTTCACGATCACGCTGGCAATCTCCTCAACGATCCCGCCCATCCGTATTGGTCACACTACCAGGGTGACGAAGACACCCGGCGTAAACCGGCCTATCACAATGGCACCGCGTGGGTGTGGACTTTCCCAACTTTTTGCGAGGCCTTCGCCCTGGCGTATGATCGTTCGCCAGCAGCCATTATCACCGCCCGCAGTTATCTGGCGTCCACCGAGCATCTGCTTGGCCATGGCTGCATCGGCCATTTGCCGGAGATCATCGACGGCGATGCCCCGCACCAGCAGCGCGGCTGCGATGCTCAGGCTTGGAGCGTTACCGAGACGGCCCGGGTGTGGATATCCCTGGGCCGCCTATAATGGCACAACGGACGGTTTTGCTTCGGGCCACCAGGTAATATGGACCACCCAAACGGTTCTGCGGTCGGCATGGAGGCGGTTGCCGCCAAAGCTGGAGTGACCAAGGCGACGGTGAGTAAAGTCCTGGGCCCGGAACCCCATCGCTACCGAATATCTGCCGCCACCCGCGAACGGGTCGAGACGGCTGCGCGTGCGTTGGGCTATTCCAATGATTGGCGGGCTTCCCACCGGACCCGCCCGCATGCGCGACACATCGGTTTGGTGATGGAATGGCGATCAGCATGTACCACTGACGCTTATGAAAAGTCCCTGGAACATCTTGCTGCTGCGCTGCTGCGATACGACTATGGTCTCGTAATCGTTCCCGATGGGCCCAGCCTCGCCGATTGGGAACGGCAACGCGAGGACCAGCGCGTAGATGGCATCATCGCTTTGCAACCCACCGCCTGCATTGTGGATAATTTTGTCACCCACACCGGAATTCCAGCCATAATTCTCAATCAGCCCCTGCCAATGGCAATCGACCAAGTGGTGGCTGACGATGCAGGTGGCATGCATTTGGCGATCCGGCATCTCCAACAACGGGGCCACGAGAAGATCCTGTACATCGACGGTGATGAAGGGAATGCCCATCCCAGCCGCAGCGAACGCCGCAGTGCCGCCACGACTGCGGCCAAAGAATTAAACCTGACCTTGGCCGTCGCTACACTGCCGCTGAACGGCAAACAACTGCTCTCCGTCACTGCGATCGTCACCTATAGTCACGCCGAAATCCCCCCTCTATTGAAAGAGATCCGGCAGGCGGGTCTGAAAATTGGCAGCGACATCGCCGTGGTCGCCGGTACCGATATCTCTGCATGGTCTTTCATGGATCCGCCGATTTCCGCCATCGATGTCCAGATGGGCGTGATGATCACCCGCGCCATCGATCTGCTCATGCAGCGTATTTCAGGATCGGGCCCAGAACGCGCGCAACGGGTCAAGGTGGCGCAACGACTGCACATTCGCGGATCGTCGGATTGCAAACGCGGCTAATTGCCATTCGCGGTAATTCCGATCAATCCACGGTGCAGATCCGCCGGTACAGATCGACATAGCCCTGTGCCGCACGATCCCAGGACAGGTCGCGCTGCATCGCGCGGAGTCGGGCCTGCTGCCATTCGCTCGGATAATGTTCGAACATGCCGCAGGCACGGTCCAAAACGCTGGAAAAATGGCCCAGGTCGACGGGGCCGAAGGTGAATCCCCAGCCATCACCGGTCGCGACATCACGGACGGTGTCGGCCAGACCACCGGTAAAGCGCACGATGGGCAGGGTACCGTAGCGCATGGCGTACATCTGGGTTAACCCGCACGGCTCGAAGCGGCTGGGCACCAGCAGTGCGTCGCAACCGGCGATAACCCGATGCGCGAGAGCTTCGTTGTAGCCATACCAGGCGAAGACTTGGCTGGGATGACGTGCGTGCAGGGCATGCACGCGTTGCTCGAGATGCCTATCTCCTGAACCGAGGAGGACTAACTGCAGACGCCCATCCAGAATATAGGGCTCGACTGCATCCAGAATCAGATCGAGGCCTTTTTGTTCGACCAGACGACTGACCACTCCCATCAGGCAGGCGCGCGGATTTTCATCGAGGTGGCACTCTTTCCTGAGAGCCATTTGGCAGGCCCGTTTACCCGACACATCTGCACTACTGTAAGCGGACGCAATCCTGGGATCCGTGGCCGGATCCCAGGTGGTCGCGTCGATGCCATTGAGAATGCCGGATAATTTACAGCGGTGATGCGCAATCACGGCTTCCAGACCGTAACCGTATTCCGGCATCTGGATCTCTTCCGCGTAACGCGGACTGACCGTGGTCACCCGATCCGCGAAAACGACACCCGCCTTCAGCCAATTTAAGCGACCCCAGTGCGCGAGTTCTTGGGGGTTGAACAGCCCCTCGTCGAGCCCGGTCAGACGCAGATCATGGGCGGGAAAGGAACCCTGATAGGCGATATTATGAATGGTGAACACGGACTTGGTGGCGGGCAGGTCATTGATGAACCCCCGCCGCAGCAAAGCCGGCACCAGGCCCGCCTGCCAGTCATGCGCATGGACCACGTGCGGCCGCCAGTTGAGCAGACCGGGCAAGGCCAGACTCGCCTTGGCAAAAACCGCGTAGCGCCGCGCGTTGTCATCGTAATCCACCGAAGCCGCCGGCCCGTATAATCCGTCGCGATCAAATAATTCACTCGCAGCCAGCAGATGCACCGGCACGCCGTCGATGACGGTGGTGCCGACATGGACGCGATGGTCGACGCCGCCCGCCTCGATGATCAGCGGGTGCGCATGCCAACTGACGCCATGCTCCTGCGCCTTGCGGATGGCACCGCGATAGCCGGGTAGGACCACGCGGGTATCGCAACCGAGCCGCTTGAGGGCTGCCGGCAGGGCGCCCGCAACATCGGCCAAGCCGCCAGATTTGATTAAAGGGGCCATCTCAGAGGCCACGTGCAGCACGCGCAGGGATTCGGGCATGCTCGTATGGTGAAGACACCTCCAGCTGCGGCCAGGGTGCAAGTGGTTCGAGTCCCTTGGGATATGCCGACCGGGCCGATGACGGTGGCTTTCAGCCTGCCGCCATTGCTCGCTTTGCCCCCCGGTAAAGGGCCATAGAGTGCCCGCCCATCCATGAGCGGCCTCAAACACGTCTATATCGAAACCTTTGGCTGCCAGATGAACCACGCCGACACCGAGGTGGTTCTGAGTCGCCTGGCTGAAGCCGGCTATGCCCGCACCGAAGGTCTCGCTGAGGCCGATCTGGTGCTCTACAACACCTGTAGTGTCCGCGACCATGCCGAGGCCAAGATCCGCGGGCGGCTCGGTGTCCTGAAAGAGGTCAAGGCCGCCAAGCCCGGCCTGCGCATTGGCGTCATGGGCTGCATGGCCCAACGCGAAAAAGAAGCCCTGGTCAAACGATTCCCCCATATCGACCTGGTGGTGGGCACCGATCAATTCGTGCACATGCCCGCCCTGCTCGAAAAATTAAACGAACAGACCCACGTCGTCTCTACCAATTTTGGCGATTTCGAGGATCGCGACTGGGGCGCCACCCGCAGCGCCGGCGTCAACGCCTGGGTTCCGGTTATGCGCGGCTGCAATTATAATTGTACCTATTGCATTGTGCCGTTTACGCGGGGCAAGGAAAAGAGCCGCGATCCCGCCCAGATCGAACGCGAAGTCCGCGGTTTGGTCGATCTGGGCGG
>Ga0209490_10000928_pt1 | contig 28914 bp, 20 predicted proteins | sample MAT06_FD_187209 | JGI IMG/M metagenome (GOLD analysis project Ga0209490, IMG submission 187209) | Freshwater microbial communities from Lake Fryxell liftoff mats and glacier meltwater in Antarctica - MAT-06 (SPAdes) (version 2) | ecosystem: Environmental > Aquatic > Freshwater > Ice > Liftoff... | reverse complement strand
GCCTAGATGATCAAAATAGTGGCTGAAACCCACCGCCCTCGTTCGATTTCTCAAAAAATCCCAAGATCACTGTGTTATTGAGAATCCTTTATCCATAAGGGTTCCAGGAGTTTTCTGCACCACTAAGGTACTTGGCAGAGTTATGTTTAGAGAGTGTCGAGTTAGGGTACACCAAGCTCTGTATTATTCTCGATAACAATTCGACTCACAAGCAAAAAATGCAGGCTCAATTAGCAGTGCATCTTCAGCAAATGGGACTCGCCCGATCGATCACAGTGGAATGTCTCTATGTGCCGCCCTATTCCCCCAAGCTGAATTTAGTGGAGTATGTCATTCATTTGTTGCGATTGCGATTTCTCCATCATCTGCCCGTGGGCACCAGCCTGAGTCAAATTGGGCAGCAAATAGAGAAATTTCTAGGGTCTCATCAGTTTCTCTCGGTGGAACAAGTTCAAAAAACGCTTAAGTTTATCTTCTCTCTTGTTGCTTAATCTTTTGGCGGGAAGGGAGTAGCTTCCAAGCCGCGTCTTGGAGGGTAGATTTAATCTCTGAGGGTCAATTCCCCGCCGCTCTGCGGCGTAAAATGCAAGGATGAGCGAGTACATCCACAAAAGTCATAACGTAAGCGTCTTGCTATATCACTTAGTGTTTCCAGCAAAATATCGACGGGCCGTGTTTGATGAACAGGTCGATGAGGTTTTGCGAGAAGTTTGCTTGGAGATTGAGCAACGCTACGAGATCAAGTTTATCGAAATCGGCGTAGACAAAGAACACGTGCACTTTTTAGTGCAATCAGTGCCCACGTATAGCGTGACGAAGTTGGTCAAGATGATTAAGAGTTTGACGGCAAAGGAAGTGTTTCGGCGCTGTCCTCAGGTGAAACAAAAGCTATGGGGCGGAGAGTTTTGGAGTGATGGTTATTTTGCCAGTACGGTTGGCAAACATGGAGATGAAGAGATGATTGCGAAATACGTTAAGAATCAGGGTAACGATTATCTCAAACTGCACCGAGATGAGCAGCTTACTCTTTTCTGATTCTGATACCCCGTCTGCTTGCAGCGGGGTAGTTCATTCGAGTCGTCTAAGAGCATTCTTGATATTCCAGAGCTAGAGATTTGACCACAGGCAGCGTGGCATTTTCCACACCCTATTCTCTAGAATGATGGGTACTCCATTTCTCCGCAAGTACCTTAACTTGATTTTGATTTTTGGATGAGTTTTCTTGCGCCTATCAAAGTCCAATTGCGGCTAAAAGTTCGGCACAAAGAAAACGAACGTTTTCCTAGCGGTTGCCTTTACGGGAGGTGAAAGCCCTATGGGATGACATCTCGAGCCAGAACCGTAGGTTTCTGTTCAAATGCCTGGTTGACTGACACATCTCTAAAAAGCACCATCGGTAGCGCCCAGCAAACATATTTAGACTCTACCGATAGTGTGACTGAGGACTTGTGTCAGTCAATCAGGTTCAAATGCTCCCGCTGGTCCTGATTGGGCGCTCAATTCACAGATTTAGATGGTTTGAGAGAGCCCTTTTTGGAGCTTTCGGCACCACTAAAAAATCCATTTGCAAGAATTAAAATCTATCGCTATGTTAAAATGAACTTTATGAGAATAAAGCCAACCAGTAAATGTCCAATCAAACGGTTAATGGAGATTCCAAGACTGTAAATAGTGGAGAATCCCCACCAATTCCAATATTGAAAATCGGTACTGAAAATGCCTGCGAGAGTTGCTAGTCCGATCAGTAATAATCGCATTGTAATAGACTGTGATGCCATTAATAGTAATATTGCTGTTAGCGTAGTTGCAACAAGTAATTCTGTAATAAATTCGATGATAAAGAATCGGGTCATGGAATAGTAGCCTTCAGGCTTGACTGCGATAAATGCAGTAACTTTGTCCTTGAAGTAATATAATCCCTTCGCTGATTGACGTTCCAAAACTTCACCCAGAGTCGATGCCTCTTCAATATCCTTAACACTCTTAATCCCCCAAGGTGTTACGCTTTGGGTAAGTCCGCTCCAGAGAAATAGAAGGATTCCTCCAACGATCGCTCCTTTAAGCAAGTTAAACCAATCCACGGCTTATCTCCTTTGATAGATATAACGTTGTTCCATTCGCATTCGATCTCGATTGAATTTCATCTGCTCTGATTTTGCACCTGATTTTGCGGTTTCCGTCTCATTGTCCAAAAGCAGGGTGCATGCTTTGATAATAGAACTGTTCTGACCATCTCAAAGCCATGCTTGCGATAGAAATTGACCGCTGCTTCTGTAAAGACTTCAACGTAGCAAGGGATCTGTTTGTAGTCTGCTTGGGTGAGAATTGGTGCTAATAACGAACTACCAACCCCTTGACCTTGATGCTCTGGCGAAATTGCTAACAACAAAAGATACCAGTGGGGTTCCGGTAGATCTTGTCGATGATAGGTATCTAACGTGAAGAGTGATAACCACCGTCGAAATCCCTTAAAGCCTAGCTTGAACGGTAATGTGTACAAGCCGGATTGAAAGAGTTGAACAAAGTTGATGGGAAAATATCCTGGCGGAATCCAAACTGCGATGCCTTTAAGGTCTTCAGTGGTATAGGTGTGATGATAGGGTTGACTGTAGCGTAAAATTGCAGTGCAGAAATTTTTGATGATATCAGGTTTTCTCGACCCTGCATCCTGGGTAATGTACCCTAACATGGGATCGCGATCAAAGGCATGGCAGAGCATTTGACTAGCCGTGTCAATCTGCGATCGCTCCAAGCAAATGACGGTGTTGGATATGATATCATTCATCCTTTGTGAGCGTGCCCAGCAGATCTGAAAGGTGTTGGTGAGAAGTTGCCACAATCGTTTCCAGTAAACCGTGGAACTGCTTCAACATGAGGTTAATCGTGCTGGCGTTAAAAAGTTCAGTGTTGTAGATCAAGGAAGGTAAGATGCCGCCATCTTGTTCCACAACCCAGAGAATCAAATCCACTTCACACATCAATCCGGCAGGCGGTGACAGAACTTCTGCACTCAGTCCAGGTAGTTCAAGATGTCTAGTGCCCAAGTTGAGTAAGTTAAACATCACTTGGAACGGCGGCATTGGAGGACCGGACGTGGGCTGATAGAGTTCCATCAGCTTGCCAAACGGTAAATTCTGGTGGGCATGAGCATCCAGTACCGTTTCTCGGACCCGATCGAGTAATTCCTCAACTGTAGGATCGCCAGCAAGATTGATCCGTAAAATAATCCCATTGCCTAACAAACCAATTAACTCCTCTAGTTCTACTCGGTTCCGATTCGCGATCGGGGCACCTACAATCAAATCCGTTTGTCCTGTATAGTGGTGCAGTAGCGTTTGGAACATCGCTAACAAGAGCATAAACATCGTGACCCCTTCACGGCGGCAAAGCAACTGCAACGAAGTAATGAGCGTCGACGATAGTTCTAAAGTTTCGATGGCACTGCGATAACGCTGCATCGGTTGACGTGGATGGTCGGTAGGTAGGTGCAAAACAGATAGCGGTGGGCTGAGTTGCTGTTTCCAGTAAGCAAAATGTCGTTCTAGAATGTCATCCTGCAACCATTTTCGTTGCCAAACTGCAAAGTCTGCATATTGAATGGTTAATGGTGGGAGTGGGGTAGCTTGCTGGTTACAGAATGCTTGATACAAGGCTGTTAATTCTCGGATGAAGACCCGCACTGACCAGCCGTCGCAGATTAAGGTATGCATCGTCCAGAGCAAGATATGCTCCTGTGGATTCAAGCGTAAGAGGCGACTGCGAAAAAGAATCGTTTCGACTAGGTTAAAAGGTTGTCGTAATTCCTCCTCTGTTAGCCGTTGGGCTTCTCGATCGCGATCGGATTCTGGTAACGCTTGCAGATCCGTTGTGGGCAATTGGAAGTCTAATGTTGGATGAATGAACGCAACGGGATAGCCTTGAATTGGGGTAAACGTCGTTCGCAAGATTGCGTGGCGTTGGATAATTTCCTGCAGTGCTTGTTCTAACGTTTCAACTTGGAGTTGTCCGGTAAAGCGAACAGCGATCGGGACATTGAAGCCCGGATTTCCTTGCTCGAATTGATTGAAAAACCACAACTGCTCTTGTGCAAAAGAGAGAGGCGGGTTAGCCGTAGGAGGCATTGGTCCGATCGGCGGTAGTTCTAGTTGTTCACGCGAAACACGCTTCAAACTTTTGGCTAAAAGGGAGATCGTGGGTGCGATAAACAACTGACGCAATGGGATTTCGACCTTGAAGGCTTCCGTAATGCGGGAGATAACTTGTGTTGCGAGTAAGGAGTGTCCGCCTAAGTCAAAGAAATTATCATGAATTCCCACTTGATCCAGCCCCAGTACTTCAGCCCAAATTCCCGCTAGGACTTCCTCGGTGGGATTGCTCGGGGCAACAAAAGCAGCGTCTAGATCGGGTCGAGTTTTGCTGGGGGATGGCAATGCCCGCCGATCAATTTTTCCATTGGGCGTGAGGGGTAACGCATCGAGGAGGACAAACGTGCTAGGCACCATATATTCGGGCAATTTCTGATGGAGAAATCGCCGAAGTTGCAGGACTAATCCTTGCGCGACTCTTGTTTGGAGTGGATTATTGGCATAGGCTTTCCAGGGTTTGATCGGCAAGATGAATGGCTGGATCATTCTGACGGTCGGGGTTGGCATGAGTGAGCGACGTTGGAAGACCACATGGTAGTAACCAGCGGGGTCAGATAAGGACTCCTCTAGACGCAGGGTGTAAGGTAATTCATGACTGAATGCCCACAGCTCCGCTGGATCAATTCCTGCAGTGGCGGGAAGGATTTGGAGTAACTCACCGACGGTTTGGGGAGCATTCGGCATTGCCAACAATTCCAGCGTTTTTAAGTCTCTCCACACACAAGCATTGGGAATGTGCGCGATCGCGAGCGTTTCGGGTTCGGCGTCGATCAACTGTTGACGAATTGCGGCGGGAGTTAACGCTTCGTTCCAATTAAGCCAGGGAACTGAGAGACTAGGCTTTGTGCCAACATGAATGATAACCTGATAGCGAAATTGAGTGAGTTCATTGTGAAACTTCCCTCGTTTTGGACGAATTTCGACATCGGTAATTTGCGGTAAGTGAACTGCCAGGGCAGCGAAAAATGCCGGGTCAACAATTAGCTCTTCTTCCTGAGCAATGTGTTTTTGAACACGCTGTTTTACTTGCTCGATCGAGAGCGTTGAAGATGACTGATGCAGCACGATCGACGTATGGAAGGTTTCTAATAACGGTAAGCTCCGCACATCGCCCACGAAAATCACACCACCCGGAGCAACCGCATGAACTGCTTTCTCCAGAACTTGTACCAAATAATCAATACTCGGAAAATGCTGAATCACTGAGTTGAGCAGCACGGCATCAAATGAACCCGATTCGACATGGGTAAAGTCATTGGCAGCCTGTTGCAGGAGTGTGACATTTGAAGCGGCAGCATCCAATCGATCGAGATGCTGCCGCACATAGTCTAGTGCTACTGCCGAAAAATCAGTTGCCAAATATTTCGCACAGTGAGGTGTAATCCGAAACAGTAATAAACCCGTGCCACACCCAATTTCTAAGACGCGGTGGGGTTGCAATGCAAGAATCTGATGTACCGCATCCTCAACCCATTCGTGCATCTCCTCGGCAGAAAAGGGTAATCCTGTATAACGGCTGTTCCACCCGATCGTATTAAACGTCGGATCGGTAGAGACTGGCTCAGACTGAAGATAAATTTCGTCCCAAACTTTCTGCCATTGTGCCGTGTGGGTCACATCCCATTGATGATCCAATATTGCTTGATTTTGAGAATTAGCCACAACATAAGCTGCGAGAGATTTGTCATGGGGTTGATCTTCACGAGCAATGACGGCTGATGCTTCAATCGTTGGGTGTTGATTGAGCGTTGCTTCAATTTCTCCAAGCTCAATCCGGATGCCGCGAATCTTCACCTGATGATCCAGTCGCCCCAGAAATTCAATCTCGCCGTTGGGTGAATAACGCGCTAAATCTCCAGTTTTATAGAGTCGAGAAGTTGGTGCAAGCTGTAGAAAAGGTGGAGCTAAAATAAAACGTTCAGCGGTAAGATCAGGGCGGTTGAGATAGCCGCGTGCTAAGTTAACACCACCAATATAGAGTTCGCCTGCAATTCCAACGGGAACAGGCTGTAAATCAGTGTCTAAAATATAAACTTGGGTGTTTGCAATGGGACGACCGATCGGAACAGAGTTCGTGATTGAATTTGATCGGGTATCGTAATATGTTACATCAGCCGATACCTCAGATGAACCATAGAGGTTGATCAAAATACTTTGAGGCATTCGATTGTGGAATCGTTGTGCTAAGGGGGCTGAAATAACTTCGCCACTCGTAAAACAATACTTTAGCTGAGTTAATTGATTTGCTAGATCAATCGGGGTATCGACAATCGCTTGTAACAGGGATGGCACTAATACAATTCGCGTAATCTGATGTTTAGCCAAGGTCTGAACTAGCGCACTGGGATCTTTGACCACCTCATCAGGAAGGATGACCAGCGGAATCCCTTGAAGTAGTGGACCAAAAATTTCCCAGACAGAATCAACAAAACTAAGCGATGTTTTTTGGCAACAAATTTCATGCGTCTCAAAGGGATAGACATCCCACATCCAATGACAGCGATTCATCGTGCCTCTATGTAGTCCCAGCACGCCCTTGGGAACGCCGGTCGAGCCAGAGGTGTAGATCACATAAGCAAGTTGATCTGGTGTTGTGGGCGTGAACAAATTCTCTGTGCTTTCTTGGGAGATTCTATCCCAGTCTGTGTCTAAACAGATGAGGGAGGTTGTATTCGCATCAAATCTATCCATCAAAGCGTGTTGCGTTAACAACACCGGAATTTGACTATCTTGCACCATGAATGCAAGACGTTCTACAGGATAGCTTGAATCGAGCGGCACATAAGCTCCCCCTGCTTTGAGAATCGCGAGCAGTCCAACGATTGCAAGGTGCGATCGCTCCACCCCGATTCCAACCAAGACTTCTGAGCCAACACCAGCTCGTTGCAAATAGTGCGCCAGCTGATTTGCCCGATCATTTAATACTTGATAGGTGAGTTGGATGTCCCCAAAACACACCGCGATCGCCGATGGCGTTTTGGCAACTTGTGCTTCAAATTGCTGATGGATCAAGTCGAGTGGATAGTCTCGTTGAGTCTGATTCCAATCAATCAGCATCTGCTGGCGCTCTGTCTCGGTTAATGATCGAGTCAGGTTGCCTGACTCAGATTCTGCTGGATTCTGAGAGCGCGAAACCTGCAAACTTTTGTTCATAGGACATCACTAGGTTTCTAGGGTGGCGGCGCAAAATAGACAGTTGAAAGTGCCTAAAACTATAGTGGAAATGGAGTTTCGGTATATTTCTCACCGCGTCCTGGTCGTGGTTTCGCTTGTTTTTCGGGCGGTGCAAGATAAGTGCCGGAGTTTAACGGTTCGACCTTCGCGTTTGTGAACCTAAACTGATTGATGCGAGCAATCGGTTCTCCTGTTGGATCATCAGCCGACACTAAGAGCGTTGGTTCAACCGATCGATAACTTTCCCCAAGATCTTCTAACCCAAACGCAATGTTGCGAAAGCCAATTGAAGGTGCTGTCGCATAGGCAAAAATTGGATTTTCATAGCCTTTCGCATCTGAGATAAAGTTGCCATATTTTTCCGTCATGATCACGCCGTAGGGAATAAAAAAGCTTCTTGCGGGATAGCGACGATCGCCATTCTCAATAATCATTCCCAAAGCAGGCTTATACAGGTTAGGAAATTTATCCTTCAAAGGCTGACCTACCAACAGACGAGACTTACCATCTGGAGACACTGCATCGATCGAGGCAATTTCAAGAAAGAACGTTCTGTTTTTTTTGCCGTTAAACCCTTCGGGAATCACTGGAAAATCAGAATCCTGGATTCTGGGTTTGAGATCAAACCCTCGTTGACGGAGTCGATCGAGGTTGCGAAATCGTTTTCCTTCTCCATCCTGGCCTTCAAAGGTAAATGACATGTCTGCGGCATCATCGGTACCAAGACCGCCATCTACAAACGGATTGCTGCGAGAAACAACCATGATATCGGTCAAATTACTCAACGTAAATTTTTCACCCTTATTGGGACCTTTCAAGATTTCCATATCCAAATCAAAGCGACTAGCAATAAAATTAGTGCCAGCAGATTTGGGTAAGGCGAAACGACCTGGAATCGGAATCGGAATTCCGGGTGGTCGTTGAGGTTCATCCTGAGCAAAACACGGCGATGAAAATAGAAATGAGAATGCAATTGAAAATAGAATTGCAATCCCTATGAGCGATTGTTTGGTCAATCTTGTGAATTCAATGCACCAATTTTTGAAACAATATTGCATTGTATGACCTCCCAGTTAAAGGACTTTAGTTGCGGAAAACAAATCTTCAAAAAGACATCAAGGGTTTCAGCACAGACCGAACTAAGTTAGGTAAGCCAAAATCAAGCGGAATCGTGTTGGTGGGGAGTTGCCAATCTGCTACTTGGAGTGCATCAGGATGCAGATGCGGGAAGTGAATGCTGTTAAGATCGGCACTATAGCCCAGTTGTTGAGCAGAGACGATGGTTGGAATCCGAGTGGGTTCTACCTTCAAGATTTCGACGATCGCTCGATCAAGGGAGAAGACATTGCGAGATGCGCCCAGAAAACCCAAAAAACGAGGCTCTCCATCGCTAGGACCATTCCCTTCATGTCCGATAATCCCATCGATCAGGGTTAGATCTGGATCGATCGTACGTGCTGTTTCAACCAACATTTTGCTGAAGCGATCGGGATCGGAACCAATTTCCATATGCCACCAAGCTTTGATATTGCCAGGAACACACCCAAATAAATTTTTCACTCCCAAGGTCAGAACTAGTTGAGAATGCGATTTCACTTTTGGCAAATTAATGACCACATCGGCATCCATTGCCTCTTTGCTCAACCACAAATGACTAAATTCTCCACTCGTTGTGGAATAACGGTGACGATGTAACTCTACGATCGGTAAATCCAACTCCTCCGCCAGTGGCAAGTATCCTGCGGTTTTAGCAACCCCTTTTGCGGTTTTGAATGTTGGGCTATCTCCCAGAAAAGGATGCCCACCCACTGATTTGACCATCCGGGCAACCGCCGCAACGATCTCTGGGCGCGTAATGCACTCCTTGCCTAGGCGAGAACCTGTGAGTAAATTGGGTTTTAACAACACTCGATCGCCCGGTTTTACGATCGCTGCCATACCACCCAGCGGTTGTAACAGGTTGTCTAAGGCAAGATCTAAAGAGCAAGAATCATAAGAACTTGCACGAATTAAACTAACAGTAGTTGGTTGAATTTCCATAGTGATTATTTTAGGAAGCTAAATCTCTTAAAGCACTGATCGAGGGAATGAAGAAATAGCCACCGCCTGTTGGAATTACCCAATCCATTGGAAGCTCAATAGAAATCTTGGTGACACTACCATCTTGTTGTTGAACTGGCAATGCCCAAGTCCGAACTCGATTTTCCTGAAGGTTTGTGTTTTGACCTACGATTGGATCGTGCCCTGCACCGCTCTCTGGAAAGTTGGGATTGTTGATCCAGTTGGTTGTAATAAATTCAAACTGGCGCTCGATCGAAGTTTGATACGCCAGAAAAAGTAATCCTCGCTCTTGCGAAGCAGTCACCGAATCCCCAAAAGGAATACCACGACGAAGGAGACGATGAGTTTGGTTTTCAGCTTCGTCCCCGATGATGGTTATTGTATCGCGAGGAAATGCTTTGCGAATGTGAGCGGCATGAGGACAAATTAAGCCCAATCGATCGCCTATTTCAGTTGAATGATGAGGCTGAGAGAGTGTCGATCTCTCATAGGCAAAGTTATTACTCAGGCAACTATCTTCAGAGGATGTGAGAGCATCAAGATTGGGGGCGTGCAGAATCGGTGTGCCGTTAAACCAGCGTCCTATCAATTTTGCAGCTAATTGGTCAGTCGTCATTCCTGCAAAATGGGGGTGTTTTTTGCTGAGGTCCTGAGCCATTGATTGCAGAAAAGCCTGAAACGCGGCTACATTCTGACGTAAGCGACGGAATACCAAAAATGAGCCGTTTTTCGCCCATGCAGTTCCAGCATCTGCAATTGTGCCAGGTAATCGCTTGTCAGTTGGGTTTTGACGAGGATACCCAAAAATAAATTCGCCTGTCCAAATCAGATCGCGATCGGGATCGCGGGGGGTTATAAAGTCAACGGGTTGATTGGAAAGGCGTCCCCGGATACAGGGTTGAGAAATGCAATCGCGGAAGCCAAAATGTTCATGTCCGCTTAAAGGCGGTGGCAAGATAGCAGCGTGCTGCTGGAACATAACTTGAAAACCACGATTTGAGGTTGCTGCCATCTGGTTAACAGTGTCCGTCAAGCGATCTTGATCATCACTCCCTAGAATTAACATCAGATCAGGAACATTGTGTGGGCCACCAATCACCCATTGATGGCAATTCCCTGCTGCTGCTTGATCGGTTGGATCGCCGAGAAGTTCCGAGCGGTTATGGAGACCATTTTTGAACGCTGAATCCGTAAATTGCTCAGCCAGCGGGGTTAACCGATGCAATCCTTGAAATGAAAATGCGACATTGAGCCATACGCTAGATAGAACCTTACCGTTATAGATTTCACAATCTCGCTGAGTATCCATTTGAGCACCCGCTTGAGATGTGTGACGATGCTTTTGGGAGTTGAGTACTGTTTCAAGCGTGGTTACTGTAGGATGAATTTGAGCTAACCACTGCTTAAACTGGCTCACCTCGATGATTTCAAGGAAAAGGAACGTTTGAAAATTGGTGTTGAACCCAGGCAACAAATGACCTTGGATCTCACGAATTTCCAAGATAGGTTCAATGATTGAGCTTGTCGTGATCACGGTCTCTGCTGTAACCATAATGGAAACTCCTTTGACGGGTTTCAATGCTCGACCAATCACGAGCGAATTTGCACTGGAACTGAGGTCTTTACTTCTGTGCTGAGTTCCGGAGCAACCTGTAAGTGATACGTCAACCGCTGGGCATTCACGGCTCCAATTTGTTGCATCAATCCAATGTAATCACCGTTTTGCCAAATCTCAACAATCCTGCCCTGAGCAACGTGAAATATATCTGCTTTGACGATCGAAACAGGTTTATTCGACGGTGCAATCCCCATTAATGCTCCCTGATGTGTGCCAGATAAGGTTGAAATCACTGCGACCCTATCCCCTTCTGCAATCATCGTTTTGATACTGATGCGAAAGTCTGGCAATGCAGACAGAATTAGCCATAGCGTTAAACTTTGCTTGCAGTGATCAATCGCTTCTGGTGCAACAAGTTCATCGATCGCCGTGAGATTGCGAAAACTGAAAATCTCTTCCAAAAAACGGCGCACGATCGATTTGTTCTCTTCAAGGGACATAGAAAAACCTCCTGATCAAGGGTGTACTGACGATTGTTCAATTGCTGACCAACGGTGACTCATGGTGCTCTGTCGGAATTGCGCCGATCAGTTGCATGACATCTAACTCGTTACCACATCCCCAGTGTTCAACCATTTTGTCGCCAATCACGCGAAAAGTATCGATTCGCTGTCCCGTGACTTCCCGTCCAGTAGGTGGAATGCCCATAAAGTCCCGCTGATGCGTACCGCGCCATGCTCCCCGAAACACGACGAGATCCCCTTCGGCGAGTTCATCTTCGATCGTGTAGCAGAAGTCTGGAAATGAGTGGAGAAAAAGTTGCAAAACAGGTTTGAATCCTTTTAGCGCAGGTCCCTGACCCGGAAATGGGGTCCAATCAACATAGTTAGCAATCTTCAACTCATCGACAGCAGCCAAATTCTTCCCATTGAAAACTTGTTCAACCCAACGACGAACAACAATCTTTTTTTCTTCGAGTTGTTCAAATGTTGTCATAGCATTCTCCTTATTGTGAAGAGAGACTAGTAGCGATCGTTTAGAGGCTTTACATAACAGACTCATGAGTTAGCTGTTGAGCCTTTTGCAAAGCAGCAATCCAGAAATTACAAAAACGGCTGCGTTGCTGAAATTGCATTTCATTTTCCACACAAATGTCTTCCCAGCCAACATGACTTACGCTCAACAGAGTGCCTTGATTATGAGCAGTGAGTTTGAGCAGGCAATCTGTAGGAGGTAGCCAGTTAGAATAGGTTAGTTGACACTGAAGTTGATGGAGAGGATGACAAACTACGTTAGTGAACTGAATCTCCGACGGCTCGATTCCATCAGTTAAAACAAAGAAACTATTCACATCTGGAATCCCCTCCTTGATTGGGAGCCACTGAGATTGAGTTTCAGGGCTAAACAGCTTGTTCCACGCCATTTCTGCATCACAGGATAGTTCAATGCTGACATCGATTTCCCGCCTCCAATCATATCGAGTCGGCGTTCCCGTCGCCAGAAACGATCGCAGACGCTCGGTGAAATCTAACCAACCTTCTTGCGTTTCTTGAACGGCAGTAGGTGATCGCGCTGGCTGTCGATCGCACACCCTCACACAACATCCTTCAGCTTGAGGGATTAACTGCCAAGTGATGGTGTCTTGTGGCGCAATTCCTAGAAACCGCCAAGTATATTCCAACTCGCTGGGCGGTTCAAACCGAGTGACGGTTATGGAAAAGAAATCGCCATCTCCAAAGTCGAGTCGTGTATTCTCTCCTAAACCAAGCCTTAAGATCAGCGTTCCAAACCATTGGCTAACCATCTCTGGTTCTGTTAACGCTTGCCAGACTGTTGGAGTGGATACAGGTGTCATAAACTCTACAACAACTGTTCCTGAATCTAGATGAGTTTGCACATTGCTCGACATGGAAACCACAAGCTCCTCTTGCTGGATGAACGGTCTACCAATTATGAGGTCCAGAGGGAATCTCTGGCGGTCTGAACATAGAACTAGCCCGCCGCATCGTATCTGCCCAAAACCGAGTCAGGATCTTTCGTTCCGAAAGTTGCAACTCAGCGGGCAAACTTTCCCAGCCATAGTGGAAGACCTGAAAGATACTCCGTCCCCAGCCTGCGGGTTCAAGCCAAAACCGTCCCCCGATCGCACAATTCCAAGAGGGTCGTGTGAGGGAAAATTTGACGGATGGGAGAAACGAGGGTGGGGATTGTCCGGGCTGAATCACTTCCTGCACCGTCATCTCCACTGAACCACTGGCATCTCCCATCAGAATCGTTAAGGCTTGCTGCGGAGCAATCTGTCCCTGCATGACGAGTAGCCAGTATTTGAGGCTTGCTGGATTAAACAGTTGATCCCAAGCTGGATACACAGGAGCAGGCAACTCAACCTGAACATAGGGACCCATGCGTCGCCAACACCAGCGCCACTCAATCCCAGTTCTTAGATAGGCAGCTAGTTGCTCTAGAATGCCATTCCACCCGCCCCCATTCCAAGTTTGCCAATCCCAAGGCGGATTAAAGGCTTCTTCAGTGACAGTAACACGGGTGCCCTGTTCGATCGCGTCTAGTTGCCAAGTGACTACGGTTGCTTGACCAATGCCCAACCAACGCCATACATATTGAAGTTGAGCCTGAGGTTTGAGCGCGATCGAGCGACACAGAAAAAATTCGCCATCTTCAAAATCCAACACACAATCGCTATAGAGTTGGTCCAGGGAACCATGACAAACAGCTAACCACAACTTAAGCGCTGCTGGATCAAGCAATGCCTGCCAGGTTTGTTCTACAGTAGCGGGAAGATCAATGTGGGTGACGAGTCGTTCCCAGCGATCGCGCACCGATGTCACTGCCTCAGGGAGATGAAGTTGAGGAAGTTGGCGATCTGCATTTTCTAGGCTGGGAAATTGTGACAATTTGAATTCATTTGCAGTTGTTCCTGCTCGATCCTCAGATGTGCCAGTAAAAGTCATATTTGTTGTCTCAGACATCGTCATTGGTAAAGGGAGAATCGTGCAGAATCCTCTGAATTTGGGCTTCAGTGACGTAATGCCCCATTCTAAATTTAAAACTCGTGATATAAGCGGCTGGAGCACCGTCGGGATCATCATGGTTGAACAACGGCAGGATTTGATAGATCTGCCCATTGCCTGGATTGCCAGCAGGCGGAATCATCCGGACATCATCGATCGTCAACTCGATCGGCTCTTTGTTGAATAAAGTGAGGTTGAGTTGAGGTAAATTAAAAAGTGCGCCAACTGCCATCCGACAAGCTTTTGCAGGTTTATCTTTTTGCACATCTGCATGGGGAGTTCGCAGTTGTCCAGTCGATAGAAACTCAGGACTGAGAGTTACGATGATAGAGCCGATTTCCGGTGATTCTCCTCGCATACACATATCAATCAAATTCGTGAATACATCTGAAGTATTCCACTCGGTGGTTGTTGGTTGAGAACGAGCAACTCGAACATAGCCTTCAAAGTTGACCGTAAACTCCCCAATATTGGGCACTAAGAAAGCATCAGTGGATGTGATGCCCAAATTGTCTATCCCTGGTGCAGGAGGAGTATAGGGTTCAACGGTTTGAGGAGGATACAGGTACTCTAATTTGCTGATATCAATTTCAGGTCCCCAAGCTAATTTTTTGCGTTGACGATCGTTCAAAATTTCAGTGCTGGTCATAATGTACTCCTATAAGTCTCTTACCTGATTGGCTTGTGGGTAATGTTCAAAATGTGCGGCTTTGAGAGTGATCAAACTGAATGAATAGTAGGTTTACCTGAACAACAGGACAAGCCTGGTTCATCAGGAATACCATCCATATCGCTATCCAACTCACCTTCCACTGTGGAATAAACATTGCGCGAATTGAGGTCAATGTAACCATCCTCATTCCAATCGTTCAGCTTGCCTTTGAACGTGCCAGAGATAAACACATTGGTGAGTGGACCTGTAACAGGATCATGCAATGTTGAGAGAATGCCATTTCCCGGTCTGAGAATATCTTCTAAAGATTTGCCCGCCAACTGTTGCAGGTTAGTGTAACCCCAGCCCTGGAAGCGTCCACGTACATAGCGGATCGCATCTGCACCCCGAATCTTGAAGCGGTTGTCTAAATACCAACAGCCCTGTCTGGCAAACCCAATTAACGCATCTCGCACCCCCTGTGAGGCATCATCTGCCCGCCCCGATAGGTAGAAGGGACGACGCACCTGTGACTCGAAGTAAAAATTGCCCCGATCAGGACGGGTTCTTTCTGTAAAGCCCCGGAACAGATAGTTGTCAATGTGCAAACTCCCATCGGCATGCAGTCCGGAGATGGACTTGGCAATAACTAACTGCCGTTCACGGGTTTCTACATTTGGACAGGCATGAGCTTGTCCGTAAACTCTTGCCAGACCTTGTGGTGCTAGCGACAACTTCCCCCACCGCTGGTTTGTTCCATCCAGACGAATGTATAGATCGCAGTGAATCAACAGATAAATCGTTTCATCAAAGGTTCGTCCAGGCGTGGAGCGACAATTGCGATTGTCGAAGGTTGGATCGCCAGTCTGCAGCTCTGAGATAAACAATTTTGCCCATTCCGTAATTTCTGGATCGGCATCTTTCTGGAACCGTTGCAGTGCTTGAATGGCTTGAATACCACCTAGCTTCTCAATTGCCCAAAGCGCATCCCAGCGAACCTCGCGATCAGGATCATGCTTAACTACTTGACAGAGTAATTCAATCGCATCCGCTTCATTGCGATCGACATACTCATACAATGCCTGCTCACGCATCACGGGATCAGGATGGCTGAGTGCCTGTCGCTGCAATTCCTCACTGGGACGAGAGTCAAGCCGCATGGAAACGCGATCTAGGGCATACCCAAAATCACTTGCCCAAGCCGCCGGATCGCCAACGATGTAGCGAGGTTCTGTATAGCTAAGCGTTGATTGGTAGGCAAGTTCAAGAACTTTCCGCTGCTCAGGAGTATGAAGCACAACCGGGACATCATTATTCAGCTTACTTCCGGGTTGTTGCTTTTCTGTTGCTGGAGATTCTCCATTCCGCTGCGGATTTGATTTATTACAAAGGTCAATTGCCATTGGTTGCTTCTCTCCCCTAAATGAAGTGTGCCACGCATTCTATTTCCTACCTCACCACGAGCTGCTTGCATTAGTGTCCTAAGAAGCAGTGGGTAGCTTTTGAAAATGCTCTATTCTTAAGGTGCGATTGAGCGTGAAAATAATTGACAGCCTGCAATCTCATCACTGGTCTTCACGCTTATAATATTACTAATTAGATAGAGTGGCTGCTTCTCTGAGATTGCTTATTCTGCTTGAATTGAAATTTTGTGGAAAGCGTTCCAGATTGATTTGCCCAGTATTCTGCTAGCAAAAACGGTAAGGCAAGTAAAAGGGGTGGATGAGCGAGTTGGGCTGAATGAAGGGTGATGTCTGCGTTACCACTCACCTGACCTCCACGGACGAGAATTGGATCCGCTCTTCCCTGTAGTATTGCATTATTCAACCACGCAGTAATCGGGTTCTCTGAGCAGGGAAAAGCCGCAGCAAATGGATAATAGAAACCATCGGGTAAAGAAGCGAGATGATAATGCCCAGGTGCTGTTAAAAGGGTACAACCGATTGGTTGTCCCTGGGGGATTGGCGTTGCAAAAAATCCAATCGCGATCAGTCCCACATAGCCATTCGGAGCCTTAATCTGACCAGTCAATCCAGAATTTGATGGGACAATTCTGTTGATTTCAGATGCATTACCGTTAATTTCAGACACCCTATCCCATAGGTCGTAAAAGCGCGGTGTGAGACCTTCTGAGAGTTTTCGTAGTTGGCCGGGGGATAGGCCTACTAGTTGGGTAAAACGAGTGATAAATGTCCCCAAGCTATTATAGCCCACCTCGTAGCAGATCTCAGTCACACTGAGTTGGGTAGTCAACAGGAGCCGCTTAGCAGTCTCAAGGCGTAAGGCATAAAGAAACTGGGAAGGTGGAATTCCTGTGATCTGGCGAAATATACGATTGAAATGATAAGGGCTGAGGGCAGCGATGTCTGCCATGTCTTGTAATGAGAACGCTTCATCCAATCTTTGATGCATGACCGGGATGACTCGTTCGATTGCCTGATATCGCAACAATGCGGTGCTTTCACGACAATTGGTATCAGATAAGAAATGCTCTACTGCCATAGATATCTCCTTGCACTTTCAATGATATTTGAAGTTCCGCGATCGCTGTTCACTTAATTGAATATCCTGCTTTCAGCATAGGGCTGTAAGGCTTCCCTCAGTGCACGTGGCACAGGTGTTGGCACCATTCGTTCTCCTTCTCGCTTCATACAGGCTACTTGCTGCTCACCACGAGCGATTAGTTCTTCATTACCGCTTGTAAGCCTCCAGTACTCAAAGAGCATTGTGACTCGATTTTGGGTAAGATCCTTTAGGCGCATACGGATGGCGATCGTGTCGAAGGCATAAAGCTCGGAAAAATACTCACAGGCCACTTGAACAGTTGCCAAGGCAAGCCCCTGGGACAGCTCTGTCAACACTGTGGGGGCATAATCTCTCAAAAACATCTCACGACAACGTCCCTGCCATTTCAGGTGGTTTACATAGTACACGTTACCGACGAGATTAGTTTCTTCAAAACCCACAATGTGTGGGTATTCATATGCTTTCATCTGTCCCTCCTTTAACATCAAGTTTTTAATACCTTATGCGTGAATAATACCTAATCGGCTTCAACATTCCCTGCTGGAGGAAAACGGTGATAACGCAGGGCAATCAACATGGGGACAAGGGCAATTAGGTTATAGAACAGGTGTAGTTCGATGCGGGGCAGATAGGGTTGGCCTGTAAAGGGTTGACCGCTAAGGGGTTGAGCAAGGATTTGGGCGATGCTAACGGGTGCGACAAAGTCATAGAGATTGTCATGGATCAGAGCTTGACCAAACAGCAGGGCATGTTCAATGTGATGCCAGAATGCGATTACAAGGGCAATATTCCACCAAAAAAGCGCTAGTCTAATTGTGATTGCTGGACGCAATGCGGCCAAACCTAGTAGCATAAAAAGGGCGTGACCGTAGTGCAACCACTCCGATCTCACTAACCAGGGATAGAAGAGTCCGAGTAAGCCAAGACATTGGGGTCTGGGCCAATTCAGTACCCAAAGCTGAAATCCCTGTAATAAATGTTCGGACAGATGAGCGAGAATAACAAGCATGAAAATCTGCATGGCTCGCTTATGCCAACGCCCGTTCAAGGCATGGATCAGAGATTGGAATATTGGTGATGTGAGGTTCCTTAGGGAACTTTTGGTAATCGTCATAGCAAGAATCCTCGTGAAGGTTTAGTTCAGAAGTATTATTTCTTTTGAAGCACAGAAAAAACTAGTTTGTGGGCAAAGGTCTGTACAGATATGCAAAAGGTGGAGATCAACAAATCTCCTGATTCCAGCAAAACTTCATCACTACCAGCGGTTGAATTAGTGAGGATGAGGGGTACATTCTCTACAGCACCAGCCTTCTTAAGACACTCGATAGCTGTCCAAACACGAGTAGCAGCGATATCCTGGGCTTCTCCCTTCTCCTGACTAATAATTTCTGCTAGTTTGAATCTCTCCGTGCTAAGCAGATCTTGCCAGACTGAGACAGGACGAGGAACCACGGGTTCAACATCACAGCCAATTGAACTTTCACTCGCGATCGCGATTGCCATAGTCAAAGCTCCAGCATGGGACACCGAGACTTGCTGGCAACCTGCCACTTCTGGCTTACCATCCGCTCGTCGATAGATTGATACCTTTGATCCAATTGCTTGTTGAATGGCGCGATCGCTGCGTGCTCGTCTCTCTACGTTAGGATCGCAATCAACAATAACAGCAAGATCTGCTGCAGGAACTTGTTCTCGAATTCGCCGTTCAAGATACGGGCCTACCAATGCTTCTACCCAAGAATTTTCTGGCTCTCGTGACTGAATCACTTTTAACTGCAATCTGTCCCAACGCTCCAAAATTTGACCTGCCTCATCGAAAATTTCCAGGTCGTAAATGAAGGTATCTCCGTCGTGCAATTGTTCTTTGGCATAGACGAACTGTAGAGCTGTACTTGGAAGACTACTCAATTCCAATCGTTCAACACCGATCGGTAAGAGCGTTACGTGGGGGATACATGCCTGCAAGGCATGAACGGCTGCATCCCTTGCTGCTGGATCACCCAAGACTAGTTGTGCAGGTATATAGGAGCTAAACCAATGACTACCTTGATCTGGTGCAATTTCAGCTAGACACTCTTTTGCCCTTAACTGGCGATAACTACGCAATCGCCGGAATCGTCCTTGATGGAATAAGAGACTGCCATAAATATCACGATGTGGATTCAACGAAACAGAGCAGGCGACAGAATCCGAATTCAGCAAATGGGTGGAGAGTTGACCAATCTTCGATTCCTGTTTGCCAGTCCAACACCTTGCTCGGAAGTGATCTACCTGAAATGCAGTCTGCTCGCTCCTGAGTGCAACTTCAATGTGTCCCGACTCATACACCAAGGCAGCAATCCGAATCTTCAAAGGTGTGGATTCAGCAACCACAACGGGACGATCAAACTTTACCTGCTCAAACATCGGTTGTTGATCCGTTCTTGCCAATGCCATAGCGACCTGTGCCATTGCTTCTAGCCCCAAGACCGCTGGAAACATCCGTTCACCCTGAAGCTGATGGTCATTCAGATAGGGGTCGGTCCCCGTGGATAGGGTAGCATCAGTTACAAGTTCTACACCGGGATAATAGACTCTCGGCTGTTCTAGAAAACGCAGCAATGGCAGGTCTGATAGCTCAACCTGAAGGGTTGGGAGTCCGCCGAGACGCCCTGTCACGATCACAGAACTTGCAGCGAATGGCTGGGTCAGAAGGTGACGCAGCATGGCAATTCCTCGATCGGTTGAAATCGGAGTAATCCCCTGTCGCAACAGGGTGTCTATCCTGCCCAAGCGGGCACCCATTCCTACTTCAGACCAGATCGACCACTCGATAGTAAGGCAGCGGCAATGAGGATGATCTGACTGCCACTGTTCAACCAGACGCACTAGCCATTCATTCGCTAACCCATAGTCTGCTTCACCGGGTAATCCTGTCCGAGCAATGATAGAACCAAAGGCAATCAACAGTTGCAAATGATCTGGGTTGACGGCTGCCAGGATATTTTGTAAACCCTGAACTTTTGGAGCAAGCGTGTGAAAAAAATCGGATTCATCCAGGGTACTCAACCGTTGTGGGACGTTGCGAGCAGCACCGTGCAAAATAGCTGTCACTGAACCAAGCTCATGCTCTGCATCCTGAATCGCTGCTTGAACGGCGGCGGCATCGGTCAAATCGACCGAAGTATATTGGAAGGTAATTCCGCCAACGGTCATGCGCTCAAGATTGGTTGCCAGTTCAGTGTCGGTATCGGGGTGAGATCTCCCTAGCAAGACCAACTGCACACCCGTTTCTTTGGCTAAGGCGATTGCGCATTCAGCAGTGATGCCCTTGCCGCCGCCCGTGACGAGTAGTACGTCTTGGGGATTGAGGGGGATATCTACCGCTGCTGCCTGTGGGGGTAGAACTCGGAGAACGGGTTCCCGTCGCGTACCAGTTACATCATAGTGTGCTTCCACATACCCAATGGCTGCTTCTGCTTCTGCTACCACCCATGCTGCTGCTTGCGGATAATTGACTGGGACAGTCACAACACAGGTGGTTACCTTAGGCATCTCCAGATGCAGGGTACGGGCAACAGCTCCGCCACTGTTGTCATGTTGCACCAGCACAAATTGATCGCGTTCTTGATTCGCGAGTATTGCTCTTGCACCTGCCAACAGGAGATGGATGTGAGTGACATTTGGTTTGGGCGGTAAGCACACCACAATCCCGTTGCCTTCGCATTGACTGAACTGTTCCCGTAAGGATTCCGTTAGTGGATGATCTGGTGGGGCAATCACCTGCCATGTCCCAGCTTCAGTTTCAGCAAACCGTTGTCGGAAGAGGGGACGTTCCAATAACTCAACCGTAAAGGGACGAATCCAGGCATCAAGCCCAATCGGAAACGGATTGTCACCTTCACTGGAAGCAGGGTTACCAGTTCGCGATAGTTCCTCCAATGCCTGGATCACTTCGGTCACAGTGGCATTTGCATAGTTAGTTAGGGCAACAGGAGGCAAGAGACCCAAACATCGCGCTGCATCAGCCACAATCTGCCCCACTGTAATGGAATTCAGATGCAAATCACTTAGCAATCGGTGCTCATCATTGATGGCAGAAAGCGGTAGTTCTGCCCGTGCAGCCACAAGCTGACGAACTAATTCTAAGGGCGGTTCGTTAGAGTAAGAATCAGGTGCTAACGCTTCAATCTTTAAAGCATGGGGAGCAGCAATACTTTTTGGTTCTGATCCCTTCTTCAAAGTGCCAGCTTCCGTTGGCGCATCGGAATCCTGCAATAGTTTAGTGACAAGCTTTGGGGCTGCCGAAGCCTCTTCGAGTCTCGGTGCCAACTCGCAGGGATTGACAAAGAATCGGGGCTGCCAATTCAAGCCGAACGGTCGAGTAAATCGATTTGCAAACAGTTCCTTATGATGAACGGGTGCTCCAATGACAAACGCCGCTCCAACTGCCTGTAGTAAGCCCTTCAAGGAAGAACCGCTGGCATCCAGTGCCACCACCGGCACGTCCACAAATTCAGCGACTAATCCAGATAGAACACGACCTGATCCAATTTCGACGAAGAGATCAATTTCTTCTGCAGCCTTGGTAACAGCCTCAATAAACCTAACAGGAGCAGTGATTTGCCGATAAAGGATCGATCGCAAATCTTCAGTTTGCTCAATAATGCTTCCAGTCACGGTAGAAACCACAGTCCGCTGCAATGATTGAAATAATTCTTGCCCCAGATGGTTAGCTAATGGTTGTGCCGAATCTGCTACCAAAGGTGAGTGAAAAGCATGGGATACAGGCAAGCTCACAGCTTTCAATCCTAGAGCTTGTGCTCGATCAACTACTGTGGCAACCCCAGTCACCTCACCAGAAATGACGGTTTGTTTAGGTGAGTTCAACCCTGCAATAACAACTCGATCACCATTGATTAAATTCTCCACGACAGGCTGGGGTGCCTGGATACTCGCCATTGCACCAGGGGTATCACCTGCCCTGGTCATTGCCTGCCCACGCACAGTGGCAATTCGCAGCAAACCGGCCTCATCAAAAGCACTCGCCCAATGCAATGCAGAAAGTTCCCCTAAGCTGTGTCCAACACCGACACTTGCCTCTATCCCAAATTTGCTCAAGGCTCTCAGTGCTGCCATGGATGCAGTCACGATGGCAGGTTGAGCCACTGCTGTTGCTGTGCGATCGCTATCCTGCGAAAGATTTGCCCATTGGTACAGATCTTGTATAAACCCAAATCGACGTTCCCATGCTCCACCAGTGAAATAGGTGGGAGATGCTTGCCCAGGAAAGAGAAAGCCGATTCGAGGAGCTTGATCGGTTCCTTTCCCCAGAAATACTCCAGTTCGGCTGTCCAACCGAGTAGTCAACCCATCTTGAAGCCATGATTGCAAAATCTCTAACTGGGTTGTCAACTCCTTAGGAGTTATTGCCACGATCGCCGCTCTTACAGGACGGTTGTCCAGATTCCGCTCTAGCTCAGCAGCTAAATCTGTTAGCTCCGATCGAGATAGCTTAGGGGCAATTGCCAATAAATGCTCGACCTGGTACAGCAAATGAGCTGCATCTTCAGCATCTAGCAGGAGTAACTCAGCATCTTGAGTCGAAGTCAACAGGGTCTGTTCTTGAGTGCTTAGAATCTGCCGCCGCTCTGTTGCAACGCCTTCCAGTACAACATGGGTATTAATTCCACCAAAGCCCATTGCACTAACACCAGCCCGCAGTTGAAGATCGGCAGCCCAAGGTTCGCCCCTACTTAATACTCGTAAGGCGGGAGCCTCTGCTGTCAATTTTGAATGAGGCTGCTCACAACCCGTCATGGGTGGCAGAATCTGTGTGTGAAGTGCCATTGTGGCTTTAATTAGCCCAGCAATACCCGCAGCAGCTTTGGTATGCCCAATATTTGCCTTGATGGAACTGACCACTGCTGGAGAACCTATAGTTTCCGTTCCTTGACGAATCTGCGAAAGAACCTGGAGTTCGGTTGCATCGCCAACCTTTGTGCCAGTCCCATGCCCCTCAAAATAGGCAACGGTTGCAGCATCGAAACCTGCCCGATCATAAGCACGGCGCAGTGCTAAGAGTTGCCCTTCTGCCTCAGGTCGAGTGATTCCCCCCTTACCGTCCGATGAAATTCCCCAACCACGAACGAGAGCGTAAATGCGACGCTGTTGAGCGATGGCATCTTCATAGCGCATCAACACTACAAAGCCACAACCTTCACCTGGCAAAAAACCATCAGAGCGGGCATCGTACACGCGCATTTCATCCGATGCCAAGGCTCCTGCTTTGGCAAACCCAACCAGTTCAAAGGGGTCCAAGCTTAAATCAACGCCACCAACCAGTGCTACATCTAAATCACCGATAGTTAACGCTGCACAACCATTAGCAATAGCCAGCAATGAAGAACTACAAGCTCCATCAATAGAGTAACCACCCCCTTTGAAGTCATAGTGGTTACAGATACGGCCTGCAATCGTGTTGGAGAGATTGCCTGCCAGAGTTTCTTCACCAATTGTTGGAAACGGCTCTTTGTAGGTTGCTTCAAGCTCTTGTAAAAATGCAGAGCGTTGCTGGAGTGAACAATCTGTTTTTGCCAACGTGCTTTCTATGACCCGACGCACATAGGGCCAGCGCAATCTCAAGGTATTAGACCGAGAGAACTCCCCAGTTAGCGTATTACCTACCAAAACGCCCGTTCGCTCAGACGGCAACCCTTCACCCTTGGGGAAACCAGCATCCATCAGAGCTTGAGTCGCAATATCCAAAGCTAGCCAATGCACGAAGTCTGCTGAGCGAAAGGCATTTCCTGTTACCCGGAAGCCAACTCGATCAAACTCATAGCCTTCAATTAGGGCTGCCTCAGTGCCATAAGTGCAGTCAGGTGCGCTGCGATCGTCAGACCAGTAATCCTCCAGAGATAAGCGCTCTGACGGAATACGTCGAAATGCTCGGCGCTGAGCTAGTACATTTTCCCAGAGCTCAATCGGCGATCGAGCATCTGGAAACTGACATGCCATTCCAACAATTGCGATCGCAGGCTTCATAGTTTATACCTCCACGGCTGTGGCTGATGCCGGAATCACATTTGCTGACTCCTCAAGTATGACCATCGCCTGAACCTGAAGGAGAATTCCGCGCACGGCGCAGACAATAGTTAGAGCAAAGAAAAGTCCAAACACAATATGACAAACCATCAAAATCCCGTAAGTCGCAGCGACTGCTGCTCCAAATAAGATTTGCTCCCGAGGACGAATTGGTGTTGTACCAGGGTCTGTCACCATATAGAAGGTAAAGAGAATGAATGCAACACCCGTCATTGGCACTAGTGCTGCAACAAACGGTGTATCGAAGATGTAACTTCTAAGCAATGCCTGAATCACAAACCCAAGTAACCACGCAGCAATCAAAGGTAATCGCCGAGTGAAGCGAAAATTAAGGAATGTGCCAGAGATAATAATGAGACCCGGTAATAACCAATCTCCTACACCGCTAAGGTTCTCGGTAAATTGATACGGTTGAGCAATCCCAACCCAAGGAAAGAGCAGCAGGGTGATAGTAATACCAAAGTTAGAGGGGTTAAAGAAATGACGGATACTCTTGCCAATCGCAGCCCGGAAGATAGCTTTTGAGCCGATCGCAACAGCACAGGCAAAGATGATCGGAAACAACTGGTCATTTGCATAAAGCAGCATTGCCACAGCAAGCCCAGTGATATGTGCGGGCAACAGAAAATCAATAAATTGTTGCGTTCCACCCATAAAACTTGGACTGCGCTTCTGCGCTAAAGCCTCAACTCCCTCTAGCAAAAGTTCCACACTATATGTAGTTGCTAACGCCACAAGGGGCTGCGCCCAGGATTGCTCAAACCCTAGAAATGAATGCCCTAATAGATTAAGGAGTGAAATCGCGATAGCAAAGCGCCGCAATCCTCCTATCCGATCTGCCTTACTCCAACCAATAGTTGTTGCCACTTTTAAGCCTCCTCTTCGGGTAAACCACCCAGCAGCACAGTGTGCCAACCAGGTGCTAGATTCAGGGTTTCTTTACGAACTTGTCCACGAAAGTCTCGCCACTGCAAATCAACTTGAAGGGTGGTTTCTTGCGGCAACTGACTCAAACCAAAATGCAGATCAGGACTACGAGCACCAGAATGACCATTGCCACCATCAACTTGAGCAACGAGTCGCTGACCATTGGGTAGATGTACAGTTGCTGTCGCACCAATTGCTGGCTGCCCAGTTACGTTTGTTCCTGGGTGACCTGGCTGCTCAACTGTGCCGATTAACTCCGCCGAGCTAAGCCTGTGTAAGAGATGAAGACCTAGAAAAGCTCCAGCATTGGAAGCATTATTTTGATAGAAGTAGGAAGGTTCCCACTGATTAGCGATCGCGAAATCCAAATCTCCGTCGCCATCGACGTCCGCTGTGGCAATGCCTCGACTCACCTCAGTTGTGTCAATCCCCAAGTCTGTTGCTAAGTCATAGTAACGACCATTTTGAGCACGCACAAAGAACGGATTGTGCTGATTACCACTTAAATCGTCACCAGGTTGCAAACGCGGCCAAAATCGGGAGTGTCTTAACAGATCATCATTTCCCATTGCTAGCTCATGCAACTCTGGCCAGCGATTGACTGTTCCTTTTGCAAAACCTGTTGCTTGTATTGCTTCTAGAGTTCCATCATTGTCAAAATCGCCAAACTTCGACTCCCATCCCCAGCCACTCCTTGATAGTCCCAATGGTTCGCTGCGATCGACATAAGGAGCAATCCCTTGCCTCATAGACTCTATTTTGCCTGTGCTGGTAAAGAGAAAGTGGCTCTCCTCTAGGGCATATTCAGAGGCAATGTTGCTGACATAAATGTCGAGTAATCCATCCTTATTGATATCTCCAAAGTCCACTCCCATTCCCTTAAAGCTGTCATGTCCGACCACTTTGGATCTAGGAGTGGTGAGTGCTCTCTTGCCTTCTAAAAGGGCAAAGCGAAGCTCACCTGGCTTTGATCGATTGTGTAGAAGTCGATCCGGTCCAAAATCATTCGCAAAGTAGACTTCAGGTAGAAGATCTCCATCAAGATCTGCCGTTCCAACGGCTAAAGTCCAACCGTAAGTGACTGATTCATCCAAAACATCTTTGCTTTCCTTGAATTGCACCGTTGGATCATTTCCTGCGGTTTCTCCTGCCCAAAGGAAAAATCGACTGCTTCCACCATTGCTCGCTCGACTCATTGAATGCTGCATTTGTTCATATCCGGCAGCACTCACATCCAGGATACGAGCATTATCCTGGTGATAATTGCCAATGACCAGGTCAGTATGTCCATCTCCATCCAAATCAGCAAGGGTGGCAGCATTTGTAAACCATCGCTCACCACCCGAAACAATTTCACGTTGTATGTAATGCTTTCCAGACAATTCCGGCTGGTTTTCACCTACCTCTTGTTTTTGCAGGTATGCAATCGGGGTTCGACCCCAGTAATAGGCAAGAATATCAATCAGTCCATCCTCGTTCAAATCTCCAGGTAAGCAACCCATAGGAGCCATTGTCTGCTGGTCATACGAGAGTGAACCTGGCTCCAGCGCAAAAGGCTGATAGCGGTTGGATGTTCCAGGAACTGGCGCAATAATGATTTGATTGATTCGTGTATCTACATAACAAACATCATTGGACAATCCGTCCCTATCCAGATCATTCAATGCGACAGATGCGCCAACAGAAGAGATCCAGGCTGAGTGACGCTCTAGACTAGGGTGAACTGCTCGTACAGTGTGAGATGAGTAACCCGCCAACTCTGGTAAGGGCAAACGCGCAAAATCAAAGCGATCGGCAAGAGCGTTTCGTTCTGAGTTAGACAATTCTGGTAATCGAACGAACCAAAATAACCCTACGATCAGGACGATCGCTACTAATCGTTTGATATGTTGTTGCAGGAGAGCGATCAAAATCCTCATACTTTGACCTCCTGCTTGATAAAGTGTGCTTGAATGCGTTGTCGCCAAATCTCATAGGCTGGTTCAACGCCATCTGAGGGAAGCTGCTCCAAGGCAGTGTCAGTAACTTCAGCAGCTTCTGTGGCAGGCAAACCACATAAAATTCTGCAAGCAAGCTCCGTATGAGCTGCCGGATTACCAGCTCGCTGTCGCGCTTTAGCTGCAAAGGCGGCTCCTTGAGCTAACTGAGGTTGATAAAGTTGTGCAAGACTTCGCAATGCTTCTACGGTTAAACGATCTGCACCACCAGCATAAGCACAAGCAAGACCGATACCGTTCCAAAGGTCGGCATGACGCTCTACCGAGAAGTTAGAAATAGTTGCAGAAATTTCACGAACATCAGCCCCCTTAACAAACCAGAGACTTCGTCCTAGCCCTTGATCAAAGGCTCGACACGCATAGCCAGAGAGTGCTTTAGGAATTGATTGATTGTTTAAGTATCGATGCCAATGGAAGTAGCCTTCATGAAATCCGTACCCATCGATCGCCAACCAACCTAATAAGGGATCCAACCGTTGCAGCGATCGATATATAGGTAGGTGCAATCGAGCAAGAACCCAGCCCACGCCCACATGCACCATATACAAATGATCTGATCCAGAACCTTGTAAAAACCCTTGTAGACGATTTCGCCTCCACGGTGTGAGGACATCCAGCAAGGCTAATCCCATTGCTGCCCCCTCAAAGGCAAATCCACGAAGCTCAATCTCTACTTGGTCGATTTGATGAGCAATCACGTCCGGTCTATCATCTACCAGGACTGCATGATAGCCAAACAAAAAGGTGTTACCAATCTGCTCCAAATGCTGTTGCGATCGGCGATCGCTTGAGTAAAAACCTCGTTGAGCAAAGGTTGTTTCTTGACGTGAAATACCGAAGATCTGCTGACGCACCCGACCAAAGAAAGGAGTCATACAAATTTCTGTCCTTATTATTGGTTTTTAAATAGCCAATGCAGGCTGCTACATATCTACATATTAAGTTGTTTGAGAGGGAGATAAAAATGGTTCTGCCTGTCTATTGAAAGTCATCTATTTTTTAAAAAACCTAACAACAATGGAACCACTTATTGCATAGAAGCAAGCACAGAGAAGCAATCTTTTTAAAATCCCGGGACACTTGTATAGCAGTCCAAAGTTATTTTTGAAAAAGGGGGCGTTACAAAAAAAATTTCGTAGCAGGGAATTCCTTTTGCAACCTAAACAGGATCGCTGTATTTACAGGTTAATATTTTATTCAGATGAGGGGCTCATAACACTCATCTGAATCTAAGGTACTACTTATACCTACTGCAAGAGTTTTTAACATTAATTGACATATTCATATGAGTTAGTGTCACGAATTTTTCGCCACTCATCAGAGGATAAAAAACACGATTTCAGAGACTGCATCCAGTAAGGGTTTCAAAAACCACTTGATTACCCTCCAGCCGATGGCGAAAAATTCGTGACACTAACCATATGAAAAAATCCGTCTACCGCACAAAAAACCGAGAGGGGGTGAGTTGAGTCTGATTGAGAAGGAGGAGAATCGGGGTTTAAGCCAGTCGCGAGTGGTGTGTGAAAATGCGTTTGCTGGAGTCAAGCGTTACAACGCTGTTAGTGCTGCCTATCGCAACCGCATAAAGGGTTTCGATGACCACTTGATGCTGACAGCAGCAGGATTATGGAACGCCAATTCAAATCTGAAGTGCATCACCTAGAAGGTTGCCCTGGAGGGACTCATAGGGATAGTCTGATGTTTACTACAACAAAAAGGCATCCCCATGAGCTACACCCAGCTTACCGTTTCTGAACGA
>Ga0209490_10000926_pt1 | contig 28928 bp, 15 predicted proteins | sample MAT06_FD_187209 | JGI IMG/M metagenome (GOLD analysis project Ga0209490, IMG submission 187209) | Freshwater microbial communities from Lake Fryxell liftoff mats and glacier meltwater in Antarctica - MAT-06 (SPAdes) (version 2) | ecosystem: Environmental > Aquatic > Freshwater > Ice > Liftoff... | reverse complement strand
CGGCGTCTGGTCGGTAGTTATCTGCGTGTCGGCCTAGCCGAAGACGGCTCGTGGCGGACCTTCAAGTTGCGCCAGGATTTCGTTTCGGCAATGAAAGTCGCGATGGAGGACGATATTTCTGCCTCGACCGTGATCGCCAGCGATCGTTTGCCGGGGCTGAATCGCGAGCATTGCAATGACGCGGTCAAAATAGCCGCTAATTGCGAATACCGCTTTTTCCAGCGCCCTGACGATGCCGTTATTCGCGGCTACGACAAACAAGCCGAATCCGACATGGCGATGAATGGGCTGTTCGCGTCGAATTATGAACCGTTGTCCTTGCAGGCGGTCACTGCCCTTGCCGATGACGCCATGGTTTTTTCCGAATATACCGAACCGATGCGCAACCGCCTCAATACCGCGATCCGCAATCAAACGGCGTGGACCATGTGTTCGTCACACCCACGCATCGTCAATGGCAAACCGACCAAGAATCCACGCTATCTCCAGGTCCGTCCGGACTTGGTCGAACATCGCGCCAGTTATCTGGCCCACGTCGGCGCGCGGCTGTTCCGCCGCTTGCCGATGGAAATCCCCACCGTATTTCCGGTCCATGCCGTTCTGCCTGGTCGGCGCAATAATCCGCCGGAACCAAAAAACGGTATAAAAATGTTAGCGGTGTATAATCCGTTACATTACCAGGAATTGCCCGAATTGGTTATGGATTTCGTTGCCAGCTTGTCGGGCAAGTCGCCCTCGACCACCGGCTGGGGCTCTGAAGGGGCGCTAACTAAAGGGCCATTTAACGCGGTGCGGACCACGGCGGATCTTAATAATACCATCGTCTCCGCGATTCTGACCGGCGGTTGGGGATTCTCGACCCCGGCTGGCCATGTCGGTCCCAATGTGCGCGTCGATCATGACATCAGTCTGCTGGTCCCCGAATTGTGGTGCCGCCTGACCATGGCCGAACGTGACCCCGCTTATTTAATCCGCGACGGTCATCTTGAACGAATCGCCGATTATACCTTGGACGGAAAAAGGGTCTTGGCTAGCCGCCTCGGCTACCGCATTACCGCCAAATTCGTGCATACCTTCATGGGCCGCGTCTTCGACGATCCCGCGTCGGTATTCCCGGAAATGCTGCTGCGACCGGAAACCCAGGATCCGCAGTCTTTTGCTGAAGGCATGGCCACCATCGTCGACTCGCAACGCACCGTCGCGCAAAGTTATTTCGATGATGGTTCCATCACCGAAGCCTGTCCGCCCTTGGCCGCAGTGCTCGAAGTGATGGCCACCGGATCCTGGCAGGGCAAACCCCTGGACCATCCCGACCTGCGCGCGTTGTTCACCCGCGAATCGCTTCTGGCCAGCGACTGGTATCAGGAACGGCTGCGAGTCAAACAAGCGCGGGACCAGCGCCTGTGGACCCGTCATGTCAACAGCCTGGAAAATTTCCAACGCCTACCGCACCATGCCGATGTCGCACAGCGTTTGGATATCGAAGGCCGCCTTGTCCGCGCCCGCGCCATGCAGGGGTCAACCAAGGATGCCAGCTATCTCAGCAAATTGGCTGGCACCATCGGCGCCGATCCGATGGGCGAGTCGCTTCAGACCGCACGCGCCGCCAAGGCCTGAGTCTTACTTGAAATCGTGACGCTCATTCCAGCAGATAGCCCGCTGGAGTGAGCGTCACCTGTTGGTTTGTTATCAGGCCGACGTATCTCAGCACTTCGGAAAATTGCATATCGGTCGCCCGTAAGGTGATGGGGTCGGTTACATTCTGTGCGTCCGGGCAGCTCACGCTCAAGCCGCCTGCCGTGCGACTGGTGACATCCAACCAAGCGATGACATCGACCATGTTTGCGTCCACAAAGTCAACTGTGACCAGCATCTGTCCATTCCGTTGCGGCCGCAGGATTTGCAAGCCGTAGCCTTCGCCAGCACGGACGACCAAGAGTCCCGCTGCCATCAGATTGACCCGACCCAAGCCTGCCCCGATGATATCCTGGTGGTCGCAGCGAACGGGTTCTGTGGGTAGAGCCATCCGCAAGCCACATTGTTCATTCAAAAATTTACGCCAACTCGCCAAGTCGGTGATCCGGAAGTGGTTGGCGAGGTCGCTGCTTAGCTCCTGATTCCACAACCACGCATCAATTGCGTCCGTGTCTGTGGGTTCATTCTTGCGCAGAATTTTTGCCAATTCGCGCAGATTTGGCAGCGCCAGGACGGTCTGTGGCAGGCCCAACTCTATATCGACGCGGGGCAGAACCACCTCAATCGCGTCACGGAGAGTACTGACTTCGGTCAGCGTGATGGGAGTCGAAAGCGAAACTCCCGCAACCGCAAGGGTTTCATCAATTCCCCCAGCCAAGGGATCTGTCCGCCACATTTCCAAACGCCGCCGTGCGGCATGGCCGGACTGACTGCGATGCGGATGACCCAGGGCCTCTGCCAAGGTATATGGTTCGACCCCGCCTGCTGCTGCCACCAGATGCGCAATATCTTTTTCGTCGTGCAATGCCTGTAGACGTTGCCCCAGCCAAATACGTTCTGCAGCATCCAGGGCAGGAAGAAGAGCCTGAATCGTGGCCGCTTGCGGGTGCGGTGCACGCACTGTTGCCTCCATCACGGCGTCGCCTGCCTGCACGGTCGTGGGCATTCGCACCTGCGCCCACGCGTGTCCGTCCGCATCACGCAAAACCACCTGGCATAAACCGGATCCGGCCGCACGGGTGCGGAAACCGAATTCGATAAAGCGACCTGACGGTAGTGCTGGTCTATTTCGTTTCCGAGCAGCGTCAGTATTTTCGTCCTCGGCCGAAACAGTCGAGACCGTCGAGACCGTCGCAATAATCCCCGAAGCTCCCAGATCGTTCCAGGTGCGGGCCGATAGCAGCGCTCCGCTGGGGCGCATTTCTCGATACCAGGCCGAGAGCAACGTGGTGATCGCTGCGCGATCGCCATCCCGCAACCCTGCAGGTAGAACCTGCTCCGGATCACGCAGCCAATAGACTTGGCGTTGGTCGCCGTTCGGGGCCGCAGGTACTGCAACCGGTTCCAAAGTCGGCGGCAGATGGACCTCGGCGAGGTTCACCAGCGATGCCTCGGTATTATCCGGAATCGCAACGCGTAAGACCGTCGGATAGAGCGGGCGCAAAGCATCTGCCGCGACCGGCCACCAACCGTCATTTTCGAATTGATACCATTGCGCGGCTAGAATCGGCAACGGTAATTCCTGCTGCACGATCAAAGAAACTTCTACCACCGCCCCGGGTCGGGCCTGCAGGCGCCAATCTGCTGTCGCCACCCCGGTCCACGCCTGCCAGCTCCCACTCGCGAGTTTAGTATCCGTATCCGCATGAATGACCACCGCAGCATCGGCGGAAGGATTGGTTTCCTTCAGATGGATAACCGCAATGGCTTCGACCATCGGTTCCGTCCATTCCGCAACCGACAATGCCGCCAATAGTCGCGGTGCCTCGTCGTCTTTGGTCAACACCGCAGCATCCGTGAGTATTGCCAGAGCCACGGCATCGTGGCCATCTAGCACGCGGGCCACGGCTTGTTTCCACGCCGTGCCCGCCGCCAGTTGCAAACGCCGTCCGGCAATGGCTTCTGCGGTTGAGCCGCTGGGTCGCTGACTGGGCAGGCCTTGCAGGAATCGTGCGCGACGCGCGAGATAATCCCCATCAACGGGCTCATCGAGCACACTGATAGAACCCTGCACCCACGCTAGTTGCCGACACAGGCGATCCATAGGCCCTGATCCTAATGCGGCCCAACGCTGCGGCAGGCGCGCGTCCACCCGAAAATATCGTTTATCAAGCAACAGGGCGAGGGTCTGCTGAACGTCGTCGCCGCGCTGCGCGTGCTCCGCAATCCATGCTTGGGCGCGCTCGCGACCACCACCCCAGGCGCGGATAGTGCAGGATATTCCCGCCCCAGGCGCAATGGTCATGCCCACCGGGACCACGCCGTCGGCACCCACCAAAACCTGGCGTTGCCATTGCTGGGCGATCCCAGGCAAGGGCACAAAAAGGACGCCCTTGGCCACCGCGTGGTGCTCGTGGTGGTTAAGATCCACCCCCTGCACTTCCCAGCGAATTTCCGCCAATTGTCCTAGGACACCGTCTCGTTCAAGAATTGGCCCAGCGCCCTTGGGCACGATAAACGTAAGCGGGCGGCTTTGCCGCCGTTGGGATTCAATTTTCACTTCCTGCACGTGACCGTCGATTGTGGTCTGAACCGTCATCCCCAGCAAGCTACGATTATGGAAGTGCAACGTTGCTGGGCATATTTCACCTGCCATCGCAGTGGCGGGCAACGTCAAGGCCGCATGCAAAGCCGCTTCCGAAACCAGGCGCTGGCGGAGTTCGCCAACCAACACCGCCGCCGAGGCATCATTGGCCCGCGCCGTCAGACGCCAGGCACCAGGGGTATCTGGTAATTGCACACGCACCGTGGCATTGCCCTGCGCATCGGTGACGACGTCACCTTGCCAGAAAATGACCGCATCATGAATGGCAAGGAATGGGGCGCTCCTTCTACGTCCTCCTTCACTACCTCGGCTCCCACCGAATCGACCAACTGCTCTCATCCTCCCCATGCCGTCCGTTATCCCACACCCATGCCGCCAAATAACCGCCCGCCACAGCACATCATTAAGAGTCGGCCGGGAAATGGCGCTCCCCAACGAGCTGGAATCTGCGCGTTGCTGCTCATGAAAATAGCGCCACAGATCAGGAGTGCTGTCGTCAGTAATATCGTAGAGACGCTCATTCACCACCCCGATAGACAGATGTGCCTGAGCAACCGATTCGCCCTGCCAATTGCGAACCTGCATGGTCACGTCGGCGAGGCGGCCGGGATGCCAATCATCGGCGTCGATTTGGGCTGTGACCGTCAATAAACGATCAATGGGACGCACGCGCACATCTGCCGGTGGACTAGAAATAAAGCCGCGTCCAGGGAGATAGGCAAGCGCGCGCAGATATAGATTCGGCACCCAGGCCGGTTTGACGGTCAGTTGCAGTGGGGTCGCCGCCGCAGTCGTGGCCACGCATTGATATTCATGTAACGCCTGCGCACTGCCGAACACGAGCGCATCAATTCCGGGCCGGGAAACCCGCACCTGCATATCCAGCGGCTCGCCGGGATCGACAAAACGGCGAGTCAGTACCAGGTCCACGTCGCTGCGTTGTTCGGCGCGGACCTGCAGTTGCAGCGGATAATCAAGCCATTTTCCACCGGCAGAACAGCGCAAAATAACGCTGTTCCGCGCCGTGGCGGGCACCGGCAATTCGATGGTCTGCAATTGAATATTTCCTGGTTCTTTCCCAGAGTTCATTCCACTCAGACGCACAGTCGTGTCGCCGCTTGATCCGTCGATAATCAAGCTGCAGGCTACACTGGCCTCAGCCGGAAGCCAAATCTGGGCACGCACAGACCCACCCGGAAAACAGCGGGAATCGACCAAGTGAACGGTTAGCGGAAAGGGCATGATTCGCGCCGAAAACGTTATGCGCCGTTGATAGGCCTTGCCATTTTCCTCGACGCGCGCAGTCACCACGTAGGTTCCCGCATTGTCGCTCACGGTTGGTACACTCACCGACGCCCAACCCTCGGCATTGCTCGCCTCTTCTGCCGTCGGCGTAACGGGCACTGATATCCCGCCCACTTCGGCGGCAACCGACCAACGCACCGCATGTTCGGCCAGCGCTTGGCCCTGGGCGTCCATGATTTTCACCCGCACCAAAGCCACCCCACCGGCCTGCACGATATCGTCGTGCGGCCCTTCCATGTCTAAGGTCACTTCGGGCAGTCCGCTGCGGCCAATGCGACATAATTGCTGGGTATACCCATTTATTTCAATACTGCACCAGCCTTCCTCGACATCGGGCGGAATCACCACGCTGCCGACACAGGCGCCGTCGGCGGTCGGATTTACCGTCACGCTGGACAACACCTGCGCCCGCGCGGTGCCAGGATCTAGAATCAGGCGCACGCCGATTCCATTTTCAGGCAATGCGAAACGGTCGCCATCAAACCGGCGCAGGAGAGCCCGCCAGTGCACGGTTTCCCCTGGACGTGCAAAAGGGACATCCGCCCAGGCCGCGAAGCGCAGACTCGCTCCCAATTCCTGACCTTGCTTCGTTTTGGCCGCAACGGCAACCCCGGCGCGACCGACTGCCGCCTCCGCGCTCCAACCGCCGGTCCAAGCGCTAGGACTGGGGAAAATAACCAGGCCCTGACCATCACTGGTCCCACGCAGTTCAATTTCGCGCACGGTGTGCTGGGCTTCTTCGGCCCCAGCGCGGCGACCTGCCGCCACTTGGTCGGCGTCACCTTGCAGGCGACCTAAAAATGCATCCCCGAGAAATCCTGCTGTAAAGCCGTCGCGCCACGCCGCATCTGCGTTATTCCAGCGCGCACCCGCGGCGTATTCAGGGGAAATGGAACGGGTGAATGTGACCAAAACGTCGGCCCCGGTGACGTGCGTGCCGGTTCGACGATCCACTACCCAGGCAAGGACACCATCGCGAGACCCAAGAATTTGTACGTCGATGTCACTGACCATAAACGCTGAAACGGCCACTACGGGGGCGCCGCGGACCATCGTGGTCAGGGCATATAATCCCTCTGGTAGTGTTTTACCGAGCGTGTGTGTGCTGGTGACAATATCGTTGCTGCCACGAGCTCGGGTGGTGGTTATTTCTTCTATTCCATCCGGGGCAACACCCAGCAGATCCCGCTGCGGGTTGGCGCACCAGGTGCGATAGGCTGCCATATCTGGCAAGCGCCAATAGGCGACGCGATGCACGCCCGCGTAGGCGGATTGCAGCGTCACCGTGGGTATTTCCGCGGTGGTGATGAACGTATTGTTTGGGGTACAACGCAGATGGTGATGGTCGAGCGCCAACATGACTTCATCTGCATCCTGGTACCGTGCACCGAAAAGGACGCCGTCGCTCTCAGCCTCCACGCTGATTTCTTGCGGCTCGCTGAGTCGACTCGCTGCCGTGCCCACCGAGATGCCGTGCAGATCGGTCTCGTGGCTGACAACCTGACGGGCTCGAGCGAGTGCCTGCGGATGCGCGGTGAGCAATTTTTGCAGGCGTCTCTCGATCGTCGTACCATCCCATAAGGCCAATACGCCCCGCAGCGTTTCCCGCCGTTCACGCCATAGAGCAAGTTCAGTGAGCAGACTTTCTGTTGCGGCGCGGTCATGCTGTTCGAGATAATCCGCCCAGATCACGGCCGTATCGATTTCGTGTTCTTCCACCGCGACCTGGCCCAGGGCCAATGCCAATTGCACGTCATCACCGACCGCTGGCTGCGCTGCGGCATCGCCAGCCGCCCACTGCAAACCCGCGAGCCAGGCGGCGGAAACCGGCAGTCGCGCTTGGCTGCCTTCGGCTGCCAACATGGCCACGCCCCCGCGTTCAAGCTTGCTCAGACTTTCGCGATGCATCTGCCGGCGTTGGAAATCCTCTGGGGTGCCGATTACTTCGTGGGGCAGGACCAGACCGCTGCGTAAGCGGCCCTGCTTATCCAACGCGCCCTGCCAATGGATAGCCAAACGTAACGCGACGATGTCCGCCGCCACTTTGGGCTGCTTATCGGTCCAGGTCACCCCGGCGACCAGGGCCAAGGCTTCCTCCGGCTTTCCGGCAGCGACCAGGGCCCGCGCGAGGGCAAAAGCCGCGCGATCCGCGTGTCCCCCAGCCGATCCAGGGCGCTCGCGTAATTCCCCGAAGACGCCCTGCGCCGCATCCAGCGCGCCTACCGCCGCGAGATGCTCCACCCGCTGGCGCAAAGCCACGGCATCTGCATGCCACGCTGGATCTGGAGGAATATCGGCTGCCGCCACGATACCCAAGGCGAAACTCGCAAGCAGGATCGCGAACTGGCGCATGACATCTCCAATGAGGTCATGAACGTGACGAAGTTGGGCGCGTTCACCCTGATATCATCCAGGCACTGATACTGCTCAGAGTTAAAAGTCGTTCCCCGCCGCAGCCGATGGCTTGCCAAGATCTTTTTCCGTCGCGCCAAACAGGACCAGGGTCTCCGCGGTCAGATAGCCGGGCTTGGCCGTGGCGAGAATGCGAGAGCGAGCGGGGGCATTGAGGTTATTGGCCTTGTGCAGTTCCTGGATCAGCCAGTGCCGCATATGCGGCTCGCCCTTGATCAAGCCAAACGATCCGATGAATGGTTCGGTGCCTTTCGATTCTTCACCGTCAAAAGAGCCAACCAGAGCATCAACGCAATCCTGTGGTCGGTCCAGCAGCAGTAAAGCTTGCGCCATCGACAAGGACACACAATTCCACGGTGGTTGATTGCCGCGCCATCGATGGCATTCCGTGCCAGCGCGCAAAGCCAGCTCAGCGGTGGCTGGGGACGTCGCCGCCACGAGGCAACGCTGCCTGGCATTACGGGCACAGTAGCTGTCCTTAAAGCCCTTACCGCGCAAATAGGTTTCCATGCTCGGGAACGAGCGATCGGCGCGCGCGTGCAATGCATTCGCCAGCGCTTCAAGACCATGCGCGGCGCAGGCCTCGGCGAGGATCTGGCACCCGATTGGATGGCCGTAACGCCGTTGCAGATCGCGAATCGCCAGCTCTGGCTTGACCTGCCAATCAATCTGTGCGATCCCTTGCTGCAAGGCGGCCACATCAAAGTCGCTGGTGTATGCCAACAGGGTATTAATCAACGGATCGTAAAAGGAGAATTCTTGGTTGCTCATGGCCTGCCATTGCAGGATTTCCGGCAGCGCCTCCATCAAGAGATCAATAGCTTGGCCATGTCCGACGATGTCGACCAGCTGGGTGGCCTCTTCGTACTGCAAGACGCCGCGGTGCATATCCAACCAAGCCGTAAACAATTCCCGGCGTTCTGAAAAAGTAGATTCGGGGATCAGCGCGGCAATGGCGCGCACCAAGTCGGCCCGCGTGCGTGGCTGACTCAGGGCGCGAAAGCCGAAATAAGCGCCCTCATTGCCGAAATCACCACTGGTACTATCACCCAGAACGAAGTGCAACCCCGGTTCGCGGGCGTGGCACCAGGCCAAAAGCCGACTCGGGGTTGCGGTGCCGACCACGCCAGCTTCGTCAACGAACTGACGCAACATGGATCGGGCACACCACACCCGGAAAGTACGGTAATTGATGTCACTGCTCATGAAACCCGCAGTGCGCCAGGCTAGCCATGGGGATTCCTTGGCCAAGGTCACAAAGGTTTCCTGGTTTTGGGACAGGCTTTCCGACATCGATTCACGACGTTCCCGATTATCAACTAGCAGGGCCTCCACCAATGACCCCATGAGATAGGCAGAGCGGATCCATGGCAGCGAAGGTCCCGTGTCGCCCAGTCGGGCGGCCAGAGCGGCGACGATCGGACGACGGGAGTCACGTTCCACGATACTCTGATGCCGGTGTGGCCAGCTTCTATGCTGCTTGGGATCGACGGCGGCAAGCAGAATGGAACCGACATAATTCTGCGCCACTGTGCGAAAAATCGCGTCATCGTTAGGCAAGTGGGTAAGGTGTTCTGAGGTCCAGGTGTTACGGTTCTCACGCAGAAAAACCGGCATAGTGCGGGCCATTTCCACCGCGGCGGCAACTTCGGGCACCAGGGTTCCCACCGCCGGGCCATTCACCAGCGGCCACGGATACCAGTACGCGAATCGCAGCGTGTCGACGCCACAGGCGACGGGATCGGGGTCTTGTTCGTGTTCGCGATTGCGCTGGGCCAGGGCTTTCCAAAAAGCAGCTTGAGCTTTGAGGGATTCCGGCGGCGTCCACGTCTCGGTCGCCGCCGCTGCAAAATCCTGCAGACACAGGGCGCGCCAGTGCCGATACAACGGCAAAAGCCATTGCGATGCCTGCGGGTCTGCCTGTGCCGCAATGACCAGGGCCACGGCCAAACGCGGCGGAAATTGGCGCCAGCTGCGCCACCCAGCCGGATCAGCTTCTTGATCCAGGGGCAGGCCAATTTCGGTTAGGACCTGTAGGTGCGCCTCGAAATCGTAGTGATATTCCAAACCGATTGTTCGCGGCCGCGCCCCAGTGGCGCTGATCTCGAGAATCTTGCCATCCCTTTGCACGAGCAACCGCATCGGCTCGCGGATGTCCGTGTGGCGCATGAACATCGTCTCGCTCAGTCCATACACGCGACATCCTGATGAAGCGAGAACAGAATCGCCGTTTTTCATCCCCGCCTGCGCTGCGGGGTCGTCTGCGTCAATATTTTTCACCCGGATCGCCAAAGTTAAGGCAACGCCGCTCAGCGGTTTCAAGGTCGCGCTGTCGACGACACCGAAATAATCGCGCCACGGCTCCGCGCCGACCGCGCCGATGGTGAGGGCGAAAGAAGAGACGAAGAGCAGGGCAATGCGCATAGCACTATGCTCATCATCTCCCTGCCTCGAACAACCACCGATTATCCGTCCGGTCGGGCTGCGCGGTTATCAGCGTTTCTGCTTCTTCTTGGCCTTTTTCTGCCGATTGCGCTCAGCACGGTAGCGCTTGAGCGCTTCGTTGTCTTCCTTGCGGTTGAAAATGCGGTTGGGATTGGGCATGAACTGCTGCGGATTGGCCAGCTGTTCGGGCGTCAATTCTTCTTGCTGCGGCAACTTGCCGGCGAGCTGTTCGAAGTCGCCAAACTTACCGAGCATCTTCTTCATGGTTTCGAAATGCTTGAGCAGGCCCTGAACTTCGTTGGTCGAAACGCCTGAGCCATGGGCGATGCGGCGGCGACGCGACATGTCGACGAGGTCGGGACGAATACGCTCGGGCTTGGTCATTGAATGAATGATCGCTTGGTAGCGGCGAAATACCGATTCATCGACATTGAGCTGCTTGAATTTCGAGCCGATGCCGGGAATCAGGCCGAGCAGATCCTTGAGATTGCCCATCTTTTGGATCATCTGCAACTGCTGGTTGAAATCATTGAGGTCGAATTTGTTCTTTTTGAAGCGTTCTTCCAGCTTGGCGGCCTCGTCGTCATCGACGGCGGTGCGCGCCTTTTCGACAAAGCTAAGGATATCGCCCATGCCCAGAATACGGCGGGCCATGCGGTCGGGGAAAAAGGGCTGCAAGGCATCGACTTTTTCGCCCATACCGACGAATTTGATCGGCTTGCCGATGATGTGACGCAAACTGACCACGGCGCCACCGCGGGCATCGCCATCGAGCTTGGTGAAGATGACGCCATCCAGGGCTAGGCGCTCATTGAATGCCTTAGCCGAATTGACGGCGTCCTGGCCGGTCATCGCATCAACGACGAGGTAGGTCTGATGCGGTTTGGCGCGGGCGTGGATCTCGGCGATTTCACCCATGAGGTCGTCGTCGACGTGCAGGCGACCGGCGGTATCGAGAATGACCACATCGCGATGGTCGGCAGCGGCCTGGGCCACGGCCTTGGCGCACAATTCAGGTGCTTTCAGGCCAGCCTCGTGGAAGACCGGAACGTCGACCTGCTTGCCCAAGACTTTGAGCTGTTCGATCGCGGCCGGGCGTTGCAGATCGGCCGCAGCGAGCAGGACGCGCTTGCCCTGTTCGGTGAGCAGCCGGGCGAGTTTGGCGCACGTGGTGGTTTTGCCCGAGCCCTGCAAACCGGCCATGAGAATGACGGTGGGGCCATGTTTGGCGAAGGGGATGTCGACATCCGGCTCGCCCATTAATTCGATTAATTCATCGTGAACGATCTGGACGATCTGCTGACCGGGGTTGACCCCCTTCAGGACCTCTTCACCAACGGCCTTGGCCTTGACCCGCTCCAGGAACTCGCGCGCGACTTCGACATTGACGTCGGCTTCAAGCAGGGCGCGGCGCACTTCGCGCAAGCCCTCCTGGACGTTGTCCTCCGTCAGCTTGCCGCCGTAGCGGAGCTTGTCGAAGATGCTGGTGAAGCGATCGGAGATGTAATCGAACATGGCGTTCTTTCGAAGCCAGGCCGTGACGGGACGCGCATGATCCGGGTCCCGCCCCTATGTCCAGGGTCGAAATACCTTCCGGGCAAGGGCTGTTCCCAGCGGTCATAAAAGCCTACGCTAGCATGGGTGCTGCGGCTTTTCCTCCTTTTATGTGTGACCGCCGGGGTCTGGTCCGCCGATCTGGTCGAGATCATGCCGGGCCTGCGCCTGGCGATCCCCGCCGCATGGACCAGCGAATGGACCCCCGACCGGCGCACCCGGGTGTGGCGCCACCCGCAGGAAAATGGCGTTGCGGTGGCGGTACAGGTGCAAACTGCCGAGGATCAACGCGATGCCACCGCCCTGCTCGATGAGGCCTTGGCGCTGCTGGCGCGTTTGGGTCACGACGTGGTGATCCTGCAACCCATTGCCGCCGCCACCGACCTGGGTCCAGGGTGGCAACGCGCACGCTACCGCTTCCGCACCGGGCCGACGGCCTGGGAGCAGGAGGCCCTGCTGCTGCGCAATGGCAACTCGCTGGTGGCCATCACCCTGTCGATGCCAAGCGGATCTCGCGAACGTTGGCAGGGCGCATTTTCCGCAATTTTGGCCAGCCTGGCGCGCAGCCCCTCTCGTTTGGGGCCGTAGCGGTCTGGGGCCGTCGGGTCCGCCCGCTGATCCGAGTGAGGGCCAACAGCTCCGAGTTTTGGCTAATTGCACCGGGGATCGCCGTCGTCTTAATAGTCTGCCCAACCCACCGTTGCCCCGGAGCCTCCATGCCCTCAATTTCTGCTGCCCGCGATGTCGGCGTCCAATCGTGGTCGTTCCGCGAATTCAAAACCCCAGAAGCCTTGTGCGCCAAGCTCAAAGAAGTCGGCGTCACCGCCACCGAGGTCTGCGGCGTCCAGGCTGACTTCAATGACCCGGCCAAGCACGATGCCCCCATCGCGATCTTCAAAAAGGAAGGCCAGCGCGTCTTTTCCATCGGCGTGCAGACTTTCACCGGCAACGCCGCGGTCGAAAAACAGTGGTTCGAGTTCGCCAAGAAAGCCGGCGCCAAATACATCAGCGCGCATTTCAAGATCGACAGCTTCCGGGATGCGATCAAGGTCGCCTCGGGTCTGTCGGAAGTCTATGGCATCAAGCTGGCCCTGCATTGCCATGGTGGTTACATGTTTGGCGGCAGTCTCGACGAAATCACCTACATCAGCGAACTCGGCGGGGACTACGTCGGCGTCAATATCGACACCGCTTGGTGCATGCAGGCTGGCAATGCCAACCCCACGGAGTGGGCGAAGAAATTGGGCAAGAAAGTCTACGGCACCCACTACAAGGATTTCTTGTGGGACAAAAATGGCAAATGGTCCGAAACCGTTATCGGTGAAGGCAGCCTGGATCTGCCCACCTATGTCAAAACCCTGGACGACATCGGCTTTTCCGGTTTTGCCGTGATCGAATACGAAGCAGATCCCAAAGATCCGGCGCCGGCGATCATCCGCTGCCTGCAGGCGATCAAAGCGGTCGCGTAAGCCCCGCTCGACTGCTGCTGGAACCCGCAACGGGGTGGAGCCTTCTGGTTCCACCCCGTTGTGGTGTATGGTGGGCCTGTTTGTGCCCGAAGGTTCGGTCGCAACGTCTGCACCCTCGCTGATGCGAGGCTGGCCTGGCTCCGGACTCTCCGGAAGATATCCAGCGATGGAAACCATCCCGCCGGATTTCCCGAATTGCCAGGCCGATCCGGTCCCACCCTGGGAACCCGCGTGGGGATGGCTACCGCCCGAATTCCCCGCGTGGCGTGAACAATTCGCCGATCGTCTGCGCCGCAGTCACCAGGGCGCCGGATCGTGTGTGCTCATCGGGGACTCGCTCACCGCCAACTGGGACGGCGACCATTGGCACCAGCACTGGGGTGGCCGCGACGCGATCAATCTTGGCATCAGTGGCGACACGACGCAGCACCTCCTGTTCCGGATCACGCATGGTCAATTAGCTGGATTGGCCCCGCGGACCGCGGTTCTGCTCATCGGCATTAATAATATCTGGCGCGATCCTTACAGCCCTGCCGACCACGCCATCGCCCGCGGTATCGTTGCCTGCGCGCGCTCGGTGGCGGGGGAATGGCCGCATACGCATCTGGTCGTGCTCGGTTTATTGCCCGCCGTTGATCGCGCGTTGGGTGAACGCTTGGCCAGCATCAACCGTCTGGTCGCTGCCCAGAACCTGTTCGGCGCCACCCATGCCAACCTCAGCCGCACATTTCTGACTGCCCAGGGCGAATTAGATCCAACCTGCTATCAGAAGGATCGGGTGCATTTGAATGCGACCGGCTATCAGCGCTTTGCCGCTGCGCTGCATCCGTTGTTGGATCATCCGCCGGCTGCCCTGAATTCGTAACGATCTGGAAGAAACGTCCATCCCCGGTAACATTCGCATTCCAGGAAGAACCCCTAGGCCATTGCTTTGATCTAGCGAATTCATCAACGCGCTGGCTAGAGAGCGATCGGCAGTTCCATCGTTTTTTACCGCCGACCTCGGCGCATGCCTTTGCGGCGCGCGGGCTTCCTTGGCACCGGCGCGGCGCCGCCGCTTTCGATGGCTTTGATCTGATCGCGCAGGCGGGCGGCTTCTTCGAAGTGCAGATCCTCCGCCGCCTGAATCATAGCACGGGTGAGCTCGCTGACATCCATGGTCTCCGGCATCTGCGGATCATAGGCCGCCCCGGCGGCGGCGGCGCGGCGACCCTGGAGTTGTTCGCCAAAGGCACCGGACTGGGTGCTCTGGCGGACGGCGGTGCGCGGGACAATGCCGTTGGTCGCATTAAAGGCGAGTTGGTACTCGCGGCGGCGGGTGGTTTCCCCGATCGCATTCTTCATCGCCGGCGATTCTGCATCGGCATAGAGAATGACCTGGCCGGTGAGATGGCGGGCGGCGCGGCCCATGGTCTGGATGAGGGCGCCCGCGCTGCGCAGGAATCCCTGTTTGTCGGCATCGAAAATGGCGACCAGCGATACTTCGGGCAGGTCCAGGCCTTCGCGAAGTAAATTGACCCCGACCAGGCATTGGGTTTCGCCCATGCGCAGGGCCTCAAGGATTTCGATGCGTTCGATGGCGTCGATATCGCTGTGCAGATAGGTGGTACGCACACCGGCTTCGTTGAGAAATTCAGCGAGGTCCTCGGCCAAGCGCTTGGTCAAAGTCGTGACCAGGGTGCGTTCATCGCGCTGACAGCGGGCGGTGACTTCGGCTATAAGGTCATCAACTTGGCCTGACGTCGGCCGCACGGAAACGGCGGGATCGACTAAGCCGGTCGGGCGGATCAATTGTTCGACGCGGGCCTGCTCATGTTTTTCTTCGTAGTCGGCGGGGGTCGCGGAGACGAAAATGCCCTGATTGACCAGGCCTTCCCATTCCTCGAACCGAAGTGGGCGATTGTCCAATGCACTGGGCAGGCGAAAACCGTGTTCGATCAAGGTCTCTTTGCGACTGCGGTCGCCGGCATACATGCCGCGAATCTGTGGGATAGTGACGTGGCTTTCATCGACGATGAGCAGGAAATCACTGGGTAGAAAATCGTAGAGGCAATACGGTCGTTCGCCCGGCTTGCGTCCGGTGAGGTGTCGCGAGTAATTTTCGATACCCGGACAGGTTCCGGTTTCGCTGAGCATTTCCAGATCATACTTGGTGCGCGAGAACAAGCGCTGCGCTTCGACCAAGGCACCTTTGCGCATCAATTCCGCATGACGTTCGTGCAATTCGGCTTCGATAGTCACCACCGCCTTGTCCAGGGTCGGTTCGTCGACCACGAAATGCTTAGCGGGGTAGAGGTTCATCCGCGCATGCGTACCCAGGACCTCGCCGGTGATCGCATGCACCGTGCTGATGCGTTCGATCTCATCGCCGAAAAATTCGATCCGCACCACGATATCCTCGTAGGCGGGCCACAATTCGACCACGTCGCCACGCACGCGGAAACGCCCGCGTTGAAAACCGAGATCCCCGCGACTGTACTGAATGGCGACTAGGCTGCGCAGCACGTCGTCGCGGCTGATCGCCTGGCCTGTGGTAATCTCCACCGTCAAATCGGCGTACGAGGCTGGCGAACCCAAGCCATAAATGGCACTGACCGAGGCGACGATGATGACATCGCGCCGCGACAGTAGGGAGCGCGTCGCCGACAGACGCAATTTGTCGATCTCTTCGTTGATCGACGATTCTTTTTCGATGTACAGGTCGCGCGACGGGACGTAGGCCTCGGGCTGATAGTAATCGTAATAGGAGACGAAATATTCGACCGCGTTGTTGGGGAAGAAGCCCTTGAATTCGGAATACAGCTGCGCCGCCAGGGTCTTATTATGCGAAATAACCAGGGTCGGACGCTGTTGATCCTGGATGACATTCGCCGCGGTAAAGGTCTTGCCTGAACCCGTCACCCCGAGCAGCGTCGACCAGCGCCGCCCTGCCTCTATCGCCGCATTCAGCCCGATAATCGCGGTCGGTTGATCGCCAGTGGGCTGATAGGGCGCGGTCAGAATGAAACCGGCGGGTTCTCCAGGGGCGGGCATGTGCACTACGTTGGGGCTGGCGCGGGCTGGACAACGGTGACCATGCCCAACCCATGACCCAGCTCGCCCTCCATGCCGGTGCCGGCACCCATACCCGGCCACGCGCCGATATCCTTGCGGCCCTTGCGGAGGCGCTTGCGGCCGGGCGCTCGGCGCTCGCGGACACAGCCCTAGATGCCTGTGTCGCCGCACTGCGGGTGCTAGAGGACTGCGGACTTTTTGATGCGGGCCGGGGTTCGGTGCGCGATGCATTGGGCGGCGTCACCTTAGACGCCGCGGTGATGACCGGAGCCGACCGCCGGGCTGGCGCCGTCGCCGGTTTGCGCCATTGCCGCAATCCCGTGCACGCGGCGCGCTTGGTCATGGATGAATCCCCGCACGTTTTTTTGGTCGGCAGCGACGCCGATGCCTTTGCCCTTGCGCATGGGGCCCAGGCCGCGCCGCGCGATTGGTTTATTGCGAATACGTCAGGCCATCCGGGAACGGTTGGTGCGGTGGCGCGCGATGCCGCGGGTCGATTTGCAGCGGCAACCTCGACCGGTGGTTTATCGGGGAAATTGCCGGGACGCGTCGGCGACTCCGCCCTGATCGGCTGCGGCACCTGGGCCGACGCCGACTGTGCGATCTCCGCCACCGGCATCGGTGAAATTTTCATCCGCTGCGCCTTCGCCCACCGCATCGCCATGCACCGCGACGTGCTTGGCCTGGGTCCCGCCGCCGAAGAAGCTATCAACGCCGTCGTCGCCCTGGGCGGCGAAGGCGGCGCCATCACCCTCGACCGCAGCGGCCACGCCTTTCCGCTGCGGGCCAAGATGATGCCGCGCGCGTGGATTGACGATGAGGGTCGGGCGTGGGCGGCGATCTTGCCTGACGAGGAACCGGTGGCTTTGGGGTGATTGCCTCTGGTCCGGAAGACGTCATTGCCACGGTCCGGAAGTCAGGACCAGGGGCAATCGGCGGGAGGCAATGAAGCCCGACCCATCGTTCCATCTTGATAGACCGATGGAACCTCAGACAGTACTGCCCATGCGCCTGGACCACTTGTTCGCCACCCGGTCCCGGACCTTGTCCTTTGAATTCTTTCCGCCCAAGAATGACCGAGGTATGTCGACGTTGGAGGACTCAGTTGCGCAGTTGGCCGCCCTGGGCAACGATTTCGCCTCGGTCACCTATGGCGCTGGCGGCAGTACGCGCAGCAAGACGCGCGAAATAGTCAGTCATATCCAGACCAAGACCGGGCGGCCTGCAATGGCGCATCTGACCTGCGTCAATGCGACGCGGGCGGATCTGGGCACGCTGCTGGATGAATATCATCAAGCAGGAATCGCCAATTTGTTGGCGCTGCGCGGCGATCCGCCTAAAGGTGAAATCCGTTTCGTGCCCACCGATGGTGGCTGCGTCTACGCCGCCGATTTGATCGAACTCATCAAAGAGGACGGGCGCTTCACCGTTCTGTGCGCGGCGTTCCCCGAAAAACATCCGGATGCGGTGACCCGCGAAGCGGATTGGCAGAATCTGGCGCGCAAGTTCGCCGCCGGTGCCAGCGCCGCGATAACTCAATGCTTTTTCACCCTGGAGCCCTACCAAGAAATGGTAGCGTGGTTCGCTCAACAGGGCCAAAAGCCGCGCATCATTCCGGGCATTTTGCCGGTGGTGAATTATCCCGCCCTGAAACGCTTTTGCGCGATCTGTCAGGCGACCATTCCCCCTGCTTTAGCCAATCTGCTCGAACCCTTGGGCGATGATGCAGTCGCAGTGCGCAAAGCGGGCATGCGCTTTACCATCGAATTGTGCGATCAATTATTGAAAGCCGGGGCGCCGGGCCTGCATCTGTATTGCCTGAATCAGAGCACCGCCGCGGCTGAAATCGTGACCGGGCTGCGACTGCTCGGCCACGATATCTGAACACGCTTACACCAACGTGCGCAAAAACGCCTTCAGCGCGCTGCGCTTACGTTCATCCAACCGGCCGATCAGCGCCAGCAGTTCGTGCTCATTGGCACTGCGACGGGCGAGGGCATCAGTGGTGCCATCCTGGGGCTGAATCTCTTCGGTTTCGCGGTGCTGGAATTCCTCGTCGCCGATGGCAGCAGTGCCGATGCCGGCCTTGGAGCGTTGCAATAATTCGCTGTAATCGGCTTCGCTGAGATCGAGCAACCGCGCGAGTTTGGCGTGGGTGGTGCTCCGGCTGGGCAGCGCACCGTGTTTGACCAGACGAGTCGCGGTGAGCACGCTGAGTTCGCTGAGTTCCGCGAACGCCTTCATGGTCATCGTCTTGCGCTGGATAACGGCGCGCAGGGCGGCCTGCAACGGGGTTTGCGCGGAAGATTCTTGGTCGGCGCCATCGGCAGGCTCACGTTCTTCGCGTGAACGGCTGACGATGGTCGCAAAGACATCGGCTTCCAGGCCTAAGGCCTGGGCAAGACGATCGAGAACTTCAGTCTCTTCCGGCGGCTCACCGTTGCTGACCAATTTCATCACCGCCAAATAGGGCAATTCATGCAGGCGTGCAAACGACGCCAACGACTGGCCATTACGCCGCGCGGTATTAGCGACCAGTTGGGCAAGACTCTGCGAGTAAGGATCAGGCACGGGTGGGGTTCCTTCGCGGCGGACGGCCCGACTCCGTTCGACGGCGGAACTGACATCCACCAACGACAAGGACAGGGCTTCGGCCATCGTGGCGAGGGTTTCGTCTCTGGGAATGGCTCCCTTGCGGGTGACTCCCAGGATTGTGGGGTACGCCAGCCCGGACGCGGTCGCAAAAGCCAGCTCGGTTAGGCCCTGTTCTAGGATCGTGCGCAGGACCAATTGCTGCAAAGTAGGCGCATCACCGCCCAAATCGATAGATTCTTTGCCACTCGCGGCCACGGCGACCGCCCAGATCTCTGGCGTCACCCCCATGGCGTTGCGCAACGATTCGCGCTGGGAGGGCTTGCGCGGCAGGGTGCCTTTGTTGGCGGCCGCAAGAACCATTGGATAGGTAATGTTGGCCCGCTCGGCCAAGGCCCGTGCGGTCATGCCCTGCTTTTGCAGATGGCGACCGACCAGGGCCTGGACGTTTTGGGTAATGGGCCGACGACGGGTTGTGGTCACCGCCTCAATCGGGCTGTCAGCCGCCTGCATCGGCGCGGACATGGCCGGATATTCGTCATCCGGATGCGCCAGCGGCTGCACATGCAGATTGAGCAGATTGAGCCGATCATCGTCGACGGTAGCGGTGGCTGGGCCAGCAGGGGCATTCATCATGGGGGGTTCTCCGCCAGATCCCATTGCTGGCCTTCGAAGGCGGCAGTGATGCGCCAACGCGCATTCGGGGCCACCAGCTCGGCATAACGCTGGGCATCCGTGCACAACTTGGCGACTGCGGGATCACTGGCCATCGGATCGTGATGAAAGATGACCAATTCACCCAGGTCGGTATCCTGGAAAAAATCAATGAAATTAAAGATCGTCGAATGGCCGAAATTCACCTTGTCGTGATATTCGAGAAAGCCATACATTGCATCGACAATCACCACATCCGCGCCGCGAACGAAATTAGCGTAGGCTTCAGACACCCGGTTCGGGTGTTTGGAGACCTCGGTATCGGTGAGATAACACACCGACCGGCCGCGATACGTAATGCGGTAGCCATACGCCTTGTCCGGGTGGACCAACGGCAGAATGCGCACTTGCGCGCCACCGACGTCAACCACGGTTTGTTCGGGAATCTGGTGACAAGTGATCTTGCTTTTCAGCATGTCCCATTTCACCGGGAAATGCGCGTCGCCCATTTGCAGCTGCAACAGGCGTTCGGCATCGCTACGGCCCGACCACACATCAATCTTGCGACCCGGGATATAGAGCGGGCCAAAAAATGGAAAGCCGCAGATGTGGTCCCAATGAAAATGGGTGAACAGCATGTGCAGGCGATGGCTCATGTCGGCGCCACGGCCATCGGCGCCGAGTTGCAGGCCCAACGAGCGCAGACCGGTACCGGCATCCAGCACCAAGGTCGTATCACCAAAGGAAACTTCGACACAACTGGTGTTGCCGCCGTAAGTCCACGCATGCGGACTGCCGTCGAGGTAAGCCTCAATGGCGGCGTCATTCGCAAGATCTTCAGGCTTCGCCGCAGTGAGTAAGGCCTTGGCCTTCTCACGCAGCAGCGCTGTCGACAATGGCGTGGCGAGACTCCCGCGCACGCCCCACAAGCAGATCCGCATTGCGAAAAGGCCTCCGAAATTAGGTGCCGTTGGTGTTAGCGACTACGGGACTCTAGAGGCCTCTCAAAGCACGCAAGCCCTCATCGCGACCCGCCTTGGAGTCTGGCGCGGAGTATGAGCAGGCCTGGCGCGACCCAGGCCAGACGGCAGCAACGACCTCTTTGCCCACCCAAACCGTCTCCTTGCTGGGAAATCCTGCACGACCCCCCCTGGCGAGCGCCAGGGAAAGCCCTAAGTCTGAGGGAATGATCACGACCATTGAGATTTCAGGTTCGGCGATCCGCTGCGCGCGATTCAGCAACGGCAAGCTCGACAGCCTCGACCGCCATGTCATCGCCGACGGCGTCGACCCGCTGGACGCCCTCGCGGCGGCCCCGCTCCCGCGGCCTCTGGGCCGGGTCACCGTGACCTTGAATCATAATGAGCTGCTGCTGCGCACGATGATTCAGCCGCCGTGCCCCCCCGAGCGCTTAGACCGCATTGTCCAATTCGAATTGCAATCATCGCGCGGCGACGACACCCAGCCTGTGACAGTGTCCTGGCATCTGGTCAAAAGCGCCGGCGGTAGCGATATGCGCGTCCTGACCTTGATGGCCAAGTCCGCGCTCATCGATCGTCTGCGCAGCGCCGTGGCCAAACACGATGGCAAACTGGCGCACGTGGTGCCGATGGGGCTGGGGCTCTATCACGCGTGGCGCCGCCAGACCGCCGCGGCAAATGAAGACGCGATTATTCTCGACGTTGGCGCCACCCACGTGCATATCGCCCTGGTCCGCCAAGGTGAATTATTATTGGTGCGGAATCAGGGCCCCGGCATGGGCAATTTGTCCAAGGACCTGGCCGAAGCCCAGGGCATTCCCCTCGCCGAAGCACAAACCTTGCTCACCCGTCTCGGCAAGGGCTCGCCCGACAGCCTGCACGCGCTGATCAAACGCCATGTTCAGGGCATCGCGACCCTGGTCACCAACACCGTGCGCTTTGCCAAGGCGCAGTTGCAGATCGACGCCTATGATCCGAAAGTGATCTATGTCGGCGGCGCTGGCGCGCAGGCCTTCGGATTTAGCGATCATCTGCACGAGCGTCTGCACGGCAGCGTGCGCCTGCTCAATCCGTTTGCCGGCATACTCAGCAGCATGTCGCAGGCGGATCTGGATCAGTGCGCAATCCTGCCCAGCCCATGGACGGTCGCGCTTGGCACCGCGGTGGCGGAATCCTATGAACTCGATGGCCTGACCCAGGAGCGCCGCCAGCGGGTGGCCTTCTGGCGCAGCGATGGCGCTCTGCGTGCCGCCGCCGTCGTCGCGGGCATCCTGATCCTGCTCGCCGCCGGTCGCCAACAGCTGGCCTTAGGCAGCGCTTCCCAGGTGGTCGATCGCTTAAAAGGTGCGGATAACCAGGGCTTGGTCCCGCGCGCCGAAGGCGTCGCCAAACAACTCGCCGAACACGAAACCGCCCGCTTGGCGGCGGTTGAACGTCTGGCATTCCTCGACGGCGAACGGCGACCCGGCCGCATCGTGGTCGAATTGCTACACACCGTCACCGAGCAACAGGATGCTGAAACCTGTCCCGCAACTTTGCGCCAGTATACGGTCATGCGTCAGGGTTCCGCGGTGGTGGTGACGCTCGACGGCATCGCCGAATCAGCCAGAAATAAAAATACTGCCGATGTGTTGCGCATTTTCGAACGTGGCCTAGCGCGTGCTTATCCACCGATCGGTAGCATGGTCGCCCTGCCCAAGCCGGTGATGGGAACGGCCCAAGAATTTTCGTATCGTATCGTCATTCCGGATCAGGCGCCGGTAATAAAGAAAAGTGGCAGCGGCGATGCCTTTGCCATCACCGTCAGCACCGATGCGAATTGCGATCCCCGGGGCGCGGCCCAGATCGCTCTCGACCGTCTGCGCGAGAATGAGGACACCGCCACCATCACGGTTCGCACCGGGGCTAGCGACCAGGTGTTCTCGTGGTCGTCGCGCACCGGCCTGAGCGGGCGGCGCTGAGGCCCCATGGCCCGGGGGACCGTCCATTCCATCGCCGGTCTCAAGGCGCATCTGACCGCGCAATTACCGCCCGCGGTAGAGCAAGTTCTGATGCCGGCGCTCAAATTACGCCCGGCTCCGGGCCGAGTCATCGCCACCTTGCCCAACCCGATCTGGCATGAAGTGTTTCAGGCCCACGCTGGTGAAACTGCCCGCGCCTGGCTGGCCACCCTGGGCCTGGATCTCGCCATTGTCAGCCGCCAAGAGGCCGAAGCCGAAGGCCAACGCGGCCAGCGCTTCGCTGATTTCCTGCGCGATCCGGGCAACCAAGTTGCGCTCACCGCCTGCCGCCGCGTCGTCGAAGCGCCGGGCCTTGAACATAATCCACTGTACATCCACGGCCCTCCTGGCTGCGGCAAATCACATCTGCTCGGCGCCGTGGCCAGTGAATTCCGCCAGATGCTCGGCGATCATGCGGTGGTCGCCTTGGACGGGCCCGGTTTCGTCGCCAAAGATGCGCAGTCTCTGGCCGAGCGTGGTTCCACTCCGCTGCGCTTGGCGTTATCGCACGCTGCGCTGATCTGCGTCGATCAGGTCGAAGCGTTATCTGGACGGACCTTGGCCCAGGAGGAATTATTCCACCTGATCAATTCCTGCCTCGAGCGCGGCCAGCAAATCGTTCTCGCCGGCTCCGAGGCGCCGCGCAAACTGCCTGGATTTGAGGACCGTCTGGTCACCAGACTCTCGTGGGGCCTGGCCGTCGCGGTCGAACCACCGTTAACGGAAACCCGTTTGGCCTTGCTGCGCCGTCTCGCCGGCACCGTTGCCAACGGTATGGAAGCACGGGAATTGACCCGTCTGGTTGACGCCTTGGCGCCGGACATGCATCAAGTGGTGCGTCTGGCCGAACGCCTGAACGACGGTGAACGCATTCAGACCGGCGAGGATCTCGCCAGTTTCGACCGTATCCTGCAAGTAGTGGCCGAACGCTATGAACTGCGTCCCGGGGACATCGCCGGCAAACGCCGCCTACGCCAAGTCGCGCAGGCGCGGCAGATGGCACTGCTTTTAGGGCGCCGACTGACCGCGCATTCGCTGGTCGCCCTCGGCGGCATGGTCGGTGGCCGCGATCATTCGACCGTTTTGTATTCGATCCGCCAAGCGGAAGAACGCGCCGCCAAGGACCCGGAATTGATGCGCGAGGTCAGTGAATTGACCCAACGCATTCTTGCGCACTGACCTCCATTCAGCCGCCGGTGAGTATGGTGATGGAAAGAGGCGGGCATTCCACCACCGTTGCCTCGGTGAGAAAGTGATCTCTGGTCAACTTCAAGGTCGAGTCTTCCGGATCGCGACCGGACCAAATCTGAACCCGGACCTTGTTCCCCCAGTTCAGACCGTCGAGTTCCATTGCGACCGTGGCGGTGCCAACCACGGCGCGATGCACCAACCACACGGTCCACGCGCCACCCGCGTCCGCACTGGCAAAGGCGGTCACCTGCCCCGAGGCTCCGGTAACGTTGAGCATGTCCGCATGCAAATGACGACCCCACAACCCCACCGCCTGTCCGGCAGGTAACAATCGATTTAACCCATCCAGAGCGTAAAATTGGTTCTGCGCGGCTTCCGTATCATCGATCCACCGGGTATTCCACAAAAAGGCGCCCTGAATGCGCGATTGATGGAGCAACGCCCCGAAGGTGGAAAAAGTAACCAGGGCGTGACCCAGCGTATTGGTCTTGGGCCAGCCATCGGGGCTGTAATCGACCGAATTGGTCTCGGCGACGATTACCCGTAAGCGCTCGCGGTCAGGGCCGGGAGGCAATGCGTCGATGGCCTTCAGTGCCGTTCCCGCCGACGCGAGCAGACTTGGCGCCGGTTCCTCAACAAAGCGTGCATAAGATTTCCAGCCCCAGGTATTGTAGACGCTCACGCTGAGAAAATCGAGATCGCTCGCGACCAGCGGCAAGAATTCCTTCCACCATGCTTTATCACTACCACTAGCGCCGATAGAAATCGTTGGGTCCATCGCGCGCATTGCCTGGGCAAATGCCTGCACGTGGGCAGCCATCTCGGCGGCCGGAGCAGTTTTGTTATGCCAATTTTCATTGCCGATCTCCCAATAGCGGACGCCGTATCCCTGGATGACATTGGCATAGCGGACCCAGGCCACGGCATGTTCCAATTGTTCTGCCCACGATGCCCCGCTATTCGCTTCACTTTCGCAGGCGACCACCACATACGGCTCGGCGCCTTGTGCGCGGCACAGGGCAATATACGCATCAAAATCCAGCCAGTCGCCACCCTGTTCGCCATACCAACCCAGGGCCGCCGGGTTGGCCTCGCCATACGGAGGATTGGCAAAGCGATAGTAATCAGACTTTTCCCCGCCTGGATAGCGCAACCAGCGCACGCCCAGCTCGTTCAACGCCTCCGCCAAGGGCCGCGCTCCCGGGGCGCGATTCGTATCCGCATCACGGAGAAAATTTACATTGATGCCGATAAAGCGGTCTGCCTGATTGCGGACGACGCGATCGGCATGGATCTGGATATGCATGACCTCATCCGCAAGAAGGGACACACTGGCACCCATAAACAGAAACAGGGCAAGGATCGCGATCAGCGAACGCATAAGCACCTCTCGAGCAAATGGACACGTCAAGATTCGACGCTGGCCGCCGCCGCATCTAATTCACGGCTACCGCGTTCCAGATGCCCGGCAAAAAATCCATTGCTAGCGAAAGGCCGGGTGCGTTCGCGCACCGCTTCTGCGTTGCAATAGCCGTCGCGTAGATCGCGATAGGCGGCGGTGACCACCGCAACCGAGTCAGGATCAAGGTCCGCACATTCCAGGACCCAGCCATCGACCAGGTGAGCAGTCTGTGCGGCCTGCTCAGGCACGCACAATCGCCGCTCTTCCCAGATAACGGTGTCACCGCCCGCGCGGCGTTGGATCGCGTAGGGCAGACCGCCATCGTGTTCGGCAGCGCGAATGCGCTGTTGTGCGCCGACCGCCAAGCCGTGGTCCTGGCGAGTCAGCATCGCCGGCAGGCGGCCGTGCACGACGACGCCGACGGCGGGCATGGGCTCTGTTGTCGCGCCGATTCGCCCCGCGAGTCGGGCGACTTCGCGCGCACTGCACTCCAAGCTGACGACCGCAGCCTGAACACCCAGGCCGCCCAAAGCACGCAACGTCGCCCAACCGAAAACATTGCACGGATGATCGGCAATGACCGCCAAACCCGCCGCGTGCGCCGCGTGGACGACGCCCAACTGGCCCGCGACCACCGGCAGACCCAGCCGAGCCAGATGCGGACTGGTGCGCGCCGTGGCGGGGTGGCGCAGCCATAAAAGACCCGGGGCAATATCGGTGTGATCCAGACTTGGCGCGTCGGCAGCCCACAGATCCAAGGTCGCATCTTCCAACCACACCGCTGCGGCGCCGGCGGCCAAGGCCATACGCGCTGCAGCCAAGGAACCCACCGCCACCCACAAAGCAACCTGGCGTCGCCGCGGCTGTCCGGGATCGGGCGGCGCCCACGGCGCCGGAGCGGGCTGCACCGGTAACTTTTCGAGTTCGGCGACCAGCTCGCGACGTAATTGTTTCAGCGCTGACGCCGGCACAAAGCTGCCCGATTCCAGGTCGGTGGTTAGCGCGCCGCAGCGGAATCCGCTGCCACCAAACGCGCCGAGACTTTCGCGCAGACGTTCGGCATCCAGCGGCACACCTCGAGCAGCCTGCAATAATTCTACTGTCGCAGCGACACAGCTGCGGCCATCTGCGCTGCGGCAGGCCACATGCAAGGCGCTGCCAATGGAGCCACTCACGTGCAAGTCGACGGCCACTGCTTGAGGTGGCGCCGGCGGCACCCGCACCGCGGCCATGGCGCGTTCGGATTCAGCCCGGCGGGCATGATCGACATTTTTGCGCAGGGCCAGCCCCTTAGGCAGCGGTGGTCCTTCGGCGTCGCCACGGATGCGACAGCGCCACCGCCCGGGTCCTTGGCTGTCGGCGGCGATGACCAGAAAGCCGCCATTCCACATGCCGTGCGTATAGGTGAAACCCATGCCCGCCTGCACCTGCGGGGCGGCAATCATCGCCCGACTCTGAGCGCGGTCGAGCGATTCCAGGATCGCATCAGCGGGGGCGTCTTTGTCGGGTTCCCAGCGATGCAGACGCGAACGCTCGTCGTAGATACCTGCCAAGGGGGCATCGGTAAAAGAACGGGCGAACACCTCGCGCAGCCGCGTACGCGCAGCGAGCGCATCGAACGCTGCGCCGGCCACCCAGGCATCCACTGCTGCGCGATACACACCTGCGACGGTAAACACATATTCCGGGGTTTTCAGGCGACCTTCAATTTTCAGTGAGGCCACACCGGCGGTGGCCAAGGCGCCGATCTGGTCGACCAGAGCAAAATCCCGCATCGACAACACGGTTTCCGTACGCTCTTCGACTTGGTAATCAAACCGGCAATTCTGCGCGCAGGTACCGCGATTAGCCGAGCGGCAGCCGGCAAAGTTGGACATCAGGCACTGGCCCGAAAAGGCGTAGCATAGGGCGCCATGCACGAAGTGTTCGGTCTCAATGCCCATTTCCCGCGCGGCGTCGGTGCAGGCCTGGACTTCTGACAGCGCCAATTCGCGGGCCAGGATCACTCGCTCGGCGCCTAGGCGCGCGAGCACTGCTACCTGGGCCGGATCATGGATGGTCATCTGAGTCGACGCATGCCGCTTCAATTGCGGAAATTCGCGTGAGAGCACATCCCACAGTCCCAAGTCTTGGATGATCGCGGCGTCGACGCCGGCCTCGACCGCGGCCCGGGCCAGGGTCAATGCCTTGGGATATTCGTCGTCATGGACCAGAGTGTTCATGACCACGTAGCATTTGACACCATGGCCATGCAGCCAATCGACATGATGAGCCAATTCCGCGGTGCGAAAATTTTCGGCGCGGCCACGGGCATTAAAATGCCGCATGCCGAAATACACGGCGTCGGCGCCACCGGCGACGGCGGCCGGCAAACAGGCCGGCGAGCCAACGGGAGCCAGGACTTCAGGGCGGAAACGCGGCTTCATCGGTATCAGCGGCATTTGAGGCATCGCCGGCATCCTCAACCAGGGCCGGGCGGCGCAATCGGAACCGCCACCCGCGCAGACACGGTCAGCGCACTTCCAAGCGGAAATCGCTGGGCTTGGCGGTGGGATGCGTAACCACCCCCGTTAGCGCGATCGGCGTGAGCACGACCGTAGGTAGACCTGCGCCGTGAACGGTAGTTTCCGCCTGAGAGGAGATCGGTGCCGCCTGAACGAAATCGCCCACGCGTACGATCAATTCGCCCCGTTGATTCGGGCTGATCAGGGCCAGACCGGCTCCATCGCCCACGGTAAACAGAAATGGCCGCCCATCGACGATCACCTGGTCACCTGGGTCAAAGTGGGTCCAGGACCCGCCTGCCGATTCCGGACGCGAAGCCCGACCCAAGACCCATTTTGCCAAGGCAGCGGCCTGATCTTCGCCCGCCATGGCACTTGGCAGTTCGGCGATCATGGCGACCTCGGCGGCATCCGGGTTCTGGCGCAATACTTTCAAAGCTTCGGCCTGTTGATCCTCGGGAATGCGCGGCGTCAACAGATGACGGCGCAATTTTCCACGCGCCAAACGCACCAGGAGTGGGTCCTCTTCCGGATCGCTGGCGAGATCAAGCCAGGTTTGATGCAGGGAATTCGCCCGCGGTTGTTCTTGCCACAGCACGCAGTCCCAGCCTTCCGCATCGGGAATCGCCATGATGAATTCATCGAGCCCGCCACGGGTACGGGCAAACAAGGTTGCTTGAGGATCGGTGGCCGCCTGCTTGCGCCACAGGCCATCGTCGCTGCCCCCAGTTTCGGGATCGGCGGTTTTTTTCGCCAGCAGTTTCAACAATGGTTGCAGTGCCGGAATTTCACCACCCATCCGATCGGTGGTGGTCAGGCCCTGAATGCGGCCAACCCAGCCGCGCACCAATTCCTGTTCAAAACAGCCGGTCCAACGCAAAACTGCCAGATTCGGCGGCAAGGGCAGATGGCCGGCCCAGGACTGCAAGGGCACGTCCTTGGCGGTCGGTTGGATGCGATGCGGACCGGCGGAAATAATGACCATAACGGTGAGCGCGGCGGCAATGATCCACGGCCGCCATTGCCGCCAGCCACGCCGACTGCGATGACCGGCCGGCAGGCGTAAGGTTGCGGTCAGACGCACCACCAGAAAGAGCGGCACCACCAAGAGAAACCATAAACGGCT
>Ga0209490_10000924_pt1 | contig 28956 bp, 24 predicted proteins | sample MAT06_FD_187209 | JGI IMG/M metagenome (GOLD analysis project Ga0209490, IMG submission 187209) | Freshwater microbial communities from Lake Fryxell liftoff mats and glacier meltwater in Antarctica - MAT-06 (SPAdes) (version 2) | ecosystem: Environmental > Aquatic > Freshwater > Ice > Liftoff... | reverse complement strand
CGCTCTCGCACGATAGTTACCTGACGGGCAACCCGTGTCTGGAAACGAATCGTTCCCGAGCCCGCCGTCGATTGGGCTGCATTGCGCGCGATGTTCAAAATCGCCTGTATGAGTTGCTCACGATCGGCAAAAATTTCCGGCAGGCTGGTGTCGTAATCCCTCTTGATTGAGAGGGTTTTGGGAAACTCCGCGACCACCACTGAGCGCACATATTCGAGCACCTCGTGGATGTTGACGGGCTCTATTTTTGGTAAATGGTGCGGCGTAAGCAATCGATCCATCAGCGCTCGTAACCGATCCACTTCCTTGACGATGACTTGGGTGTACTCGAGTAAGGCCTCGTCTGGCAGCTCCCTTTCGAGCAGCTGCGCGGCGCCTCTGATGCCGCCCAAAGGGTTCTTGATTTCGTGGGCAAGATTGCGGATCAATTCGCGGTTCAGTTTCTGTTGTTCGAATAGCTTTTCTTCCCGCGCGATTTTCAGATGCTGATCCAGCGGCTGAAACTCGACAACCACCATTTCCGCATCAACCGGTGTCGCGAGGCACGAGCAATGCAGCGTGCTGCCGTTTGGGAGGTGCAGCGTGAGGCTCGACTCGCTGAAGCCGGACTCGTTGCCAACAACCTGACCCAACATTGCGAACACCCCGTTGTCGGGGCCATCGTCTTGGAAGACCCGCGAAAGCGGCATGCCCACGGCATTCTTGCGGCTGAACGCAAACAGGTTTTCGGCAGCAGCGTTGGCATGCATAAGACGTAGGTTCCGATCAACGATTAACACCGCAGTGGCGATGAGATCAAGGCCGGAATAGGGTTCCAAGTTTGATTGGGGGGTCGTGAATGAAGAAGATTGGCTTGTCACAGCGGGCCCTGTGTGTCCTTAGCAAGTTCCTTGCCATCAGTGCCGTCGGCACAGAAAACAAACGATACCGCATTGCCTGAAAAAAAACGCCGAAGGCATATTGGCCTTCGGCGTTCAACTTCGATCGGACAACCCAATCGAAAAGAGTAGTGCTTGGAGTGTTAGCGCTTGGCTGGGGAAGACTGGCCCGCTTTCGTGACCGCGACGGGTCGAAGCTGCGCAGATCTGATGCTTTGGGCAGTCGCTTCAGTGCGCAACTGCGACCGCAGTTCAGTGAGGTTTTCCTCGTGCATGAACATCTGATCCTGCAGCTCTCTCACTCGTTCGAAATGGCGCGTGACAACCAGTTTGATGTTGGCAGAGTCTTCATCCTGAGTTCGCTTGCCAGCGACTAGCCTCTCGTCTGCCAAAAGCGCGGCGCGCAGCGCTCTGATGGCGTTAGTCTTGGTTTGTTCTCGCTGCAGATCCGATTGCGCTTCCGATAGAAGTTGTGACTCCGCCTCTATCTCGCCCTCTAAGATTCGACGCCGGACATCTTCCCGGCGTTGTTTGGCCATCAGCGCTGCACTCGTGCCTGCGCCACTTGGCGAGCCCTGACGCAGCGACTCCTCTTGCGGTGGTCGACTCGTGACAATTGCGACTTGGGGGGCTGCCGACGCACGACCCATCGCAGGGGCTGCGGGCTCCCCCGCTCTGCTGGCGTAAGCGCCGGATGACTCGGCCGGCTGGCGAGATTGGCGCTGTTGTGGCGGCTCCGCGGTTGCGGTTGCCTGTAAGTTCGCCTCTTGGGACGTCACCGTACTGCGTGCGGTAAGGGCTGCCTGCGACTTGGGCAGTACGGTTAACGGACTCAAGTCAACAATGGCCCCGCCCTTCAGCGGCTGGTTCGAATACGTTACGCGCCCGGTCGCGTCGACCTGTTTGTAGACGACGGTTTGTGCCCATGCATCCGCTCCGACGGCGATGCCTGAAAGCAAAAGCATTAACAAAAAAAAGTGTCGGCAATTCATGTGAACAGCGATGCCCTTGTGGGGGTCTAGGGTCGTCAAGTTTGCGACTCGACGGGGCCTTTTTCAATCCAATGGGTAGCGACTTTCGGGGTGCCCTCCACAATAGGTGGGGTTACAGCTACTTTTCTTCGGGCGAAAAAAAGGGAACGACCCATCGGCCGCCCCCTTTTTCGAGGTTAATGCTCGGGTGGGTGCGTCTAGGCGGAATAATACATATCGTACTCAACCGGGTGTGTTGTCATGCGGAAACGGGTGACATCTTGCATCTTAAGGTCGATGTATGCATCAATCATCTCATTTGAAAACACGCCTCCACGAGTCAGAAACTCACGATCCTTGTCGAGGTGTTCGAGCGCCTGATCAAGCGACGAACACACGGTTGGAATCTTCGCGTCCTCCTCCGGAGGAAGATCATAAAGATTTTTATCAGAAGGATCGCCGGGATGGATCTTGTTCTGAACCCCGTCCAGACCCGCCATCATCATCGCGGTAAAGGCCAGATATGGATTCGCTGTTGGATCCGGAAAACGCACTTCAATCCGGCGCCCCTTGTCCGACTGCACATAAGGTATGCGAATCGACGCGGAACGGTTGCGCGCTGAATAGGCCAGCTTGACCGGCGCTTCGAAGCCTGGCACAAGGCGTTTGTATGAATTGGTCCCAGGGTTAGTAATCGCGTTCAATGCGCGGGCGTGCTTAATGATTCCGCCTATGTAGTACAGGGCGAACTCGGAAAGTCCCGCATAGCCGTTTCCGGCAAACAGGTTTTTCCCGTCCTTCCATACTGATTGATGGACATGCATTCCGGAGCCGTTGTCGCCGACGATTGGTTTTGGCATGAAGGTGGCTGTCTTGCCGTAGCTATGCGCTACGTTCAGCACCACATACTTGAGAATTTGCGTCCAATCAGCGCGTTGAACCAGTGGCGCGAACTTGGTGCCAATTTCACATTGGCCAGCCGTCGCGACTTCGTGGTGATGAACTTCCACTTCAACGCCCATGTCCTCTAACGCCATGCACATCGCCGAACGGATGTCTTGCAACTGATCAACAGGAGGAACGGGAAAATACCCCCCCTTGACTAGCGGACGATGCCCCAGATTACCGCCTTCGAACTTTTCTCCGGTTGACCACGCTGCCTCCTCGGAGAAAACCTTGCAAGAGCTACCCGACATATCGACGTTCCATTCCACTGAGTCGAAGATAAAAAACTCAGGCTCCGGACCAAAATAGGCGACATCGCCGATGCCACTCGCCTGCAAATACGCCTCCCCGCGACGCGCAAGTGAGCGGGGATCACGATCGTAGCCCTTGCCCGTGGAAGGCTCAATGACATCGCAGGTCAATACCAGCGTCGGTTCGTCAAAAAAGGGGTCGATCACCGCTGTGCTGGCATCTGGCATCAGCAACATATCAGAGGCTTCAATGCCTTTCCAACCCGCGATTGATGACCCATCAAAGGCGTGGCCCTCGGTGAATTTGCTTTCATCGAATGCCTTCACCGGCACTGACACATGTTGCTCTTTGCCCTTTGTATCGGTAAAACGGAAATCGATGAACTTGACTTCGTTTTCTTTTACCAGTTTCATTACATCTACGACAGCCATTTCATTCTCCTGTTAAAGGTATGCGGGAAACGTGTGACCGAACGCGACGCACCGAATTTATGCGTTTGGGGTGCATTCTAAATTCAACGCCAATTTACAGCACAAAACATGCCACGCCTCCTTGTCCGTTATGATGCGCAAATGCGTGAATTTCTGCTTCTGTCCTACATTAAGCGCACCGTATTGGTGCCAATTCTCTCGTTTCGCACTGTTATTGTGCGAACGTTCCGTCAGGCGGTAGCGATAAAAAAGTCGCATCCATGATTGACCAATACGCCGTGATCGGCAATCCAATTTCTCACTCCCGGTCGCCGGAAATTCATGCGGCGTTCGCAACGCAGTTGGGACACCGATTCTCTTATATCCGTATCGAGGCGCCACTAAAGGACTTTGTCGGTGCGGTTCAATCTTTTCGGCGCACTGGCGGGATGGGTGTAAATGTCACCGTTCCGTTCAAGCTTGCGGCGTTCGCATTTGCGACCGTACACTCCCCACGGGCAAATACGGCTGGAGCGGCCAACACCCTTTGTTTTGGTCATCGCCAAGACGACGCCGTGTTCGCGGACAACACTGACGGAGTCGGTCTGGTTCGCGACATCAGCCAAAACTTGGGGCAGGCGATTACCGGCAGACGTGTCCTGATGCTGGGCGCTGGCGGCGCAGCGCGCAGCGTTCTGGCAGCGTTGGCGGCAGAGGCTCCTGCCGAACTCGCGATTGCCAACCGTACGCTGTTCAAAGCGCAGCGGTTACTGATGGATCTTTCACCCTGCTTCGGCGACCTGCATGCGCATGTCATCGACGTTGCGGCGTTACCCGGACACCGCTTTGATTTGGTGATTAACGCGACATCGGCGAGCTTGTTTGAGGATTTGCCGTTGATTCCTCCGTCCTGCTTTGGTCCGCATGCTCTTGCGTACGACATGATGTACGGTAAAGGTCTCACGCCGTTTCTCGCGCTGGCTCGAAACGCCGGCGCCCAAACGGTTGACGGCGTCGGCATGCTCGTTGAACAGGCGGCGGAGGCCTGTTTGTTATGGCGCGGGGTACGGCCTGAGACCAAGCCGGTAATCGAAGCGCTAAAGGTGGCCTTCTAGGTAGAGCACAGATGATGTTTCGCAAATGGTTCAGATGGGGGTTGGTTGCGCTTGCCGCAGTCGTTGCGATATTCGTTGGTTACCAAGGGTATGTCCTTGCCAAACTGATTTGGTGGAAAGAACACAACCCCCCGATGACCGCCTTTATGGACGCACGTCTGGACAAAATTCGTCAGACACGTCCCGACGCCCGCCTTGGGTTTGTGTGGACGCCATACGAGAGAATCTCCGACAATCTGAAACGCGCCGTTCTCACTTCAGAAGACGACAAGTTTGTTGACCACGACGGGTTTGACTGGGACGGCATCCAGAAAGCGCTCGAAAAGAATGAAAAGCGCGGGAAGGTGGTGGCGGGAGGGTCAACCATCTCCCAGCAGCTTGCCAAGAACCTCTTTTTATCGGGAGATCGCTCCATCGTGCGCAAGGCCGAGGAGGCTATCATCACCATCATGATGGAGAGCGTGATGGATAAGCAACGGATCTTGGAGATCTATCTCAACGTCATCGAGTGGGGTGACGGTGTATTCGGCGCGGAGGCGGCGGCGAGGCACTATTTTGGCGTCAGTGCCGCGCAGCTAAGCGCACCTCAGGCCGCAAAGTTGGCGGCAATGGTCCCGCGCCCGCGCTTTTATGACCGCAACCGAAACGCGCCCTACTTACTAAAGCGTACTGAGAGTATTTTGCTGCGCATGCATAACGCCCAATTGCCCTAAAGACTGGACCACATGGAATTAATGAACTGGCTCTTCTTTGGGCCCGCCAAGCTGATCGCACTGGCTCCCTATGCGGGGTTTGGACTTGGTGCGGCGTTGATTGCGCTTCAGGCTGCACGGACCGCACTTGCCGACAATGCGTTCAATCGCCTTTGGTTTCGACGACCTGCTGTGCTGGCCGGGCTGACTTGGTTGATCTTTAATCTGTATGAGCTACAGGTTGCGGCTGTATTTACACAAACTCAGGCCGCCGACCAAGTGTTGTTCCGGCTAGACCTGACCGTAATCACGCCAATTCTGTACGTACTCAGCACGTTTGCCGCCTACGCCTTGACCAAACCGGAGCCGTCCGCGACGTAAGGCACCCAGGCTGGGTGCACGTCTCGAAGCGTCGACTGCGGCCAATCCCGAAAAACTCAACGCTGAGGTCGGTCTTTTCTGTGTCGGGCGGGAGTTCGTGGGCGCGGTGTCGAGCGCTTCAACGGCAGCAGGCGCATACAGGGCCTAAGTAAATGTCTCAACCCGGAAGGATGCGCAGATATTAATCAACGCGTCCCGCCGGATTGAGATTGATCGAAGCACTGAATCCAACTTAACCCATCGGCTTGATGAGTGGCGTGATGACCGGAGTCACCATTGGCGCTGGTTTCGCTGCTGGGGCTGCCTTTTTAGGGGCCGCCTTTTTTGCAGCAGGCTTCTTGGCAGGTTTCTTACTTACTTTTTTTTTTGCCGCTGGTTTCTTAGCGACTTTCTTTGCTGCCGGTTTTTTTGCTGCTTTTTTTGCTGCTGGCTTTTTCTTAGCTGCAGGCTTTTTCGCTACTTTTTTAGCTGCTGGCTTCTTTGCTGCTTTTTTAGCCGCTGGCTTCTTTGCTACTTTCTTTGCTGCTGGTTTCTTCGCTGCTGGTTTCTTAGCCGCTTTTTTTGCTGCCGGCTTTTTCTTGGCTGTTGCCATGATCAACTCCTTTCGATGGTTGGACCGAATTGCTTGTTAGGACCCGATTCAACTGAATCGAATCACCAAGACATCAGTTCAGACGAACGATTGAGATTGGCAGTTGCCGAGAACGCTAGAGACGGCGAAACAACCTCACTCCACTCGCGGTTGCTTGCCTAAAAGAATCCAAATGCGAGGAATCCAAAAAACATTCGCCGCGAGCACTTGGTGAAGCGGATTCTATGTAAGAACTTTTTTGAACACCAGTTATTCATGCTGTCAACGCCAGTTATTTGCAATTGGGTTTTGCAAATTAGTGTTGACTCGATACCATACAGAATCATGCTGCCGACGCTGCGCAGAAAATGTGCGGCTGGTTTGCCTTACAACCAGCATCGCCGTCGCCATTAGTGGTCTTCAGGCAAGCAGGTGTTCGCCAGCAAGCAACGCGTCAAATGTCTCGCGCTCACGCACGACACGCGCCTTGTCGCCGTCTACCATCACCTCGGCCGCGCGCGGTCGAGTATTGTAGTTTGATGACATAACGAAGCCGTAGGCGCCAGCCGACAGGATCGCGACGAGGTCTCCCTCATTTGCTCGCAGCGTTCTGCCATAGCCAAGCACGTCGGAGCTTTCGCATACCGGCCCGACAACATCGTATTCACACGATTCGCCCGGGCCGCTTTCGCTAACTGCGACAATTTCATGGTGCGCCTGATACAACGCGGGTCGAATCAGATCGTTCATTGCTGCGTCGACGATCAAAAAGTTCTTGTACTGACTAAGCTTGACGTACTCAACCGTGCTCAAGAGAAGCCCTGCGTTACCCACAATCAACCTGCCGGGCTCAAGCAAGAGCTCGACCTCACGCGTTCCCAAGGCCGACTGTAGCGACTGCGCATATGCCCCGAGATCAATCGTCGGCTCTGTTGAGTAGGTGATGCCTATCCCTCCCCCGGGACAGATATGGTGAATGCGAATGCCGTCCTCCGCGAGCTGATCCGCCAGCGCCACTAGCTTCTGCATTGCCTCCACTAGAGGTGTCGCATCGACGAGCTGCGAACCGATATGGCAATCTAATCCAACCACCTCGATCCCGATCATCGTTGCTGCGCGCCGATACACCGCGCGCGCGCGATCGAACGCAATCCCAAACTTGTTGTTCTTCAGCCCGGTGGAAATGTACGGGTGAGTCTTGGCGTCGACATCGGGATTCACGCGCAGGCTGACCGGCGCCCGCAACTTGAGCGACAGTGCGATCGCATTCAGACGTTCCAGCTCCGGCTCTGACTCGACGTTAAAGCACTTGATTCCATTCTTGAGCGCCAGCGTCATCTCTTCAGACGTCTTCCCAAGCCCGGAGAAGACAACCTTGCGCGGATCACCACCGGCGGCGAGGACTCGGCGTAATTCGCCGCCCGATACGATGTCAAACCCGGCACCGAGTCGCGCGAGGACGTTCAGCACGCCAAGGTTTGAGTTGGCCTTGACTGCGTAGCAGATGGTGTAGGGCTTTCCTTGACGCGACACCTTCAGGGCCAGGTCCAGTCGCTGGTAAGCGCGTGACAGAGCCGCCCTCGAATAGACATAGGTCGGGGTGCCGTGTGCACGGGCGATCTGCGCTAAAGATACACCCTCAACACAGAGGGTTCCATCGGCGTAATTCACGCCGAAGACGTCAAGACCGGTCATTGGTGCGATCCGGCGTGCGTCACGGCCTTCGGGGCGTCTGGCAATTTCAACGGCCCTTTTTGGCCGCATCCTGCAAGCATGGCAGCAACGACAGGGAGCGACAATATGCGTAAAATTCTTGAGAAATGCATGATCTTGGCTTGTGATGTATTTTTTCGATGGTAACACGCCGCTTCCGGCAACTTCAGTCCACAATCTGCAATGAGAACCACATAAATGTCCGCGCCACCACCGATGTCTGAAAGTGAACTCCACCAGCGGGTAGACGCGCTGTTGTTTGGCCTTCAAGAGCAGCTCGACCTTAGCGACGTCGCAATCGACAGCGAGCTTTCCAGCGGGATATTGACGCTCACATTCGAAACCGGCAGCAAGATTATTATCAATCGGCAGACACCCAATCGCGAACTGTGGGTGGCCGCGAAGTCCGGCGGATTTCACTTCCGCTTTCTCGCGCCGACGTGGTGCGACACGCGCTCGGGCGAATCGCTTGAACAATTGCTCTCGAGGGTGATCTCGGAGCAGGCGTGCTCGCCGGTTGAATTGAACCTCGACTAGCCGCACGCAACACTTGCCGGCCTCAAGCCGGTTTGATCGTTACGTCACTCACCAAATGTTGTTGCGCGCAGGGCTTGATCAAGCGTGAGAATTAATTTAGTATCGATCCAACACCAAAAAATTGACACTAAAATTTAGAATCGTTTGGTATCGAATCGATACTTTATTGTTCATGAAGGCTTAAAAAGGGTTTAGCGGCGTTTTTTTCTGCTGCCGCTGGTGATCCCGTAAAGCTGCAGAAATCACCGCCGCATGCCGGAATCATGGATAAGAATCCTCTTGTTTTGCTGGAGCTCGTCGAACGATTGGGAAACCTGATGCGAGCGGAAGCGCGTCGCACCGGCGCGGACGAGCAACTCTCGCCGGTGCACGTCGAAGCATTGGTCTATCTAGCGGGCGCAAACCGCTATTCGAATACGCCGCAGGCGCTGGGCGGATATTTGGGTCTCACCAAAGGTACGATTTCGCAGAGCCTGTTGTTGCTCGATCGGCGCGGACTGATCGAGCGCTACCAGGACGACATTGACCGGCGGGTGGTGCGCTTGCGCCTCTCGACCACCGGCGAGCAGTTCTTATACGATGCACAACCACAGCTGGCATGGATTCATGCCACGCGCGATATCAGCCCCAACCGAATCCGCAACGCCGTTTCCGCGCTGCGCGAGACCCTCACCACGTTTCAAGCCGATAGCGGCGGATCCCCGTTCGGCAAGTGCCCGACCTGCCGGCACTTCGAGCGACTTTCCGTCAGGGCGTATCGCTGCGGCCTGATGGGGGATCGCCTCTCCGGCCCTGATACGCGCAAGATCTGCTGGTTGTATGAGGTCAAGGGCGGCGCATCCGATGACGACGAAGATCTGTAGCCGGATGCGGCGATCAAATCGATGCGCCGCTGGGTCGCTGATATTGGCAATGGGCTAAAATCGTCCAATGATCGGACTTCTGATTGTTGCCCATGGCACACTTGGCGAAAGCCTCGTTCACTGCGCTTCCCACGTGGCCGGCAAGCGCCCTCTCTACCTGATGCAGCTTGGTGTAACGGTACATGATGACCCGGACGCTATCCTTCCGCAGGGACGTGATCTCATCCGGTATCTTGATCAGGGGCGGGGCGTGCTTGTCATGACGGATATTTTTGGCGCCACCCCCTCCAATATTGCGTGCAGACTGCTGCAAGCGGGCAGGGTTGAAGGCGTCTCGGGCGTTAATCTCCCGATGCTGATCCGTGCACTCACGTACCGCGAGCTAAGCATGCCTGAACTCATCGAAAAAACGATGGCCGGCGGTCGGGAGGGCATCATCAACATGCCTGCGTCACATTGTGTGCAACCGGCTGGCGTCGAATAACCGTGCCGAAACAAGACATTAAAATCGTCAACAAGCTCGGGTTGCATGCCCGAGCGTCGGCCAAGCTAACCCAAACGGCCGCGCGCTTCCAAAGCGACGTGTTCATTACTAAAGCCGGGCGCCGGGTCAACGCCAAGTCCATCATGGGGGTGATGATGCTGGCAGCGGGTATAGGCACCTGCATCGAAGTCGAGACAGCAGGCGTCGATGAGGTCGAAGCTTTGGCGGCCGTGATTCAGTTAATCAACGACAAGTTCGGCGAGGGTGAATAGCCGTCGCGCGGGAAATCAGATGGCCCAGCATTACATGCCAGATACGACCGAAACCGGGAAATCAACGTGCCGGGAAAGGGGTGTGAGCCCTTACGGTTTGAAAACGTGTGTCTTTTCTGTCGTGCCAAGCACACCTCTGGATACCGCTGGAGCTCGACGATGAGCTTTACGATGCATGGACTCGCTGTTTCCGGCGGCATCGCCATTGGCCACGCCCACTTGGTTACCCTTGCCTCGCTCGAAGTCGACCATTACTCGATCCCGAAGGAGTTCGTCGCCAAAGAAATCAAGCGCTTCGACCGGGCGGTCAAGTCTGTGCGAGCCGAGCTAGACAAACTCGAGATTGAATTGAAGGCCGCGCATAAACTTGACGCCCACTCTGGCGATATCGCGGCGTTCGTGACGATCCACCGGATGTTACTGGACGATCCGACTATCTCAATCGAACCGCGTGCCATCATCGAGCGCGAATGCTGCAATGCGGAATGGGCGCTCAAGCTGCGCGTCGATGAGCTGCTAATGCAGTTCGCGGATGTCCAAGACGAGTATTTACGTGAGCGTCGTACCGATGTGCGGCAAGTTGCGGAGCGTGTGGTATCCGCCCTCTCCGGACAGGGGGGCGAGGTGCCGGAAAAATTGCGTAGTCGCGCCGAGGACACCATCCTAGTCGCGCGCGATTTATCCCCGGCAGACGTGATCCTGTTCAAAGACCATCAAGTGGCAGCGTTCATCACCGATCTGGGTGGCCGCACGTCGCATACCGCCATTTTGGCGCGCAGCTTGGGCATCCCGGCGCTGGTGGCGCTCCATACATCGCGCGAACTCGTTCGCGAGGATGAGCTGATCATTGTCGACGGCACACAGGGTGTGGTGATCGTCGATCCGGACGAGACGGTATTGGCCGAGTACCGGCTCAAGCAGCGCCAATGGAATCTTGAGAAACAAAAGCTAGGGCGACTCAAGTCCGCCACGACGGAAACTCTCGACGGCGTGTCCGTTGAGCTGCACGCCAACATTGAGCTGCCGTCAGATGTCGACGCGGTCCGCCAATCCGGCGCAACCGGCGTTGGGTTGTTTCGCAGCGAGTTTCTATTTATGAATCGCCGCGACCTGCCGACCGAGGACGAGCAGTTCGAAGCCTACAAGGCAGTCGCAGAAGGCCTAAAAGGCCATCCGGTCGTAATTCGCACCCTCGACATCGGCGCGGACAAGTCGCTTGATCCGTCGCTCGCCACCAGCGGCCACTCAGCGCTCGGCCTTCGGGCAATTCGGTATTGCCTCGCTGAACCGCAGATATTCAATACCCAACTGCGTGCCATCCTGCGCGCGTCCCGTTTTGGCGACGTGCGTATCTTGATCCCCATGCTGGCTTCGGCGTTGGAAATTCAGCAGACCCTCGCGGCAATCGAGATCGCCAAATCTCAGTTAAAGGACGAGGGTAGGAAATTCAACGCCAAGATACCGGTTGGCGGGATGATCGAAATCCCGGCGGCGGCGATCGCCTTGCCGATATTTCTGGCGAAACTGGATTTTTTATCGATTGGCACAAACGACCTCATCCAGTACACGCTAGCGATCGACCGCACCGATGACACCGTGGCGCACTTGTACGATCCGTTGCACCCGGCAGTCTTGCACTTGATCGCGGGCGTCATTCAGCGAGCGAATCTGGCCAATATTCCGGTGGCGGTGTGCGGCGAGATGGCCGGAGATGTGTCTTTGACCCGCCTGTTGCTCGGGTTCGGCCTGCGCGACTTTTCCATGCACCCCGCCAGCCTGTTGTTAGTCAAGCAGCGTGTATTGATGACAAACATTGAAAGCATTCCCAGCCTAGTGGCAGCCATCCTGTGCTCCAGCGACGCGCAGGAGACCAGGGATCTGCTGGACCAGCTAAATGCCCTCTAGCCTCTCAAGCTCGATGCGCGTCCGGCTGGCACAGCTGCCGGAGGTTACGAGACGCCAGCCCGGCGTGGCGATTCTGCGGAAGCGGACCGCCTGATGCTTATTGAAATCCCAAACGTCAAGCAATACGAGCCGGACTTGCACCGCCGCTGGTTTCAAAACGCATTCTTCGACCTTTATGTCTGGAGTAACGATGCCGATGAACTGTTCGGCTTCCAGCTTTGCTATGAAAAGGGCGGCGACCAGCGCGCGCTGCGTTATTCGCAGGAGCTCGGCTTCCAACACGAGGGTGTGGATCAGCCAGAAGACAAGCCCGGCCGGTCAATGAGCGCAATTTTTGTGGCCAACGGCGCGCTCGATGCCGACGCGTTATGCGCCCGGTTTGCCTTGGACGCAATCGAAATCCCGGCGTCGATCCGAGCATTCGTGATCGAACAGCTGGGAAAGTGCGGCGGGCCCTGCGGCGGCAACGCAGCCGTGGTCAACGACGCCGAAATGTTCCGCTTGCTGGGTGGCAATCGGGAGACGCTCGCGCAATTGGCGCAGCTCTTCGCATTCGAACACCACAGGCTCGTCGAGGCCCTCGAGGCGGCCCTCGCGTCAAACGCATTTGCCGCCGCCAAGCCGGTTCTGCACAGTATCAAGGGCATGTCTGCGCTCATCGGCGCGAAGGCGGCCGCTGCCGGTGCCGCGCGTTTGGAATCCATCATCCGCGAACGCGAGTCAGCGCCGACGTCGGCCGTGCCACAAGATGACGTTTTGCGTGCTGAATTCATCGCCCTCAAAGCTGCACTATTTCCCTATCGCCAGTGGTTTGCGCAGTGGCGCACCCTGCCGTCGGCCAACGTGCCCGACTGACCCTGATGCGCGATCGTTACGCAGTCGGTGCATATCTGAGCGGCTCCATCGCGGCGGTATGCCTTGCCGGGTGTTCGCTCATCCCCTGGCTGCCGCGCGAGATCGGCTTGACCTATGCCGAGCTCAACGAGCGTCTCAACCGGCGATTTCCGGTAGAGCGCAACATTGCCGATCTAATCCGGGTCACGCTGCTCAGACCGCTGGTGGCACCGGCATCCGACACTTCGACCGGCGAGGCGCCCCGACTGGCGTTTACCGTTGACCTAGACGTCAAACTACCATCTTTGCTCAATTCAACACAGCGCACGTTGTGGGGAACGATGCGCTTGTCCGGTGTACCTTGGTTCGACCTGCGCAGTCAGAGCGTCCTGTTGCAGGATGCACGCATTGATCGGGTGCGGGTGGCAAACATGCCCGACGCACTGTCAGCCGCGCTGTCCAGAACCGCGTCACAACTCGCTAAAGAGTATCTCGAAGAAAGGCCGCTTTACACGCTCACCGGCCAACAGGCGGAGCGGCTGAGAGTCGGGGCAAGCGCCGTACAAGTCGAGGTGCGGGAGAATCGATTGGTGTTGGTGTTCAAGTGACGGCACGGCTTTGACTGACACTACACTTCTATAATCCTAAAAACGGCAGTTGGCCGCTCACCACCGTCACTGTCATGAAATGTTTAAAGTTTGTAAGGTCCTATCGGTCCACCTTTTAGGTGAAACCGGGCCGGGCAGGAATGCACGTTTTTGGAGCTTCGCTTGGATATCACCATTCTGATTAAGGCCGTCATTCTAGGCGTCGTCGAGGGGCTGACTGAATTCTTGCCCATCTCATCGACCGGGCACCTGATTGTGGTCGGACATCTGCTCGACTTCAACGACGAAAAGGGTCGGGTCTTCGAAATTTTTATTCAGGCTGGGGCAATTCTGGCGGTTTGCTGGGAATATCGCGCACGCTTGGCTGCGACTTTTACCGGAATCACTCATGATCCGCGCGCGCAGCGTTTTGTCGTCAACCTGTTCGTCGCCTTTTTGCCCTTCGCGATCCTGGCCTTGTTATTCAACAAGCAGATCAAGGCGGTGCTGTTTCATCCGGTGCCGGTGGCACTCGCCTTCATCGTCGGCGGCATCATCATCCTGTTTGCAGAACGCTGGTACAAGACACGAACCAAACTACAAATGCTGGCGCTGCGCGATCAGGCGCCGGGAATCGTCGCCAGGCCGATGATTGCAAGCGTCGATGATCTGACTTGGAAAGATGCGCTGAAACTCGGCCTAGCTCAGTGCGCAGCGCTGATTCCCGGCACCTCACGATCGGGCGCCACCATCATTGGTGGGCTTTTCTTCGGCTTATCGCGGAAGTGTGCAACCGAGTTTTCCTTCTTTCTGGCCATTCCAACGTTGTTCGCCGCGACGTTCTATTCGCTCTGGAAAGCGCGCGAGCTGTTATCGGTTGCAGATATCCCCATGTTCTCAGCCGGCTTCATCGCCGCCTTTGTATCTGCTTTCGTGGTGGTGCGCTGGCTGATCCGCTATGTGTCGACCCACGACTTCACCATCTTCGCTTGGTATCGAATCGCCTTCGGCCTGATGGTGCTGGCAACCGCCTATGGCGGAAATGTTGACTGGAGCCCGCACTAGAAGCCACCCCGCCCAAGGCGCACTGCACAGGCGAGCCGACTAAAGCCCAGCAAGGACGGCGTGTTCGAAACAAAAATGTCTGGAAACGCCCGTCCTTAAACGAGTTTGCCCTCAAGCCAAAGCTTGTCGGTTGGTAAATTGCCGGATCATTTGCAACAGTTGCTCTTCTTGGTAAGGCTTACCCATATACGCGTCGACGCCCAGCTCCAGCGCCCGGTTACGATGTTTTTCGGCAGTACGCGAGGTAATCATGATGATCGGAATGTGCTTCGTTTTTGCGTCGGCGCGGACGTTGCGTGCAAATTCGAAACCATCCATGCGCGGCATTTCGATGTCCAGAAGAATGACGTCCGGCTCCATGTCCTGCAATTGCTGCAGACCATCAACACCGTCCTTGGCGGTCGCAACCTCGAAATTCTCGCGCGCGAGCATGCGGGTGGTGATCTTGCGCACCGTCAGCGAATCGTCTACCACCATCACCAGCGGCTTGGTCCGAACCAAAGCCTTCGGCTCGTCGACCATGAAGCCGTCTTGTTCGACGCGAGCGGCAATCGCTTGTGCCAGCGATGGCCCGGCGGGAACCGCCACTTCCTTGCCGGCTTCCGTTGACGTCGAGGTCGACATCGATCCCTCGGTGACAAAGGTTCCGGTCCGCGCAATTGTGGTCGCCTGCTCAACTGAAATAGAGGCGGCCTCGCGGAACACCAACTGTACCGGGTTCATGATCAACACAACCTGCCCCGACCCCAAAACCGTCGCTCCCGCAATTCCCGGAATTCGCGCCAGTTGCGGGCCGATCGATTTCACCACGATTTCCCGATTGCCGATGATGTCGTCAACCTGCACGGCCGCCCGCTGCTGGCCGCTCTTGGCAAGAATGACAAACGCACGCCGCTGGGCTGACACCTTTGGTTTGCCACCAAGCATGATCTCCATCGACCGCAGCGGATACCGGTTGCCCTTCCACTCGATCTCGTTCATCTCCAGCAGCGGCTCGTAGCGTTTGCCCTTGTACTCCTGAACCTGCTCGATCATGACTGAAGGGATGGCGTAAGTCGTGCCGCCAACACTCGCCATCACCGCCTGCGTCACTGCGAGCGTCAGCGGCAGCGAGATCGTAAATGTCGTGCCCTTGTCTGGCGATGAGGTGATATCGATTCGACCGCCGAGCGACACAATTTCGTTTCGCACCACGTCCATGCCCACACCGCGGCCCGACAGCTGCGAGACAGATTTGGCCGTCGAGAATCCCGCGGCAAAAATAAACTGCGTCAACTGGACGTCCGACATTTCCGCGTCCACTGTGATCATGCCCTTCGCAATGGCGGTTTCTCGAATTCGCGTGAAATTCAGACCGGCGCCATCATCAGCAAGCGTCAGGATCACTTCATTGCCAAGCTGTCGAGCATCAATGGAGATTTCGCCGATCTCCGGCTTGCCGCTCGCTACACGGTCGGCCGAGGACTCGAGACCGTGCGCCACGGCATTTCGCAGTAGATGTTCAAACGGCGCCGTGATCTTCTCAAGTACCGAGCGGTCGATTTCCACTCGTACGCCACGAAATTCCAAGTTGGCTTTCTTATCCAGCTCTTTCGCCGTCTGGCGCACTAACCGGTAGAAGCGATCTTGCAGATTGCCGAGCGGCACCAGCCGCACGCCCATTAGCCCCTGCTGTAAGTCTCGGTTGAGCCGCCCCTGCTGGAGTAGCGCAGAATCGGCTTCGTCAAGATTTTTTGCCAGTGACTGCTGAAGCGTCACCACGTCGTTCAGGCTCTCGGCCATAAAGCGCGTCAATTCCTGCATGCGCGAGAATCGGTCAAATTCAAGCGGATCGAACTGTTCGCCCAAGGTTTCAGCGTCCTTGATGCGGGACTGAATTTGCGTTTCTGCGCCGATCTCGATTTCGCGCAATTGCACTTTCATGCGGCCGACGTTATCGTTCAACTCCAACAGGGCCTTTTTGAACGCCTGTAGTTCCAGATCAACGCGCGATCGCGCAATCGCCAACTCGCCGGCCTCGTTTACGAAGCGATCAATCAGATCAGCATTGACACGAAGCAATGCCTGACGTTCTCGGCCTTCGAGCTTCTCACCCTCGGCGACGATCTCCGCACGCGCGGCAGCAATGGCCGCCATCGGTGACGGCAGGCCCACAGCAACTGTCGCAGCGACCGCCGACTCGATGGGAATGTCGATGACAGGTACCAGCTCACCGGCGGCCAGACTATCAATCACCCCGTTGAACCGATCCAGCCGCTCGTCTACCGCATCGAAGTCCGTCGATTTCGGTTCGGCGATGCGATCCATATCGATAACGCGCGTTTCCATGACATGCGAAAGTTCGCCCAACCGCATCAGGCCGGCCATTCGCGCAGACCCCTTGAGCGTGTGCAGGTGCCGCGCCAACTCAGCTACCGGCGCGTGGTTTGCGGGCGCTATCCGCCAGCGCCTCAAGGCATCACCAACCTGCGGCATGATTTCTCTGGCTTCTTCAAGAAATATCGGCAGCAGGTCTGCGTCCACATCATCTTTGACGCCGCGACGATCTTTGCCGGACTCGAACACCTCCAATGCCGTCGCTGCCGCGATTGGCACAGGCAAATTGGCCGCCGCGTCGGCCGCTATTGCCGGAAAACTGTCGGCGCTATTGGCCGCCTGCGGCGGCGGTTCAGACAACCGAGAGTCAATTGGCACCGCCGCCGCGTCGAGCGTTGGCGGCTGATCGAAAGCCGCCGCTTGCTCCACCAAGTCGCGCGCGACCGCACTATTGTCTTCATCGGACACCGCCAACGCATTCACCGCTGCGACTAGGGCACCGGTCGATGCCGGTGCCTCGGCGGCATCAGGAATTGCCTCAGGCACCGCTTTGGCCGCGTCGATGGAGGGCAAAGGCATCGTGCTCGCCATCACAGGCACTGTGCCAAGCAATCCCTCCGCCACCAAGTCGTCGAAGGCGAGCGGGAATGCAACTGCGCGTGACATTGCCGCCAACGCGCTGCTGTCGGCGTATAAATAGTCACCGCCCACCTGCGGCGACTTCAACGACGCTTTTTCTCCCAGACGCGCATCAGATTGCAGGGCGGTCCGCAAATCGGTCAGGGCGCCGACCAAGTCCGGCCGCGGTGCTGGATAACTCTGCGTATGCAATGACAACGCCATATCGGCAAGCGCATCGACGCTCTGGCGTGTGATTTCGATACGTTTGTCGTCCCATTGGGGGGTCAATTCGATCGCATCCTGCAGCCACTTTTCGAGCGCAAATGCCACCTCGGCAATTGATTCGAAGCTAGTGGTACGCGATGAACTGCTCAGGGTATGCGCCGCCCGCATGAACTCGTGCGAGACGGCACCAAAGCGATTAGCCTCGATTGATGACATCTCCCGGCCAAGTGCTTCAATATGGCCGCCCGCCTCACCCAGATATATCTCGAACAGCGCTAGCGGTAGCGTCACCGGGCCGACGTGTATTTCGGCTTCTGCGGGCTCGACGGTTGGCGGATGTATGACTACTGTGTGCGCGCCCGTAAGCGCAGGCAGCTCGGCAAAGATGTCGACTGGAAGCGCTACGGTCGCTGTCGCTGGCACCGTTTCTGCCACCGCTGCCGCAGCAGTCGCCGGCAATTCAAATTCGCGGGTCTGCGCGGCATTCGCAACCTGCGGCGGCGTCACTCGCTCTGAAATTGCTGCAAACGCTGCGGTTAGTTCTAGCGATACGGCAACCGGCAACACATCCACTGCCGGTTCTTTGTCGTTTTTCAGAAGGTCGCAGAGATCATTCAGTGGCGTGCCGTCAATCGTGGCCGCACCAGAGCTTTGCAGTGCCAGCACCCAAACCGAGAACGCTGAGGACGCATCATCGATCAGCATGAGCAAGCCCGGCGTCGGCGGTTTCTCCTCCTTGAGCCACTTGTTCATCACCTGTTCACAGCTCCACGCCACATCACCCAGATCCGTGAGCCCCACCATGCGACCGGAACCCTTGAGTGTGTGGAAGCCGCGGCGGATGGTCGTCAGCGCCTCCCGATCGTGCGGCTGCTGACGCAACCCGTCGAGGTTTTCGCGAATCGTCCCCACCACTTCGGCAGCCTCTTCAAGGAAGATGTCCAGCAGCTCCTGATCGATTTCGGCGGCCGGTGCATCGAGGAGTTGGACGGTCTGCGGTGCGGGCGCTTCCAAAGCCCTGCTAGGCGCAATTTCGGCGATGGTCTGAATCACACCGCTTTTCATCGGATCCAGGCTTGCCTCGATTGCAGATAGGGTCGCCTGGGATGACTTTACGGCGGCATAATCACCGGTCACCTCTGCGTCTTGTTTGAGTTCCAGCACCGCTTCACGCAACTGCTCCCGCGCTGACGATTCATCCGGCTGCTGTTTCCAGTCCGAATACAACGCTTGCACCTTTTGCTTGTCGATCTCAACATCCGCAGTCGACACCGTTGACCTCAATGGACTTCTATGCGCCTCGATTGGTTTCTGGACAAAACCGAATCGAACAAGCGCCGGCAACAGCAGCGAGCGCGGATCTGCCGAGCTCTGTTGCAGCGCGGAAACATACAATCCCAACGCCGATACGCCCTCCGCTACCGCCTCGGCGTCGTCGCCCGCGCCTTTTGTCGCGCCCGACGCAAACTGGCTCACCCGATCGCGCAGCATGTGATTGAGCGCAGCGGCTTCATCGAGCTCAAGAATTGCCAACGCGCCTTGGACCTGCGAGAAAAGTGGCGACAGTGTCGCCAAATCTGCGGTTTTTACCGGGTCTCGAAAGAATGCGTCGAGCGTGCTCTCAATCGTCGATAGGTTGACTTGAACTTCCTGACCAACCTGAAACATCAGCAAACGTTCCTGGGCGCGCTTGCTGAAGTCATCCATCATTGCGTCAGTAGACGCGTCGAGCGCTGTCCCGGACATTGCCGCCTTAATGCGCGTAATGACGGCCTGGGTTTGCCGTGAGAATTCTGCCGAAAGCCGAAAGAAGTTTTCCAGAGAAGATTCAATAAACAGCAGCGCAGAGGCAATTTCCAGCGCCTGTACCTCATTCGGTGCAAGGCCGGTTTTCTTTAAATGTGGCCCCACCAATCCAAGCACCCGCAATATCTCCGTCAGCGCCGTGTTGGGCAACGTTTGCGCGGCTTTCGCCAGTACCTCGCCATGCTGGATAAACGACTCGAGGGCCGAACGGTTGCCGCTGGTGAATTTCAGCCAGCTGTCCTTGCTCGCCTGCACCTGATCCCGTAGCGATCTGACGAGTGTCCGGACGGATTCATTTGAGGCCGTGTCATGCTCTGGTGCAGCGGCGAGCAATTCGTCAAGTCGATAGAGCGTGCGAATGATCTTGACACGGTCAGTGTGTGCCGTCGACTTGCCGATCACCAGCAATAAGTCCCGGAACAGTCGCTCCGGCACTTTTTGCACGCCTTCGAGCAACAGCTTTATCTGTTGGTCAATCTTGGCAAAAAGCTGGACGGCAAGTGCGCCCGACTCGGCAGGATTCGCCGCAACAGCATCGAAAAAACCGCTTGCCGTAAACCAGAAGGCCCTGGTTGGCGAGGTCACTTGCAAGGCTTCTATGGACGCGGTTGCGCTGCGCATGTCGCGCGCGCCGCCGACCAGATCCTTTTCCCGCAATAGTTTCAACAATCCGGCTTGGTACAGAATGCGCCGCTGCTTGATCGCCTCGACCAGCATATCTGTTTTCGGTAGCGCTACTGTATCCTCCGGCATCGGCACCACAGCGGTAAGATCGGGAGCGAACAAATCGCTTTCCGTCGCGTCGTTCTTTGCGCGACCGCGATTAAGTGCCAAATAAGCCGGTGCGAGCGCCATTGGCCGATCCGGCTCGCCGGCCATCAAGCTATCCAGATAGCTGGATAACGCGCCAGTGGCTTGCTTGGCCAGCATCACGCGGTTCTTCACCTCGGCGCTGGCGGTGGGGTCATCTAATGAAGCGACCAGCGCTTCGATCTCCTCCGTGAAACGCGTTGCTGCACCCAACCCAACCATCGACAAGGCACCGCTCACCTGATGCAAGTGCGTCACAACATACTTGAGTGCTTTGGCGTCGGTGATATCGACTTCCAGCTTGTCCAGATTGCTGCGCGCTTCGGCCAGCGAATGCTCAATCTCTGTCTTGACCCAAGACAGGGGGCCGAGATCGACCGAAGACGGTTGCAAATTTAGTGCCATGTCTTGCGCGATTACAGCTTGAAGCCAGATACAGAAGCCTTCAAGTCGGAAGCCACCTCCGCCAACTCCTTAATGGAGGACGCAGTTTGTTGTGTACCCGTGGTGGTCTGCCGATTGATCTCAAGAATATCCTGCATGTTGCGGGCTACCTTGTTTGCTGACGCGGCTTGCGCCTGCGTATCTGATGAAATTCGTTGAATCAGGCCGGCAAGATTCTTCGTTACCGAATCGATTTCACTCAGCGCCTGTCCCGCCGCATCGGACAGCTTCGCTCCTTCGACCACGCCCGTTGTCGATTTTTCCATCGCGGCTACCGCGTCCTGTGTGTCGGCCTGAATGGTCTTCACGATCGCGCCGATTTGTTTGGTCGCTTCTGCCGACCGTTCCGCGAGCCGTTGCACCTCTTCTGCAACCACCGAGAAGCCGCGGCCCGCATCGCCGGCAGACGCCGCCTGAATGGCCGCGTTCAACGCCAAAACGTTGGTCTGTTCGGTAATGTCTGAAATCAATTCCACAATCTCACCAATCTCCTGCGACGATTCGCCGAGTCGCTTGATGCGTTTTGATGTTTCCTGGATCTGTTCGCGGATGTCGTTCATGCCGGAAATGGAGTTCTGCACCGCCAGCCGCCCTTTATCGGCGGCGGCCAGCGAGCGCAACGCCACCTTTGAGGACTCTTCCGCATTCGTTGACACCGAGGAAAGCGTCGTCGCCACGCTCAACACCTGTTCGGTGGTTGACTGGATTTCTTTCGACTGCTTTTCAGCGGCGTCAAGCAGCTGAACGGACACCGCTTGCGCCTGTTGGGATTTCGCCGAAACCTGCGTGGAGGCATTGTTTACGCCGGTCACCAGTGCGCGCAGCTCGTCAATGGTGTAGTTCATCGAGTCCGCGATCGCGCCGGTAATGTCTTCGGTGACTTTAGCGCGGATGGTCAAGTCGCCGTCAGCAAGATCACCCATCTCATTCAGCAGCCGCAGAATTGCCTCTTGGTTGCGCTTGTTCTCAAGTTCCGACTGCTTACCGCGCGTCCGCTCGTTAGCGAGATACAGATAGGCCATCAGCGCCAACGCCGCAAGCATCGCCAGACCAAAGACAAGAGCGATGATAAGTGGCAAATCGCGGTTTTCTGCCGCAAATCCGTTCTGGATCTGCTCCACGCTGCTCAAAAGTTGTTCCGAACCCTGCTGCAATGCGCGGCCAGACTCTCTGGCCGACACTAGCTTCTGAACATTCTCAAGGATCGGTTTGATATTTTCTTCAAAAGAAGCGAAAGATTCCCGCAACGTCACGACGCGCGCGCGGCTCTCGCCGCCAATCGCGCCGATTCCCAACGCCGCCGAACCGCTCTCCAGCGCCTTCACGATATCGCGGAAGTCGTTGGTATCCTTACCCATCAGAAAAGGCACTTCAGGGTCGATCAGGTCGGCCCCCAGAATTTCAGCCGCGCCGCGTCCCAATCGTTCGGCCAGAAAAGTCATGCGATTGATCTTCAAGACCTGCAGCGGGTTGATTCCGCTCTGCTGCAGCGCCGCCGTGAGTTGCTGGGATAGCCCCGCTAACTCTTCGGCACCCGCACGCACCTGCGCGATATTTCGGCTCAGGTTGGTCAAGTCGCTTTTTGCCGCAAGAATGGCCGTCGCCGAATTCGACGCATCTTGGTAGCGTTTAGTCAGCTCGATCAGCCTCGAGACCAGCTCTTCAGACGTGCGCGCCGAAGGTACATTGCTGTTGTAGGCAAAGCCACCGTCGTTTAACACGTCCAGATATCTCTGGAATTCGTCACGGCTATCCTGCAGCTCAGGGAAGGTGCGCACATCGCCGCGCGCTGCAAGCCCGCCGGACTTTGCCAGACGTTGCGTATGAAACTGCAACTGCGAGGCAATATTGGTGTAGGTTGCGACGTTACTGCGTTGCATCGTGTCCAGCGCGATCGAGCCCAGCATCAACGCGAAAAACAGGCCTGCGATCGTTCCCAGAACCTGAAACTGGGTGGCCATCGGAAACTTGCCGATGAGCGGCAAAATTAAAGCAGCCCGCTCCGCCTTGGGCTTGGCGACCTTGTTAGCCGCGACAGTCGCCATAATTTTCTGCGTCTGACTCCCCGTCGCGCTGAAGCCAGCGCTTATGGCCGGGCCAGACTTGAAGATTTTGCTGGTGGTACTGCCAGCAGCATCAGCGGCACGCTTTTTTTTCTTACCAAACAATGCAGCGAAAAAGCCTGCCGTAACGGGCGGTCCGCCGTCCGACGCCACGCCTGAGGACGGCGTGTCGCTACTGGTCTTGTTTGGTTTTGCCTTCAGAGACGAAGGTGTCGGTAGTTTGAATGCCATATTGGTTCCTCCGAACCGTAGTCACTTCTCGTCTAGAGCAGCGAACACTTTAAAAATTTACTGCTCAACGTTTCAGCCGCAAATCGACAACCACCGGTTGCGTGCCAGTTGAAATGTCCGTACGGCGTTACCGGACCCCCGCCATCGTTGCTAATTCAATTTTTAATCGCGACGGGTGCCGCTGCTGCAACCTCCAAGAACGTCGGACTTTTGGCCAACACAGCCACATCCAACTCAAACCACGTCTCACCTGCCGGATCGCGATACTTACCCTTGATCCATGGTCGATCAGCTGCATCGAAGATTTCACACGCAAAGCTGTCTGGATTGCGTAGACCCATCATCCGACTCACGACAATGCCAGACGCCTCCAGCAGTCGCTCGTGGATCAGAACAACCCGTCGCTCCGCTGTCAGCGCGGCGGCGCTAAGGCCTTGAAACGCCGCAAAGTCCGCCACCGCGTACAACTTGCCTCGGACGTTGGCGACACCTTGAAACCAATGCTGAGTTTGCGGCACCGGCACAAACGCCGGAACCGGGATTACCTCGGCGACATCGGCGAGCGAAACAAACCAATTTTCATCGGCCACCTGAAATCCCAGCTTCGACGCCGCAGCGCGCAGTTTGGAAGGGTCGCGAAGACGCTCCGCGACGCTCCTTTGAAACTCCCGCAAGCTGGATTTACGCGCCATAAAATTCCCCGAGCGGCGGCCGGCTAGCCGAGCGCCTTGATCTTGGCAACCAGGTCTGGTCCGCTGACAGGTTTTACAATGTAATCCTTAGCCCCTTGTCGCATTCCCCAAATCTTGTCGGTTTCCTGATCTTTTGTTGTGCAAATGAACACGGGAATGTGTTTAGTCGTCTCTTCACGGGTAATTGCGCGGGTTGCTTGAAAGCCGTTTAGCCCAGGCATCACGACGTCCATCAGAACAAGATCCGGCTGCTCTCGTTTGGCCGCCTCGACCCCCTCTTCGCCACTTGCCGCGTGGATCACGCTAAAGCCCGCCTTGACCAGCACGCCTTCAAGGAAGCTGCGCTCCGTGGGCGAATCGTCAACCACCAAGATCTTGTTTACCGCCATGCTTATCACTCCAATTGCACTCATTCAAGAAAAACTCACTCTATCGATCTCACTACAAACCAGCACGCATGCCTCAAGCAGCAGATTGCGTCGCATTGCTCGCAGCCAGATGAACCTCGACCGCCCTTAGCAGGCTGTCCTTTGAAAACGGCTTGGTCAGGTACTCGTCCGACCCCACCATGCGCCCGCGCGCACGGTCAAACAAGCTGTCCTTGGAGGACAGCATGATAACGGGCGTTGATTTGTGCTTGCCGTTTTTCTTGATCAGCGCGCACGTTTGGTAGCCGTCGAGTCTGGGCATCATGATGTCGACAAAGATCACGTCCGGCTGATGATCAGAAATTTTCGACAGCGCATCAAAACCGTTTTCGGCAAGGATGACCTGACAGCCCGCCTGCATCAAAAAAATCTCGGCGCTACGCCGTATGGTGTTTGAATCATCAATCACCATCACGCGAGTACCTGTCAATGATTTTGTCTCGCCCACGCGTTCGCTCTCAGTGTGTCCGCCGTTCGCCTGACTTCTCTGAACTACCCGCCTTTTGCGTGATTGGCGCACCACTCGATTTCAAAATTGTGGCTGCTTCAATCAGACGTCGATTATCGCCTAAAGCCACTTCTCGCACGGGCTTCGGCACACCGATAATTTGCTTGCCCAAGCCTCTGCTCCCAAACGTCGCATCCGGCTGGCCGGGCGCGTCTCCGGCTGTCGCTTAACGCCTATATTTCGACCATTTCAAAGTCTTCCTTGCGTGCGCCGCACTCAGGACACGACCAGCCCACCGGAACGTCTTCCCATCGTGTGCCGGTCGCGATGCCATCCTCCGGCCAGCCCTCGCTTTCGTTGTATATCAGCCCACATACGAGGCACATCCACGATTTGTCGGCTGCTGCATTTGTCATTGTCGTTATCCGTTCCGTGCGCATTGGCAATTTGCAGCCACCGCTTTGATCTGCCTTGAAGACAAATCTGGACGCGGCGCGCGGTGTCCGCGCCCCGTTGGTTACGAGGCTACAATAGTGAGGAAACAAAGGAAGCCATCGCCCCGCCCTGCATCGACCAGCGGGCGGCGGGTTTGCCATACTAACCCCGCTCGAACCGCAGATACCCGCGAATTGTACCGAATCAAAGCGGCCGAATGATGCGTCAAAAGTCACCACGCTATAGCGTCTTCTGCCAACTATCTCTGGACTCCCATGCCGGGCCACCCTCGCTCTCTCCCCGCCGTCCTGACTTTTTCCGCGACCGACCCCTCGGGAGGGGCTGGATTACAAGCCGACGTGCTGACCCTTGCCAGCATGGGCTGCCATCCGCTGTCGATTGTCACCGCCATTACCGTTCAGGATACCTCGGGCGTCGAAGCAATCCAGTGCGTCGACGCCGACTGGGTGTCGGATCAGGCGCGCGCAATCCTCGAGGACATTCCAATCGTTGCTTTTAAGATCGGCGTGATGGGGAGCGTCGAAAATATTGCGGCAATTGCGGAAATTGTGTCGGACTACCCGGAGATTCCGCTGATATTCGATCCGGTGCTCGCCTCGGCGCGTGGCGACGAGTTTGCCTCCGAGGACGCCATCGAGGCAATCCGCGAAATGATTATTCCGCAGACCACGGTCATCACGCCCAATTCACTTGAACTGTTTCGTTTGGCGATGGGCGAGGATGAGGAGCGCATTCCGGCGGAGCGGATGGCGCGGCGATTGACAGATCTGGGTGCAGAGTACGTACTTGTGACGGGAACCCATGACGCGACCCTTGAGGTCGTCAATACCTTATACGGTGATCGCGGGGTGATGCGTGCCGACCGCTGGCAGCGCCTGCCCGGCAGCTATCACGGCTCCGGCTGCACGCTGGCGTCCGCAATCGCGGCGACCATCGCCCGCGGGCTAGATATTGAAGAAGCGGTTCGGGAAGCACAGGATTACACTTGGCACGCGCTGAAAGCTGGTTTCCGGCCCGGCATGGGTCAGCTCATCCCAGACCGCATGTTTTGGGCGCGCGATGACGAGGATGATGCGGCAGCCGAAGAGGACGACGGCGCGCAGGCCAGTGACGAAGCCGACTCGCGGATTACGCCAGCCGGAATCGATCCGGTCGGGCCACAACATTAACCAGCCAATGCGTATCACGGGGCTGTATGCAGTCACGCCTAGCGACCTGACGAGCAGCGAGCTTATCGATAGACTGCGCGGCGCACTTGACGCCGGTGTGCGCTTACTCCAACTTCGACGAAAAGGCTTGTCCCCAGAAAATCTGCGGCGAGAAGCGTATTTGGTAAGGGAATTGACTGCCGCCTACGATGCGACTTTGATCGTCAATGACGATGTTACGCTGGCGCTTGAAGTTGGTGCGGACGGCGTGCATTGGGGGCGTGAAGATGCGCCGTTTGGTGATAGCGACGAACTCTCGCGCCACATCGGTGACGCCAGACAACGTGCCGCACGGGCGCATCCGGGGCTACCGTTCTTGATCGGCATATCCTGCTATAACGACTTTGCAAGGGCAGCGGCTGCCGCCGTCGCTGGTGCCGACTACCTAGCCTTTGGCAGCATGTTCGTGTCGTCGACCAAACCGCACGCCTTACCCGCAGCGCTGTCGCTTATCAGCCGGGCAAAGCAGGCGTTCAAGGTTCCCATTGTCGCGATCGGCGGCATCACGAGAGATAATGCTCGCCCCGTCGTGGCCGCGGGCGCAGACGCGATCGCAGTGGTCTCGGACCTCTTCGATGCGCCAACGCGCGACGAGGTCGCCGTGCGAGCGCGGCGCTATCAGGCGCTTTTTTCTTCGTCCTCCATAAATACCATCCCTTAACGAGCATTCCGAATGTTTGAACAGAGCAAGGCACTTTTCGAAAAATCACAGCGCGTCATTCCCGGTGGCGTAAATTCACCGGTCCGCGCCTTTCGCGCGGTTGGCGGCACCCCGGTTTTCTTCCGCAAAGGCAAAGGCGCGTATCTGTGGGACGTTGATGGCAATCAGTACATCGACTACGTCGGCTCATGGGGCCCGGCAATTCTCGGCCATGCGCACCCCGAGGTGGTCGCGGCGGTCCAAGAGCGCGCTGTTGACGGCCTCAGCTTCGGTGCGCCGACCGAGGCTGAACTGCGGATGGCTGAAAAACTGTGCGAATTGATGCCCTCAATTGAACAGGTTCGTTTGGTCAGCTCTGGGACGGAAGCAACGATGAGCGCGATTCGCCTTGCGCGCGGGGCAACCGGCCGCAACAAGATCGTCAAGTTTGAAGGTTGTTACCACGGGCACGCCGACGCGCTGCTGGTCAAGGCGGGCTCCGGCGCGCTGACGTTTGGCAATCCAAGCTCGGCAGGGGTCCCAGCCGAAGTGGCAGCCGATACGGTGGTCATCGCGTACAACAGTTTGGCCGAACTGGAGCACACCTTTGCCGACATCGGTGACCAGATCGCCTGCGTGATCATCGAGCCCATCGCCGGCAACATGAATTTCATTGTGCCCGACGCGTCATACATGCATGCGCTAAGGTCGCTGTGTACCAAACATGGCGCGGTATTGATATTTGATGAAGTCATGACCGGTTTTCGGGTTGGACTGCATGGCGTTCAGGGCCACTTCGGCATCAAGCCCGATCTGACCACCCTCGGAAAAGTCATCGGCGGCGGCATGCCGGTGGGTGCATTCGGCGGCCGACGCGACTTGATGGCCAACATGGCACCGCTCGGCGGCGTCTATCAGGCCGGCACATTGTCCGGCAATCCGGTGGCGGTTGCGGCTGGTTTGAAGACCCTAGAACTAGTCTCGAAGCCGGGGTTTTTTGAAGAGTTGTCCGCATCGACCAGACGCCTGTGTGATGGCTTGGCCGTCGCCGCTAAGGAAGAGGGCGAAACCTTTTCCGCGGCAAGCCTCGGGGGAATGTTCGGCATGTTCTTTTCGGCGTCACCGCCAACGTCGTACGCGGATGTAATGCAGTCCGATCGCGAGCGCTTCAATCGATTCTTCCACGGCATGCTCGGACGTGGTGTGTATCTCGCGCCTTCCGCATTCGAGGCTGGCTTCGTTTCTAAAGCCCACACTGATGCGGATATCGATGAAACGATCGCACGAGCACGTGATACATTCCGCATGCTCAATCGGGAGTAAGGATGCAAGACACACTGACAGGAGTCGTCAACCGCCAAGCGCTCATCAAGCACCTCGACGAGCGCTTCGCCAATGCGGATGTTGAACGGGCGTTGGGCGGATTCGCCTTGCTGATGGTTTCGCTCGACGATTTCGCCGAAGTGGCGCGGCTTGACGGCCGGGCAGCGGCTGATGAACTTGCGCGCACGGCTGCCGCACGCTTGGTCGCCATGCTGCGCGACAGCGACCTTGTCGCGTACCTCGATGACGGTCGGTTTATGGTGGTCATCCCGCAAGCATCTGATCGGGCCACGGCGGCCCGCGTCGCCGAAAAATTACACGAGGCGTTTGCTAAACCGGCTGCGCACACTGCGCACAGCAAGCTCGGCCGGCTGGTCGCGCGAATCGGCATCAGCCTGTTTCCCGCCGACGCGGCCACGCGGGAGGTTCTGATGCAGCGCGCCCTTGAGGACCTGCCAGCCGACAAGTAAGCCGCCACCGCCGCACAAACAGCGCACGAACAAAAACGCCGCATCGTTGATGCGGCGTTTCTTTGTTGTTCACGTCACGTTAGCGGGTACGCATCCCTGCCATGTACTCCGACACGGCAACCAGATCGCTGTCCTTCATGCGCGATGCAATGGTGTTCATTTGCTGGTTCTTCCGCTCGCCGCTGGCGTAGGCCTTCAACTGGGACAACGAGTATTCGGGCCATTGGCCGCGGACGCGCGGATAAATAGCCGGGATGCCGTCTCCCGCACCGCCGTGGCAACCCGCGCACGCAGGAATCT
>Ga0209490_10000921_pt1 | contig 28958 bp, 11 predicted proteins | sample MAT06_FD_187209 | JGI IMG/M metagenome (GOLD analysis project Ga0209490, IMG submission 187209) | Freshwater microbial communities from Lake Fryxell liftoff mats and glacier meltwater in Antarctica - MAT-06 (SPAdes) (version 2) | ecosystem: Environmental > Aquatic > Freshwater > Ice > Liftoff... | reverse complement strand
AGTGAAAACCATATTCAGGCTGGTGCCCACCACTGCCTGCGCTTGACTAAATGACTTTGTATAAATGAGACGGTTTAACCCATTGGCCGCGACATTGAGCGTGTCCGTCGCGGTTGGACCAGCGACTGGCGTCTGAGTACTTGTCACGCCAGAAGTAACGTTTACATATGCGGCAACAATGGCTGACAAAACCGGTACGGTTATGACACACGATGAGTTTGGCGAAATTGAACCACCGGTCAGTGTTACAACAGAGGTACCCGCAGTAGCCGTCAGCGTGCCGCCGCAGCTATTTGTGGGCGCTGTTGGCGCCGGCACCGGCGACGCCGCAATGTCCAGATTGGCGGATGGAAAGTTGTCAGTAATTGCAACTCCCGTAAGCGCCGTGCTGGTCGGATTAACGAGTGTCAACGTCAACACGGAGAAGTTCGCTGGGCCATTGGGAATCGTCGACGGGCTGAATGACTTCGTGACAGTAGGTGATGCAAGCACCGTCAGCGTCCCAGTAGCGCCAGTACCGGCAGTTGGCGTCTGAAAAGTGGTGACGCCACTCACGATATTATTGTAGACGTTAGCAACGGTCGCAGTTACGTCAACGAGTATCGTGCAGCTACCGCTCGTAGGAATATTTATACCGGCGAAAACACGCGACCCGACAGCCCCGGTTCCTGCGCTTGGAATTGCGCCAGTGCAGGTACCTCTGCCGCCGCCGATATAGTTCTGTGCGGCGGCGATGGTGGTCATGTTCGGTGGGAACGTGTCAGAGAACGACGCGCCGGTCAAGGGCGTCGCATTTGGATTCGTCAACGTAAACGTGATGGTCGAGGTGCCATTCGTCTGTATGGTTGCCGGCGAGAACGACTTGGTAATCGTCGGGCGGCCCAATACGATCAAATTCGCTGTGCCTACCGCTCCACCAACCACACCTGTTTGGGTACTGGTTGGTGCGGTCGTTGTATTGACGTGACCGGCAGCCGGGCTAACGGTACTGGATGTAACAGTCACGCTTATTGAACACGACTCGTTGGCCAACATTGCGGCAACGGTGGGGTTTACGTTTGCGCCACCAAAACTAAGTATCGGTAAAAACGTTACTGCGCCGCTACAGTTCGAACTGAACGCAGCCGATGCCAACGTTGTACTTGGCAAAGGATCGTTGAACGTTGCGTTGGTTAACGCGGTGGTATTTGGATTGGTAATGGTGAACGTCAACGTTGACGTTCCGCCTTGCGCTACTACGCCGGGCGAGAAGCCCTTTGACGCATTTGGCGCTCTCAAAACATTCAAGATTGCGGTATTGGAAACTGCACCCGGTGTTGGTGTTTGGGTCGAAGACACGCCGCTGGTGCTGTTCGGGTTTGCGCCAGGATTTGACGATGTGACCGACAGCGTCACTGTGCATGAGCTGCCGGCATTCAGGGTCAGGCCGGCAAAGGTCAACATTCCGGTTTGCGCTGCGGTAAACGAATTACCGCTGGCACCGGTACAAGTGCCACCAGCGGGGCCGGTAATTGCCACAGATATATTTACCAGTGAGTCTGCAAAACTCGCGTTCGTCAGCGCCGCACCGTTGGAATTTTGCAGCGTGAAAGTGATGAGACTCGTGCCGTTCTGGGCGATTGTGGTCGTGCCGAAAGACTTGGTTATCGACGCTGGTGCCACCACGTTGAGTGTCGCGGTATTCGATGCAGCACCCGCAGAACCGGTTTGAGCGGTGGCGATTCCAGAGGTGGTGTTGTTGTAAGAACCAACCACGGCCGATGTAACGTTCACGGTAATGGTGCAGGTAGCAGACGCGGGCAATGACCCGGCGGTAACATTAAACGTGCCGCCCCCGGCAGCGGCGCTCGTCGTCACCCCGGGGCACGAGCCACCGACTACAAGTGGCGTCGCGTTTACAACGTTGAGGGGATAAATGTCGGTAAAATTTATGCCGGTGAGGGGGATTGACGACTGGTTGTCGATCGTCAACACCATCGAGCTGACACCGCCCGCCTGAATACTGACCGGGCTGAATGCCTTGGAAATTGTCGGCTTGGTGACAACGGTCAAATTCGCGGTGTTCGACGGGGGGCCTGCTGGCAGCAAGGTTGTAGACACACCGCTGGTCGTATTCGGATTGGTACCGATCTGAACGCTGTTGACCGTAAAGGTAAGTGTGCATCCCGCAGCGGGCACCGTCAGTCCGGTAAAACTCAATGCCGTTTGCATTGCCGTCAACGCGGTTGGAGTGAGGCCGGTACAGCCAGCGCCTGTGACGGTAACTGTCTGACCAACATCGACCTGCATGTTCACCAGCGTATCGGAAAAGCTGGCGTTGGTTTGACTGACACCAGTCGGATTTGACAGCACCAGCGTCACCGTCGATTGCTGGCCTTGCGCGACGATCGCCGGTGCAAATGACTTCGCTATCCCGATAAGACCCACGCCAAGCGTGGCTGTATTTGACGGGGCGCCAATCGTTGGCGTTTCGGTGGACGTCGCGCCGATCGTGGTATTCGGGTAAGGGCCGGCAACTGCCGAGCGAACCGAGAATGCGAGCGAGCAGGTGACGCCTACACCGATACCCGCACCACTTACGCTCAGGCTGACGGCGTTCGCCAAAATGGTAGCTGGAAACCCGGTACAGGACGCGCCGCCGATAACGGTGACCGCTCCGCCTGCCGCCACAAGATTCGTCGGGAACGTATCCGTGAACGCAACGTTTGAAAGTGTCTGCGCTGAATTTGGGTTGGTGATGGCGATGGTCAGCGTCGAATTTGTATTTTGCTGCACCGCAATCGGCGCAAACGACTTTGCGATTGTCGGACGACCAAGCAAGGTTGCCGACGCGGCAACGATATTTCCAATGTTCTCCGTCGACGTGACGCCGCCGATGGCGATTGTATTGAGGTAGGCGGCAGCAGAATTCGACGTCACACTAACCTGCAATGTGCACGAGCCCGATGCTGGAATACTGCCGCCGCTAAAGGTGAAGAAGCCCGCCCCTGCTGTTGCCACAAAACTGCCACCGCAGGATGAATTTGTCGCCGGTGTCGGTGCGTTCTCCAAGCCTGCGGGGTAATTGTCCGATACCGAAACGCCGGTGACCGTTATGCTATTTGGGTTGCTGACAACTACTTGCAGCACCGAGACGCCGTTTACGTTGATGCTCGTCGGCGCAAAGGATTTCGTCACTAGAAACGGCGAGCGGATCGTAACGTCCTCATTCGTCGTCGACGCCGATGCGTAGTTGCTGCCAGGAACCGTGCCGCCTCCAGTATATGTTCCTCCCGGGGTGGCTGTCTGGCCATTGGATGTGCGCGTGGGGTCATCGTAATCAACGCGACCCGGATTTTGATAAACCCCGGCCATGGTCGCGCCAGGGACGTTCACGACGAAGGCGATCGCCACCGAACCACCACCAGGAATCGTAAAGCTATTCCAAACGGGCGACGTCGATCCGATCATTGGATTCGTTGTTGAAGGACGGGTCGCTCCGCCGCCGAGCGTCACGCTGGTTGTCGAGGCATAAGTAAACGGGTTGCTTGGTGTCAGGGCGTCGGTGATGAGAACGCCGGTCGCGGTTCCGAAGCCTGCTTGATTGGTCACGGTAACGGTGTAAGTTGCGGTCCCGCCTGGAACAGCGCTCGGGGTCGACGTCACTTTGGTGACTGTCAATCTGGGCAGGCAGCTCGCGTTCGGTGAAACCCCGGGGATTTGTGTCGCGGCTAGCGTTACGGTTTGCGATCCGCCTGGCGAGCTTGTGGATCCGTATTGCGCTGTGGAGGTTGGGCTGGTTGCGGTTATCCCGTTTGCACCACCGGCAACACTGATGGTCGTCGAGCCGCTGACGATGGCAAAACCACCGCTACCGCCGCCGCCGGGGCCGTGTGGCCCCGCGCCACCGCCGGTATTGTTGCCGCCGTTACCGCCGTTTGCATTTACCGTTGCACCCGTAGATCCGCCCGAGTTGTTGACGAACACCAGCACTTGGCCGCCACCGCCGCCACCGCCGGACGCATCATTGGTGATGCTGCTGTTCGCGTTAGTGCCGTTGGCATTGATTGTTCCTGTGCCCGTCACGTTACCCGCACGGACGAAAACAATTCCGCCGCCAGCGGCACCGCTGGATGCAACACCAACTGCAGGTGTTCCCGTCGCATTGTTTGTCGAACCAGAACCGCCGCCGCCGCCCATAAAAAGACGACTCGGTGACGAAGGCACGAACCCGCCGCCAAATCCGCCGGTTTGGGAGCCGGGTGGGACACCGGGTGTCCATCCAAAGCCGCCGGTGCCGCCCGGGCCGTAGCTCCCGCCGCCGCCGCCGCCCGAGTTCTGGTCGTTGGACGTGTTCGGAGTACCGTCGGTACCGCCACCACCGGCGTTACCAGGTGCACCACGAGCAAAGCTGCCCGCAGGATAACCACATGTAATGCCGTCAGTGCCACCGCACGTATTGGTATTAGTGCCCGCTGCGTTGTTGTTGACGGTCGTCGGCGTAAATACCAGCACGGGAGTACCGGCAATTCCTTCACCTTTCGTACCATTGGGGACATTGGCACTTGCATTCGGATTAAGCGTACCGGTTCCTACCGCAGAAACGTAGTCTGTGTTGGTGAGCGTTTGTCCCGTACCATTCGAACTTGATTGCTGCCCGCCACCACCGCGGAAACCCCGGCCAGAAACGTCAATTGTCTGAGTCGCCCAATTCAAATTGCCAGCAACGTCGAAAGCCACGATGCCACCAGTGGCACCATTCCAAGGTGGTGCGGTCAGTTGTCCGGCGAGCGTCGCGCTCGAATACTGCGGTATTCGTACAACCTGAAATGACTTTTGCCCTGAACTCGAATTCGCAGACGCACTACGATAGGTATTGGTCAATCCCGTTGCCAGCGTGATCAAGCCGCCTGAGAATGCTGTTACGGCGGCGTATTCATAAGCGCCAGCGGAATTCAATGACGTATACCCTTGGCCCGGGATTGTGCCACCGTACGAGGAAGAATTACTGGTGTTTATAGAAGCATCCTGCATCTGCATGATCAGAACCAAGTCCCCTGCGGCGATTGCAGTGCCGCTACCTCGAGCGTCAATTGCGCCAACGACCACGCTGGTTGAGCCAGCCGACGCGGTGCTCAAACCAGGGTAATAGGAATTGACAATGCCGGATGGACTTGCCGGCCCCGAGGAACCCGGCGACGCCGAACATGTCTGGGCAGAGACCGATCCAGCACTGACTAACAACGCCGACAAAACGACAAACAAGCGGCCTATTGAACTGACACGACGCACATTCAGCGAAATCCGAAGGTAAGAGGCGATATCTATAATCAAGGCTTGGTAGACCCAGCGACTTCGTCCTTGTTCGCCTTAGAGGCGAACAAGTCTTCATCAAACTTATAACGCAGCCGAATAAACGCACCTTTGTTGGTGTATTCACCAAACGCTAAGTCATCATCCTTATAACCAAACCAGTTGTAGCCTGCGGATACCCACAAGTTTTCCATCACCATAAAGCCAAGCTCTACACCAAGACCATACTGGTTTGCGACTAGACCACGGCCTACCATAGTTGACGCATTAAGCGACGCATCCCAGCGCGGCGCAATCTCCCAAATAGCGCGGCCAGCAAGCAATTGTGTCGTATTGCGGCTGGCAAGGCCGTTCGAGTTTTCATTCACGCGTTTTGCTGCGTAACGCCCGCTAAACGTGAATGGGCGTCTAGGTTGCCAATTGGCATGTAGTGACACTAGCTCGACCGTGCGCTTCAAGACAATATCTGGTTGTGTCGTATCGTTCTCAGCACGGTACTCCACACGGCCGAGTGCATTCCACGTGTCGTCATCGGTATCACGATAGGCTAAACCAAGCTGCATACGCTCTTGCATGTTTTCGCCGAACGACAGGCCTTTATTTTTGATCAGCGAGTAGGTATTTCGTCCAAGGAAAGTCCAATTACGGCTTAACTTAGACGCTAACGCTACCGTCGAAAGAATCGAGTCTTGCATCTTGCCGTCACGCAACTCAAGACGGGTGGAGCCTTTCCACAATGGGTTTGCGGTGTATTCCAAGCCAAATGTGAGCGCAGTGGATTCTGCTGTGCCAATACCTGCCAAGGTATGGACGCGCTCAAATCCAGTTTGCAACTTGATGCCATCGGCTAACGTCCACGTGTTCCGTAACCCGAGCGCTGCTTCTGCGTCACCACCGGATATGGCATCACGCACTCGGTACTCACTAAACACATTGCCGTCTTTCATATAGTCGGCACTTAAACCCACGACGGTGGAATTTTGCCGCTGTTGATTATTCAAACCATAGGGGCCAGTAATCGAAGACATAAACTCATGGCGCGCGTACAGACGACCATTATTGGGGAGCTGATATTCGCCGCCTAGAGCGAGAATTTTCTTTTTAGAATCATTGACATCCACTTCGGCTTCACCATAAGCGCTAGCGCCTTTTAATCCGGGGATTTCACCGGTGAGACGTGCACGTACGGTGGTGACTTCGTTTTGTGTGGCGACGACTGGGCCACCGATTGACCCTGTCGATGCCGTTTGCGTATCACGCGCATAACGTACACCAAGTTCGCCGCGTATTGTTTGCGTTAACGTTCGTTCGACACTCAGTAATATTCCGTCGCGTTTTGCGTCAGTGGCGTTATCAAGCGTGGATAGCAGCTCACCGCGCAAATTGGTTTTTTCGCCAATACGGTAGGTCATCTTGCCTCCGGCCTCGGTGCGATTTTTTGATAACGATGCGCTCGGATTATCAAAACCGGCATCGGATCTAGCAATGAAAATATTACCGTCAAAGTCACCACCTTTATGACGGAACTCAACGCGCTGTGCCAACCCGCTTGTTTCAACCGCCGCCGCGCCAGCAATGGTCTTTTCACGTGAGGTGCGGACAATTTCGGCGATGATGAATGATTTATCGGCGATGCGCGCCACGCTGTTTATCGACATCATGCGAAATTTATCGCTTGGGTTACGATCCTCAATCACCGCCGCACCGAGCTCAATGCGATCAGTGAGTTTAACTTGCACGTCTGCGCCCGCCACCCAAAACTCAGGCCCTCCTTGATCAACTTCGTAGGTGATTCGTAATGATTGTGGATTGAGATTTTCATCAAGAGAGGCAATGGGTGCTTTCAACAATATCCGTCCGGTCAATGGCTCCAACTCATAGTCAACAAAACGCGTCAGCGGTTGCGCACTGAGCACGACAGACGTGCGGTTCCGATCTCGCGTGAGTATCTCCAATTTTTCGCTGTTAATTAAGCCGCGCACATTGCTCAATACAAATGGGCCTGAAGTACCATTGGTGCGAATTTCATCGATCACTTGCTTAGTGGAATCGCGACTCGCAAATAGGTTGGCCTGTACACCGGCCGTTTCAAAATGTTGCTTAATGCCTGTGAGCGAGCGGTTGTAGTTAGACAACTGACGATTCTCAAAACCAGATGAGGTGTTGTAGTCGCCGTACAGCAAATAGGATTTTTTATTATCGATTCGTAAATAAAATTTCCCGGTTGACTGGGCATCAAAACCGCGAATTGAGGAGTCACCGTAGACTGGATAAAACTCATCTGGCTGAATGTCACGGAATAACCGTTCACGTGTTTCTTTATCAGAATCATAAGCAAGCGTGAGTAGATATTCGCCTTTAACTTTGCCCTTAATAAACATTGCGGCGCGCGCGCCAGCCTGATATTTACCATCGTTCCAGTTTTGCGCGATATGCGTGATCTCAGACTCAAAGCCATCCTGTTGACGGGCAGGTACAAATGCGCGAGAGTTTAATTTGCGAAGGTTTAAGATGCCCTCGACTAAACCGGATGCAACGAGTTGACGCAATTCGGGCAAATAATCGAGCGGCTCTTCGGCACGGATACGGCCACTGTCAACGGTGATGCGAGATTTGCCAATGTCTGCTGGTGGCATGAGCACAAATTCACCAACACCACCTTCGATAAAGACTTGCACACCTTCGTTAGTAGGGTTCAAGTCCTTTACATCCCAACGACCAAGGCTCGCCGCTAGCGTTGCCGTTAAGCGTGACGTGACTGGCGTACCGAGCCTATCAAGCATCCGGACTTTAACCAACACCGGTGTTTTACCGTCGGCGATCGCACCGCCATTGGCGCGAATACGCTCCGAAAACTCAATTTGAATTTTTGCAAGCTCGCCTGGAGCACGAACAGTGATTTTGCTCTCGCCGCGTTCGTTACCAAACGAATCAACTTGCTTCACGAGGATTTCATTGTCGCCTTGGTTAAGCTCGACGCCAATGTATTCCCACGCTTGCAATTGTTTGTTATCAAGCACGGCTCTTTTACCAACGCGGCTATCGTCGATAGCCTTGCCATTAACACTTAGCTTGAACACTGTACCTGCTACGCCCTTAACGCGAATGGTGGTCTGCGCAAAAGGCAGCTTGTCGCCATCTTTTAGTCCGATAAACCCTAACGTGTTGTTTTCTGACGGTAGCAATTCTTCTAATGCAACGACAGGGCTTTGTGCAGTATTGGCCGCGTCCGTGGTAGTCGTTACCGATGTTGGCTGCGAAGTTGTGCTGGCTAATGTTGCGAAACTATTTGCAGCGCTTGGGGATGCGCCAAGCGTGCCAAGCGCACTAGGTAGCGTTGTAGTTGACTGCGATCCTGCACTCACGCCAGTCGTCGTTACGTTTGTTGGCGCTAAATTTTGCCCGACAACACCACTCGCTGGTAGCGCTTTTACGTCTGTAAGATTGCGCTGAATCGGGTCAGCATTCAGCGTTTGCTGTAGCCGTCCATCAATTTCAGCGTTCAATCGCGATGCTGCCAAACGACGAAGTTCTATCTCTTTAGTCGCTTGTGGTGTGCAGCCCGCAACCGCAAAATTTGCTTTGTGAATTTCACCATTCTTCAAATCTAGGAAACGACTACTGCCGTTACCGAGATTACGATTCGATAGTGGCAATAGATCATCTACCGTGATCGAGTCAGGTAATGACGTGCGATCAATTTTAAGGACGTGTGTTCTTGGCGAAATGCCATAAAAACTATATTTACCCTCGGCATCGGTCACCACATTGGTGCCATCTTCTAAATAAAGGCGAATACCTGGGATGCCAAGCTCGCTTGGCTCATCGCCGCTTGTGCGCGTTTGTAACGAATCTTTATTACAGTCCGCATATACCTTGCCTACAACATAGGCTTTGTCGGAAAATACTCCCGCATTTACTGTTACCTTTACGGTGGCATTGTTAGATACGCTAAATAATCCAGTATTTGATACCCGATAGTTTGCGATGACCCGATTGATACCGTCGCCCTGCAATGCCCCTGGCCCTACCCGCACACGGTAGGTGAGCTTGACCTGCTTGGCTAACTCAATTTTGCCGACATTAAAGGTCAATCTTGGCCCAGCATTGCCCAGTGGATCTGCAATTGGCTTGCCATCAACACGCGCACTACCTTGCACATAAGTAAACCCGGCTGGTAAATCATCAACCGCGAATACGTCACTTGCTGTTAATGGGAACCCAGTTTGATTGTTAATAGTGACCGTGTAATCGGCGAACTCGCCAACTTCCACGATTGAACGTAGCACGTCCTTACGAATAAACAGGCCGCTAACGAGACCTGGATCAACAGGTATGTCTAGAATAACGGCGCCGGTATCAGCGCCAACGCGGAACACCCCGCCATACGAGCCACCGCTGGTGGGTCCAGTGGCAAGAATATTTCTGCCAGGAGGCAACCGATCTACTGGCACAACTGACGTCCACGTATACCCATTTGGCGGTCGAACGATGATGCAGAAATCACCCGCAGTGACAAGCGGAAATTCAAAACTCCCGCTCACCCCAGTGACTTGCGGGTTAGCAGACGGAACGAGCATCCCGTTTTGTAGAGCCTGCACGCGCGAAAGCGTGTTTGTACAAACCCCATTTATCGCGTTAACAATCCTAACATCAGCACCAGCGACGGGCACATTCGTGCGGCTGTCAAACACCACACCTCTAGGATCAATTAACGTGACAGAAGTAAAAATTCTTCTCCCGCAACCAACGATTTCGATGTCATAGGTATCGAAAGTATTGCCCTGAAGAAAACCATCCAGTGCGATGACGGGCGGCAATCGTACTGGAATTGATGCATCAAAAATGCCCGTATTGGGGCCTGTTTCGATAGATACGATTTCCTCGCGTTCACCGTTTGGTCCGGTGATGATAATGAGACGAGTCTCGATGACATCAGGAATAGCATTACATGAAGGTGCATTGGCGCGAATGAATAAATCGCGGCCGATGTAGGCAAAAAATGTTGGCCGCGTGCGAATGCCATCGATAAAGCTACGAATAATATCGTCCGGCAAATTAGCTGCATTAGCGTCAACAGTCGTAATATCAGTGTTGGAAAGCACGCGGGACTGCGCTGGCGAGCCAGTAATTGCCGCTGCAGCGCTAGTTACTGACAGCACATGCGTTGCAACATCGCCGTTGCGAGCCGATCCAGGTGCAGTGACAACAACCAAATAATTGACGCGTTGACCTGGTTGCAACGTCACCGCGGCTGAGGCTGGCGGATTTGCAGCAGACCCAAGCCCGGCCAATGTTCCATTTTGAACAGAAGACGGGTCAAGTAAGCCAATTCCAACCCAACCGCCACCTGTACCCGTTACGCTCCCGGTGATGGTTTCGACGCAATTACCAACGTTAGTCAATGTATGGCCATAAGTGATTGTGCCGTTAGGGCGCACGCGACCGCGGTTATCAGGTTCTAAGCGTACGAGACACACACGTCCAATGGCTAGTAAAACATCATCGTCAGCATCTGTGATGTTGCCGCTTAACACTGACCGCGCCGTCTTGGTGACACGAAACGGGCCACCAGGCAATGTGCCGTTTGGCAATATTACCCGTACCACAACGATAGCACTGCCGCCTGCAACAATTGGCCCGGTATCTGGCGTGCCATTTCGGCTCGTGTCGGCGAGCGGCGTTACCCCATCGCCACCAAGCAATGTAATGCTTGACCCAATAGGAAATGTTGATCCGGATAGTGTGATGTCATAGGTATCAGTGATGTTGCCACGATTGGTAATGGTGTTTCTAAACAAAAACGTTTCGCCAGGCAATCCGTTCGTAATCGTTTGTCCGGTTACCGTAACACCCAGCGCACCGAGCACACGAAATACTACTGCGTTTGATGTGCGATTGAGTCGCCGATCAGCGCTATTGATAAAAGTAAGTGAAGCGATATTGGTTAACAATGTGTCGCGCACAAGATTAGGGGCAATATTTACAGAAAAAGTGATTACACCGCTATCCCCTGGTTCAAGCACATTAAAGTCAACCTGAATTTGTGATGGCGACGTGGAGTAGTTAATTGCACGTCCGGCAATATTGTCACTCCCACTGGTCAATGCAGCCACCACGTTAGCCGCCCCTATATTGATTCTCATCGAGCCTGCAACATAGCTCATGCCAGCAGGTAGCACATCCGAAATAGTAATGTTACGTTTTCGCGCATTTGGCGTCGTGGCGGGGTTAGCAAACGATAGTGAAATCGTATAGGGCCCACTCGGTGAATAGCCTTCATTAGCAGAAATTGCTTTAGTGACTGCCATATCTAACGCTGGGTTTGCTGGCTCAACGATTAAGCACGCATTTTCAACAACGTTGTGCAAATTGGCCAGTCCTGAGATTGACGTCGCACGATTCGTAAATGCCGCCGGATTGCCCGCACAACTCGCGTTAAGCTGTGCCGCTGTATTTGTAATTCCAGTAACAATAATGGAGCACTGTGATGTTCCGGCGGCCATTGCAAAATTACGAACGCTAATCTGATTACCCACTAAGCTTGCTGCGCCCGTACAACCAGCGCCTTGAATGCTAAAGCGCGCTGCTGCAGCAAGCCTCAACCCCGCTGGCAATGTGTCCGTAAAGTTAATGCCGGTAACGCTGGGACGCTCGCTGGTATTACGTAACGTAAACGTGAGAGAAGTTTCGTCACGATCGTAAATGCGATCATCCGCGAATTGCTTTGAGAGCAGCGGCAATGGTGGTAACACGCGCAAACATTGAGGTGTAACCCCATTGACCAACTTCACAATATCGTCAATTCGATTCGGCGTATTGGTGAAGTCTGGTGCGTTGACGGCGCCACATTCTGTCGGGTTAAATTGCCCCAACTTATTGGTCACCCCTTCAATACGTATCGTGCAAGGCTTAGTTGGGTCTAGCGTAATAATATTGCGCACGCGAACAATATTGGCTTGTGGTGGTGCGTAAGAAGCAAACGTAATTTCACCAGTACAGCCGCCGTGCATCGTTGCAAAAGGTGTTTCACGGAATGCCAAGCCTAGCGGCAAAATATCATCAAACCCATATCCACCGTAGTTCACCGGTGTTGCGCTTGGAACTAAGGTGAACGTGAGCGCAGTCCATTCGCCCGCCACGATCACAGGTGCGCCGAACGCTTTCACCAACGTAGGAAACGTTGCAGGATCAATAACCGGTTCAGGGGGAGCCGCTGGCGAAATGGTCAAACACTGATTCGTGACATTATTTGTAAGGTTAGTAATACCGCCTACATTGCTTGCGCCATTGGTATAGGCTGGCAACATGACGGCGCACGAGGCGTTGTTTTGATTAGGTAGGTTGGTGACATTGACAATCGACACAACACACGTTGCGGTAGCCGCCACCATTGATAGGCCACTCACCGTAATAATATTTGGGTTAGTGAGCGTCACCGTACCAGTACACCCTGCACCTACTATTGTGCCGGTGGCGGATGCCGATAACCTTAAGCCTGCGGGCAGTGTGTCGGTAAAGGCAATACCTGCTTGGGCAGGATTGCCAACGCTGTTAGTGATGGTGAATCTAAGGTTGGCGCCAGCGTCTTGCGCAATGGTGGTTGGAATAAACGCTTTGCTAAGGCTTGCGATTGTGCTAATCGGATTCACAACCAGACATTGAGGTGTCACTTGGTTATCCAGCCCAACAACCCCAACGATATTTGTCGCGCCGTTGGTAAACGCCGCAGGATTTGCCATGCATGACAAACTAGTGGTTGCTGCTTGATTTGTAATGGCATTAATGGTGATCGTACACGTGCCGTTTGCGGGTATCGCTAAACCAGTCACGGCTATTTGGGTAGGGCTGGCTAGGTTAACTACGGCAGCACAACCCACACTGCCAGCGACATTGGACGTGGCGCCGATTGTGAGGCGCAACGATGCAGGCAGATTATCGGTAAATGCTGCACCAGTGACGGCGACTGCCACTGGGTTTGTCGCGGTGAAAGCGAGCGTAGTCGATGCACCCGTAAAAATTGACGTGGCACCATAGGCCTTGGTCACGGTAGGCGTACCAGGCGCAACCGCTACGGTGAGACTTACTGAATTGCTAGTTGCGGTTAATGGACTCGCCCCGATTTGCAGGGTGCTTGAAGCGATATTAGTGATGACCGTACCAGGTGGTGTTGGCAGCGCATATGTCAATGGCGTTGCTAGCGTTGCTAGCACTGCTACGGTGATCGAAACCATCACGGCGGTAGCGCCAACGATTGCCCTAACTTGCAAAAGCGAACGCGCTAACAATTGCGTGATAATTTGTGGCTGACGAATACAAAGGTTAAGCAGCGCCAAGCCGCCGAAATGGAAGCTAATTCGTTGCCACTGCAGGTTAACCATCCATAGTTTTTGCATCAAATCACTATATCGTTAGCGTCTAAAAGGCAACGCGAAATACCGCACACAACGCTCGTTTTTCCATGGATTTTTCAAAGTTTAACAGTTCAAAAACTCATGGAAAAACGGGAGGTTACCCTCCCGTTTTTTAACTACATAAATACGTCGTTTTCATTTATTGCATTTAATTACGTTGCATTGATTCGAACACAGAACTGGAGCGTTACGAATGCGCCAGAGTTAAGTCCAGACATTGGCGCCGCAGGCCCTGCGCTGCTCGCAGCAGACACAGCTGTTACTGTTCCGGTGGTTGCATTCGCAGGTACCAGGCTTGCAAACAGTGGTCCGGTTGTTATGTTTGGCGCAACTGGGGTGCAGCTTGTTTCAAACCTAGTGTTTGCTGGCGTAACGTCTGTTAATGAAATGCTATTGATAATGTTAGCGGTGGTGTTCTCACCAACAACCAAATACGCAATACATTGACCTGGTGCTGTAGCCGCACTAGCCGCTAATGTTGCGCTTGACCAAGGTGCATTTGGCACACCCAAGGTTAGCGTAAATGCAGGTGCAGTAGGTCCACAGGCAAACGTACGTTGATATTTATTCAAGCGTAACCCTGACGTTAATGTCGTCACGTCAGTTGCTGATGTGGTGGATGCCCCAGTGTTGTAGGTAGCGGTAACGGTCGTGGTATTCGGTGGGCTTCCGGCTGATGGTGGCGCACTGACACGTATAAAGATAACTTGCGACGCGTTTGGCGCTAGACTCAACATCGTTGCGTTAGTAATCTGCACGTCGGTACCAATATCCAGCACATTATTCATATTAGTATCAATGTAGGCATTTGATGTCCAGTTATGTGTCGGGGTTTGGTTATTCGCCAAGAACGCGCCGGGGAACGTAACGTTCTCAGTAACGTTACCCGTATTGGTAATGTTGTGTTGATATGTCACCGCGCCACCAGGGCTGGTCGACTGCGCACCATTTGGTGTGATTGATACCGCGTGCGCCTGATTCAACGTAATCCGATCACGTTTAGTATCAAATACAGCGGCATTGCCTTGCTGCTGGGCGCGATACTCAATGTCATAGTTACCTGGCGGCGAATCAGTTGGACGCCCTATACCACCTTGATTGGTCGGAGGAATAGTGACTTCAGCACAAATTAGAATTTGCGCTCCTGCTGCAATCGGCGAGGCACCAGTGGTCGTGATATTGCCACCCGTCACCGTAGAGCAATTACCCAAACCACCATCGAGCCTGAATGTAGTTGACCAATTCACTGGCGCGACTGGCGGCACTGACAAGCCAACCGAACCAGGCACAGCAATATAGGTCGCCGTCAGGTCATATATCGCTGGTGTTGCACTGGTGTTGTTCACGTGCAATCTGAATCGTGAAACCGTCTGCGCTATCGTCGACGGTGTTAAGGTATTCGTTGTAATGATTGTGACACCAGTAACGCCCAAGCCTTGCGCTGCCATCGCACCACCAGCAACCGACAGGTTATTGGTCAAGTCCACCGTGTTAGCAACAAGGCTAGTTAGCACATTCGTCACAATATCGGTTATCACATTATTGGCCACTGAAGTGGCTAGTAATGCAATGCGGTGCGGCCCACTTGGTGGAACGGCACCGATTGGTATTGTCGCCGTGATAACGATTGGACGTCCACAACTCGTTCCTGCACCATTAGCAATATATGGATTTGGGCAAACGCCTGCGGCCGGCAGTGGGATAGGACCAGTGTCTGGCGAAGCAGTACCACTGCTATTCAACAAAGACGTCACGCCATCGGCTTGAAACATGTTGAACGTTGTCCCGACAGGAAAGGTACAAGCGTTTGCAGCCATGTTACCTGGCGCGCAGTTACCACCCGCAAATGTTCCGCTTGTACCAACGGCTGCACCAGTACCATCAATAAACTGAATATCAAACGTATCAGTTCCGTTGCCGTTATTCCATACATAGTCAGTCCAAGAAATTGTCTGACCTGGTGACGCGCTGGCTATGGTTACTGGATCACCATTTGCAATACCGGACAACGTAGCTGAGCCGTTAAACGCAACGGCGGCTGTTTGCGCTACCACGTAGGTGGTTGTATTGGAGTTATTAGGCCCCGTAGTAACCATTGCAACAGGATCGGTAAACGTCACGCTTGCGGTATTTTGCGTTGCTGGGTTGTTGCCTATTGGTAACGAGCCGGCGACAGTAACTTGGAAGTACAAATTACCACTTGTGGAGTTAGCTACAGCGGGTAGGACTGCATTAATCGTGCCGGTCACCGCTGTGATTGGCGAGGTATAGGTAATACCCGCTGGGTCTGCAGCAGGGCCATCGCCCAATGCCGTCATACCACTTCCACTCCAACGGCCAGAACCTAGTACGTATAGGAAACCACTTGGTAATGGATCATTAATAATGACATTCGTACAGCCAAGAGTACCTGAGTTAGTGTAATTCAACACGACAAATAATGGGCCAGCATTTGGACTAGGGCCGCTGTTTACATTACCTACTCCTGGTGGGGCAACATTCTGTAGCGATTTGGTGATGGTGATTGAACAATTACCAATGGTAGTGGTGTCGATAACCGAATTTGATGGCGGCGACACGGGCGCACTGCTGGTCGCGGTCACCGTAATTGTACCGGTTTGGCCAACTGTACCCATGGATGGTGTCTGTGCGCAAACCACAAAGTTGAAAATGGATCCTGAGCCTGTTGCAGACAATGCAGTAGTTGACGTAATTGGCGTATTGTTATCTGGAATACCGTCCGTCGGTGCGGCGTCAATGAAGTACGAAATCGGCGCAACGTGAATGATGGTGCCGCCCATAACAGGCGCAGTGAGCGCAAATGTATCGTTACCATTACCGGTGTTGGTAATCGTATGCGGATAACAAACCTGCTGATTTAGCGGTCTAGTTTGCGCACCTGGAGCCGTCAATGTGAAGCTATAAACTTGTGAAACAGTTGTCTCCACCAGGTTAGATGTTGAGCTCAAAGTTACCGACGGCACCGCGGTGTCCACGTAAGTGGCGGATGCTTGGTTACCAATGGTTGAGTTCGCTGGTGCGGCCTGCGCATATGCGGACTGCATAGAGCTGCCGACCATCATCGCGATCAACAACAATAACATTGCGCCAAAAGTGACCAGTGTTTTTTTCGTTTGCATGAACTGCTGCAACACGGTAATGGGTATTGCATTCGCGGCTAAATTAGAATTCAGAGAATTCATTGTTATCTCCCTAGTGAGAAAGTTTGTACTTGTTAAAAACTAAAAATAAAAATTGCGGAAAAATATAAATGGGTGAACTATTTGCGTGTACTAATAGCTGGTGCAGCATTTTCAAGCAGGCGAAATCTAGCGGATGCGACAAATTTTTTCTCTGGCGCTAGCTCGATGCCGCTCCAGCGTAAAAAACGATATTCAGCAAGTGGCACAGGCTGCTCAATCATCACGCCATTGGCCTGACGCACTTTTTTCTTCAGCGGAATGGCTGCAAAAATTGTACCGTCGGTGCTTGCCTTCGCACTCGCTGGCAAAATGGAGCCCAGCATTGGCTCGGTGTATTGCGGCACCGGCAACGTTGCTTCAACGCGGCGTGTACTCTTTTTGGATAAATTTGTGTACGTTGCCACTTCTTCAATTACGTCACCAGGCTTGGCAAGGCTTGCTGAGCCTAATACTTCTTTACCGTCTGCAATCGTAACTTTCTTACGCTCTAGCTTTATATCCACGGGTTCTACCGCCACTTTGGCAGGATTAGCCTTTGTCTCGGCTGCTTTGCTAGCTGCTGTCGGCGCAGTTTGTGCAGACACATGGGCGCAGGTCAGCGCACCGAAAAATATGTATGAAGCCAATGTAGCGTAAACATGTAGTTTTTTGAACATTTAACAATACCTTACGTAAGTACAAAGCCCTAAGTGGACTAAGTATAACACCTATAAAAACTCCGCTAATAACTCTAATGACCTTAATGCACCACAGTTTATAAGCAATTAGCGAATTACTAAAGTGATAAAAATCACTATCGACAATGTTTTACAATCCATTATCAATTTTTAAGCATAGCTGATTGGCAGCATATGAATTATTTATAAACGGGTATGAATAAAAACCTAAAAAATCAATTATTACAACAGCTTACGTTTCGAATGAAGTGCCAATTGTTGTTGAGCGATTGGTTTTCTAGTGCGACGAAGCAACGTTATAACGTTATAACGTTATAATAATCACCATCTGATTTCACCAGAGGAGAGGTGGCAGAGTGGTCGAATGCACCGGACTCGAAATCCGGCATACCGGTCTCCGGTATCGTGGGTTCAAATCCCACCCTCTCCGCCAAAAACGCTTCCTTTTGCACCGAAAAGGTGCGTTTTATGGGCCCCGTTTTTTGTCTTCAAGTTGCCTATGCCGTTAAAACCGCGATAGCACCTGACCCGTTCGGTGCAGCTAGGCTCAATTTTTAGCCGATTCACATTGTCTGCGGCAGGCTGCCAGTACAAAGTCAGCGTGGCCAATGGGCTCTTTCACAACAAATGTTGCGGTCACTCTGCCGTCTGCCGATATTGTGTATGTTGTGCGCTTCGAGAAGCGGTAAATACCAAAATCAATAATGCTGCCGTAGGCGCGTGAGACCACACCTTTATCGTCAGCAAGTAATGTCAAATCAAATTTATGGCGCTCTGCATACGCATAATTGTCAGCGGGCTTGGCGATTGCGACCAATAAAATTTGCCAGCCTAGCGCGGCAAAATCCGGCTTTAGCCGCATAAAGTCCTGCACTTCCGTTGTGCAGCGAGAAGTATCGTCACGCGGGAAAAAAACAATGATCGTTTTTTGATTTTTAGTTGGAAACCCAGCATTATTACCGTGTTGATCTTGTAGCGAGAAGTAGCGCGCGTCGTTGCCAACCAATAGCGGCTCACTACGCTGAGCAATTGACACAATCACGACAAATACGATTGCGACGAACAAGGCGGCGAGCAAAATTTCCATGCACTATTTTAGACGCGAAACACCTACGGGTTTTTATTCAAGCAATTACTTGCAATATATTGGCCGATGTTCTTTAACTTTAATTGCATGAAACAACGCGCAGCCGAGATAAAATAAAGAATGTATCCCAAATGCCCTCGTAGCTCAGTGGATAGAGCTACCCCCTCCTAAGGGGTAGGTCGCACGTTCGATTCGTGTCGAGGGCGCCAAAAACTTAACTTGGCTCGCTTGTTTCGTTCGTTATTGGTGGTGTACGGCGCAGTGCATGGCGGTCACTGGTGCCGATTTGTTTGGCGAAATCTACATTTTTCTCGACCGCATGGATGTAAAGATTAAATCCACCAAAATGCGACGCCGCATAGTTATAAGCGCCGCCCAAATCAGATTCGAGACGCTCGACGGCATGTTCAAAAAATGCCGGGGTTTTTTTGACTAAATCATCCCCCGATGAAAAAACAACACTGAGCTTGCCGGTAATGTCGCAGCGCTCAGCAATGCCGCCAGCGACGAATTCTGGATAAAGGCGATCACGACATTTTTCTAGGTAGCATCGATCCGCCATTTGCGCAATGATGTCAGCTGAACCTAGCAAGCTACCAACTAATCGTAACATGGGGTCTTCAATGAGTATGTCAGATACGCGCTTTTCAAAGCCGGTGAAGTGGATAAGTTCGGCGCCCGCTTCCGCAAAATTACCCATGCCGATGTCAGGTAAATAAGTGCGCAAGAAATCAGCCCCTCGCGCTACATGAGTAGCTGTGTAATACGCCCCATTAGGGGCAATATCATCATCAACGGCGCGCAAATATCCCATGTCATGAAATAGTGCCGTGACGATACCCAATTGAAAAATTTCGACGCCAAAGGCAGGTTTGGCTGCACGTGACCGCTCGTAACCGTCCATCAGCCTGGCCATTGCCAGCGTCACATCCATCACATGCTGCACATCATGGTATGAGGTATCGCAAGCGCGATAACTTGGGTGCTCGCCTGCGTAGAGTTTGGCGATGTCGTGAAATGCTCGCGACATCGCCACGTGACTTGCACCCGGGTAGAGCAAATGCATCAGGCGCGTGACTTCAACCGCTACTGAATTGATATCAGTGGTCTGGATGCGATTGGTGATGTCGTAGTCGTTACGCCGAGGCTGCATATTACGTGACCGATAAGTGGGTGTAATGAAGCTGGTGACTAAATGAAGCCCCTTATTTCACTCGCAAATGTTGAAATTTGCAAGACTGTTTTTTACCAAGACACAATTTTTAATAACGTTGAATAGACTCAACTGCCCATTTTTGATAGACGCGATATAGTACGGAATCGTTTTTCCCCCAATTTACTCATCTGTGAATCCGACATTACCCAATAACTTCAGCGCAATCGAGTCGCGCATCGTCGAGCTAACGCTTGAACATCGCGACCTAGATTTGGCGATAACCGCCCTGATTGTTACGCCAATTCATGACCAGTTGCAATTAAAGCGCTTTAAAAAGCGTAAGTTGCTCCTCAAAGACCAGATTGCGTTTTTGCAAAGCCAGCTAAATCCCGACATTTTGGCCTGATGCTAATCTGATACTAACCCGATGCTAACTAAGTGCGCTTCAGCGCTTTGAAGACGCACTAGATGCGATGTATTGTCGCAATTACAACCGTTTCGCGCAATAATGACTTTCGCGTCAGTTTTATATATTGATGATCTCTTACGAGCAATGACTCTGCAAATGAATAAATCAAAAAAGTGGGTAGTGTCTGGGCTAGGCTCAATATTGTTAATAGGTGTTATTAGTCTTTCATACTGGTTAGGCAAACGCCAATCGACCGATGCCGCAACCAAACTTGGCGCCCCACCCTCAACTGCCGCTAACAATAAAGCCCCGATTGGTCCACCCCCTACCACGGTAGACGCTGCTAGCGTCAGCCTTGCGCCCTTCGCAAAAACCATTTCCGCAGTGGGTTCGCTACGCTCTGACGAGACCGTCATCATTCGGCCCGAGGTATCGGGCCGAATCGCCGAAATTGGCTTTCGTGAAGGCCAACGCGTTGCTAAAAATAGCATCATCATAAAACTTGACCAAGCGGTACAGCGCGCTGAGATGCAGCAAGCAGAAGCCAATTTGTCGCTATCGAAAAGTCGCATTGAGCGCTCGCGCGATTTACATGCCAAGGGGTTCATTTCCAGCCAAGCGTTGGATGACGCGGAGAGTGCCTATAAAGTCGCCAAGGCTACCGCTGACGTCGCTAGTGCTAGGTTAACTAAACTAGAAATAAAAGCGCCTTTTTCAGGCATTGTCGGGTTACGCTCGGTGAGCGTGGGCGATTACGTGCGTGAGGGGCAAGACATTGTAAATTTGGAAGAGATTGATCCGCTAAAAGTTGACTTCCGCGTGCCGGAAATATATTTGCGTCAAATCTCGGTAGGACAAACCTTGCAGGTCAATATCGATGCAAATCCCGGCGAGACATTTACCGGACGCGTACTGGCGATTAATCCATTGCTTGATACGAACGGGCGGGCGGTCGTGATTCGCGCAGTAGTCAATAACAACAGCGCCAAACTTCGCCCTGGCATGTTTGCACGCGTACAACTTATCACCAGCGATCGCCAGGAGAGCTTAACCATTCCCGAGCAGGCATTAATTCCAGTGGGGGATGACATTTTCGTTTTTAAGATTACCGATGGCCGCGTTGCACGCACGAAAATCGACATCGGCCAACGCGAAACAGGATCAGTTGAAGTCTTAAAAGGTTTGGCTAAAGGTGACATCGTGGTCACCGCTGGACAGCCCAAAGTACGCGATGGTGGCGCCATTAAATTAGCCACGCTTGATGGCAAGCCTGTTGCTCCGGCAGCACCGGCGGCCTCATCTCCAGCTGCTACCTCATCACCGCCAGCTAAGAAATAATAGGTCATCAATCATGGTGCTCTCCGATATTTGCATTAAGCGCCCGGTTTTTGCGGCGGTACTCTCACTCGTTATTTTGCTGTTGGGATTGATTTCTTACTCCCAGTTAACGGTGCGCGAATTACCAAAGATTGATCAGCCGGTAGTCACCGTCACCACCATCTACCGTGGGGCGTCAGCGGATGTGATAGAAAGCCAAGTCACCAAGCCGCTAGAAGATTCGCTCTCAGGTATTGAGGGTGTAGATATCATGACATCGGCCTCGCGGGCAGAGCAAAGTGACATAACAGTCACATTCAAACTTACCCGCGACCCAGACTCAGCCGCCGCCGATGTGCGCGATAAGGTCTCGCGCGTGCGCGGCCGCCTGCCATCAACAGTTGAAGAGCCAGTGATCTCTAAAAGTGATGTGGATGCATTTCCCATTATGTTTATCGCATTTGCCAGTGATCGACATACGCAAATGCAGCAGTCAGACTACGCCAACCTCTATATCCGCCCACGCTTAAGTACGCTACCAGGAACGGCAGATGTACGTATAAATGGCGAGCGCCGCTCGTCAATGAGAATTTGGCTTGACCATAGTAAGCTCGCTGGCTTTAAGCTCACTGTGCAAGATATTGAAGACGCGATTCGTCGCCAAAATGTTGAGATACCGTCAGGGCGTATCGAAAGCTCGAAGCGTGAATTTAGCGTGCTCACACAGACAGATTTAGCCACACCAGATCAATTTGGCGCTATCGTTATACGTGATGTGGGTGGCTACCAGGTGCGGGTTCGCGATGTGGCAAAAGTAGAAATCGCGCCAGCCAATGAGCGCGTTATTACGCGCTTTATGGGCAACCCTGCTATCTCACTTGGCATAGTGCGCCAATCAACGGCGAATACGCTTGATCTGGCGGTTGCGGTGCGTAAAGAGATTGCTGAAATCAACAAGACATTGCCTGAAGGTATGAAGCTCGCCATGTCGTTTGATTCGGCGGTTTTTATTGAAGAGTCCACCAAGAATGTATTTAAAACAATAGTTGAAGCGGTGATATTGGTTGCACTCGTTATCTTTGTCTTCCTGCGTAATCTACGCGCCACACTCATTCCGCTAGTGACCATTCCCATCTCATTAATTGGCACATTTACGTTGCTCTATGCAGCCGGTTTTTCGATAAATGTACTGACGCTCTTGGCGATGGTGTTAGCGATTGGTTTAGTGGTCGATGATGCGATTGTGGTGCTCGAAAATATTTACCGGAATCTCGAAAAAGGCATGGCGCCACTCGAGGCTGCACTTACCGGCTCGCGCGAAATCGGCTTTGCGATTGTCGCGATGACACTCACATTAGCAGCTGTATTTATTCCGCTCGCCTTTGGCCAAACACGCACCGATAGGTTATTTATTGAGTTCGCATTAGCGCTGGCTGGTGCGGTGATTGTCTCAGGTTTTGTAGCGCTCACATTGTCACCGATGATGTGTGCGAAGCTCCTCAAACACGAGCCGAAGCACGGCAAAATTTACAACTCGATTGAGTCATTCTTCGATTGGCAAACGGCGGCATATAAAAAGTGGCTCACCGCATCGCTTGACAGACGCTGGGTGGCCATTGCGATTTGGGCCGTGTTTGCGGCAATCTCGGTTCCTCTATTTATGGTGATCAAATCTGAGTTAGCGCCCACTGAAGATCGTGGCGTAATCTTCGGCCCCTTCTCAGCCCCCGAAGGCTCCACCATTAGCTTCACCGCGCAATACTCTAAACAAATGGAGACGGTGTATTCGTCAGTGCCCGAGATGTCACGGTTTTTTGTCAACACTGGCAACCCTACGCCTGATGGCGGATTTTCTGTGTTGATTTTGAAAGATTGGAAAGACCGACAGCGCACATCAACCGAAATCGCTAACGAGATGCGCCCAAAGTTGCGCGCCATTCCCGGGATCAACGCTTTCCCGGTGACACCGCCCTCGCTCGGCGGTGGGCGCGACAAACCAGTACAGTTTGTTCTGATGACACAAGCGCCCTACCCTGAATTAGCTCGCATGGTAGAGCGACTGCAAGAGGAAGTCCGCAAAAGCCCCGCGCTAATAAACGTGGACTCTGATCTGCGCTTAAGCCAACCAGAGCTGCGCGTAAAGGTGAATCGTGAAAAATTAGCCGACCTTGGCATCTCGGTAGAGACCGTTGGCCGCACGCTAGAAACGATGCTCGGTGGCCGGGTGGTGACGCGCTACAAGCAAGACGGCGAACAATATGACGTGGTGGTGCAAATTAATCCAAGTGAACGCAATACGCCCAACGACATATCTGATATTTTTGTCCGCTCGCGCACCGGCGAAATGGTGCCGCTCTCAAATGTGACCACATTGAGTGAAGGCGTCAGCCCACGTAATTTGAATCACTTTAATCGTCTACGTTCGGCCACGGTGAATGCAGAAATTGCGCCCGGCTATAGCCTACAAGAGGCACTACTTGTGATGGAGACGGCATCCGCAAAAGTACTGCCGCAGGTGCAAACGGATGTGATCGGGCAATCACGCGAATTCAAAGAAGGCGCATCGACTATTTTCGTCACGTTCTTACTCGCCATTTGTTTTATCTACCTCGTTTTAGCCGCACAATTTGAAAGCTTCGTTGACCCCCTCGTCATCATGCTCACCGTTCCACTATCGATAACGGGCGCACTTTTAGCGCTATGGGCAACGAACAATACGTTAAACGTATTTTCTAAAATCGGCCTAATTACGTTGGTAGGACTCATTACTAAACACGGCATCTTAATCGTTGAATTTGCGAACCAGCTGCAAGCCGAAGGCAAGAGCGTAAAAGAGGCCGTCATCGAAGCGTCAATACTTAGACTACGCCCTATCTTGATGACCACGGGTGCTACCGTGCTAGGCGCTCTACCCCTGGCGTTGGCGACAGGCGCTGGTGCCGAATCGCGCCAACAAATTGGTTGGGTCATTGTCGGCGGCATGACGCTAGGCACCTTGCTCACGCTATTTGTCGTACCCGCCTTCTACACCGTATTTGCGCGCGGGCATCGTAAACATCCGGTGGACAATCTTGGCGTTATTAGTCCCGCTGCCGCCGAATAGCAGATTGGGCTGCGCTTATCCGCCCAATAAATGTGCTTGTAAACCCTATATCGGGCGGGCGATTTCAAGCACTATGCCGTTGAATTGCCCGCCGATATTAGACCTTAAGCCATTAGCATGGCCGGTTAAAAACCTCTGCGCTAAGTCGCAACTGGCCGCAACTCAAGGCTTTGTTTATCAAATAAGGAACACAGAAACCGGCATAAACGTGAGGGTCTATGAGAAGCTACACCACCGCCTCAAGTGGCAAATGACGCGAAAATTAAGCTGTCTAGTATTTAGGCAGAGGTCGCACCACTCGTTTGGGCTTATTGAACCTTTGAACTAAAAACGGCAATTGACCGCTTGCGATGCTTGAAAGTGCGCGCCTTGTAAGGAGTTCACTGTTCACATCGTTCACCGATATGGTGACATATTTTGCTAACTCGGCTAAGGGTGCGATTGCCCGTTTTTCAAACTCTCTGGCAGGCCGTTAGGCCGTGTTGCTTCTCCTAGCAGGGTAAGCCTAGCAACGGCCTCAGTCGTCCGTGTTTGCCAAATGAGGCCCTGCTAGCGAGTCTGAAAAACGCCCACTTATGTCCCCAACGGGGAAGGTATCTCTGTGTGACACACCCGTCCAACTGCCGTTTCTAGAATAATCCGTTATATCCGTTGACGCAGATACGCCAAGAGATCATCGACCACCGGCACAATGGCGAGTGTCACCAGTAGCAACGCCAGCGGCAGCGTAAAAACAAAACCGAACAATTTGAAGCCAATGGCGCCCGTCAGGCAGCCTAAAAAAAATAGTGATGCAAGCGATGCCAGCACCTGCATTTTGGCACGGTCCGCTCTCACCACCACTTTAGCCGCAGCATTGTTACCCATGTTCCAATAAATCAACTTACCCAGCTCAATGCCCAAATCGGTAATGAGCCCCGTCACGTGCGTAGTGCGAATTTCAGTCTTAGAAATTTTGGTCACGAGTGCGTTTTGTAGACCCATCAAAAAGCACAACAACATCACCGTCACGGACACGAAAAAAAATAAGTGGCTGCTCAGATTGGCGCCGACTACACCGAATGAAAGAAGAAGTCCCGCCTCCAGCATCAACGGCAGCGCATAAACACTGTGCGTGCCCCTTCGCCGCCCCCAATTGACCATCACCGCCGTACACGCCGCCCCAAGCACAAACGACAGCAGTGCGCCCAGCGCGGCAACCGCTAAGACGAAATTACCAAGCACGATGTTGTCGGCGATAGAGGCAACAATGCCGGACATGTGCGAGGTGTACTGCTGCACTGCCAAAAAGCCGCCCGCATTAGTCGCACCCGCAACGAAGGTAAGGTAGCGCGCCAACGTAAGGTCAGTTGAGCGTTGGCGCTCAATACTGGCGAGCTTACGAAGATAGGCTAAGGGCATCGGCGGAGCGGGACAGTATCCCGCGTGAAGAGCATGTCCTAGTCTAGTCGCTCTGAGGAAACAATTTGCTTAAACAAAAAATGGGTGACGGAAAGTGCAGTGCGGGGCAAAGCATAGCGGGCGGCAATCGCGCACAGAGCTTATGACTGCGTGAACGAGATGGCGACACGGCACGTGCCACCATCCGATTCCCTAGATTAAAACGGTTGTCGCTGTATGCTCTTCACACCGGCGACGCCGTTCACAGAATAGCTCATCGTTCCAGATGAATTGTTGCTAAAAGCGAACTGAATGGAGCCAACTGTACGGACATTGATTTGGTTCGGATTGAATATACCTAGGAACGACGGCCCCGTTGTTTCATACAAAATACCACGGCATCTGCCATTCAACATCGGGCAGCTTGATGCCACATACCACTTAGGATTGCCAACACTATCATAGGTGTACCAGGCAATGAACGCTATTCCCGATGACAGCCTGTGGGTGATCGATACGCCCCAGCCTGATTCGGTGGAATTCCACCAGAGATCACTGTAATTATTGGGATCCGTATTCGTGGGCGGCGGGGGCGGTGGTGGCGGTGGCGGATTGGCACTACCAATTGTCCACGTGCGATCAAATACGAATTGATCCACCGTACAGTAGCCGTTATTCACCCCGCAACTGCTGCTGAACTCAGTCAGGAGCAAAGTAACAAAGTAAGTTCCGTTTGGCGGCGCGGTAAAAGCACCACGCTCATCAAGATTCGAGTAAAAATTGCGAGGTGGGAGCGGATTTAGCGTACGCCCGGACGCTACCTTGAACCCTGTGAAGCTCGAACCTGTCGGCCGAACTGTCGAAAGCCACAGCTCCAGCCTCAACGTGCCGGATGTACGAGTTTGCGAATTGTTTTCAATACGGCCTGCAGTCATTGAGCAGATGCCGTTAGCACATTCATACCCTACCGTACCCGTCAGCACCGGCAACACGGTGGCTCCGCCATCTCCACCGCCCCCGCCCCCGCCGCCACCGCCATACGTCTGTTGGGTATCAAAAGTCACGCTGTCCGTTATGCAGAAACCATCGGCGGCCGGACATGCCCAGGATGAATTATTAGGCGTGCCAAATTCCATTAAAACTAGGGTGATCCAGTAGGTTCCTGAAGCGGGATCCTGTCGGCTCCCCGAAAAGCTGACATTGACGAATGAACGAGACGGGGCGAGTTGCCCCAGCGAGCTCGTCACGGTGATACGATTCCCACTCAGTGCGCCACCACGACTTGGTCGAGACGTAGTAGCCCACAGTTCGAGGCGTAGGCTACCGGTGGTTCTAGTTGTTGAGCTGTTTTGGATGCTGGATGCGGTGAGGGTGCAGGTCGCGCTGTTCGCAGGACAACTGTAGCCCGTGGTACCATTGAATACCAGCCCGTTCGATACCGTTTTCGGCGATGTCTTGGACGTGGCCGTTTTTGCGTTTTGTATATGGTCGGGCAATTCCTGCTGTGGACTGAGCGACGCGGTAGTAGCAAGCCAAGACAAACTATTGCCGTTCTCGTTGTGCAATTTGGTTTGCTGCGAGGAAGATGCAAACGCACCCGTTGAAATGACCGCAGTGCAAGTCACCAGCAGTAGAAAGTGAGCCGCTTCACGCATGAACGCGCAATTTCTGGAAGAGATTAAGGTTGGCATATTTTTCTCCGAAGTTACATGGTTTGAGGAATCAATTTCTGTCCCAGCGTTTTGCGAGTGCTGACATAAGTTTCTGTGAGAGCTGCTCGGCTACATCGTCAATTTGTAGTGGCGCTTGCTCCTTTACTTTGCGATAGCCGTCTTGATTAGCTGTGTAGCGTTCAGTCACTATATTGGTGTTGTTAGTGCCATCAAAAAAAGTGCTCGCGAGAATGGTTTGTTGTTTAATACTCTTTGCTGTGGCTCGGAAGTCGTAGCCGATAAGCGAGCGCCCGGAGTTAGTCACCAACACTTCGATCAGCACATCGGCGTAGTTTTGGAGCGCACTGGTTTCATTGCTAATGGTAGAAAAAGGCGCCGACTTATTCGCCATTAGCCGGAACATAAGTGCTCGGTCGACGACATTGACGTTTTGATCCAAAAACCGATTCACAATGGCGTCTTCAAATTCCCACGCCCAGCGTTCGGCAGGATCGTCGCGCATACCCATCGAGCCAACAGCCTCCTGCTCTTCTCGTGTGCGAGTAACCATTCCCTTAGTTTCAGATGTACCGGATAAAATCTTCTTGCCGTCAACGCTCAGCGGATTTTTCGCCCTCCCTTCGTACTGAATCTGATCAACTGCACGCCGAGTACTCGCCCATTCAGTGACCTGATCACTCAACGAGCGATTGAAATAAATCGCAATACGCGGCGACTTTGCCCGGATGTAAGCGCTGGCAAATTTGTTTGCACCCATCCGAGCTGTTTCGAATCGCGGTTTTGGTGCTAGCTCGGCCTTGGTTTCGATATAGCCTTGTTCGCGAACATCGCTTACAGGGCGAACAGTGGCCGTTGGCAGCGGTACGCGACCGGGAGGAGTGATCTCCTCGAGTCTCGTGCTGGTTGCGGTAACCAGGGTGCTGGGAAAGGCAAGCATGCTAACGGCTAAGCCTACAATATATCGGTGTGATTGTTTCATTTCATCGTCCCTCGCGAACTTCCACGTAATAGTGCGCGATAGCGCTAGTGTTGATTGACAACTCGGTATAGGAATTGACGGACTGCGCGTTAAGGATCAACCGTTTCCAAGTTGTCGGCCCTTCAACCGGCGCGCCATTAGCGTCGAAGAACTGCGTTCTCAACTCAATTTGTTGTACGAAATCTGTGCGGTTTCGAATGACCGCGAACACTTCCAACGTTCCGGTCGGCGTACGCCTTGCACCCGAACGCTCGACCGCGAGCTTGCC
>Ga0209490_10000918_pt1 | contig 28985 bp, 24 predicted proteins | sample MAT06_FD_187209 | JGI IMG/M metagenome (GOLD analysis project Ga0209490, IMG submission 187209) | Freshwater microbial communities from Lake Fryxell liftoff mats and glacier meltwater in Antarctica - MAT-06 (SPAdes) (version 2) | ecosystem: Environmental > Aquatic > Freshwater > Ice > Liftoff... | reverse complement strand
AGACTGATCATGCCGCCGCCTTGAATTTCCTGTCTGGCATATTCGATCGCATTTGAGATCGCCTGATTCCCCGCCACATCTCGCACAATTTCCAAAGAACTGAGAATCGGCACGCCCGATCGCGTCAGGGACCCAAATATCACACAAAACCGAGCCACAGCAGATTTTTCGAGCAAATCTCCAAAAATCGGCATCTTCATCATAATCTTATCAATTTGCAGGTGGCCTACTGGAGTTTTGTAGTACATTCCGAAGGAAATATTTAGCGCTATGATCACCCCAATAAGTGTCACCTGTTGAATCGGAGGCCAAGCCGTACAAAATGCACTAATTGCCAACATGAACAGCGTAAAAGCCGGCAAATCTGCACCAATATCTTTAAATATTTTAGCAAAAGTTGGCAGCAAGAATATTGTCATTGCGAAAAAAATCACGATCGCGATGGAAAACACAGTCTTCGGATAAGACATCGCCGAATTAATTTCCGCCTCCGTCTTGTGATTTTTTTCCATCATCAGCGCCAGACGGTCTAGGGTTTCATCTAGCACACCACCGACCTCTCCCGCCGCCACCATACTGATAAACAGTTGGTCAAAAACATCAGGAAACTTCGCCATCGCCTCTGCCAAATTTATCCCCTCCTGCACATCAGCATTCATGCTCCTGAGCGCTCGCTTCAACTTAGCATTAGAACACTGCTCGTGCAGCACAGAAAGGCATCTAACGATCGCCACCCCTGCATTAAACATAGCCGCAAACTGACGAGCAAAAATAGCCATATCCTTAACAGTAAGACTGGTAAGGTTATACTCGATTTGCTCCTGAATGTTACTGAAATCAAAGCCACCTTTCGGTTTTTGGCGGATAACGTTGGTAGCCACAGCTCACCTCTGAAAATTTATTAAAAATTAGTTGTCAGTTGTCAGGTGTCAGTTGTCAATAGTCAGTTGTTAGTTGTTAGTTGTTACCCATAATTAATAACAACGGCCAACGGCCAACTGACTAATGACCAATGACTAATAACTAATGACTGCAGACTGAATTAATGAGCTCCTACCTTGGCGCCAACAGGTGCCGGGCCGATCAAGCGTTCGAGTTCGTCAGCCTTAGAAGCCTTGGCCATTGCCGATTCCCAAGTGACTTTACCGCTCTTGTAAAGTTCAGCGAGGGCCATTTCCATCGTCCTCATACCCAATTTTGCCCCCATTTGGATTTGGGAGTAAATCATGGGAGTTTTGCCCTCCCGGATCAAGTTAGCCATAGCTGGAGTATTGACCATGATTTCCATAGCGCAGCAGCGGCCGCCCCCAACTTTTATTACCAAATTTTGGCTGCAAATTCCCACCAAAGAGTTAGACACCTGGGCGCGAACTTGGGGTTGTTGAATGGGCGGGAACACGTCCAAAATCCGATCGACCGTTGCACCAGCCGAATTCGTGTGCAGCGTTCCCATCACCATGTGACCCGTTTCTGCCGCCGAAATTGCCAGACCGATCGTTTCCAAGTCCCGCATTTCCCCCACCAGAATTACATCAGGATCTTCGCGCAAAGCAGCTTTCAGCGCATTAGCAAAGCTCTTAGTATCTTCGCCCTTTTGGCGCTGGTGAAACAAACTCTTGATATTCGGAAACACATATTCGATCGGATCTTCAACTGTTAGAATATGTTCCGCCCGCGTCCGGTTGACCAGATCCAACAAAGCCGCCATCGTAGTAGTTTTCCCGGAACCTGTTTGTCCCGTCACCAACAGCATACCCCTGGGTCTTTCCGTCAGATCCCGCAAAATCTGCGGCACGCCTAAAGCATCTGCGTTAGGAATCTTAGAAGCCAGAGCCCGCATACAAGCCGCCCAAGCACCCCGCTCCCGGTAGACATTAACGCGGAACCGAGCCAATCCCCGAACGCCGTAAGCGCAGTCGAGTTCCCACTCCATTTCCAACTGCTTGCGCTGCATATTGTTGAGCATTTGGAAAATCAGGATCTGCACTTCCTCAGCAGACAGAATGTCGCCGTATTGCGTCTGAGGAGTTAGTTTACCGCTGACTCGGAAGAATATAGGCGCGCCCGCTTGGATGTGTATGTCCGAACCCCCTTGCTCTACCAGGGACTCCAGTACGTCTTCAATCATCAGACCCATAGATACCTCTCCTCGATCAAATTGATAGTTATTGACCAATCTAGCTCAGTTAACAGTCAACAGTTAACAGTTGACAGTTGACAGTTGACAGTTGACAGCTTGCCCGCTCGCTTAGAGAAGGGTTGACAGTTAACTGCTGAATCAATCCAAAAAGCGTGGTGTCAAGCAGTACGGACAATCCAGCATCTCCGGCTTCAATTCCGCCCGACAACTTTTGCAGGTAAGCCCCTGCTTGCGTTTGGCTTTCATTTCAGCCTCCAGGCCCGAGTCAGTAAACGTCACCCGCTCGACTTCTTCAAAGGTAGTCGCGCCTTCCCGCACCAACTGCAAGCTGTAAGCCAACAAAGTTTTCATCCCTTCTTCTACTGCTGCTTCCTTAATTTGCTCTGTGGGAGCTCCTTGAGTGATCAGAGTTTGAAGCCGCTCAGTATTTTTCAGGAATTCGTAAACCCCTACCCGTCCTTTGTAGCCTAGGCCGCCGCACTTCCGACAAAGTTGCTCGCGTTCTGCGAGTTCTTTCCTTTCCTCCACCGGTACAGTGTTGGCTTTGTAAACAGTTAGATCAATTTCTTGAGAAGCCGATAGACCGTACTTGCCGAGTTCTGCGGCAGTAGGCTGGTAAGGAATGCAGCATTTGTCGCAAACGCGCCGCATCAGACGCTGAGCCAACACGCCCAACAGAGCGGCCGAAACCATGAACGGTTCTACGCCCATTTCTGCCAAACGCGCGACCGCCCCGGCCGCGTCGTTCGTGTGCAGCGTCGTCAGCACCAAGTGTCCCGTCAAAGCAGCTTCCAGAGCCGTTTTTGCCGTTTCCCTGTCCCGCGTTTCCCCCACCAGCATCACGTCAGGGTCTTGTCGCAAAAACGCCCGCAGAATGTTGGAAAAAGTCAAGTCTTTTTCCCGAATTACTTGACATTGGGTAATTCCTGGCAAAGCATATTCGATCGGGTCTTCCGCCGTACTGATATTAACCCCCGGATCGTTCCGTTCCGCCAGAATCGAGTAGAGAGTAGTTGACTTGCCCGAACCCGTCGGCCCCGTCACCAAAATCAGTCCGAACGGACGGCTAGCACTTTCTCGCACTAAAGCCAGAGTTTCTTCGTCGGAGATTAACAAACCCAAACCCAACTGAGTGCTGGAACTGTCCAAAATCCGCAGCACGATTTTTTCGCCGTACCGGGAAGGCAAGCTATTCACCCGGAAATCCACCGTGCGTCCCTCAAACACCCGGCGGATGCGGCCGTCTTGAGCTTGTCGGCGTTCGGCAATATCCAGGTTGGCAATAATCTTGAAACGAGCCGTAATCGATGCGACTACCTGCTTGGGAAACCGGAAATACTCTTGCAGCACCCCGTCTTTCCGCATCCGAATCCGCATGAACTCTTCTTGAGGTTCTACGTGGATGTCAGACACCTTTTCCGACAAAGCTTTAGCCAAAATGATATTGACGGCTTTAATTACGGGAGCCGCCTCAGCATCGTCCAGGGTGTTAGCGAGGTCTTCTTGGTCGCTACTCTCCTCTTCTAGCGAGAGCTCGCCAAAATCTCCCTCCCCTAAATCCATCTTTCTCTGTTTTTCGATTTCAGCTTTTTTAGCTTCCCTCTTAACTTGGTCGTCTTGATAGGCAGAAGTAATGTCCTGGTAGTCGTCTGGCGTAATCACCCGTCGCTGCAAAGCCAAGCCGTGAGGCTGTAAAATCCGCCGCAAATCTTCTATGGCGTTGAGGTTATCGGGATCTACCATTGCGACTAAAACCGCCGCCGGCTCAGTTTCAGTCTTCGCTACGGGTAAAAACCGACCTTGGTGACAAATGTCGATCGAAATCTTCAACGCGTCGAGCATAATTCCGAGTTGCTCGTTAGACATTTCGCTCATCTCCGGGTCAAATGCTTCAACGCCGTAGACTATCTTCCGTTCAAACATCTGCTGCTTCTTGTAAAGTCGCAGCAATTCTGGGGGTAACGGCTGCCCGGTAAGTGCTTCTAATACCTCCGTCAAACGCTTGCCCGACTTCTGGCTTTCAATTTGAGCTTGCTTCACTTGCTCGCCGTTGACGTAACCCGACTGAATCATCTTGGTGAGAGCCGGAGTAAAAACGCTTAGAGCAACTATCGATGTGGAGCGAAGCGGGGATGTGCTAGTCATAAAAAACACTCAATAGGTGGGAAACTCAGTCACAAAGAGTGCTGAGAGGAAAACCAACGCGGGGTTTTAACCCCCGTATTCTTTGCTTATGGATCAGCTATCATTTTCTTGCTCAATCCCTATCTCTCAAGTGTAAGCTCGCAGTCCCCTCTAAGCTTCGTCCACAAATTGACGAGATGTTGGAGGGATTTGCCGGTGCTTGCAATCAAATCTTGTTCGTTGAGTGCTAGGTTGCTTACTTACCTGATTAACTTGCGGGATACTCTCGTTATAGCGTCAGGGCACATCACTTGGGGATTCCCCGTACCGGGAGAGAAAAGCGGGGCGGGGTGTGTCCCCTTCCCAGGCTAATTCTATTTTCCCAAATTGTTTGCTCAAATTACAGCGCCCGTGGTGGCGCGGTTAGCTGTACTAAATTAAAGATGACCTATGTTCTGTGATGATAGCTTTTACGAAAGCCTCGATCGCCCTTGTGAAATATATTTTGATTAATTATCTGCGATCGGTCACTGCCCGATCGTCGGCTGCATCAGTCCCAGGGCAAATTTTGAGCAACTCTAGTTTTGGATCATTAAATATTACTTTAATTCTTCTTTGGTGTCTGAACCTTTGTGACGTAAGCTTAACGGTTCAGAAATGTTGGAAATCAGCAAATTAGATATCAGTCTAATCTACAGATAATCACCTCTGCCCGACCAGCTAATGTCTATCATTTGGCTGGCAAAAATTCGAGATTTCAAGCGACTTCGGCGTTATTTTATCAGAAAAACCCCAGCCCAAATTCGTATCAAGATTAACAATCTAGTATCTGAGTTACACAAGCACACAGCTAACTACTTACTCACTCAATACAAATTCCTTTTTCTCCCGACTTTGAAAACTCAGCAAATGGTAATAAATGCCAGTATCAAATTGCAACTAAAACAGCCTCACCGATGATAACTTTAAGTCACTATCGTTTTAAGTAAACATTGAAACATCAAGCCTCATAGGTGGGAAATCTTGTAGTAGACTTAACAGCAAAATATACTTATAAAAATTGTGGTAAATGCGATCGCGTTAATTAAAAATCAGGAACCAACAAACGTTGGGTTGCACCCATTGCTGCCATATTATACGTAAATATCTAAACGGGCCTTTGCATATTTTATGGAAAGCTTTGAGCACTGTCTCGCTCTCTGGCGAGTTTTCCTCTTTTCACATTGTGCCATACACAGTCAATTCGAGTCCTCTAGATTTACCGGGTTAACTGTATCTGCTAGAATTGATAGGGTTCTGTCGCGCAGCTTTTATGATTGACGAGGAAAAACAGCAAGATCAAGATCCTAACTCAACTGGGGAAACCACCCCAGAGGGTTCGCCAATGGCAAGCGAAAATCCGGCGGCATCAGGAAACTCGAACGGATCGGCGGATTGGGAGCTCGAACTTGCTCGAGCTTATCAAAGTGCTCAGGGCGATCGCACCCCAGCAAACGCATCGGGGCCTACCGTCACCGGCAGTCCAACCAACAGTCCGACTGCAGACGCGGCGGAGCCTTGGAAGAAGGAACTGGCGCAGGTAACCGAGGAAAAAGAGGCTTTAAAAACTCAGTTGCAAGTCGCATCCGCTCAACTAGAAGAACTGAAAAATCAAAATCTCCGCCTAGCAGCAGATTTTGAAAACTTCCGCAGGCGTACCCAAAAGGAAAAAGAAGAGCTAGATTTACAGGCAAGGTGTCTCACGATCAAACCCCTGTTGCCGGTAATCGACAATTTCGAGCGCGCTCGATCGCACATCAAGCCGCAAACCGATGGCGAAATGAACATTCACAAAAGCTACCAAAGCGTTTACAAGCAAATGGTAGAGGGCCTCAAGCAAATCGGGGTTTCTCCGATGCGCCCCGAAGGTGAACAGTTTGACCCCAACCTCCACGAAGCTCTGCTGAGCGAGCCAACTGACGAACACGAGGAAGGAACAATTATCCAAGAACTAGAACGCGGCTACATTCTGGGCGATCGCGTCTTGCGGCACGCCAAAGTGAAAGTTGCAGCGGCTGGGCTATCTGTGGTAGCCTCAGATGAAAATCCCGATAGTTCAGAAGGTTAATCGGGATACAAGCTACTGCATTCCTCAAAGTCACTGACCCCCGAATAGAATTCGGGGGGTTCCAAGGTGGCAGACTCACCAACTTCTTAATTAAAGATGACTAAAAGCAGGTCAGCGCTTTCTCCAAAAATTCTGAAAAATGTTTTTACGAGTCTTTGATATTGCTTTAGGACATCAAGTTTATTTCCTACAAATCGAGTCTGGGAATGCTTGTTTAAACAAGCTGAGTCGTTTTTCCTCTCCCAACCTGTAGTTGGAGATTTCCAAACATCCCACAAAGTTTTATGAGGCGCTATGGGAAAAATTATTGGAATTGACTTAGGCACAACTAACAGTTGCGTAGCTGTGTTAGAGGGCGGTAAACCCGTCGTGATCGCCAATTCCGAGGGCGGCCGCACAACTCCGAGTATAGTAGGATTTGGCAAGGCGGGCGATCGCTTAGTAGGTCAACTAGCCAAGCGGCAAGCTGTAACTAATGCTGTAAATACTGTCTACAGTATCAAACGATTTATCGGACGGCGGTGGGACGACACGGAAGAAGAACGAGCCCGAACTCCCTATACCTGCATAAAAGGCAAAGACGACACCGTTAACGTCCAAATTCGGAACAAGGTTCACACTCCCCAAGAAATCTCGGCAATGGTACTCCAAAAGCTCAAGCAAGATGCTGAAGCTTATTTGGGACAAACTGTTACCCAAGCCGTGATTACAGTGCCAGCCTACTTCACAGACGCCCAACGGCAAGCTACTAAAGACGCCGGTACGATCGCCGGCCTAGAAGTCCTGCGGATCGTCAACGAACCGACGGCGGCAGCCCTTTCCTACGGGCTGGACAAGCAAAATATAGAACAGAAAATCTTGGTCTTTGACCTGGGTGGCGGTACTTTCGACGTTTCGATCCTGCAACTGGGAGACGGAATTTTTGAAGTCAACGCTACCTCCGGTAACAACCATCTCGGAGGAGATGACTTTGACGACTGCATAGTCCAGTGGCTCGTAGAAGCTTTCCGGACTCAAGAAGGCAGTGACCTCTCACAAGACAAAATGGCCTTGCAGCGCCTCCGAGAAGCTGCCGAAAAAGCGAAAATCGAGCTCTCCAACCGGGACTCCACCTCAATCAATTTGCCCTTCATCTCCTCTGACGAAAAAGGGCCCAAGCATCTGGAAATGGAACTCTCCAAAGCTAAGTTTGAAACACTGGTGGCTCATTTGGTGCAGGCGACGATCGATCCGGTGACTCAAGCCCTCAAAGACGCAAGTTTGACCCCCAAAGACATAGACAGAATTATTTTAGTGGGAGGCTCAACCCGGATTCCGGCAGTTCAAAAGGCAATTAGCAAGTATTTTGGGGGCGTTTCTCCCGATAAATCAGTCAATCCAGACGAAGCTGTAGCGGTAGGCGCGGCAATTCAAGCCGGGGTGTTGGGCGGTGAAGTCAAAGACTTGCTGCTGCTCGATGTGACGCCTCTCTCCCTGGGACTCGAAACCTTGGGCGGGGTATTCACCAAAGTAATCGAGCGCAATACAACTATTCCCACCAGCCGATCGCAAATGTACAGCACGGCGGCAGACGGGCAAACCTCGGTAGAAATTCACGTGCTCCAAGGCGAGCGGGCATTGGTTAAAGACAATAAAAGTCTCGGCAAGTTCCTGCTCAAAGGCATTCCCCCAGCTCCCCGCGGCGTACCTCAAATCGAAGTTACCTTTGAAATCGATGCCAACGGGATTCTCAAAGTGGCTGCTGAAGACAAGGGAACCGGAAAAGAACAAAGCATCCAAATTTCCAATACAGGGGGATTGAGCGAAACCGAAGTCGAGCGGATGCGACAAGAAGCCGAACTTTACGCCGACGAGGACATCAAGCGCGCTCTACTCGTCGAACTCAAAAATCAAGCTGACTCCCTCGTCTATAATTGTGGTGTAACTTTAAAAACCAACGCGCAACTGCTGAGCGACGACCTTAAGGCGGAAGCGGAAACAGCCGCAGCAGCCTTGCGGGCAGCGATGACTAACCCCGACATCACAGTCGAGGAACTCACGCCCGCAATCGAATCTTTCAAGCAACTGCTATACTCGCTGGGGACAGCAGTCTACGACCAAGCCCGCAGCGGGGTAGCCCCGTCAGGATCTGTTGTTGAAAGCGAGATGATGTCAGAAGTAGAATCATCAGAACCCGAAGATGTTAAAGCGGACGACGACAGTATTTTGCTGAAAGAAGAGCTGCTGGTGGCGCCCCAAGCTCCGCCGGAACCAAAGCCGGAACCAAAGCCGGAACCAAAGCCGGAATCAAAGCCGGAATCAAAGCCGGAATCAAAGCCGGAGCGACAGTCAAAACGACAGTCAAATCCACAGTCAAATCCACAGTCAAATCCACAGTCAAATCCACAGTCAAATCCACAGTCAAATCCACAGTCAAAACAAAAACAGAAGGTTCCCGAACCAGAAGTTGATGATATGAATCCTTTCCTTTAAAACAGAAAAGCTAAAAATTAAAAGTTAAAAATTAACAATGAGAATTTTTGATTTTTAATCTGTAATTTCAGGAAAGGTCGCCCGTTTTTTTTTCGTACACTTTTTGTTATTTACCTCCAGGCAAGCAGCTCTATGGCCGGTGATTACTATGAAATATTAGGCGTTTCTCGCAGCGCAGACAAAGAAGAAATTAAGCGTGCTTACCGCCGCCTAGCTCGCAAGTACCATCCAGATGTCAACAAAGAACCCGGTGCCGAGGAGCGGTTTAAAGAAATTAACCGCGCCTACGAGGTACTCTCAGAACCAGAAACCCGCGCCCGTTTCGACCGTTTCGGCGAAGCAGGCGTTAGCGGTGCAGGTGCACCTGGGTTCCAAGACTTTGGTGACAGCTTTGCCGATATTTTTGAAAGCTTCTTTCAGGGCTTTCAGGGCCCGGGGGGCCAACAACAGCAAGGTCGTAGGCGCAGCGGCCCAGTGCGCGGAGACGATTTGCGGCTCGATTTGCGGCTGGAGTTTCGCGAAGCAGTGTTTGGTGGAGAAAAAGAACTTCGCATTAAGCACCTAGAAACCTGCGAAACTTGCAGCGGAACTGGTGCCAAGCCGGGAACTAGACCCCAAACTTGCTCGACTTGTACCGGCAGCGGCCAAGTCCGACGCGCTACCCGCACTCCTTTCGGCAGCTTTACTCAAGTTTCAGTTTGCCCTACCTGTAACGGCACTGGGCAAGTGATTGAGGACAAGTGCGAAACTTGTGGCGGCCGGGGCCAGAAAGAAGTGATGAAAAAGCTGAAAATCACTATTCCGGCTGGGGTTGACAATGGTACTCGTTTGCGCGTTTCCAATGAAGGGGATGCTGGCAAACTGGGCGGGCCGCCAGGGGATCTTTATGTGTTCTTGGCTGTGAGTGAAGACCCGCTATTTAAACGGGACGGCATTAACGTTAATTCGGAAGTGAAGATTAGTTATTTGCAAGCAATTTTGGGCTGCCGGTTGGAAGTGGAAACGGTAGACGGGCCGACGGAATTGTTGATTCCTACGGGAACTCAGGCGAATACTGTTCTGACTCTGGAGAAAAAAGGTGTGCCTAAGTTGGGAAATCCAGTCAGTCGTGGCGACCATTTGATTACGGTGTCTATTGACATTCCGACTAAGGTGACGGCTGAAGAACGGGAATTGCTGATGCAGCTTGCTAAGCTGAAGGGCGATCGTACCGGTAAAGGCGGCTTGGAAGGGTTTCTGGGTAATTTGTTTCAGAAATAAGCAATTTTTGACACCCATGGGTGTCAAATTTTCCTGTTTCAGGATTCCCCGGCAATTGGTTTTAGTATCTGTCAAAAAATTGTGTGCCATTGCTCACAAAAATCTCAGGTGGGACGCTTCCTGGGCATTAGGTTTCAGCAGCGCTCAAAAAAGTGAGCGCAATTGCGCTCACTTTTTTCAGAAAGAATAATAATCTGTGTCCAATTGGACACAAAATTTTAGATTCTCCACTTTCCAGGCAACTTGTTTAAAAAAACTAAGGCTTTCAGGATTTGAGATTACAAAAAGCATTATGAATTCAACATCGAAAATTGAAAATCCCAAATCCCCAGATGCCAAAATCGATCTGCGGGGTACTCCGTGTCCTCTGAATTTTGTCCGCACTAAACTGCGCTTGGAGCAAATGGCACCGGGTGCTGTTTTGGAGGTGTGGCTGGACGCTGGGGAGCCGATCGAACAAGTACCTGATAGTCTCAAAATGGAAGGCTATCAGATTCTCGAAACGCAATTTGTCGCGGATGAGCCGGAGTCGGGCTTTTTTTCAATGAAAGTGCAGCGCCCAGAAGACAAGGAAGCAGGATGAGCCTGAATTCGCCCTCCATCGTCGGTACTGTAATTGCTGTTCAGGCTAACTTCTACCAAGTGAGGTTAGATCCCGAAGTCTCCATTGACGGGAAAAATGCTCCCCTCGCTGATTCTCCGACTCTCCTGTGCACGCGCCGCACTCGACTAAAAAAAATTGGTCAACAGGTGATGGTGGGCGATCGCGTGGTGGTAGACGAACCGGACTGGACTGACCGCCGGGGTGCAATTTCTGAAGTCTTCCCGCGCCAAACAGAACTCAACCGCCCGCCTGTAGCTAATGCCGATCGCATTCTCCTTGTTTTTGCCCTTGCTGAACCAGACTTAGATCCCGCATCATTAACTCGGTTTTTAGTCAAGGCCGAATCTACAGGTTTAGAGGTGAGTTTGTGCCTGAACAAATGCGATTTGGTCACTTCCTGGGAGTTGGAACAGTGGCGCGATCGGCTTTCAGGCTGGGGCTACGAACCAATGTTTATTAGCGTCCGCAGCGGTGCAGGAGTTCAGGAAGCCCCCGCTAATGATCAAAATGAAGTTTCTGAATCGGAACTGCCTTTCCATGACTTAGTGGAGAAAATAGAGCCATCTATGCTGAGTTCTGAGGACAACCCCCAAGTTCCAAATTCTGTCAACTTGTTACATCCGTTAAACCCCGTACATAGCCCGTTGCCGAACTTCCTTCTAGACCACCTGCAAGGGAAAATAACGGTAATTTGCGGCCCTTCTGGGGTAGGGAAGTCCAGCTTGATCAACCAACTGATCCCGGCGCTGAACCTACGAGTGAACGCTGTTTCCGGCAAACTCGGCCGCGGGCGCCATACGACTCGCCACGTCGAACTATTTGAACTCCCCGGCGGCGGACTTTTGGCCGATACTCCGGGCTTTAATCAGCCGGCTCTCGAATGCGATCCCTCAGAGTTAGCGGAATATTTCCCAGAAGCGCGCCAGAGGCTGGCTTTGGGTAGCTGCCAGTTTAGCGACTGTTCGCACCGAGACGAGCCTAACTGTGTGGTGCGGGGCGGTTGGGAGCGCTACGATTATTACTTAAATTTTCTCGAAGAGGCGATCGTCCGCCAACAAGCTCTGCAAAACTCCAGCAGCGCCGAATCGAGTTTGAAGCAGCAAACCAAGTCGGATGGTACGCAGCATTACGAACCGAAGCTGCAAACTAAAAAATATCGCCGCTCTTCCCGCCGTCTTCAACACCAGTCACTCCAAGATATGTGTCAAGACTTAGAGGAATTGTGAGGAAGTCGCCGCCCATCGCCCGTAAGCACTAGAAAACAGTACCAAGACTTACCCAGAAACCGGGTTTGCTCGACGAAAATACTTCGTTGCACCCCGAGGGCCCGTTCGCCAAGCCCGCTTTCTTTAGTAAAGAGTGCATAAGTCCTGAGTACATTAATAGCTAAAATTAAATGGCCTTAGATTTGTTAAAAAAAGTAGAACAGAAGCAAAAGTTAGCGGGTACTGCAGGAGCAAAAATATTGTGAATATTCAAGAACTGTTTCAAAAAGGCGGCCCCGCCATGTGGCCCCTGTTGGTGTTATCGATTTTATCTTTGAGTACAATTATCGAGCGCTTGTGGTTTTGGGCAAGCCTCCTGAGCAAAGAAAAGCAGATAGTTAACCGCATTCTGGAAGCGGCTCGCAGCGATTGGGGGGCGGCTAACGAGATGGCCAGACAAGCTAACCGACAGCCGATCGGGCGATTTCTTTCTGCACCCCTGCGGCTCTACAATCCCGAACCAGATTTATTTCGACTCGCACTCGAAGCAGCAGCCGATGAAGAGTTGGCTTCGATGCGTCGCGGTGACAAAATCTTAGAAGCTACGATCGCTCTGGCACCTTTGCTGGGCTTGCTGGGAACAGTTTTGGGCTTGATTAACTCGCTCAGTTCCATCCGTCTGGGCGACATTGGCACGGCGGCCACGAGTGGCGTGACATCGGGCATTGGCGAATCGCTGATTACTACTGCTTCAGGGATGGTAGTAGCAATTTTTACCTTGGTGTTTTATCGGATATTTCAAGCTTTTTTGTTCAACCAGGCAAAAATATTTCGCAAAGCTGGAAATGAACTGGAATTGCTTTACAGGCAATACTGGCCTGCAGCTAATGCTAAGGGTCGATCGCCCGGTGCAGAATACAGCAATTCTTCTTTTGGTGCAGATGGTTTGAACAGGCGTTCTCTCAATTCTCAAGAATCGGGAGAACGGAATCGGGAGCCGAAATTGAAAGGTTCCGATCCGGCTGAAGATTCACCTTCTAATAATTAAAACTCCTGAGAACTGATGAAGATTAATCTAGATACTCCTGCTGAAGAGGCTCGGATTGAGCTGGTGCCTTTAATTGACGTTATCTTTTGCATTCTGACGTTTTTTCTCCTGGCGGCTTTGCAACTGACTCGCCAGCAAGCCATTAATGTCGATTTGCCTAAAGCGAAGACTGGACAAACGCAAATGCGAGAGATGCTGATTGTCAGTATTGACGATTTCGGGCAAACTTATATCGACCAATTGCCTGTTAATTACCAACAGCTCGATCGAGTTTTAAAGAGTTTCCAAAGCAAAAATCCTACGGGGTTGATGGTGCTGTACGCTCCTCAAAATGCGAGATATGCCAAAGTTGTCGAGGTTTTAGACAAATTGAGAGAGGTAGGGGGCGATAGAGTTGCCCTGGCAACTCTTCCTAGTTCGGCTTCTTCCCCATTGCCCAATCCCTCGCTTCCGAATTCTGGCATTCCTGCGGTACCTGCGATCGGCAATTCCGGTCAACCTCTGCCGTCTCCTGTGCCTCCGGGGCAGCAACAGTTCAATCCCAATCAGTTTCAATCCCCTCTCCCGGCTCCGGGGCAGCAGCAGTTCAATCCCAATCAGTTTCAATCTCCTCTCCCGGCTCCACAGCAGCCTAGTAACTTTGGGGCAAATCAGGGCATTCCTCCTGTTTCGCCTGCACCCGCTGCTCCCAATTTCAGACCCGGAGCGGCCACTCCACCCCAGGATGGCGGGCCCTCGAATTAGTCAGAAGAAAGAAGAGACCTCTTGCAAAAATAACTAGGACGGGCTCTCCGGCCCATCCCACAAAAAACATTTTTTCTTGTGGAACGGGCCGGAGAGCCCGTTCCACAATTTGATTAAAAGGACTTTTGCAAGAGGTCTAAGGAAGAAGGGAGAACAGAGAAAAAGAAATTCTCCCACTCTCCCCATCTTCCACTCTCCCCCTCTCCTCATCTCCCCCTCTCCCCCTCTCTCCCTGGCAGACAGAAGTTCCACCCGATTTGGTATAAAGCGCTTCAATTCTTTTGGTTCGTACTGAGCCTTTTTTCTCTTGACAAGTAGATACACTTGTATATGCCTGCGGAAGGAACTTTTGCAGACATCTCGCCATCTCTATCCCTAAGTAAGTTATTTCCTAGGAGAGATGGTAATTTTGTCAAATCATTGTTACCTTTTGTAATATAGACTAAAGCCAGATGGGCAATCGGGCATCCCGAAACCAACGGTCGATCGCTGAAACAACTTACAAATCTGGTTAATCCAGGTGTTCACTTTTAAGTCACCTTTACTTACAGAGGAGTCAAAGTCATGAGCCAACCAGCAGAATTGTCTTTGGAACAGCAATTTAGCCTGTGTTCCTTCAAAACACAGGTAAGTGACATGAGCCGCGAACAAGCTCAGGAGTTTTTGGTCAAGCTTTACGAGCAAATGATGCTACGAGAAACCATGTACCGCCATTTTCTGAAACACCACTGGGGTTTAGAACCTAACCCAGGCGTTGAGTAACCAAGAGTCGCAGTCGGCGACCTCCGTCTCTTACTCTCTTCCCTCAGGCGGAAAGGAGTTGGGGGTGATGGGGCGTCACTCGAAGGCAGAAGGTAGAAGGCCTCTGTACAGACGTGAGGAAAATTTGACAATTCCTTTGTGGATTTCACTCAAGGTGAGAGTCGAGCTAAGCAGTTTCTTTATTGACACCACCGGAGAGCGCAAAGATAATTTATTGCGCCTCGACTCGAAAATTGGATAACTCTTAATAATAAGTGTTAATTTTTTAACAAATTAAAATTTTTAACCAATTCAATATATTTGTCTTTAGTGGCACTGGATGACGTTTGACAGCAATAGCGCTAGTCAGACATCTGAGCGCGACCTCCGACTAGCCAAACCTTCAGTTTATCAATCCCTAGAACTGGCAACTGTGGACTCTAGAAAGAGTTATTCCGGCTGACGTTCCAGAGTCGCCTCCATTGTACTTGTCAAGTAATGACCAGACATGATGCCGCTAGATTGGTAGTAGTGGTTGTCATCAACCCGGTGAAGGGTATCAAAACCCGTCCGCCGCTGGCGTTCGTCTCCCAATACCCAATAACGCTGGACGATCGACTGCGGAGCAATCCAACCTTCGCCCTCGACGCGGGCGAGTTCGCTGTGTTGGAGTACAAAAGTATACTGCCGTTCATCGCTGTTGAGGTGTCCTCGGTACTGCAAAATAATCTCTTCGCGATCGCCTCCAGGAAATACGAGCTTTGTCACCATACTGAACCAATCTGTTCGGTTCCAGCTCACTAAAGTTTTGCCTTTAACCGTAATTGGCACGCCATTGCGCTCAATCCAGCTTCCTTCGAGCGTCCATTGGCCAGATTCCATTAAAAACGTGTGAGCCACAGTGCTGTTCCTATGCTTTTCCTGCTGGCTACAATGCTGGTGCAACAACGCACAGCCGTTGTCCCTCAGACTCTATGCTATCACGCCCAACTGTGCCAACAAGAGTTAATTTCTCCTAAAAGTACCGGTGTCCGGGCACCAGTAACTTGAGGCAGATTGCCGGGAATGCCCCGAACCCGCCATGCGGCTAAAACCGCGAAAGCGATCGCCTCTTTAAAATCTACATTCAAGCCTGCCTCAGAAGTAGTCAACACTTGCACGGGATGCAATTGAGATTGCAATCGGCGTTTTAAGTAGAGATTGTGGCTGCCGCCCCCGCATAGTAAAACTCGATCGGGCATAGCCGGTAAAAAAGTTTGGTAACTGTGAACGATCGAGGCAACAGTCAGTTCTGTCAGAGTAGCCAGCACGTCAGCAGGACTGAGGTTGTAACCTTGGGCCTCGACCAAACACCTGTCAAAATAGTCTACACCAAATAGCTCTCGCCCCGTTGATTTCGGCGGTGCTTGGCGGAAGAACTCTGATGCGAGCCAATCCTCGACTAAAGCTTGACAGGGAGTTCCCGATGCCGCCCAAGCTCCACCTTCGTCGATCGTCTTAGTGCCGCCGGAGAAGTGCTGCACTGCCAAATCTAACAGGGAATTCGCCGGGCCTGTATCCCACCCCGATATGCCATCCCCAAGACTGAAAATCTCAGACTCGTCATTGTTTCCCCCTTTTCCTCTTGCCGGAAGATAGGTAACATTGCCAATTCCCCCCAGATTTTGGATGCAGAGGCTGAGGTTGGGTTCCGCCAGCAGGCAGGCATCAACTATTGAGACTAAGGGTGCTCCTTGACCCCCTGCAGCAATGTCTGCCGATCGAAAGTTACTCACAGTAGTAATTCCTGTCAATTCCGCAATTAGCGCGCCCCGCCCGAGTTGCAAGCTGTAGCCCATTAACCCACCGGCGCTGTCTTTCTGGGCTTTCCCAGCAGGTCGGTGGTAGACGGTTTGACCGTGAGAGCCGATTAATTCGGCTATATCATATTCTGCTTGAATTGTCAATGCCGCCGTGGCAAATTCTTGGGCGATGGCATCATCTAATTCCGCTAGTTCAGCCATTGACAAAGCTGAGCCACTGCAAACTGAGAGAATTTGCGATCGCAAATTAGCAGGATAAGGGAAAGTCTTGCCGGCCACCAACTTTACTTTTAAGTCTGTTTGGGAACCGACCACATCCACCAAAGCAGCATCAATGCCATCCACCGACGTGCCGCTGATCAAACCGATAACACGGGTCATTCAATTTTAGATTTTAGATTTTAGATTTTAGATTGTTCAATTTTTCGATTTTAGATGGTCGGGTGCGATCGGGCGATCGAATATTATTTGAGGTCGATCGTCACGATCACCACAGTAATATTATCGCGTCCACCTTTATCCTTAGCTGCTTGAATTAAAGCATTTGCAGCGCCCTCGCAGGCGCGAATCGACTTCAGAGGCGAAGCAATCAAAGGATCGGAAAGTTCTTCAGTCAAGCCATCGCTGCAGAGCAGCAAGCGATCCCCAGGCTGCACGTCCACCGGCAAAATATCTATCTCCCGCAAATCATCGCGGCCCAAACACTGGGACAAAACGTGACGCCAAGGATGACTGCGAGCCTGGTCAGGAGTTAGAGCCTTTCTTTTCACAGCCTGAGCCACCCAAGTTTGGTCTTCAGTAATCTGTTCCAAGCGAGAGCCGTGCAGTCGGTACAAGCGAGAGTCCCCGATATTAGCGCACCAGGGTCGGCCCTCATCCCTAAACATTAGAACCACAGCCGTAGTTCCCATATCAGCACGCTCCGGGTGGTCGAGCTGATCCGTCAAAATTGCTTGATTGGCAATTAAAAAAGCCTTTTCCAACAACAGCGGAGAATCATCTGGCCCTTCCCAATGTTCGAGCAAATAAGATTGAATCGCCTGAGTCGCAATCCGGCTGGCTTCTTGACCTCCGGCGTGTCCTCCCATTCCATCGGCCACTATGAAAAATCGCCCGTCAGAGTCTATGTAGTACGAATCCTGATTTACGGAACGAACTAGCCCTGTGTCTGTCTTACCTGCGAAAGAGCGTTTCATAGATTGGGTGATTGGACTCATCGAACTTGAAAGCTTGATTTAATGGGGTGCAATTTTTTCTTCCAAAACTTAAATCCCGAACCGACTTGAAATTCTGCAGCCCGCGATCGCGAGTTTTGGAAAAATTGCACTTCCTTGACCTCATATTGTAGATCGTATGATGGTAATCCCATCTTAAAATTTCGGTAAATCCAGTAAATTAAGCAGCACCTGCAAAAAAAAAACTGGATTTCTACCCAAAATTAGAGGTTTGGCTGGCGAGAAATCTAGGCAGCAACCGGGTTTTTAGCCTCAAAGCGCGTAAATGTTGTAAATTTCAGCAATCTGTGGTCAGCCAGCCAAAACTTAACATTCGATGTCAAATTTTGGCTGGCGAGAAATCTCAAACCTGAAATTTCCCATCCCAAATTGCACAATTTTGACACTCTCAGGGCTGAAGCCACTGAGATTCTTGAATAGACCACCGAAGCAATCTTCAAAGGCATTGTCAAGGTGCCTCGCTTTCGCTCAAAACAACTGTCTCGCGACGCTGCCATTGCGCTTACTTATATGTCTTTAGTTGCTTTCGGAGTTCAACACAAAGCCAAAATTCGGTACGCTCCCCACCCTGCTATTACTTGATCTTTTTGTGTTGGGTATCTAGCCCCGTACTAAGTAGCCGGAATTTCGCCGTACTAGGAATGGTTCAACACGTAGTTGATTATACCTACTCACCGCTTAATTTTAGCACTCTTATTGAAGGCGAATGAATTCGCCGTGTCGCTTCCCTAGGAAGGACTGAAGTCACGCTCGTTTCCCGCATTCCGCTATTCTTTTTATGACATCCTGTCTAAACGATCGATCCGCTTGAACAAGCGCAGCATAGCAAACCCTGCACCCGCCGCCAGCACTGCCACAGCGACAGCCGGCCAGACTTGATTGCTGACAAACAAAATTGTCGCCGACAAAGTAAAAGCACTCATCAGCAAAGCATAATTCGTGCCCATTTGAGCGCTGCTCATGCGGCGAAGCAAGCGCTCTGTTTCAGCAGAACGGACGCGAATCCGCAAATCTCCCTGTTCGAGTTTATCAATAGTCTCCTCAATCCGGCGGGGCAAACCCAAAGCACTCGAACTCACCTGAGCCGCCTGACGGCCGATTTCGTTAAAAATGCTGCTACTTGTATCATGGCCATTTCCATTAGTCATAAGCTGCATGGCAAAAGGTTGTGCCACCTCCATAAAGTTGAACTCGGGATCTAAACCTCGGCCCACCCCTTCGATTGTCGAAAAAGCTCGCATTACAAAAGTAAAAGTAGCTGGGAACCGAAAAGGTTGGTTGTAGGCAATATCGTAAAGGTCGTCAGTAATCGCGCTCACAGACTGATTTTCAAAAGGCTTGTCCATGAAGTTATCCAGCATATACTGAATGCTGCGGCGCACCGGACTCATATCACCCGTAGGCACCAAAGCTCCCAAATTGATCAGAGAATCCATAATCCGCTGTCCATCCTTGGAAGCAATGCCGTAGAGCGTCTCCATCAGTCCTTCGCGGACGTTCGACTGGATTTGCCCCATCATGCCAAAATCGTAGAAAATCAGACAACCGTCAGCACTAACAGCGATGTTGCCGGGGTGTGGGTCAGCGTGGAAAAAGCCGTCGTTGAGCAACTGGCGCAAATAAGCTTTTGCGCCCAACTGAGCGATTAATTTACGATCAATACCGGCCGCTTCCAAAGCTTCGTAGTGGCTGATTTTAATCCCCGGCAGGTATTCCAAAGTCAGCACTCGCGGAGCTGCATACCGCCAATAAACCCGCGGCACCATCACCCAGTCGCAGTTGCTAAAATTGCGGCGAAAAGTATCAGCATTGCGGCCTTCATGGAGATAGTCAATTTCCAGCCACAGAATGCGACAGCATTCCTCATAAATCCCCATCCAATCTCGGCCTTGGCCCCACTTAGGATGATTTTGAAAGTAACGAGCAATTCCCTTAAGAATTTGCAAATCTATTTCAAACAGCTTCCGCAGTCCAGGCCGCTGCACCTTGACCACCACTTCCGGGCCCGAATGCAGTTGAGCTTTGTGTACTTGACCCAGACTGGCAGCAGCCAGGGGCACTGGGTCAAAGCTATGGTAGAGTTCTTGAACTGTCTTGCCCAAATCTTGCTCAACAATTAGCTCTAACTGCTCGTAGCTGAAAGCAGGCACTTTATCTTGCAGCTTAGAAAGTTCCTCCACAAACTCTGCCGGGAACAAATCGGCGCGGGTGGAAAATAACTGCCCAACTTTAATGAAAGTGGGCCCCAAATCCAAAAGTGTTTCTCGAACCCAGATAGCTTGAAAGCGGCGTCTGGCAACTTTCTTTTCTTCACTCACGCCTCCCCAGTAGCTCCAATTTTTGCTGTCGAGCCAGAGGGAAGCCAGCCAGAGCAAGACAAAGGCCCAAATGTCGAAGAAGCGCCGCTTCCGGGAATATTTTTCGCGATTCCAGCGATAAGCTTTACTTTTGTAGGATTTACCAGCAGCAGTTTTTGGCTCATCGGCTTCGCCAGTGTGCTTGGGGGAGCGCTGGCGATTAACAGAGTCATCAAGGAGAGCAGACACTTGGGTTCCCAAATTGCTTATTTTATGTTGTTGCTTTGATTGAAAGTAGGAGCGCAGGAGCGCAAAACCATGCGCTCACGTAGTCGTAAATAATAGTTGTGGTCGGAGGATCGAGCGCTAGGGCAAAGTGCTGCGGTAGCGCTGCAATTCCGATCGCACCAGAGCCACTTCGGCGCGCAGCTCGTCAATAGTCGCTTGCAAATCAGCAGGATGGATGTCTTGAATGGTGGTGGTGCTTGCAGTGCCAGTTCTGGTCTGCATCGCCTCATCCGAAGCTCGATTGGCCCGTTCCACAACTCGATCGGTGAACTGTCGCAGGCGTTCTCTTTGTTCTGCGTCAAATTTGCCGAGTTCAGAGAAAGCGTTGGTTGCTGCGCTTTCTAATTGCTCGTACAGTGCTTCGGCAAGTGCTCTGCCTACAAAAAAAGCATGAACTGGGGGTTTACTCATAAAAAATCTCTGTGCGCTTCCGCAACAAATTATAACTTGCTTTTCCCCGATGATGCTTGCTCCCAAAGGAAGGAAGTTTGGGGAAATTGACACTCCCACCCCGAGTGTCGGGGATGGGATTGTTGAGAGTTAGAACAATCTAACGCGCCACGGCTTAGCACAAAAGCCTCGCTTACACTGGCTCAAATTCGAGGTTGGGGTTGCTTTGTACCAAAATGTTTGCAGCTTGGCAGTATTAATCCGCGACATCACACCACCTCAGCGCCGCGCACATATTCTAACATAATTTAAATCAAAATTTAAATCGAAATAGAAAACAGTCCTGCATTTTTTTGCGGGCATTTGGATTGTAGAGGGAATAGGAAATATTCGATAAACTTAGAGGGCGACTGTTGGGATTTTCAGATTCGACCGAAGTTTTTGGAAGATAGTCCTTGGCTAGGTAGGGCATTATTATCTCAACTACTGAGCGAATATTTGTTGACTCATAAAACCCAGTATTTGTCCGCACTTTTAACCAACAAAAACCATACTAATTTGTCGCAGGTTCGGGAAAAGGTATCGTGGGATCTGCCACAGGGGGTGGTGAATCAGGTGCGATCGAACTATCTGAATTGTTGCCACTGCGGCTTGGTATCGCAGGCTCAGGCGATCGCTCGATCGGCGATGCTATTACTGGCGGCGCGGATTCCGACGACGGCCAGGTTTCAGCGCTAGCACTCCCAGGGACAGGCGGTGCGGGTGCGGCGGGCGGTTCTGCCGGCAGGGGCGCAACTTCCGGTACTGGTGCGGCTTCTGGTTGGGGAGCTGGCTCAATTTCGGTTTGAGGCTCTGGAATGGGGGACTCAGAAGGCTCCTCTGCGGGTTCGGGCGTCGGCGATGGCTCAGGTTCCGCTTCGGGCTCTGGGGCGGGAGTTTCCTGGCTTGGAGACTCAGAAGGTTCGGCGCTAGTTTCTGAGGGATCGTCGATCTGTTCGGAAAGGTTGCTGCTTTCTAAGGGGGGTTTGGGACGCTTGTTGAGTTCGATCGGGTAGAGAGGGCTGCTTTCGACAGATGGCTGCCCGAACATCGGCCCTGACAAATCGCGGGATTTGAGCAAATCTTCGAGAGATGGGAAGGACTCAATTTTGGGCCGATTACTGAGACTGGTACTGTTGTAGTGCGATGCTAGGTCAAAACCCATCCAGCCTGCAATTGCAGCCGTTACCACAAACGCCAGAAAAGTCAACTGTGGCGGGGGAGGTGCGGGCAATTTTAGACTTTGCTTGCCTTTTCTTTTTACTGATACTCGCTCTGTTTCTTGCAGCATGGTGAGCCAATTTTCGACTGTCTGAGGGCGGTTGTGGGGGTCGATTTCGAGTCCCTGAAGGATGGCTCGCTCGATTCCTGGGCTGAGGTTGGGCTGAAATTGCCGTAACTCAGTCAAGGGAATGCGATCGCGCAGGGGTGCTGCTACGGGCGCCACGCCGGAGAGGAAGTAGTAGAGGGTGGCTGCGATCGCGTAGATGTCAGTGGCCGGTGTACATTTACCGTCATGGAGGTATTGTTCGATCGGCGCGTACCCGGGCGAGAGCAAGTTAGTGTGGGTTTCTTTGGTGCCGGCGGTAAAGCCGCGGGCAATTCCGAAATCTATTAACATTACTACGTGAGAATCGGCTCGCCGGATAATATTTTCTGGCTTGATATCTCCGTGCAGCAATCCGCTGTGGTGAACTGTACTTACGGCTGAGGCTATTTGCCGAATATAGTGCAGGGCCTGGGCTTCTGGCAGCGGCTGATCGGTTTCGACTATTTGGGCGAGAGTTTGGCCCGGAATGTAGTCCATTGCAATAAAAGACTGTCCGGCTTCTTCAAAAAAGTCGATTACCCTGACTATGTTGGAATGCTGACACCGCGATCGGCGTTGGGCTTCGGCAATAAACTGCTGCTGAAATTGGGCAGATTCTGGGTGTTGGCGCAGACTTTCGTTGAGGGTTTTGAGTACGACGGTTTGGTTTAAATGGGTGTGGATAGCTCGGTAAGTGATGCCGAACCCTCCTATCCCTAAAGTCGCGTTAATTTTGTATTTGCCCTGTTGCAGGACTGTTGCTGAGGCTAAGTTCATCTTCAGTTGATGCCGTTTCCCAAACTATGCTACCGCCTTTGGGTTATTTCGCAGAGTTAGGGGTGAGGTTCGATCGATGATCTGCGCCCTAGTTTGAGCTTTAGCTCTGCTATATCTTTAATCTTGGCATCCCCACGTCATTTTATCTGTAGTAGGTATTGTGAAACTTAACGCTCCGGCTTTCCAATAAAAATCCCGCTCTTGTGGAACGGGAAAGCCATCAGGGTGCATCTATAATATCTGACTCTAACTTATGGGGGGTACAACCCCTCATTGCTTTAGCAAGTCTTTAAAATTAGCCGAGTTTTGTAAAGATTTAGGTTTTAATGTTGACTTATGATCAATCTTATGATTCTCAATATTGCCGGATGGCGATCTTGAGCTTGGGGAATTGACACTCTCAGGTCTGAAGAGACGCTGGATTCTTAAATAGAGGAGAATCTGACCTTCAAAGGCATTGTCGCGGATGCTTTTCCCCGTGCCAGGGTGTTTCACCATCATGTCTTTTTCAAACTTACCAAGAAATTGGGTTTAAAGCCCCGTCTTTATAGGACGGCTTTAATTAATTGCCTACCTTATAAGCGTTTAGTCACTTAATATTTATTTTTCAAATTTCACTGTATTCTATTAAAATAAAAATAGAGTATAATGATAGTATACTACAGGTAGAATAACCGCCGATACACATGAGACACCAAGCTCAAACGACTGGTCGGAAAATAATAATGGTTAGTGGGTGGCGAAAACCACGAAAAAAACAGCTAGGCTAACTAACGTAAGCCAAAACCAGAAAAGTCAACTTTTGGAAGTTAAACCGTACCGTAGGGCATAGGTCAACCTGAGAAGTAATTCTCGAACGCTTGGGGAGATAAAACCCTCTGGGACTAACTAAATTAGGCTCGATACTTGGTTCAATCGAACGGGTATTTGGTTTAAGTATTGCCGCTCCGATAGCTAGTTTTAAGGTTTGTCGCCAGAACCAAGAATCCCCGCTGCTTTAGCACGGGGAGTGTCAACAGAACACACCCGCACAAAGGCGATGCGATCGCGGCGTTTCGGATCCATGTTTGCCTGGATCATGAACACAAACCCGGTGAATTCTGGGTAGGTGGGCAATAGTTCACATAAGCTGCTCTGGTAAGCTTCTGGCTTGGCCGCGTAGTCCATAAAGGATTGCCAGAAAAGTTCCACCGCTAAGTTATGCAAGGTTAACACTGCGGCCCTCATCAAAGGTAAACCGAGTATCGGCGACCTTAATCCCAACTGGTAGTAGCCTAGTTGGTTATAGACTAGGGGAGAGAGCAATTCTTGCAATCTGGCTGCGATCACTTCATTTGAGGCGACCTGGTACATTCCGATGGCGAATATGATCTGGATTTATAGCCCTCAATGCTTCAATCGCTGTTCGCGTTACACACCAAGGCTTGGAGGCAAGCTCAAGTTCCCCTCTTCGGGAAACTTGAGCTTAAGTTGTCACCAATTGGGTCTTCCTGGTAACGAGAAGCGATCAATTAGCAATTAGCAGCAATTAGTAATTACTTATTCTTTGGTTTGAAAATGTCTGTTAAACAATCACATTACGAGAATTTACTAGCAGAGTACAGCGAATCTTCGGCCGCGATCGCCCTGCTGAAAAAATATCGGGTTTACATGGAAATGATTCCGAGTATCCGCCGCGCCCATGAGAGTTTAATCACAATTCCTTTGCCAATTGCCCGCTTGCGGGACGGGGTTTCTTTTGCCGGAAGCAGCGGCACTAGCATATCGCCCGGACAGGCAGTTTGTTTGCCCTGCGATTTGGCGATTTTGATGTGCGATCCTGAATGGAAAGTTAAAATTGGAGTGGAAATTTTGATTTTCATTCATCGTCCGGGCGAAGAGTTTTCTGAGTTGCTCGGCCGCTGGCGGCAGTCTCAGGTTTGGCTGGATAAAGGTTACGAATGGGTGATGCCGCACCGCTACAGACATATTTACAGCGATGAAGCTGAGGCTGTTCATCCGCTATTTGTTTTGTTTGACGCAACGCCGGAACTGATTCAACGGGGTTTGATGGCGGCTGGTTTGCCGTTTGTGATGGAAAGTTTCGAGTCAGGGATTGAGGAAGTAGAGGAGGAAGAGTTTCTGAGTAGCGGGGAACTAGGAAGTATCGGTGAAGAGAATTTTGATTTGTAGGGTAGGTGCGATCGCACATAAGCTGTTGTGCCTTTGTAAACAAGTATCTAAAAGAGTGTCGGAAGGGAGACTCAGACAATCTAGAAAGTCTAATAGATGAGAGGATGAAGAGAAATCACAAAAAAACCACAGATCAATATATAGAGATATTATTAGAAACTATAGAGCGACCCTCAAGAATTAGGATATGATGAAAGGAAGATGGACAGCGCAGAGATTAGCAACATACTTAGAAAAATCCACAGTAATAAAATTAAGTGGAGTCCAACTTAGGAGGATATTAAAGCAAAAAAAGTATGTTTACCTCGCTCGCTAAGTATAGCCTGGAGTCCAAGAGAAATCCCGAAAAAATAACAGCGTTTAAAATAAACATAGCCGAATATTTAAAAGTATAAAAAGAAACCTCAGAACGATTACAGGTATGGTTTTGGGACGAGACTGGATTTAGTTTAAGAGTCAACAGAAGAAAGAACGGGTGTAAAAAAGGCAGCCGAAAAAAGGTCATAGGAGACAGAAGAAAAGGCAGAGTTAATGTAATGGGAGGAGTGAGGAATTCAGATAAAAAAAGTTTGTAGAGTTTCTGAAGAAAGGCAATTCACATAATTTTTATAAAGTCCTAAAAATCTTTTATGAAGAGCTAATTAATGAATGGGTATCAGCAGCTAATCAAACATCACAATTTGCTGAATAAGAAGCGAAAATAGTGATGGTTCTTGATAATGCTAGTTTTCATAATCAAGAAGAGTACCTGAAAAAAATTGAAACAGAAATGCCTAATCTCCATTTAGAATTTCTCCCAGAATACAGCCCCGACTATAGCTTAATTGAATTAGTATGACATTCGATAAAAGAATATATTGCCAATAGGCTATTTAAATCAATTCAAGAGCTAGAGGATTTATTACATCGCCTCTTAAATGAAGGACAATTAATAATTAAATGGGGGCGCAAAATCAAAAACAAGGGTAATGCTTGTATCACAGTTTAAATGTGCAACAGCTTATTTAGGTTCAATGAACTATGAAATCCTCCATTATCTAGTTGAATTATATGCAAATCCTCTGGATAAGCGCTGGCAAATAGCTCTAAAAACTTCTCTAAACACTTCTCTAAAAACACTGTGTCTAGATGCGTAAATTCATAAAAGAATCCCTCTGGTGTTTGAGGTTATACTAATCCATATAACCACAGATATACAAAGTCCCATTGCACTTTTCCGTGAGGCTTAATTCCTTTGCCAGTTAATTTCCTTCTTTGAATTGTGTGTAGACCCATTCGACTTTCGTCTTGACTCCAATAGCGATTTCTTTTCCATTGATTTAAAAATGTCTCACTCTGACGAGCGGCTGGCTTTTACCAGGGATGGCAGTTTTTTTTCAATTCTTCTAATGCGCCTTTTTTCTGTTTTTCGCTCACGGGACGTGGTACCTTTAATTTTCCTCCATCGCCGATATCTAGCCCACTGATGTACTGTCCGATATGACACCTCTATTTCACAACAGCTTGTCAAACATTGATGTACTTCTTTGTAGCTACTAAATCCTTCTGCTTGGAGCAATTCCTTTGATAATTTCTATACAGTTTCAGGATTCATTATTCTTGGTCTTCCCGAACGTGGTTTCTGAAATAATAATTATTCTATTCCCCCCGCTCGATAGCTAGACAACCATCTTTGTATTGTGGTACGATGTTTTCCTAACCGCACAGCAGCCGACAATACGGTTTCTACAGTTTGGGTCTTGAGCCAATACAGAACTTGCAGTTTTTGGTGGCGAGTCGCATCTTTACTCTTTCCGCAGAACCCCCTCGACTCTAGCGTGTCACGTCCGGTTCTGAAGTAGAGGTAGGTGTAGAAATGCCTCTCTCGACTCTAACAGCTAGCAGAAATTTTGCCGCTAACCGTCCCTGGGTGCAATTAATCGAATTAGAAGACGATCATTCTTTGGGAAATGTCCTAGGGGAAATTTGGGAAGCGATTCAAAAGTTTTGCCAATTCAAAAATTAAAATTTGACCAACTTGCAAGTCTCAACAATCAAATGACTGAACAAGATTCATCGACTCGCACCTTAGCCGTTGACATTGGCGGAAGCGGCATCAAAGTTATGGTTTTGGACGCTGAAGGTGAACCTCAGACGGAACGCAGCCGTTTAGAAACGCCTCAACCGCCGAAACCGGAACCGGTATTAGAGGCGATCGCCTCTTTAGCAAGCGGACAAGGAGAATTTGACCGAGTATCTGTCGGTTTTCCCGGCGTTGTGCGTCGCGGAATCATCAAAACCGCAGTAAATTTAGATCCGTCTTGGATCGATTTTGACCTAGCAACTACCCTCAAAGACCGTTTGGGAAAACCTGTGCGAGTGGCGAACGATGCCGATATTCAAGGATTGGGATCGATCGCGGGGACGGGGGTAGAATTAGTAATTACCCTCGGCACAGGTTTCGGTTCTTCCTTATTTGTCGATGGTATTTTGGTGCCAAATCTCGAATTAGGACATCACCCGTTTCGCAAAGGGGAAACTTACGAACAGCAATTAGGGCGATCGGCATTAGATGCAGTCGGTTCCAAAAGATGGAATCGCCGTCTAGAAAAAGCGCTCACCTCCGTGCAAAATCTCTTTAACTGCGATCGCATTTACATCGGCGGTGGCAATACTAAAAAGATTGCTTTTGAGTTACCGCCACAGGTTAAAATAGTACCAAATGTGAGCGGTTTATTGGGCGGGATTGCTTTGTGGCGCGATTGAATAAACTTTGTGGCAAAAATGCCCATCAATATCAAAGAAACCGGATTTTTTGCTCGGATTAAAGGCAATAATCCAGTCTTTCGGTAAAAAACCCGGTTTCTGAATCCACCACTGTTGATTTGGTTTTGGGCTTGTGCGGTAGCGGAGCCCTCGAAAAGGATCGCCGTTGAAAAAGTTATTCACCCATCGGATCGCGGTAGCGTTTGGGTTCATCCTTGCGAAACAGATTCGCTAAACCGAGGATGCCCAACAAACCCAAAGCGCCCCAATGATTGTTGTCGTTTTTGCTTTCTTGAAAGGGAGTTCTGTCTAGAACAACTCCATTAGAATCAGTATTGTTCTGTGCCGGAGCTGACTGCGTTTGAGCTGAGGCAGGCATAGCTGAAGGGAGAATAGCCAAACTCAAAGCTATGAGGGTAGCGGCGGCATTTTTAGAGATATCGGAAGGCTTGACTTTCATACTCGGTTTCCACATATTAGCAGTTACTTTCTCAAAATAATCAATTTGGCGCGCCCCCGGCATCAATCGATCGACAGAAACTCAATCCCCCCTCTCCTCTTGCTTTCGAGATAGAAAAGGCTCTATCCTAAGTGGACAGGCTTGCCAACAGATTGTCTAAATCAAAAGTTTAAAATCATACCATGCTTTCCTTTATCCGAAAAGACTTAGCCGAACTTACCGCATACACTCCCCATCCGGGCGGCGCGTCAGGAGAATCAGCGCACTCGGAAAGTGTACTCGATCGCCTAGACACCAACGAATGCCCCTACGACTTACCAGAAGAATTAAAACAAAAGCTAGCTTGGACTTACCAGCAGTTAATTGAGACAAATCGTTATCCCGACGGAGGCCACGCAGCACTCAAACAGGAGATCGCCCAATACGTCAATGAATCCCTAAATGTCCCCCCCCTTAACAAGGGGGGGCTAGGGGGGGTTACACTGCCCAAAACCGCCATTACAGCAGACAATATTTCTGTGGGCAACGGTTCCGACGAACTAATTAGATCCATCTTAATAGCTACTTGTTTAGGTGGGCAAGGCTCTATTTTGGTAGCAAATCCCACCTTTTCGATGTATGGAATAATCGCCCAAACCCTCGGCATTCCCGTTGTGAGTGTTGCGCGAAAAGAAGATAATTTTGCGATCGATCTAGAAGCAGCAAAAAGAGCGATCGCCCAAAATCAAAATCCCCCCGTGCGCGCCGTCTTTGTCGTTCATCCCAATTCTCCCACAGCCAATGCTTTGACAGCAGATGAAATAGAATGGTTGTCAAATTTACCCGAAGAGATATTAGTAGTAATTGACGAAGCCTATTTTGAATTCAGCCAAAATACTTTAGCAGACAGATTGCACCATCACCCGAATTGGATAATTTTACGCACATTTTCCAAAGCATTTCGACTAGCCTCAATGAGAGTCGGATATGCGATCGCCCATCCCGAACTCACAGCCACCTTAGAAAAAATTCGCCTCCCCTACAACC
>Ga0209490_10000916_pt1 | contig 29018 bp, 29 predicted proteins | sample MAT06_FD_187209 | JGI IMG/M metagenome (GOLD analysis project Ga0209490, IMG submission 187209) | Freshwater microbial communities from Lake Fryxell liftoff mats and glacier meltwater in Antarctica - MAT-06 (SPAdes) (version 2) | ecosystem: Environmental > Aquatic > Freshwater > Ice > Liftoff... | reverse complement strand
CACGATCAACGCAGACGATATTCGTACCTGTCAGCAAATTGGCGACCACAGCTTAAACATTCTGCCATCGACTCCATCCAAACTGCGGATTTTGACTCACTGCAACGCTGGCGCTCTGGCAACAGCAGGCTATGGCACGGCATTAGGGGTCGTGCGATCGGCATGGACAGCAGGACGATTGGAGCGAGTCTATGCGGATGAAACCCGCCCCCGCTTGCAAGGAGCCAAGCTAACCGCCTGGGAATGTGTGCAGGAAGGCATCCCCGTTACCGTGATTACTGACAACATGGCAGCACACTGCATGAAGCTGGGCATGATCGACCTTGTAGTCGTGGGAGCCGATCGCATTGCGGCAAATGGCGACGCAGCCAACAAAATCGGCACCTACAGCCTGTCGATCGTTGCCAAAGCCCACAATATCCCGTTCTACGTTGCGGCTCCCCTATCCACGATCGACTTCGCGATCGCCGATGGTTCCCAAATCCCAATTGAAGAACGTAACCCCAGCGAAGTCTACCAAATCGGCGACACGACCCTCTGCCCTACCGGAGCCGAATTCTACAACCCTGCTTTTGATGTCACCCCAGCCGAGTTGATTACAGCAATCATTACGGAGCATGGCGCGATCGCTCCCAGTGAACTCAGAGATCGGCTCAAAGCAAAGCAATCTGTTTAGTACAGCCGCTCAGCTCGATCAGTGGGTCGAAAATCTGATTCAAATCAAAGCATTGGCTCAAGTAGGTCAGGACTTACGCAAATCAACCGAAATTTGCCCCCCAACCCCCAATTCTGGGGGAGCTAGAGATCAAAGTCCCCCAGAATTGGGGGATTTAGGGGGCGAATGCGTAGGTCCTAGCAGGGGATGAGAAGTCGCTTGTCTAATGACTTACAATGCTTCCATTTTTACTGGAGATTGAAGCAATAGAATTTTTGAGCGATCGCCCTCACGGTTTAGAAAAAAGGGCGATCGCATTTTCGAGTTCAAACATTAAGCGATTTCATGAAGGAACCAGATTTGGGAATCGCTGTAAAACTAAACTAAAATGCTGTTCAAGATCAAATTTTATTTAGCCCATGCCGCGATCGCTTGAACCCTGGAAAACTCTTGATACAAAAACAATATTTTCGGCTCTACCTTGGTTAGCGCTTTCAGTAGAACAGGTTCAACTGCCGGATGGTCAAGTTGTTTCTGACTACTATCACATTCAACTACAGGACTATGCGATTGTTTTTGTTCAAGTTCCTGACGGTGACGTGATTTTACTGCGGCAATACAAACATGGGGTAGGACGAGTTAGCCTAACGTTGCCAGGAGGTGGTTTAGCAGCAGATGAAACTCCTTTGGCAGCGGCTCAACGAGAATTATTGGAAGAAACTGGATATGAAGCAGAGGATTGGCAGTTGCTTTGTCCGTTTGTGAGTAGCGCGAACTATCGATGTAGCCAAGGCTATATTTTTTCGGCTAAGAATGCTTACCAAGTTGCGGAGCCTAACTCAGGCGATTTAGAAGAAATGGAAACGGTGTTGATGCCTCCTATTCAAGTGATTGAGGCAGTACAGCAGGGCGAAATTGTCGTGCTGGGGGCATTAACCGCGATCGCTTTAGCGCTAAACCCAAACTTTAGGTACTAGACTAGCCTCAGAATAATAGAGTACTTAAGCAACTTTTCTTTTTTCCTAAACGTCAAGAACCCCAACAAAAGAAATTCACCGGTTCAGACCATCATTGCAAGAAAAATTGGACGCTGGAATATGATGACACGGGTATTTGGTTGGCAGGGAGCGCTGCTTGCAGCAGCAATTGGGATTGTGAGCACCGGACATCCAAGTTCTGTGTTTGCAGCGCAATTTGACCAAACAGAAATTAGTGAGCAGAATCGACTGATTGTGATTGCCGCGCCTCTTGGAACAAAAGGAGGCAATCACAGACTGCTGATCCTAGAGCAATTGAACGATAGCCGCCTCTGTTGGCAAGAATCTGGAAGCAACCCCACCTTAGTTGATCCGCTGCTGCTAGAGTTTGACTTCACTGGAATTTGTGGACGGGGTACGGATAGCAACAGCTACTCTGTGAGAGTTGCAGGGCAAGACTTAGCAGGTCGCTACAATCTACGAATTGTGCGGAAAAGCAATGACCTCGTTTTAATTGGATTTTCGCTAGTAGACAAAGAAGTTGAATTTTTTGAAATCGGTCGAACAAATGGTTTAACGGAAGGGTTTGCCAAAATTAATCTTGAGCCCGGTTGGCGGCTAGCACGGCGATCGTTTCAGGGTAAAAATGTTGGACATATCTATTTGATTAATGATCAATCTTTGGTCGAAGTTGCCAAAAAAGCCGTGCCGCTTCAGCAACCATCACCACTTCCACTTGGTCTACCTCCAACGCCTTCTCCGCTAGTCATGCCAGCCCAGCCCCCCAAAGTAGAGTTTACTCCTAGCCCTCAGCCAACCAGCTATCCAATCTCAGTGCCGCCGCCCATTCAACCAGCGGAGTCTGCACCCTCTACTTCATCACCTATTCAACCAGCGGAGCCTGCGTTTGCTAACCCTTCATTGCCTTTGCCAGTTGTCCCGCCAACTCCAACGCCTGTAAATCCGGTCGCTCAACCTAGTTCGAGTCCTTCTGGTGTAGTGGCTCCATCGCCAACGCAAAATTTCGTCGTACCAACCGTTGCCCCAGAAAACCCTGCTAGCTCTCCTTTCAACCCCATCCCTCCGGTGCCCTCTACTGGCTTTCCGCCTCAATCCTATGCGCCGATGAACGGCTCAAATTTTGGGAACTTGAGCTATCGAGTGATTGTGGATGCAGCTACGTCAGCACAACAAGAACAGGTAAAGCAACTAATACCCAGAGCATTTCGGACATCTTTTAATGGTCAGACGATGATGCAGGTGGGTTTATTTCGCGATCGCGCCACTGCCGAATCCTTGCAACAACAGTTAAAGCTGCAAAATTTACAAGCACAAATCATTTCCACCGGAGCGACTGCAACCCGTCCCATCCTGCCTAATCCCTTAATTGCCAGTTCTTCTCTGAACACGCCGCTTCCGGCAACGGGCAAAAATCTAAACGCATTTAATCTTCCAGAACCCAACTTAGGGGCTGGTTCACAAAATCTAGCGGTGTGGGCAACCTATTACACAACGCACCAGGCAGAAAATCAAACTGGTGGCTATCCGTTACTGGATCTCGCAGGAAATAGTTTGGGGGTTTCGTTGTCGGAACGAGACTGGTGTTCATCTGCGCTAGAGGGCAGTGTCCAGGTTACAAGTAATCAAAGTCTTTTGGGTGTCTACAACTATGCGGGGCGAGGCGACACCGACCAAGTAAACTGCGCGACTTATTACCCTACTTTAAAGAACATTAGCGCTACGAACCGGGTGCGTTTCCAACGTTCCAACACGCTTTATGGGGATGGCGTGAGCGGCAATCTGGTGCCCTACCGGACGATCGCGGTCGATCGCACCCTGATTCCCATCGGTTCTGTGGTTTATATTCCAGAAGCACGAGGAGTGACGGTCACTTTGCCTTCTGGCGAACGAGCTGTGCATGATGGCTACTTCTACGCAGGAGATGTGGGCAATGCCATCCAGGGAAATCACATTGATGTGTTTTTGGGGATTGCCAAACAAAATCCGTTTCCGTTTGTGAAAAGCACTGCATCAGCAACCTTCAACGCCTATATTGTGAATGCCCCCTCACTTAAAGCCATGCTTGTGTCTCAACAGCGCTGAGTAAGTACGCTGCCAGCATTACTAAGGGTATATCCAACAATAATACCCAACAAGAATTGGAGGGGTGAAGGAGTTGAGATAGTAAAGGAGTCGAGTAATAGACGCTGCTTAACTTCCGCGTCTCTACGCTTTTACCTCCTAATTTCTTGAGCTAAAATTGACAGATCACTAAAGCAAGCTGGCAAAGACAGCGACCCTTCTAAAAAGAATAGAGGGCAGGTCTAAAAAGTGGCTTATACTCCACCCAAACCTCAACGAGCATGGAGGGACTCGAACCCCCGACCCTCAGGACCGGAACCTGATGCTCTATCCACTGAGCTACATGCCCTCGTGCTGTGAGTATAGCATGGTGAACTCAAGAAGTTATGAGTTTAGAGTGCAGAGTTGGGAGCGCGGGGTTGGGAGTCAAAGGAAATCAACCCATTCAATCCAAACTAACCGTTCACGAAGAAAAAATGCTGTGTAAAGATTCAGCTAATTGTTCAAGTTGGGCAGGTTGGTGGGTTGCCATGACAGTAATTCGCAGGCGGCTAGTGGGAACTGTTGGCGGGCGAATGGCAGGCACAAACAAACCCTGTTGCAGGAGAGTATTGCCGATTTCAAGAACGGTGGAAGGGCGATCGACCTGAATGCAGAGAATGGGAGATTGGGAGGGGAGTAGGATGTGCGGGGTGTGGGGTGTGGGGTATGAGGGGCGGCTATGATGGTGCAAATTTTTAATCAGGTTTTGTTTGAGCCAGTTGACGTTTTTCCAGAGCGCTTCGCGGCGATCTCTGAAACGATCGCTGTGGGAATTGCGCTCTTGGGCAATCACGCGAACCGCCGCAAGGGCAGCAGCCGTGTCAGCGGGAGAAAGCCCGGTTGTATAAATCCAGCTAGCGGCACGGTTTCGCAGAAAGTCGATCAGGGACGCGGAACCTGCGACATAGCCGCCGAGACTACCGAGGGCTTTGCTGAGGGTGCCCATTTGAATTAAGGGTCGCCCAGTGCAGCCAAAATGTTCAACGCTGCCAGAGCCATTCACACCGAGAACGCCTGTGGCATGGGCTTCATCGACCAGCAGCATACTGTCAAATTCGTCGGCTAGGTTCAGCAATTGAGGCAAAGGGCAGAGGTCGCCATCCATGCTGAAGATACTATCGGTCAGAATCAAGCAGCGACGATGGCGATCGCGCTGTTGTTGCAAAATTTCCCGCACATTTTCCACGTTGCAATGGGCATAATCTCGCAGGGTTGCACCGCTGAGAATGGCACCATTTCGCAGACTGGAATGATTGTATTGATCCGACAAGATCAGATCACGTTTGCCGACCAAGGCTGTGATCGCGCCCAAATTTGCCAAATAACCAGAGCTAAAGACGATCGCGTCTTCGGTTTGTTTTAGCTGGGCGATCGCCTGTTCTAAATCACAATGCAGTTGGCGATGTCCAGTGATCAGTCGTGATCCGGTACTGCCCGTGCCATATTCTTTAGTTGCCGCGATCGCCGCCTGAATCAGCCGATCGTCTCCTGCCAAGCCTAAATAGTCATTGCTGGCAAAGTTGATCACTGATCGCCCTTCCAGTTTCATAACTGCACCCGCTCGACCTGCCAATAGCTTGGGCGATCGATACCAATTCGCTCGATGAATTGCGCTTAAAGCCTCATCTATCCAACCATAGGAATTGCTCACTGTTGGTTATTGATCAGCCTTTGAAGCGTCTTGAACTTCTGCACTGTTACCTCGCACCGGCGGCAATTTATCGACTAAGCCCATCTCAAATGCGGTATCCGGCAACTCGCCGACTAAATATTTTCCTGGCTCAAAAAAGCGCCCCATTGTAAAACAAGGCTGTCGCAATGCCACCACTTCATCAGGGGCAAACATATCCCGAAACAGTCGTCGTTCTAGCGCCATTGTTTATCTCCCTGCATAGCGATTGATTGAGCGCAAACAATTTGGCTGGAAAGTGGGCTTGTTGCGCCTTCTTTGGCGATCGCAACAAATCCACAGCCTGCATTCATCATACTTCCATCGCTCCGTTCCGTTAAGCAACTCATCCCGTTGCTCAAAACACCCTGCACTCGGCAAGAAATCTTGTTGGTCTCTTAATATGTAATCTATACAGTCAAAAGGCTCAGTGAAGTTTCACTGAGCCTTCAGAAATGAACTGCTTCTTTAATGTCTACCGAATGTATTCTTTCAAAACACTATTGCGGTTAGGATGACGCAGCTTGCGAAGCGCTTTCGCCTCAATTTGGCGAATTCGTTCACGAGTTACATTGAAAATCTGACCGATTTCTTCCAGCGTTTTCATGCGTCCATCGTCTAAGCCATAGCGCAATCTTAAGACATCACGTTCGCGAGGGCTAAGAGTATCCAACACGTTTTCCAAATCTTCTCGCAACAAGTTCTTGGCAACTTGGTCTTCTGGCGTTTCTCCATCTGATTCAATGAAGTCACCTAGACGAGAATCCTCTTCTTTACCGATTGGAGTCTCTAAGGAAATAGGAAGCTGAGCAGATTTCGCAATAAAGCGCAATTTCTCAATGGTCATTTCCATCCGAGTTGCGATTTCTTCCTCAGTGGGCTTACGACCCATTTCTTGAGAGAGCAACTTTGTTGTTTTTTTGATTCGAGAAATCGTTTCGTATAGATGAACCGGAAGTCGAATGGTACGAGATTGATCGGCGATCGCTCTGGTAATTGCCTGCCGAATCCACCAAGTGGCGTAAGTCGAAAATTTATAACCTTTTTCGTGGTCAAACTTTTCAGCCGCCCGAATCAGCCCCAAACTGCCTTCTTGGATTAGATCTTGGAAAGACAACCCGCGATTCATGTATTTTTTTGCGATAGAAACTACTAACCGCAAGTTTGACTGAACCATCTTGTCTTTTGCTCTACGTCCTAAATGCAGACGCTGACGAAATGCAGTCAATGGCATATTCACTGCGCTCGCCCATTCAGAGTCTTGAGGAGTGCGCTCTAACTGCTGAGACAAGCTTTCACGTATCCGTTCCAAATCAAGCAAATCTGCAATCTTACGTGCCAACTCAATTTCTTCATCAGCGCGCAACAGTCGAATGCGCCCAATTTCCTGCAAATACAGGCGAATAGAGTCTTCTGTGTAGTGCTTTTTCTTTGCTTGCGCTCGGCGGCGACCTGGTTTAGCCTTACCTGGCTTGCCATCTTCATCTGAGGCAGCTACGCCATCATCTGAATCATCATCATCATCTTCATCGATGAAGACTAAATCGTTGTCGGGTAAACCATCAGAAGCGCTACCTAGCAACTCGATTTCGAGTACGTTATTGACCTGGGTCATGCCGTGTTCCTCATGCTCCTTAACTAACAAATGGAAATCGTTGATGTTGGTTGCCAACATTAACAAAAGGATTTGCAAATAAGAGAAAACTCTGTACGGCTAGCAAATAAAAACTAGCCGAATACACAGTGTACTCGTTACTTCATGGTTTAAACTTCAAATCAACCACCTTCCCAAAATTGGAGAGGTGACCTTTCAAGATGCTTCGATCGCAGTCCTTCTCACAATGCTATCTGCCTTTTATGAAACATAGTCATAACCCAGTAAGGCATGAACCGTAACCAGCAAGGTAGGACATGAATCGAAATATCCTGCTGAGTGCCACACTAACCTTCCCTCTGAAATTTCCTAGTGCCATGTCTGAATTTAGATAAACCATCCATAAGCTATGGCTCAAAAAGTAGTAAGCCTCAATGCCAAGCAACCCACGACTGCAACTTAGGAATGTTTCAATGGTAGACGAGAATGGAAAAGTGTAAGCTCCCTCTGCTAAATTAACTCAGATCTTATGAAATAGGATCTGAATCAGTATTAAATTAGTTCACTGATTAAGGGGATTTATGAGAATAGTCAAAGATTCCTTAAAATAGCTTGAACGGCTCAGCCATTTAAGTGAAATTGAGAAAGTATCTAAATCAAAAGCCTAAAACCCTTGCACTGTGTAGATTAGAAGGATTAAGCAAGAAGTTTTTTAATAGATTGGTGGGTATGTATATTGAATATAAAAGTACAAAATTGAGGGGGTGTTAGCTTAGTTGAACTGACAGATAAACTTAATTTCTATAAGCAAAAACTATAAATCTGCGGATGGCAGTTAAAGAAAATAAAGTATTTTGTTCACGATTATTAATGATATTACGTAGTTTAAGTCAAAGGTTTGGGTAGTAATTTAAGGATTGATGGGCTAAGAATCAACTCCTTGACAAAATCATCCCGCAGGCTTCCCCACAACCGACAATCTGTTTTAGAACAGGTCATTGCAAATTTTCCGCTTTAAGCAAATTTGTAACTCAGTTGATAAAGCCGCGATCGCTCGTATACTTCGACCGTCATCAATTGACAGAACAACTCATTCTGATAATACATTCCGTTTTGGATAGTGTTAGCAAAACTTAAATAGGACTTACGCACTCGCCCCCTAAATCCCCCAATTCTGGGGGACTTTGATCTCTACTCTAGCTCCCCCAGAATTGGGGGTTGGGGGGCAAATTTCGATTGATTTGCGTAAGTCCTGTTAAAGATAAAAACGTGTTCCTCGTCGAGAACTAAAGGTGGCACTGTAGAATTTCTTAGAGGTGGTAATGGTTAACTCAGTGCTTTAAGTTGGAAACGTTTTCTTGCTGCCATAGCTGATTAATTGTGACAAAGCAGTAGCCTCGCTGTAATAAAAGCGGAATTAACCGATCCACCACTTCCGCAACATCTACACCTCCGGTATATCCATCATGCAGAACAATAATCGATCCATTCGTAACCTGCTGCAAAATGCGATCGACCACTGTAGAAATGCCAGGATTGACCCAATCTTCGGGGACTACAGTCCACATTACAGGGCGATAGCTCCACCGCTGTAGAAGGTCTAAAATTTTGGGCGTGAAAAACCCGTTTGGTGGACGAACATCCCGCAGTGCAGTAGGCGGCAACTGGCAAGCTTTGCTGATTTCGGCTTGGGTTTGTTCTAAAGTTTGCCTGAGTTCAGCCGATGACAGGTTAGTGAAAGAGCGGTGATCAAAGCCATGTAGCCCCAACCAATGATTGTGTTGATAAATTGAGTGCGCGATCGCAGGTGCGCGATTCACACAAACCCCTAATAGAAAGAAGCTGGCTGAAATTCCATGGCGATCCAAAACATTAAGTAATTGAGGCGTGTAGTCCGGATGCGGTCCATCATCAAACGTGAGAGCGATCGCGGGTATCTGCCGATCCCCAATCCAAAGACAGTTAGGAAAGAGTGGCTTAAGAACTTGATGAATAACTGGGTAGAGCGGGGCAAATTGCATAAGTTAAGGCAGAGTAACTCACTATGAATCATAAACAGTTTTAATTTGGTTTATGGCGCTAGGCGAGCTTTCTTCATCCGATTGGCGGTATACCATTGGGCGATCGCGGGCACCCAAGCCTCAAAATGAGGAAAAATAATTTCACATAATTTTTGCGCTTCAAGTTGAGCATCCGACTTCCATCGCAAATCCAGCAAGTGCATCAGCGATCGCACATTGGCTGACATGATCCAATGCTGCCGCACATCAAACGGGATCAATCCACGGGCATGTTCTTCAGAAAACCCTTGTTGAATCCGTTCATGATATCGATGGCAAGCCTTTAAGCACCACTCTACATCTTGCTGCCGTAGATCTTCAGTGTAGTCATAATGTTTTCCCTGACGGTCAGAATAAGCTCCTAGCGGACGCAGATAGAATACATCCTCCATCTCGCGCTTGCCTTCCACCACATCAAGAATCCGTCGCCCAGTATAACGAAATGATTGGACATCAAAAGAAATTCCGACGCGATGTGTACGGATTTGCTGCATGGTGCTGTGGGGAAACCAACCACAGTTCAAAACGATTTGGGGATGTTCTAAGGGACCATAATGCCCACGATTGCCCGCAAGTAATTGCTTGACGACGACTTCCCCACATTTCTCTTCAGCCGGAAAGCGATCGCGGGTATCCCACACAAATTCCTCTGCATAATCTTGGTGCATCGCTGCATAGATAACCTGCTGCGGATTTGGAGTTTGAGCAATCACTTCAACCGTAAAACGATCCATAGACTTCTTCAAGAAAGCGTTATATTTTAAGCCTTCTAGCATAGGTGTTTTAGGCGAGAAATGGGAATTGATTCTAAATTTCTTAAGCCCATTCGCTTTTTCTTTAGAATCACCTAAAATTGTGCCACCATGCTGATCAGATCGATTAAGCTATCACTCAATCCATTGCATTCTTCTAAAGGCTGTGCCGTGCCGAACCGAATATCTTTTTTTCCATTATTAATCACTATTGGGCTATGGGGATCTGCTCAACCTAGCTCTGCTCAAGCTTTAATTCCCCATACCTTGCGCTTAGACACCGCCAAGTTAGAGCAGCAGGGGCTTGGGCTAGCACAAGAAGCATCTCAGCTAGCCCAGTTTCAACAATATGAGCTTGCCTTACAACGCGCAAAGTTGGCGACGCAATTAGCGCCTAAAAGCCCAGAGGTGTGGTCTTTGTTAGGCGGACTTTATCTTCAAACAAACGATTTGGATCAGGGCATCACTTCGCTCAAAAAATCTCAATCGTTAAATGTAAGCGGCAAGAATTCAGCGGTTTTATTTGCTCTGGGGTCTGCTTATTTTCAAAAGGGAAATTATTTGATGGCGGTGGACTACCTAAAGCAGGGACTCAAGCTAAAGCCGAATGTTCCTGGGGCTTTATTCGATCTGGGGAATGCTTATTTGATGTTAAAGCGGTTTCCTGAGGCGATCGCTCAATATGAGCAAGCAGTTGCCCAAGATAAAAGCTTTTGGCCGGCTATCAATAACATTGGTCTCATTCAATATGAAGTAGGCGACGAGAACGCAGCGTTAAAACAGTGGCAAAGAGCCGCAGATTTAGATGCAAAAGCCGCAGAACCTCGACTGGCGATCGCGGCGGCTTTATACGCCAAGGGTAAGCGCGACCAAGGTCTATCTTCAGGAGATGCAGCCCTTCGATTGGATAGCCGCTATGCTGACCTAAAGTTTTTGAAAGAAAATCTATGGGGCGAACGATTACTTACCGACACTCGTAAACTGCTCGAAACGCCCCAAATTCGGGCGACCTTAACGCAAATCCAAGAAAGAAATCCTAGAACTCAGCGCCCTTCCCCCCGATAGTTTGTATTCCCTATTTCTTCCATGCGATTAAAATCATCCCCTATGCGAGTACAGGGTGCATTTCCTTCAAAAAAGCGATCGCCCAAAAAAGCGCTTCACTTATTCAAAAAGCAATTGTTGTGGCTGATCATTCTTCTTCCCATTCTGTGGATTAGCTACCGAGAGGTTAATAACTATTTTGTTAAGCCAGAAGCCATTTTTGTTCTAGGCGGAGCAACAGGGCGAGAAGATTTCGCCGCAGAATTTGCGCGACAACATCCAGAATTGCCTGTGTGGGTTTCGGGTGGCAGTAATCCTGAGTATACCTATGGCGTTTTCTCCGATGCCGGGATCAATCTCAAGAACCTACACATCAATCGAGAAGCGGTTGATACCGTGAGCAACTTTACGACCCTTGTGGATGAACTGAAGGCAAAAGGAATTCACAGCGTTTACCTGATCACTTCCGACTATCACATGCAGCGGGCGAAAGCCATTGGTGAAATTATTTTTGGAAGTCGAGGAATTTATATTAAATCGATCGCAGTGCGCTCAAATCAAGCGGCTGAACCTTGGCAAAAAGCAGTTCGAGATAGTGGCAGAGCGGTTCTTTGGGTCACCACTGGCTACAGCGGTTCAACCCTCAAACAACATTTCCACGCTCCTTAGGTGGGATGGCTTGTTTCTTGAACTAGCACATAGGGCTGCACGATCAGCGCCTGAAACCGCTGAGATTGATTTTGATTCCAAACGCTGAGCTGCGAGGGAGAAGGCTTCTGGATGAGCGCTTCATCAATCCAGCGCTGAATACGGCTAGTGTCATCGGTCGCGATCGCGATGCCTACCTCTACTAAATCAAGCCCTAAAGTCACCAAAATTAAGACATCACGACACGCATGAGGAGCTAGCCAATCCCATTCTGCCTCATCAAGCGTTGCAGTCAGTTCTGCTCGAATATCACTCATATTTTAAGTGCACCCTTCTCTACTCAAAGTTTAGTCGATTTAAGCACTCAAAAAGTTTTGTATTCATGATCACAAGTTAATTTAAGCTACGCTTTATAAATTTTCTACATAGCAGAATATCTAGTACTTTTACGGGCTTAGTTGGTATGATCCCGATGAGTTGTTGAGATTTGTAAGATTTGAGTTCGGTGATTTAACGCTGGCACAGACCTTAAGATTATTGACATCCTAGACACGACAGATCTTTAATCCTGCATCTACTAAATCTATGCGTCATCTTACTCTTGGGTTGTCCTTATTAGCCATACTCTTTTCAGCGGCTGAGCCATCTTTTGCTGGAGGTGATGGAGTGCCAAGTCGTCGGGTTGGAGGTGGCACCCGCTGGACGCAACCGAAGCTAAACCAATCTTCTTCACTACACTCTAAATTGAGCGCAATGACGTTTGCCTCTAGAAATAACTTGCCAATTGCATTCAAGCTAAAAATAATTTATGGCTAAAAGACTTGCGTTAGGCTACCAGATAATTTTGTCCTTAAGCTTTCCAAGCAGCTTAGGACCTACGCCAGAGACCTGATCCAGGTCAGCCAAAGACTTGAATTGCTTTTGCTGACGGGCTGCAATAATACGCTTTGCCAAGCCGGGTCCGATTCCTGGCAATGTTTCGAGTTCTGCTTGGGAAGCGCTATTTAGATTGATTGGGTGGTTTACCTGCCCAGAAGTACCGCTAGTTTGTTTTGCTTTGCGAGTAGATATCGGCTTACCCGTTAACGATGTTTGCGGTTGAACGGGTTTTACTGCCTGTGATGCAGTAGAAGCTGGTAACTTTTTGGGCAGTGGTTTAGACGCGATTCGTGAAACGGTTCCTTGGGAAATTGCGATCGTAGCTGGGCAATCCTTCGACTGGGCATTAGCTTTCTTTTGAATTGCCGGGGGGACTCCCACAATGGCATTGGTGTAAAGGCGCTCAAATTCTCGCTGATAGTGGGCTGCGACAACCGGATTATGAATGACCAGTACCGTCTCATCATTGCCACTGTTCGCCGCATTAGTCCAGTTGTGGGAGCCTGTAATCACGGTTTGCTGGTCTACGATCCCAAATTTGTGATGCAGTAAATCACCGGGAGGCATCCGAGGCACGCCTACAGTGGCGATCGCGGGTTGCCAGGGACGATTGTTTGCTTCATATTTGCAATCTTCCGCTAACGTGATCCCCATCATGTCTAGGGCTTCGCTATACGATCGATAGGCAAACCCAGGATCAATCAAAGCTTTAATCTCGATCTGGCGCTGATGAGTAGTTTCTAGCAAATCCACCAACTGCTGATCAGAAAAGACAAACAGTGCCATGGAAACCGATTTGCTGGCGCTGCTTAAGGTCTGTCCAATCAGCCCATTGCTACTTTGCTGCCAAGGCACCGAGCGAGAGGTGGGAGAAAACTGCACCTCAACCTGGGTATTGCCCACCATCACCTGACGCGCCGGACGAAAAGGCTTCTTCACTCCAAATAGGCTGTTGGTCTGACCACCCGGACCATCGCCCCACATCAGGTTAAATTCTTTCGTAAACACAGCCGCTAGTGCGGGACTCTGAATTTTTAATAAATTATTGGCATTGCCGCGACTGTGGGGTGATTTGAAATCTCCGTGAACATCGCTGGTTGTAAAATTGGCGGAGGTGACAATCATCGTTTGACCATCGACCACCACAAACTTATGGTGCATTAAGTTGCTGCCCTTGGAGCCGTCCGCTGTATCGTCGATGCGGGGAACGTTTGCCTGATCCATCACAATCAACGCATCTCGGCTGTTGATTTCATCAGGGCTAAGTTGACCATCACCGTTTTGGTCGATGATGCGACGGTTTTCTTCAACGCGATCGCGATCGCGTTTCTCCATCCGATTTAGTTCTTCAGGAGTGAAGGAACTCAACGGGCGCGCGTAGGTATTTTCCAAAATCAGCCGCACCCGTACTCCCGCCTTTTGCCGTTCTGCCAGCGCTTGAGCAATTCCTGGTAGCCGAAATTCTTGAACTGCCACATCAACCGTTGACCGCGCAGAGGCGATCGCATCAATAATAATCTGCTCCAAATTGTCGCCATCTCGTGTGACCTGACGATACGGCTCGGTATAGCTGGAAGCCGGTTCATGATTGGTGTAAACCTGAATCTGTTGATCTTGTGGAAGCGGGTTAGGGCGGAGAGTTTGCACTTCCTCCGACTGGCAAGCCGAAAGACTAATTCCTAAAAAAGCTAGCCAACAAACAGATATACGCTGAATGGAATAAAGATGCACGGCTGTCAAAGTGTGAAGAACAGATGAAGAAGCAACTATTTTCAGGATGCCCAATCGTTCAGAAAGGTTACCAATGTTTAGATGATCTGATTAAAAACGGCTGACATAAGTCCCCTTGTACGCAAGAATGGTTGAAGCGACGCGATGTCTCGTAGGGAGTCCTATAGAAGCTTTACTAACGTTTCACGAATCGCAGCTATCCTGATTAAGCCTTTTACTTACTTTTTGACCGATGGGATCAACGCGAGCACGGATTGCAATTGACGCGATGGGCGGGGATCATGCCCCCAGTGAAATCATTGCTGGAGCCTTAAGGGCGCAGGCTGAACTCGGTGTTGAAGTACTTTTAGTCGGCGACCCGGAGCAGATTGCAGCCTCAACGCCGAATGCTTCTAACCTGTCTTCTCTGGAGATTGTTTCAGCCGAGGGCACGATAGAAATGGGTGAGGAACCCCTCGGTGCCCTCCGGCGAAAACCAAAAGCTTCGATCAACGTAGCGATGGAATTAGTAAAACAAAAACGGGCGGATGCGGTTGTTTCGGCGGGTCACTCTGGTGCTGCCATGGCTGCCGCGCTGCTTCGGTTGGGGCGCTTGAAAGGAATCGATCGCCCGGCGATCGGGGCAGTTTTTCCAACGATGATTCAGGGAAAACCCGTAATAATTTTAGATGTGGGAGCCAATGTAGACTGCCGACCCAAGTTTTTAGAACAGTTTGCCACAATGGGTTCTGTGTATTCTCAGTATGTGCTGGGAGTCACAAACCCCAAGGTGGGATTGCTTAATATCGGTGAAGAATCCTCCAAAGGAAACGACCTAGCGCTGCGAACTCATCAGCTTTTGCAAGAAAATCAAGCAATTTCTTTTATTGGTAATGCAGAAGGGCGCGATGTTCTGTCGGGGCATTTTGATGTGATTGTTTGTGATGGATTTGTGGGAAATGTGCTGTTGAAGTTTGCGGAAGCCGTGGGCGAAGTGGCGCTGCAAATTTTGCGAGAAGAACTGCCCCAAGGACTGCATGGTAAGTTGGGTACTTCTTTGCTGAAGCCCAATCTGAAGCGGATTAAGCAGCGCATGGATCATGCAGAACACGGCGGTGGGTTACTATTGGGAGTCGATGGAGTCTGTATTATCAGCCATGGTAGTTCTCAAGCTCCATCCATTTTTAACGCAGTCCGGTTAGCACGAGAAGCGTTTGACAACCAGGTTTTGGAGCGAATTCAAGCAAACTATGTCGAGCCTGATCAGTTGCCAACGGTGATCAGTTCGCAGGTCGATGGCTAGTTTAGAGGGATAGGTTGAATACCCTGTACCAGTGATGAGTGGAGCAAGGATTTGAAACAATCAGGGATTGGAATTGCGCTGACGGGTAGCGGCTCGGCAGTTCCAGCAGTTTCGCTGAACAACGACCAACTCTGTCAAATTGTTGAAACGTCTGATGAGTGGATTGCTAGCCGAACTGGAATTCGGAATCGGCGATTAGCTTCCACCACAGAGTCTTTAGCAGGATTAGCCGCGCAGGCAGGAGAACGGGCGATCGCAATGGCGGGGTTGTCTGCCACCGACATTGATCTAATCGTGCTGGCAACTTCGACCCCCGATGATTTGTTTGGCACCGCGTGTTTGGTTCAAGCCGAGCTAGGAGCCAGCCGCGCTGTGGCGTTTGATATTACGGCGGCGTGTTCTGGCTTTGTGTTTGGGCTGGTGACGGCAGCGCAGTTTATTCGAGCGGGTGCATACCAAAATGTGCTGTTGATTGGAGCCGATATTCTCTCTCGCTGGGTGGATTGGAGCGATCGCCGTACCTGTGTGTTGTTTGGCGATGGAGCCGGGGCGGTGGTAATTCAAGCCAACGAGTGCGATCGCCTGTTGGGGTTTGAACTTCGCAGCGACGGCACCCAAAATAAATATCTCAATTTGGCATATCAGCCCCAAGAGAAGGAATTGACGGATCAGGTGGCGATCGGTCAGGGCACCTTTCACCCCGTTACCATGAACGGACAAGAAGTCTATCGTTTTGCCGTGCGCCGTGTTCCCGAAGTGATTGAAAAGGCTCTGTTTCGCGCTGAACTTACCACCCACGATATTGACTGGCTGTTGCTCCATCAGGCAAACCAGCGCATCTTAGATGCAGTCGCTGATCGGCTCAAGATTCCACCGGAAAAGGTGATCAGCAATCTAGCGAAGTATGGCAACACCTCCGCTGCCTCCATTCCACTCGCGTTGGATGAAGCCGTGCGAGAGGGCAAAGTCAAACCGGGCGATACCCTGGTCACCTCTGGCTTTGGAGCCGGACTGACTTGGGGAGCCGCCGTTTTTCAGTGGGGGCGATAAAGGATGACGAAAACCGCATGGGTGTTTCCTGGACAAGGATCTCAGGCAACTGGCATGGGCAAAGATGTGCTGGAGTCGTCAGAAACGAGAGCGATCGCCCAACAAGCTGATGACATTTTGGGTTGGTCAGTCGCGGAAATTTGCCAAAGCGCCGAAGATAAACTCTCCCGCACGCTATATACCCAACCCTGCCTATATGTCGTGGAATGTCTCTTGGCAGACCAAATGAGAGCCAAAGGACATCACCCCGCTTTAGTGGCGGGACACAGCTTGGGTGAATATGTGGCGCTTTACGTGGCGGAAGTGTTTAGCTTCTCAGCAGGGTTGCAGTTAGTAAAGCGTCGAGCCGAACTGATGGATAGCGCCTCGGATGGCATGATGGCGGCGTTAATTGGATTCGATCGCGACCAGTTAACCCAACAAATTCAGCAAACTCCTGATGTGGTGTTGGCAAACGACAACAACGCTGGGCAAGTAGTGATTTCAGGCACCATTGCAGCAGTTGAAACCGTGTTGAACAGTGTTAAAGCAAAACGCGCCGTGAAGCTCAACGTCAGCGGCGCTTTTCACTCGCCTCTGATGGCAGCGGCGGCAACTGAGTTTCAAACGGTGCTGGAGCAAGTCAGCTTCAACGACGCGAAAGTGCCGATTTTGTCGAATGTTGATCCGACTCCTGCCACGGATGCAGCTTTATTAAAACAAAGATTGATTCAACAAATGACTGGTGCGGTTCGCTGGCGAGAAATTTCTTTGCAGCTACCCGAATTAGGGATTGAAACTGTGGTGGAAATTGGACCGGGCAAAGTATTGACTGGTTTGATAAAACGCAGTTGTCCCAATTTGATCTTAAAAAACGTGAGCAACCTTAGCGAAATTCCCGCAGTAGTAGACAGTTAACTCTGAATAACGCATAGTAAGCAGGGGAAATTATTGGCACTAGACCCTCCATGATCGCCTCATCTTTATTACTTGCTAGTTTTTTATGGGCAAAGATCGCGAACCCTTGATCAGTCTGGCGCTTTATCGCCTGTTTAAGTGGGCGATCGTCAGCCCGACGCTGCATACCTATTTTCGAGGACGGATTTATGGCGCTGAAAATGTGCCTCAGACGGGTAAGTTGATTGTGGTAAGCAACCATGCCAGCGACCTCGACCCCATGTTTTTATCGAGCGCTATGCAGCGACCGGTTGCTTATATGGCGAAAGAAGAGCTATTTCAGATTCCAGTTTTGAAGCAAGCGATCGCGCTCTATGGTGCCTATCCCGTCAAACGCGGTTCTGCCGATCGCAGCGCTATTCGAGCCGCGATCGCCTCGTTAGACCAAGGTTGGGCAGCCGGAGTTTTCATCACAGGCACCCGCACCCCCGATGGACGCGTCACCGATCCCAAACTAGGAGCCGCCCTAATTGCCGCCAAAGCCCAAGCCCCCCTCTTGCCTGTGAGCCTTTGGGGCACCCAGGCGATCGCCCAAAAAGGATCAGCCATTCCCCGCTCCGTGCCTATCACAATCCGCATCGGCGAAATTATCCCGCCGCCCACCTCCAGCGATCGCGAAGAACTAGAAAACGTAACGCACCAATGTGCCGAGGCGATTAACAAACTGTTGGATTTAGGCAGGTGAAGAAGAGTTGGGAGTCCGGGGTCTTTAAACATCTCGCCATTCGCCATTCGTGTTAATTTCGTTATCCTAAAGGGGTCACCCGCCAAGAGTTAGAAGTTTTTCTTGTTATGACTGATCAACGTACCCGTATCTGCATTTTGGGTGGAGGCTTTGGAGGTCTCTACACGGCTCTACGCTTAAGTCAATTACCCTGGACGAAGGAAGAAAAGCCGGAAATTGTGTTGGTTGATCGCAGCGATCGCTTTTTGTTCTCACCGCTGCTGTATGAGCTGATGACGGGTGAACTACAGACTTGGGAAATTGCGCCCCCGTTTGCGGAATTGCTGGCAGGAACGGGAGTGCGGTTTCATCAGGCAACCGTTGCCAATATTGATCTGGAGGCACAGCAAGTTCAGCTTCAAGATGGCGTGGATCTGACCTACGATCGCCTTGTGTTGGCGCTGGGTGGAGAAACGCCGTTAAATCAGGTCACTGGTGCCGCTGAGTATGCGTTGCCCTTTCGCACGGTAGCAGATGCCCATCGCTTGGAAGAACGGCTGCGGGTTTTGGAAGAGTCAGATGCAGAAAAGATTCGGGTGGCGATCGTCGGGGGTGGTTACTCTGGCGTGGAATTGGCGTGTAAGTTGGCAGATCGGCTGGGCGATCGCGGTCGGCTGCGTCTGGTGGAGCTATCAGATCGACTGCTGCGAACCTCGCCTGAATTTAATCGCACCAGTGCCTCTAAAGCGCTGCAAGACCGTTCCGTTTGGCTCGATTTGGAAACAGCGGTCGAGGGCATTACAAGCGACACGATTTCACTCAACTACAAAAACGCTGTTGATACGATTCCTGTAGATGTCGTGTTGTGGACGGTGGGCACTCGCGTTGCCGAAGTAATCAGCGCGTTACCGCTGAAGAAAAGCGATCGCGGCAAAGTAGTTCTAACGACCACACTGCAAGTCGTGGATCAACCCAATGTGTTTGCCTTGGGCGATTTAGCAGATTGTAAAGATGCAGAAGGGCAGCAGGTGCCTCCGACAGCCCAAGCTGCTTTTCAACAGGCGGATTACTTGGGCTGGAATTTGTGGGCATCGCTAACTGGGCGACCTGTGCTACCTTTCCGATATCAATACCTGGGTGAAATGATGACCTTGGGCACCGACAATGCCACGCTCACAGGCATGGGCATTAAGCTCGACGGATCACTCGCAGTCGTGGCTCGACGCTTGGCATATCTCTACCGGATGCCCACTTTAGATCATCAACTTCGGGTTGGGCTAAATTGGATCACCCAGCCGCTTGTTTCGGCGATCGCAAATTCTACCCGATAGTTTTAGTCTGCCTGGTTCGCGGCTTTAAAGGTAGTTTTTCCGATTAAATGGGCTACTTTTGCGATATTTGTAGCACTCTACTAGACTGATACGGGTGGTTGAATCGATGCTGCGATCTCAAAAGTTTCGCCTGGTCGAGGAATCAGAAGTTGAGTTGGGCTGCCTGATGCGATTAAGCGATCGCGAAACTCTGCCTCACTGCCCACCGATTTAATCAACATCTGCAAAAGTCCTGTAGCACGAACATCACCGCGTGTGGTGGGCAGAAAGTAGCGAGGTTTCAAGGTTTGAATCAGTTGTATTGCCTCGGTTGCACCCATAATCACTTGCCCCAACAGAGGAAAAATTTGGGCAGTCACAGGCGCGATCGCCACGTCCACTTGTCCCAATTTTGCCAGATCTTTTAGGGGAGAAAAATGTGGCTCGTAGTAAAGAGCTTCTCCGCTGGTCAAATCTTTCAGCAGATAGCCATTTTCCACCTGTCCGGGCTGAATTTCAGCACCTAACACCCCCGTAATTTGCAAATTGCCTGCAAAAACCGTATCTTGCCACGGCGCGATCGCGGTTACCTGTTGATAACCCAAGCTTTTTACTACCTTTGCAGCAGAAGGAGATGCGACCACTGGAATAGTGCGGTCAAGCTGTTCTAGGGTCGGTCTGTGGCAGTGATCATCCACACCTTGAGATAGCAAAATCAGATCAATTGACGGCAATGTCTTTGGCGTAATGGTCAATGGAGTGGAGTGGTGCGCCGTAAACAGCCACGGTTGCCCATAAAACACCAGTGGATCAATCAACCACGGATCGACCAAAATCGTTTTTCCAGCTAGCTCAAAAATCCAGCTATTGAGGTCAATCCAAGTGAGCTTCATGATGGCTTGAAATATTTCTTAACAGTATCTTGATCTTAACGGCACCACGGGGCGAATGGCAAAGGGCGATCGCATTAAACCTTCCAGCCTTGGGCGTTGGAAAAATCGGTGTGGTTTAGAGAAACACCATCAAATAAAGCATCAGTTAGGTTCGCACCCCGAAAAAGGGTGCCGGGAGCTTGCCGAATTTGGTGCCAGGTTAGCTTGAAGGATTGAAGTGTCAGCCAGAGTAAGACAAGGGTGAGACAACTTAACAGTATTCCTCCTGCAAAATGCTTTGTGCTGAGAAATCCGATCGCCGCTGCGCCTGCTAAAAAAGCTGCACCGTAGCCCATGATTGCGCCTGCTAGGGTTGCCGCCATTGCCCCACTGATGCCACATCGGTTGAACCACAGTCCGGTGAATACGCTGCCGACGATGGCTCCCGCGATCGCCCATTGGGGATCTTTCTCCATAAGATTACCTGCATAATAAAATCCATTTACTGCTGCTGATAGCACTGCTGAGAGCCTAAGAGCCAGACGATTTACTTTGGAACGAGGCAGCAAAATCATTCGTAACCCTGAGCTAATCCCCGCAATGCATAGACTGATAAACAGGGCAATTACATATCCCCAAGCGCGATCGCTGGGAACTTGTCCTAATGCACCTGATATTAAATGACTCACAGCCTGCCCAGTCACTAGACCTACCGTGATCGCGATCCCTACCCAAATCGCTTTTTGTCGAATTGTTTGCCCTAGGGTTGCCCGTTCAAAGTTTGCGCCTATTAACTCCGTGCCGCTAAAATCACACCCACGTAGATCCGCGCCGCTAAAATCGGCTTCGTTTAACAGTTGTCCTCGAAAAGACCGATTTCTTAAATCTTGATTGGCAAACACGAGCGGCGATCGAGGCGGCATAGACTCAAAACTCAATTTTTTTCCCTCCATGAATTTTTCTTACAAGATTGTTTCTACTCTCTTAGGTATCAGCATTTTATCCTTGCCGATCGCTGGGTTTGGCTGGATGGTTGCTCAACGTCCGCCCCAATCCAATCTAGAAAGAACATTATTTCAAGGGATCAGCTACCGCCGTGAGTTTCGTCAGTCGCCGCGTCCCGTGATGATTCATATTCTTGCGATTGATCTGACTGCATCAGGAATTCAAGCATTGGTCACCCCTGGAAAACTGCTTATGGACAATCGCGAATTCAATGCCCGCATTCCTTCAGAGTTTTTACAGGAGTTTAAGCTCCAAGTTGCGGTGAATGCTAATTTTTTCTATCCGTTTGCGGAAGAGTCACCCTGGAACTACTTTCCTCACAGCGGCGATCGCGTTAATGCGGTCGGGCTAGCCCTAGCCAATGGCAGCCAATACTCACCCCCTGAATCAGACTGGGCAGCACTTTGCCTGATGGCAGATCGCGCCCAAATCGTTGCCAATGGGACGTGCCCCAAAGGAACAATGCAGGCAGTTGCCGGAAGCGCCATGGTGGTAGCCCAAGGGAAGCCGATGACACTAAAGCCTGGAACAGCAGATGGTGACGGTATTTATTCTCGCACAGCGGTGGCAATTGATTCGCGAGGAGAAAAACTTTGGTTGATTGTCGTTGATGATAAGCAATGGCTGTATAGCGAAGGAGTGAGCTTATCGGAACTGGCGCAGATTGCAATCCAGCTTGGAGCAGATGCCGCACTTAATTTGGATGGCGGCGGTTCGACAACGCTTGTGGTTGAGACTCCAAACGGGGCTACAGTGTTGAACTCACCGATTCATACTAAAATTCCAATGCGTGAGCGTCCTGTTGCCAACCACTTAGGATTTTATGCTCGTCCAGTGCGATCGCCTTAGAGTAATTCGCTTAGCTGCCGCGCAAATAGCGATAGTAGAAGTTGTAAGCATCAAATAAGGCTCCAACCAAGCCGCAAGTTAAGCCAATGATGATCGCGCCTTCAACTGGGCTGCCATTGCCAAAGGTCGCTAGCACCATCCACACTTGTTCCACAGCAACTTGACCCACAACTGTAACCCCAGGAATAGTGGTGGCGATCGATAAACTAACTACTACTAAACCAATCAGCAAGATAGGAACCATAAAGCTAAACGCGATCGTGAATAGAAGTGAACGAAGGAATAGTTTTAATTCCATAAAAGTAGCTTCCCCTATCGTGAAATACCGATTAGTGATGTCACCTACTGTGCAACTAAAGTCAGCCCACCCTGCGGGAAGTAAGCTACATTCCCCCAGACCCAACTTTGCATAACCTACGGTCTATTCCCAAGGCAGGAGAAGGGGAGCAGAGTTTCTCAAAGTCCCTCTCCCGCCGTGGGCGAGAGATTTAGGGCTTCGACGTGAGCGCTCAGCCGAACGGTGAGGGAAATTGGGGCAGTCGCACATCGCGTAATGTCTAGATTCAACAGTGTCTGATGGTGCAGCAGAATCGATTTGCCATCAACTCAACGATAGAAGCGATCGCCTAATTTCTAGTAATTGAGGGTGAATCTTAAAAAATACTTAAAAAACTTGTTGAAGCTATTTATACCAACTCTAAGGTTTGGTAAATAGACAATACCTATCCTCACTGCGCCATAATTCAGCTATTCTGACAGGAGGTTATCGACTCAGTACTTTCGGTGAGTGAAACAGGTTCTATTAGTAGTTTGGGGATTTGGAGTCAACGGCTTTTGGCAGCGGTCTTGCTTGGTGGGCAGGTTGTTGTTCGCCTGTTGACTGGGCGAATTCATCGCCGCAATACAATGGAGCAAATGGTGATAGTGGGTCCTGGTTCTCTGTTGATTGCCTTGATGACTGCCGTTTGTATTGGTTTAGTGTTTACTATTCAGGTCTCTAGAGAATTTATTAGTTTAGGTGCAGAAAGTGCTGTGGGAGGTGTGTTGGCGATCGCCCTCAGTCGCGAGTTGGCTCCCGTGCTAACCGCAGTAGTCTTGGCGGGTCGGGTTGGGTCAGCCTTTGCAGCCGAACTTGGAACCATGCGGGTCAGCGAGCAAATTGATGCATTGTATGTCCTAAAAACAGACCCCATTGAATATCTGGTGATTCCACGAGTGCTTGCCTGTTGCACTATGCTGCCACTCCTAACAGTTTTTTCGTTATTTGTTGGATTAGCTAGCGGATATCTGGTGGCAACCACTATGTATGGTATTTCGCAAACCCTATTTCTGGATTCAATCCAGAGTTTTCTCAAGCTATGGGATTTATTAAGTGCCCTAATTAAAGCGCTCGTTTTTGGGTCAATGATTGCAGTCATTGGTTGCAGTTGGGGGCTTACCACCACGGGAGGAGCGAAAGGGGTGGGACAATCCACCACGACAGCAGTCGTAACTTCTCTTTTGGCGATTTTTATTAGTGATTTTTTCCTATCTTGGATTATGTTTCAAGGTGTGGGATCTTCTACCATTACAGGATTGTGATTGAGCATCTTCTTGCTGCTGACTCTATAGCAACCCCATACAATGAAAGAGTCAATCATATGGATTGTGACTGCTGTGACTACTGTTGTTCCTTCTCCAATTTCCGACCCAACGGTTGAACTATTGCCGAATTTTCGGTTGCCGATCGCCTTAGTGTTTTTAGCGTTGCCCCTGTTTTTAGTGCAGGTTTGGCTGAGTGGCGCGATCGCCCTCTTTGGTCTGTTCTTGTTTATTCAGGCGGCGACTTTAAGACTGCGGTTTACCCCATCCGATTTAGATATTTATCGAGGCGAAAGCCTAATCCGTCGATTCCCCTACCAAGAGTGGCAAAATTGGCGCATTTTTTGGACTCCAGTGCCCATCCTGTTCTATTTCAAAGAAGTCAATAGCATTCACTTCCTGCCCGTTTTATTTGATCCTAAAATGTTACAAACCTGTCTAGAAGCCCGCTGCCCTCGGATTTCCTAATACGCCTAACCCTTTCCTTTCGTCCTTTACCCCAAGCACAAACTGGTTATGACTCCCAATGAACTCCCCCTTGACACTGCAAAACCCGAAGAATCACTGGGGATTCAGGAAGCCTCTATGCGATCGCTGATCGATGAAGAAGTCACCGCTTTACCTGGAGGGAATGAAACGGCTGAAACAGTGCCTGAGAATACTGTGATTGCCAAAGTGCCGTTTGGCGGAGTCGCCCCGGTGGATTTGGAGCAGCGGATCGCAGAGTTGCAGCGGCAGGAAAAGGCATTGCAGCAAAATATTACTCAGCTACAAGCCACGAAGTCTGAATTGCAAGGGCAGATGACAGCGACTCAAGCGGCGATCGCCTCTTTGCTACAGGAAGGCTTAAAAGAACTAGAACAGCGGAAGCGAGATTTGCAAACTACCGTAGAAAAGCTAGAGCGCCGTCAAGAACGGATTCGGGCTGAAATGCGAACCACCTTTGCTGGAACCTCTCAAGACCTTGCCATTCGAGTCCAAAGCTTCAAAGATTACTTGGTGGGCAGCCTTCAGGATTTGGCACTCGCTGCCGATCAACTGGAGCTAACCAAGTTCAAAGAACCGGAAAAGCCTCCTGTCCCTATTGCCGTGGTGGCGGTGACTCCCCAAACTCCTACGCCCAAATTTGCCGATGAAAGCTTTCAAGGTCAAACGAAAAAGATTCGCAGTTTGATTGATCAATATCGCAGTCGCCCAGATTATTATGGTTCTCCTTGGCAGCTACGGCGCACCTTTGAGCCGATTCATGCAGAGCGCGTTTCTAACTGGTTTTTTACCCAGGGTGGGCGGGGTGCCCTACGAACCATGGGCAGTCGGCTACAAAATATTTTGATTACCTCTGCTATTGTTTCGGTGCTGCAAGAGCTATATGGCGATCGCCAAGCTACGTTAGTCCTAGCCGATTCTCCTGAGCGACTGGGCGAGTGGCGCAGAGGCTTACAAGACTGTCTGGGGATCACTCGCAGTGATTTTGGACCCGATCGCGGCGCAGCATTATTTGAAGATGCCTTCGTGCTATCTCAAAAAGCCGATCGCATGGTCAAAGATGGCTTGCTCCCCCTCGTGGTGATCGACGAAACCGAAGAGCAGATCGATCTCACCCTGCTGCAATATCCCCTCTGGTTAGCCTTCGCCCCCAATCCTCAAGCTCCCGGCTCTAATTACTAATCCTAAAAAGGCAACCGCTAGAAATTCAGAACCAGAAACAGGATAATATCGGGTAAGTTTTCCTGAGAAAAACGCTCCTGCCTCCTAGTTCCAATCTCCTAGTCTCTCCTATGTTTCTTTGGCTGACGCTCAATGGTGTGTTCTTGATAGTTGCCTATCTGCTGGGATCATTACCCAGTGGCTATTGGGCGGGTCGCCTAGTGAAAGGGTTTGATATTCGAGAGCAAGGATCTGGCTCTACAGGGGCGACGAATGTCTTAAGAACCGTTGGCAAGCTACCCGCGCTGATTGTGCTGCTAGTGGATATTCTCAAGGGATCAGCCGCGATCGCCCTGTTTCGCTGGTTGTATATTTCCGAATTTGTCCAACCATGGATGCCAAGCTCCGTTGATCCGGAAGTGTGGTTGCCTTGGATAGTCACGCTGGCGGGAATGCTGGCGTTATTGGGTCACAGCAAATCGTTGTTTCTCAACTTCACCGGCGGAAAATCGGTGGCAACCAGTTTAGGCGTGTTGTTGGCGCTGAACTGGATTGTGGGGTTGGGAACGCTAGGTGTGTTTTTGGCGGCTTTGGGCGTGACGCGGATTGTGTCAATTAGCTCAATTTTGGGTGCGATCGCCGTTTCTGGGCTAATGGTCGCCACCAGTCAACCGCTTCCTTATCTGTTGTTTGGCATTGCGGGCGGCGTTTACGTGATTTGGCGGCACCGCACCAATATTCAGCGGCTAATGGCAGGCACCGAACCCCGACTGGGGCAAACCCTGCCCGAAGCGACTACTCCACCCCAGCCCTAATTCACATCTTTTATTTTTGTATGGCGCTTAAAATCATTGAGCATTTTGATAGCAGCTTTTCTCTAGAACCCGATGCGAAAGCCGCATTGTTTGCCCTTTTGACAGCGGAACCCTTTTTGCAAGAAATTTCCCAAACGGCTAGCTGTCCATCGGTCGAGTTTACCCAACTTTTGTTTCAGCCCATTCCTTACACCGCCACCACGCCGAAAGGAATGCCTGCTGAATTTGAACCTTTCCACGATTCCCCAGAACACATCATTATTAACGTGCCGCCCAATTTTATGTTTAAAGCAAAGATCTTCAAGCCCAGTAGGCTTTGCGCCATTTACCGGAAAGTATCATAGCGGCACAATAAAGAAATTCTCTGCGATCGTATCTAATAAAAGTAACTCGATTTGCAAATCATTAAAGGTCTGGTGGAGCAATGGCTTGAGGTGCGCGATCGAGATCCTGATCGAGCCAAGAACTGGCATCTTCCTGAGGTTCTAAATGGGTCATCACATAGGTTCCAGGCAAAGCGCGAATAATTGCCAGTTCGATCTCCTCGCACAGATCATGCCCAGTGTGAACGCTCCACTCACCCGGCACTAGCACATGAAAGGTGACAAAGCTACGAGACCCAGCATTGCGGGTTTTCAGGGCGTGAAATAGAATGCCTTGCTGCTTATAGGGTGCCAAAATTTCCATGATTCGGTTTTGGTCGGCGATCGCAATGGCGCTATCCATTAATCCGGTGCCTGTTTCCTGTAAAAGCCGAAACCCTGCCCAAACAATGTTTGCCGCGACTAATAGAGCAATGATCGGATCGAGGATTAGCCAGCCTGTGAGCTTGACTAGCAAGATGGCGATCGCCACGCCAAAGGATGTCCAAACATCGGTGAGCAAATGGTGGGCATCGGCACGGAGAGTTATGGATCGCAACCGTTTTCCGGCTCTAAGCAAAATCCAGGCAACGCCGCCATTGATTGCGGTGGCAACAAAAGATAATGCTAACCCAAGCCCAATCTGTTCAAGCGGTTGTGGATTGAATAGCCGTCCCGAAGCTGCGATCGCAATGCTAATTGCGGCAATCATAATCAAAACACTTTCAATGCCGCTAGAAAAATACTCGGCTTTGGTATGCCCAAACGGATGCTCATCATCGGCAGGCTGCGCGGCATAGGAGAGCGCCCAAAATGCCACGATCGCCGCCACTAAGTTCACGACCGACTCCATCGCATCCGACAGCAACCCTACGGAACCCGTTAGGAGGTAAGCACCCGTTTTCAACCCAATGGTTAGAATTGCAGCGGCGATAGACAGAAGAATGTAACGACGGGCAGCATGGGCACTCATAATAATACTGTTGCTATCACTCTACTGATAGTAAGCTGATCAGCATTCAAGTTGCATAAAATCGGGCTTGAAACCCTTGCTGTTAGGGGATCAGTTTGGAAAAAGCAGATGACGGTTAGCTTATTGTGTTTCGCTCAGAGGTGCAGCCACTTTCAGATCAGAAAAAGACTTGTCGAGTATTAGACATTCTGTAGCGTGAGAAGGCAGGGGGTTTATAGAGACCAAGCTTTTGCTTAATCAGTAACCAGAAAAAAGGCAAATCTTCGACCAAGTAACGTTTCCATAGCCGCTTAGGATCGGAGTAAATGCGGAATAATGACTCTATCCCAAGTTGGCTCATCCACTTGGGTGCCCGCTGAATGGTTCCGGCTTCAAAATCGATAGTGGCTCCTATTGCCAAAAAGATTTTGACATGAATAAATTTATCTCGATATTTGTGAATCCATTTTTCTTGCTTAGGTGCGCCAACCCCAACCGCTAGAACAGTTGCTTTCGAGCGATTCACCATCTCAATCAGTTCCAAACATTCCTGTTCACTCTTTTCAAAACCAAAGGAAGGAGAATGGGCACCGATGACAATTTCTCGACCAATTTTTTGGTTGATTTTGGTTTGTGCGCGATCGGCTACTCCGGCTTTGCCCCCTAATAGAAAGATGGTGGTGGCATGATTATGCTGATGAAACTTGCAAAACGCGGGAAATAAGTCGGAACCAGAAATCTTCTCTTTCAGAGGTGTGCCTAATAAGGCAGCAGAGTACATCAAAACTTGGCTATCACACACTCGGTAGTCTGCGTCTGCATAGGTCTTAAAGAATTCTTTATCTTGCTGCAACTTCATTAAGTGGTCAACATTGGGCGTGAATACGACCCCTTGCTTTAGCTGTTCTAAAAGCTCATTGAGGGAAAGATTGTCAAAAGAGACGTTTAGAATGTGAACTTGATCGTTTTGAATCGTAGACATAGTAGTTCGTAGTGTGTAGCGATAGCAGTTTGACTAAAAATATTAAGTGACCGTTATGACTAAGCTTGCAGAGCTTATTTATCCAGCTAGAGTTTCGGAACTCACTGCGTTGTATTCGATCAATCGGGACGGTTTTTTGAACGCCTTACCCCAATAAAATCGGAGCAATCCTTGAGCTTGGGGGAATTTTGCCAAGGTGCAAGACAGGGCAAACAAGCGAGCATCGGGTTGAGAGGACCCCGACCGACGAGCATACTGGTAAACTCGATAAGCCATGAGTCCGTAGCCGCCTAACAGAACCAAACTCAACCCTTGTGTGAGCCATGCGGTTGACAGAATCACAAGTGGAACCCCAATTCCCCAAATCTTAATGCTGCGGGTTTCTTTGACCCAGTGTTTTTCGGGAGGTGCGCCATGGAGCCATGCTCCTTCTGCAAACGCATGTCCCGATCGCACAGAGCGTTTCCACCATTGATCAAACCGGGTCATTTGGGCATCATGCAGGGTCATTTCATGGTTAATCCGTAAGATTTTGCCGCAGTCTTGCCGCAGTCGAACACACAGTTCGGGTTCTTCGC
>Ga0209490_10000915_pt1 | contig 29025 bp, 29 predicted proteins | sample MAT06_FD_187209 | JGI IMG/M metagenome (GOLD analysis project Ga0209490, IMG submission 187209) | Freshwater microbial communities from Lake Fryxell liftoff mats and glacier meltwater in Antarctica - MAT-06 (SPAdes) (version 2) | ecosystem: Environmental > Aquatic > Freshwater > Ice > Liftoff... | reverse complement strand
CGGTTAAGAATATTGTAGGTTGGGTTGAAGCTTTGCGAAACCCAACAAACGCCGCAAAATGTTGGGTTTCGTTCCTCAACCCAACCTACACATTTTTATTTTTTGGGCTTAACCGAACCGTATTGGGAGTGAGGGAGGCAGGGGAAGCAGGGGAAGAATAAAACTATTAATTATTGACCAATTCCCAATGCCTAATGCCTCATGCCCCCTGCCCATTTATTACAGCACGGCAGAAATCAAGCTACCATTTGATCCAAGCAAAAGCTTTGATATACAAAACTTTTGACTTTTGACTTTTGACTTTTGACTTTTGACTTTTGACTTTTGACTTTTGACTTTTGACTTTTGACTTCCGCCTTGCGGTATTATGCTATTTTTTCTTCGTTTTTCAATGCTAAACGAGCAAGTCCATAACAGATTAGGGCATTGGCGATGAGGAACAGGCGTGCTATGTTACCACTTCCCAAACCCATAACTGCGGGATCGAAAAACGCACTTACTGTCAAGCACGCTGCTACACCTAATGTTGAACCAATGGCAAACCATCTCCAACTAGGATGTCCCAGCAGCAATGCCATTAACACAATTGGAATCAGTACGCTAGCAAATAGGGGATTCAATGCATCGGTTCCCTGGAGAGTATTTCCTAGTTCGGGAATTGAACTGCCCAAAACCCGGAAAGGCCACTGGGGAAGATCAAAAATATAGATTCCTTTGAGGAAGAATAACCCAGAACTACCAGCGATTAGTCCACTAGATAAAGACCAACTCCAAGTGAAGGGGAAGTAAACCCGTAAAAACCAAGCCAGTAGATAGGAACCAACTACCATTAAAACCTTGGGTAATAGTGCTACTGCACCACCATCAATCCAAAAGCCGGGGTTAAGATAGCCGTTATCTCGTAACCATCGAAAGAAATCTGGAAAACTGATTTGCCCGCTAAAGGCTAGTTTGACTGCTGCTTCTGCATTCAGTTGTCCAGCGCCATAATAGTTTAAACCATCATCCTGGATAACTCGCGCTGACTGTTTGAGGACTTTCAAGACTTCATCTGGTTCTTTGATGCCAGCAGCTTTGATTAATGCCGCAACACCAGCAACGTGGGGAGAAGCCATGCTTGTACCCTGGAAACCCAGAAATACCGCTTCGCCCTTTTCGTCGATAGTTTCTTGCAGAATCTTACCAGCTTCACTACCACCAGGAGCAGAGATATCTACCCCAGCACCAAAGTTAGAGTAGGGCGCTCTTTCACCATCTGGGCCAGTTGCGGAAACACCGATGACGTAAGGATAGCGGGCTGGATAGCTGGCTCCATTGGTGTTTTCATTTCCGGCTGCGGCAATAATAACTACACCTTTTCTATGGGCATACTCGATTGCTTCTTTCATCAACTTGCTTTCACCGCCACCGCCCAAGCTCATATTAATCACATCTGCGCCTTTATCAGCAGCAAATTTAATCGCTTCGGCAATATCAGCAACAGTACCGCCACCATAAGAACTGAGTACCTTCAACGGCATCAGGCTGGCTTCATAAGCAATTCCAGCTACGCCATATTTGTTATTTGTGGCTTGGGCTATAGTTCCGGCAACATGGGTACCGTGACCATTATCGTCTGTGGCTTCTTCTCGGTCGTTAACAAAATCATAGCCTTTGACGAATTTTGTCTCATACAAGTCACGCACCTTGGTAATCCCGGTGTCAATTACTGCAACTGTGATGCCACTGCCTTTGGTTTGACTCCATGCGCCTTCAATACCAATTTTGTGCAAGTTCCACTGCTTGCTGTAATATTGGTCATTGGGGCCAGTTAATGAGGGGCTTGTCTCATCATCATCTTCTTGGGGTCTCAAAAATTCTCCAAGCCAAGCTGCTTGACCGGGTTGTGGGATCTTGCTGTAGATATAGTTTGGTTCAATGAATTCTGTAGCTTGGGCAAACTGAGATTTTTTCAGTTCTTTGAGCCGTTGGCGATCGCCCTTGATAATATAGACATTATCTTTTTTAGAAAACTTGTTGTCTAATTGGGGTGTAACGTTGTATTGTTTGGCGATCGCTTGCAGATTCTGTTCCACCACAAGTGATGGAATATCTTCCCGAAAATCAAGCAAAATCGTCTCAAACTCTCCTTTAGCTGCCAATCCCTGGAAATTCAGGAAACCAAATACGGCAGATCCCAGCCCAATGACAAACAAGCACAATAATATAAGCTTTCTCATATTAACTCATCACCGCTTTTTGCCAGTTTTCTCACTACCATAACTTATCTCCATCCTTTAGTGGTGGATTATTGCACTTTTAGTTACAAATTTCACTCAGGACTTTTTTAAACGATGGAACGTGGTCTTTTGTGGTTGCCGTTATTAGTAATGTTTTTCTGGTTGGCTTGGCAAGGCTCGAAGGAGTATCAAAAAGTTGAAGCCTATCGCGCTTGGGCAGAGCAATTTGAAAGGGCTAAGTATGATATCTACGCTGTATTAGGTCAAAAAGGCAACAATCTAACTTGGGGAAAACCTACGCCTAAAGGGCCTATTAAACTAGAAACATTCTCTTTGCTTGATGTCAAAGAAATATATCTTTTAGTAGATGACAAAAAAGTAGATTTAGAAAATATACCAGAAAAAGGTCGTTCTATAGAGTTAGAATTTCTGTTTTCCGAATCTACTGATACAGTGCGGGTTCGGTTTACAGAAATCCCTTTAGCAGCAGAATGGGGTAAGTTTTTGCAGAAGGCGTTAGAAAGTTTGCGATCGCAAGCGAATCAGTAGTTAGATTAAGTCTCTACGTGCCAGAAAATCACCGTAATAGGACTTACGCAAAAACCTTATCAAACTCTCATTCCTCCGTGACCGGTTATTGAGCGACTTGTACTGAGCGTAGTCGAAGTAAGTCGAAATACTGCGTTCTCTGTGGTTCGTTTTCCATTCCCTGTGCGTAAGTCCTACGTAATTCAAAGATTATGGTGTGAGCTTTCTGCTACTCAAGGTAAAAATACCGTATTTAGGACTGAATAACAACGCCAAAATAAAGAATCCCGCACTTCATCAATAGTAACACCGAGAATGTTATCGAAAAGGAAGTGGTTAAGGTCGATTTTATTATCTTTTTGAATTAAAACAGTTGCATAGCTGGATTAATCAACAAATTCAAACTATCCCAGTAGATAAGCGCAAACTGGTAACAACCCATGATGCATTCCAATATTATGGACGTGCTTATGGGATTGCGATCGCAGGTACTTTAATTGGCATTAGTACCGAAGAACAACCAAGCGCTCAAACAGTCCAGCGATTGGTAGAGTCAATTAAAAAAATCAACGTTTCTGCAATTTTTGCTGAGACTACCATTAACCCGGCTTTAATTAAAACTGTTGCCCAAGAAGCAGGGGTTAAATTAGCACCAAATCAACTATATTCTGATTCAATTGGCGCTAAGGGAAGTCCAGGAGATTCTTACATCAAAATGATGGAAGCGAATACCCACACAATTGTAGAAGCATTAGGGGGGAAATATACCCCATTTCAACTAAAGAAGTAAATTTATCAGAGTAAATATCTAACCTAAGACGTGTTCTTCTCAAAGTCTCTCCAGAGAAAGAACTCTTTGTAGCCTCGATTTTCTAGAGTGTTATTAGTAAAGCTAGTATTTTCAATACCTGAAAAAGCCATGACTGATAAAAATCAAGAAAATCAAATTAATCAACCAGTAAGTGAGGATACACATTTACGCCAAGAACCGAACGTCAATGAAAGAAACTTAACAGCAAATCCAGGAGATAAAATTGCTGATGAGCCTCAATCTGTTGAAGAAAAGGCTAAACAGGTAGCTGTAGATGATGTACCAGATATTACAGGTGACAAAATCACAGTCCCCACTTATTTCGTTGTAGATGAACCCGACGGCACAAAGAAAGCGCTCCACCACGTTAAAGATGCTGAAGAGATTTCTGACATGATTCGGGAAGCACGAGTTGACGAAAATGGAAATCGAATTTGGTGGTAGTCGTTCATTGAAGAGACACGGGGACACAGGAAGATGGAGAGTTCTTCTTTACGTCCCCGTATCTGTATATATATATAGATAATGATTTTCGGTTAGTTAAAACTCAACGAGAAGCAACACAGCGACCAAGTTATACAATAGCTGTTGGCAAAGATTGAACTAACAAAATTTTTAATGCTATGCAGCCACTACAACGACAAGTTAGTTCTACCGACAGCTACAACTTACCTGCTATTCTTACCCGATGAGCTACGCCCAGACGGAGGCGATGTCTACGACGGGCTACGCCTACGCAACCAAATACAACAGTTACTTTTGCCAACAATCCTATTTTTGCATGGTGCAGTCCACGAGGTTCTAACTTAGCTGTGCTAGTTGTGATTGTGCTTGAGGCAGAGTGCGGTTAAAGTTGGTGGTTGCTTTACCCTGACAATGATACAACTTGCTTTCAATCTGGTAGAGTGACATACTCCTACACTGATGCAAGCATACAGTGTAGGCTTCTCAGTGACTCCCGGTATCCCGTTATGCTGTGGGGATTCCCGTCTGTTTAGCTAAAAGGTATGCAAATCATCAGAATAATTGCCTAAGAAAGACAAAACAGGTTAACAGCCTTGCAATTAGATCAAAATGGATATGTAGCCTGTTGTTTGTCCAACCTTGAATCAATCTAACTTCGTGCGAAATCTGCAAGAAACTCACTTAAATCGTGCCCGCGCCAGTCTCAGACAAGCGCTGTCTTGGTATGGATATCTTCGTAAGTCAGGACAGCTTTCATCCAACCCGGAATTGGCAGGTTTGTTGAAACCAGAATTGGAAGCTTTAAATTCCACACTCAACAAGCTGGATTCTAACGTCATTAGAATTGCTGCCTTTGGTTTGGTGAGTCGGGGTAAATCGGCAGTTTTGAATGCCTTACTGGGAGAGAAGATTCTGCAAACTGGGCCCCTGAACGGTGTTACTCAATGGCCCCGTTCCGTCCGTTGGCAGCCCGGTGGTAAGGTACTAGTAGAGTTAATTGATACCCCCGGATTAGACGAAATTGAGGGTGAGTCACGGGCAGACATGGCGCGAGAAGTCGTGCATCAGGCTGATTTAATTTTGTTTGTCGTGTCTGGTGATATCACGCGCACTGAGTATCAAGCACTGCTGGAATTACGTCAAGCGCAAAAACCCCTGATTTTAGTATTTAACAAAATAGACCTTTACCCAGATACAGACCAGGGAGTGATTTACCAAAATTTGCAACAACTAGGTGCTGGGAATCCTCAAGCGAAACCTCTACTACCGGATGAAATTGTCATGGTGGCGGCGGAACCAGCAGCAATGGAAGTGCGGGTAGAGTGGCCTGATGGTCGTGTCAGTTATGAATGGGAGACACCGCCACCCCAAGTAGAACAACTCAAAGAAACAATTCTGAATATTCTCAATCGAGAAGGGCGATCGCTTCTCGCTTTAAATGCACTGATCCAAGCACGGGATGCAGAAGCCGCGATCGCTCAAAAAACCATCGACTTACGCGAACAAGAAGCTGAAGATATCATTTGGCAATTTACCAAATACAAAGCTTTGGCAGTAATGCTCAATCCCATCGCTTTTTTAGATATCCTTGGCGGAACTGTTGCTGATTTGGCTTTAATTCGCGCCCTAGCTAGATTGTATGGTTTGCCGATGACTAGCTACGAAGCCGGGAAAATTTTAAAAACGATTTTATTTAGTTCTGGTGGCTTGCTACTGGGAGAATTAGGTAGTAGTTTGCTTTTGGGTTTGGGTAAAAGTACGGCTGCAATAACTAGTGGTGACAATCCCAGCAATATTACTGCCTTTGCTGGCAGTGCGATCGCTCAAGCTGGTATCGCTGGTTATGGCTCATACTCCGTTGGCAAAGCTGCCCAAGTCTATCTCGAAAAAGGTTGCACTTGGGGACAGTTGGGCGCTAGCAGCGTCATTCAAGAAATTCTCTCTCAAGTTGACCAAAATACAATTCTGTATCGTCTGCGACAAGAATTAGGGCTAAAGTATTGAGAATAAATAAAAATTGTTTCTCGTTTATTGCCGTTTATAAGTGTTTATCAACTTCTATCAAACTCTTCTGACAATTGACTGATATTCCGAATTTGTGATGCAAGATCGATCTGTAAACCTTAGCGAAAAATGACATGACAACAACCTTAAACTCATTTGAAACTGCTGGAACAACAAACCTTGAAGAAGCCATTACTGAAGCCATTACTGAAGCCCGTACAACTTGTGAGCTAGATGGCAGTGATTCTGCTGGTTGTGCCGTAGCATGGGACATTGTGGAAGAACTACAAGCTGAAAAAGCTGATCAACAACAAGCAAAATCAAAGAAAACCTCTTTGAAAAATTACTGCGATCGCCATCCTGAATCCGTAGAGTGTCTAATATACGACGTTTAATTCTTCCGTAAATCAGTTGTTGCTGATTGCGTTATTTGCTTAATTGCTTCTAAATCAGGTGGTGGCGTTTCACTTTCCATTGCCAACCACAAAAGATATTCAATATTCCCAGCAGGGCCAGTGATCGGCGACCAAGTTAAGCCTTTGTATTTCCATCCTAATTCGTGGGCTGTTTGCAACACCTGGAAAATGGCATCAGCTTGGTCGTTTGGATCGCGTACAACACCTTTTTTACCCACACGGGATCTGCCGACTTCAAACTGTGGCTTGACTAACAATACAGCTTCTCGGTTAGCTTGAGTTAATTGCCACAAAGCAGGCAGAATCTTTGTTAATGAAATAAACGATACATCGACCACCGCCAAATCTGGAATCGGGTCATTTTCGCCATATAACTCATCTGGTCGTAGTTGCCGTAAATTGGTGCGTTCCCGCAAAATCACCCGCGAATCATTTCGCAACCGCCAGTCAACTTGTCCGTAACCAACATCAATGCCGTAAACTTGTTTTGCTCCAGCTTGTAAAAGACAATCAGTAAAACCACCAGTAGAAATCCCACCATCTAAACAAATACGCTCTGCTATGGGAATGGCAAATACTGACAAAGCTTTGGAGAGTTTTTCACCGCCTCTCGAAACAAAAGGCGATCGCACTTTAATATTTATTTGAGCAGTAATATCAACTTCAGTACCAGGTTTATCAACTAACTGCTGATTTACAGTAACTTCCCCCGCCTGAATTAACCTCTGTGCCAAGGCGCGAGAAGAACATAAATTTAGCTCTACTAATAGTGTATCGAGTCGCTGTTTAGCCAATTAATTAGACTCTCCTGGTAAGATTAAAGCCAAAGCACGATTGATAATTTCTTCTTGGTTAACCAGCTTTTCTAATTCTTGGACTTCATAACAACCTTCTTCTACTTCTAAGGAAGCCTCATCAACGGCATTTAAATAGGCTTCTGCTAAGGTTTCTAACAATTCTTCTGGCGTGAGATAATACCCCCCCGCTTTACGCCGCTTATTTTCTCGTTGAATTTCCCGAACCGAATTCCGAATTGAGACTTCCCAAGAACGAGTCGTGCGATTTTCAGCTTGTTGTTTTATCAAATGCAACAGCAAAATCACTGCATAGCTACGAATCGTTTTGATGATATCATTTCGGCTCATTTCTGTTAATTCTTCAACTATGATCAATGCTCCTTGAACATCGCCTTTAACAAGCAAGTCTTTCAGAGTTAACAATTCTTCCATAATCAGCGCCTCAAACCTCGGCAACTTCTATTGTGGCTTATGGTGGTTCTAGTTTAGATAAGATAGGCTAATGCGTTTTATCTAGGAGCGATCGCATTCCTTAGCCAGTCGAATTCACACTATTAAACTTAAAATAGACGCTAAAGGACTTTTTCTTTCCTAACCAGTGGTTTAAGACTACGGAATATTTATTATGCCATTAAGACAACCTCGTTACAGCAAAGAAGAATTTGCTCGTCGTGGTGATGAGATATATGACTTTCAAGTGCGCCCACAAGTCGAAGCAAATAATTATGGCAAGATTGTAGCGATCGACATCGAGACAGGTGGCTGGGAAATGGATACTGTTGACACTCTCAGGGCTGAAGCCGCTGAGATTCTTGAAGAGTCCAGAACCTGAACTTCAAAGGTGTTGTCAATGCACCTCTTCTGGTTTGTGCGTGTTGGCTCTCGTTATGTCCGTCGGTTCGGGGCTGGGCGCATCCACAAAACAAAATGATTATTGGAAGTGTGAATGCTGACTACGAGCCAATTATCGTTCTACGTATTTGTGGTGCTGACGCTAAAGTACATGAGCAAACCGCCATTGTTGATGCAGGTTTTAACGGCTGGTTATCCCTACCGCCCGATTTCATTGCTGCATTAAAGCTACCTTGGAAAAGGCGAGGACGAGCAATTCTGGGAGATGGTAGTGAATGTGTGTTTGATGTCTATGAAGCTATTGTTGTCTGGGATGAGCAATTACTAACCATTCCGATTGATGAAGCTGAGTCAGATCCACTTGTCGGTATGTCACTGATGGAAGGTTACAGATTAACGGTAGAGGCAATCGAAGGCGGTGTTATTAAACTTGAGAAATTATGAGCAGTATAATGAGCAAATAAGCGATTGGGAGCGATCGCTACTTAATGTATTATTCTTTGGAAATACACAACATCAAGATAATTAAGATACAGCAAAATCTGTGTATTGTCGTAGTTCAGCGGGATGGAAACCCAAAACAATATCTTCGCGCAAGATACCCGCTTCTAATAATGCCTCTGCTACTGGAAGGGAAGTACCATCATATTGAATCCATACTTTATCATTAATAATATCTATATGCACCACCGAACCATGTACGCGGCGCACTCCATCCCAACCCACATGTAACACTTCGTAGTGGTCTCGTTCGGAGTCAATAACAGCTTCTGTCTCTATTTGACCGTTAGCAGGCTTGTGACTAGCATAGTCAAATATCAACTGACGAATAATTTCACGATATCCAGCTAGCTTATCCATCTGATAATCCTTTCTAGTTGCTCGTCAAAGACAATCAGGTTTATTCCTATACTATTAAGAATTAGCTGACCAAAGCGTTCGGAAAATATACCTTCGTAAACCCGCTTGGGAACTGCTAAATAAAGTTGGCGTTTTGGTTCTACTTCTTTAAGCACACTGCGATAAACTTCATACTGTCCTACAGCTTCCTGGAGGTCATTCACTGGAGAAGGACTCAGAAAACTTTTGATTTCAACAGCTATTTTTTGATTATCCCTCTCAGCAGCAATGGTAACTCTTTCTGCTCCAATATCTACGTAAAGTTCTCTACCCCCATAAGCGAGGTATAATGGATCATTGGTTATTGTCCAACCATCTGCTGTCAGTGCTTTAATAACTGCGGTATGATAGATATCTTTAGCAGGCATTAGTCGAAGATAGCTCCAAAAACACAGCTTTAATCTAGCAAAATTATTTTAGAGAGGTGCGATATTGCCCTTTGGCGGCGAAAACTTGGATAAAGTCCTTGTCAACGCCTGGTAGAGTTTATAAAAAAGCGATCGCTCTTTCTCAACAAAGACAAAAGTGCGATCGCTATATTTTATACTTGTTATTGAATGACTAAATATCCTGTTCGCTCAACTCGCGTGTGATGTGATCAAACGGTTCATCCACAAAAGCAGTATTAACCACACCTGCTGCTGCTACTTGCTCCTTAATCAGATCCTTGAGAATCTGGATACCGCGAACCGTCGGCCCAATAGGTACTCCTAAAGAATTGTAAGTTTCCCGCAGCCCTTGTAGCACTCGTTCATCCAATACATTCGTGTTCCCAGCAACCAGCGCATAGGTGGCATAGCGGAGATAGTAATCCATATCCCGCAGACAAGCTGCATAACGACGAGTTGTATAAGAATTTCCACCGGGGCGAATCAATTCTGGCAGTTCTTCAAATAACTTTAAACCAGCCTGCTTGACAAGTGCAGCCGCATTAGAATTTATCGCTGCCGCAGCTTGTACTCGTGCTGTACCACCGTCAAAGTAAGACTTCAGGCTATCGATCGCATTCCGGTCAAAATACCGACCAGTTAAGTCATAATTCTTAATTAAACTTGTTACCGCATCGCGCATTCTTTTTTCTCCCAATCCTTGCTATTTATGGTTTGATATTTATTTGGCTGCACTTATGCACCAGTAAATTTTTGTGCTATTTAAAATAGATTTGGCACAAAAACAATTTATCGACTATTTAAGGATTCTATGCCAAAGTTGACCCCTATATGATGAACTTTCCAGTTTTGTACAGATGATCGCTGAAAGGTTAATATAACCTGATAATCCAGACATCTGTAACATAAGCTACAAAATTTGCTAATGTCTACTATTTAAGATATTTCTGGTGTGTCACGGCCTGATTGAGATCAGCAGGGTTAGGATGCAATGTAAGATTCTGGTTTACTTTAGGAAATTGGTAGAGAAGGAGTAACAATGACAACACCACAAGAACTCTTGAAGAGAATTCAAGATGAAAAAATTCAGCTGATTGATCTCAAATTCATCGATACAGTAGGGACTTGGCAGCACCTCACACTGTACCAAAACCAAATCGATGAGACTGCATTCACTGATGGCGTACCTTTTGACGGTTCTAGCATTCGGGGTTGGAAAGCAATCAACGAATCGGACATGACGATGGTACTCGACCCCAACACTGCTTGGATCGACCCATTCATGGAAGTGCCAACACTAAGTATAATTTGTAGTATTAAAGACCCCCGGACGGGTGAACCGTACAACCGTTGCCCACGCGTTATTGCCCAAAAAGCAATAGATTACCTGGTTGCCAGTGGCATTGGTGACACAGCTTTCTTTGGCCCTGAAGCTGAGTTCTTTATCTTTGATAGTGCTAGGTTTGCCCAAACCGCCAACGAAGGCTACTACTTCTTAGACTCCGAAGAAGGTGCTTGGAATTCTGGGAAAGAGGGTACAGCCGAAAAACCCAACTTGGGTTACAAACCACGCTTCAAAGAAGGTTACTTCCCAGTTTCACCGACAGATTCTTCCCAAGATATGCGGACAGAGATGCTGTTGACAATGGCAGATTTAGGTGTGCCCATTGAAAAGCATCACCACGAAGTTGCTACAGGTGGCCAGTGCGAACTAGGTTTCCGTTTTGGTAAGTTGATCGAAGCTGCTGACTGGTTGATGATTTACAAATATGTCATCAAGAACGTTGCCAAGAAATACGGCAAAACTGTCACCTTCATGCCAAAACCGATTTTTGGCGATAACGGTTCAGGAATGCACTGTCACCAGTCCATCTGGAGAGACGGCCAACCTCTGTTTGCAGGTGATAAGTATGCTGGTTTGAGCGATATGGCGTTGTACTACATTGGTGGTCTTCTCAAACACGCACCAGCGCTGTTAGCAATTACCAATCCCAGTACCAACTCATACAAGCGCTTAGTGCCTGGTTATGAAGCTCCTGTGAACTTGGCTTACTCTGAAGGGAACCGTTCTGCTTCTATCCGTATTCCTCTATCTGGTAAGAACCCCAAAGCCAAGCGTTTAGAATTCCGTTGTCCAGATGCTACATCTAACCCCTACTTGGCATTTGCTGCAATGCTTTGTGCTGGTATCGATGGCATCAAGAACAAAATCCATCCTGGTGAACCCTTAGATAAGAATATCTATGAACTCTCTCCAGAGGAGCTTGCAAAGGTTCCCTCAACTCCAAGTTCTTTAGAACTGGCATTGCAAGCACTAGAAAACGATCACGCTTTCTTGACAGAATCAGGCGTCTTCACGGAAGACTTTATCGAAAATTGGATTGACTACAAGCTTAACGAAGCCAAGCAGTTGCAGCTGCGTCCTCATCCTTACGAGTTTTACCTCTATTACGATGCTTAATTAAGTACCGTAACTATCTAAATATATAAGTTTTGCCACCCTCTACTTTAGGGTGGCTTTTTTTTCCAGAGTTGTCAGTTGAGATATTCATTCAAAAAATCCAGCTTAAAACTCTTGAAACTTAGCTCATGGAAGCATGACTTGGCCCATAAATCATCCGAGCACTAGCATCCACCTTCCCTTGAATCGGGTTCCAGTAGTGGGATACTTCTTCAGGAAGACCAAGTTCTTGTGCAGCCCGCATCAGCATTGATTGTTGGCGATTCTTAACTTGCTGATGTTCACGCACCATTAACGCCCGAGATTTATCTGCAATAGACATAACCATAGTCCTCTCTATTTTGTGAGTATATATTTATTTCTTCCTTGTGAGACTAATATAGCAAAGATTCTGTAACATAAGCTACTTTTTACATAAATTTATATTTGCTTTTGCTGACAATATTAGGTATTTTTTCCCAAAGCTGGAAAAATCTTCCCTAATCTACCTTTAATGGTGATGGCTAAAATCATCTGGCTTCAGATTTGTCTCACCTGAGAGCCTTTACCTTTCCAATAGCAGGTAATTTTTTCGTTACAATTATTTACATATAAGTAACCAAAACTTGAGCTATTTTTATGCATGAGAGTTTAACTAAGCTGACTTATCAAACCTTTCAGCAGAGCAAAAATTACTTTGGTCTGGCTCACAAAATATTAAGTTCACGGTTGAGGAACCTGGTGTATCCGACACTTGAACAAAAGACCAAACCCATCCCGAATGAGCTTTTACTCAAACTTCAACAGAGATTGAATCAGTTGCTGGAAACAGACTGGCAAGATGCTCAAAAAGGTGTGTACCCGGAAAGTTTGCTGTTTGACAACCCTTGGGATGACTTTTTTCGCTACTATCCGTTGTTATGGCTAGATTACCCTCAAATTTGGGAGCGGGTTCAACAACAGAATTACCAAGATTTTTCGCCCGAAATTGACACAGATGGTTATCCCAGCTACTACGTGCAGAACTTCCATCACCAAAGCAATGGTTACTTGAGTGACTTGTCAGCCAATTTATATGACTTACAAGTAGAAATTCTTTTTGGTGGGGCAGCTGATCCAATGCGGCGGCGGATTCTCGCTCCCCTCAAGCAAGGACTAAAAGCAATTGATTCAGTTGCACCACGGCAAGCCCGTATTTTGGATGTAGCTTGTGGAACTGGGCGGACTCTGAAGTTGATTCGGGCGGCATTGCCGCAAGCATCCCTGTTTGGTACGGATTTGTCACCAGCTTATTTGCGTAAAGCAAATGAACTACTATCCCAAATTCCAGGAGAATTGCCGCAACTTTTACAAGCTAATGCCGAAGAGTTACCCTATCTAGATAATTATTTTCATGCTGTAACTTCTGTTTTTCTCTTCCATGAGTTACCTGCGATCGCACGTCAAAGTATCATTGAGCAATGCTTCCGGGTAACAAAACCAGGAGGAGTCTTTATTATCTGTGACTCAATTCAGTTGAATGATTCACCTGAGTTGGAACATATAATAGATTCTTTCCCCGAAACTTTCCATGAACCCTATTACAAGCATTACACCACTGATAACTTGCTAGAACGTTTACAGAGAGTAGGCTTTGAGAATATTGAGACGCAAGTCCATTTTATGAGTAAGTATTTCATTGCTTATAAGCCAGCATAAAACCTTCTCATTCCCTTTTCTTTAAATAAACTTTACCTAAAAAGGGCAAATGCAAAATTTTGCATCTGCCCTTGGGTGTAGAATAATTAAGAGGACTAAGAGGAACTAGCAGATCCAATACGGTTCGGTTAAGAATATTGTAGGTTGGGTTGAAGCTTTGCGAAACTCAACAAACGCCGCAAAATGTTGGGTTTCGTTCCTCAACCCAACCTACACATTTTTATTTTTTGGGCTTAACCGAACCGTATTGGTTAGAGATCCTTCTTAATATTTATTTCGTGGGGAGCCATCTGTGAGAAGAAGGAACCAGGGGCAAGAGTAGGTCAGCCCCTTCTCTGCGAGACGCTACGCGTAGCTTGCTTCCCCGGAGGGGTATGGGGAAGTCAAAAGTCATACTTCGACAGGCTCAGTAACCAAAAGTCAAAAGTCAAAAATAGTCAGATTCGCTGCCAAGTGCAATAAACCTATACTACTTGTGCGAATCTATACTCTAGATAAGCTCAGATGCAACCAAAGAGATTTTATGCTTCGGTAAAGCACGCCAAACAAACGCCAAAGCGAAGATCAATTATTTCCTGATGGAGATAGCCACAAAGCTTCCCACCGAATATGAGCAACAGTTGTGTACCTTTTGAGAAGTTGGTGATGCTGTTGATCAAGGCACTTAATTTAATTTGGGTTTTGATCGCCAGGATTGACGCCAACTATATATACAAAGCTTGCAGTTGAAATACTAAGCGATCGCTGAAGATTTTCGTGTGTCAACTGTATATATATCTGCCAGAAAAGCTGTGTAACCGATGTTAGCACAACGCTGTGTTTTCTGGTACTTTGTTTCCTTTGAAAAAAAAAGGCATTAACCTACGGTAGTTAAACCACAACATAGGTATTTCCAGATTTTTGCGTTACTTCTCTACGCCCACTACCGCGATGACGTGGCGCATCATCTGAAGCTTGTTCAGATGCCGCCGAGAGCCACTGTTCCGAAGCAGGCGTGGAAGGCAGCCCATAGGATAAGTGATTGACCATTGCTTGGCAGTTAGAAGCTAAGGGGCCGAACATCAGACTCGAGACTAAAAGAGAAATGGCAGCACGCATAGCAGATGTCTATTTTGGAACTCTCCACTTCACTGATACTTAGCTTTTTGATTAATATCCGGACAATTCATCAAAAAGTATTCTGCTTTACTGAAAATAAACTCTTCTTATCCTCCGTTTAAATGTTCGACTAATAACCAATTACCAAAGTGGTTTTGATGACCCCACAATGTAACTAATTTTTCGTGAGGATAAGCGCGTAATTGCTCGTCGATATGCGATCGCAAAGTCACAAGCTGCCAATTTTGACCTTGATATGCGGCTGGTGCTGTGACAGTGAATCTGTATTCCTGCTGATCCAAGCGGTAGAAAATGCCTTGGAAACAGTTACTTTCCCGAATTAATCCCTTGCCAAAAGTAGAGTCAGGGTAATGATTCCACGATGGGCAAGGGCAATCACCACTACCTGGATAGGCTTGTGGGTTATTTAAGTAATACAGTTGCCAGTGCAGCCAATCCGAATGATTGGGTGGAAGATTAAATAAAGGAATAATTGCTACTTTTGAGCGATTATCTTCCAATAAAGCCGTTTGCAGGGCCCTAACAGGTAAATCCCTCGGTTGGCAGTTTAACTCAACACACATCGCTGCTGCCATCCCTGCTGCTTGACCAATGCCCATAACCACAGGTTGTAATCTGGTGGCCCCATTGGCAATATGGGAAACAGAAATATTCTTTTCACAAACCAAGAAACCATCTGTTGTGGCTGGAATTAAGGAACTGTAGGGAATTGTAAAAGGAGTTCCAGTCCAGCGTCCCCCCCAACGGATAGATTTAGATTGCAGTGGGAATTGAACACCAGGATAATGATGGTCATTGGCGTAGTTACCAACTGCGATCGCTTCATATATAGATGCAACTCTACCTCCAGCGATCGGCAAAATATCCTGTTCTCGGACAGTAGTTAGCCCGACTAGGCGACGGCTTTCCCGGTAATAGGGATGCAGCGCAAAAGCTGTAGAGGCGTGAGGAAATACTTTTTCTGCTAAACCATAGCGACGACCAAGCTGATTTTGGATAAAATGGGCAAAATTTTGGCTGTGCCAGCGAGATTCTTGAATGAATTCGCCTCTGGATACATCTGACTCTATCAATCGCCCTACTCCTTCGCCGTAGTCATTGCCACAAATTGGCCAATTCATCATAAACAGGCCACCAGGCAAACGTCCATAATTTAAAAATGTCTCTGCTCCATAGCCATCCCAAGCGCCTGTAAACTGTGATGGATTATAGTTAGGCGCAGCTAGAATTTCTGGTGCCATAGCTATGCCCGCACTTCGACTTACTTCGACTGCGCTCAGTACAAGTGGCTCAGTGACCGTCGTAGACATCGCTTCACCAAAGTCTTGCATAATCACTACATAAGTGGGCGCTTGCACTGGATATCTTTCAGTTAAAGAGTTAAAAGCTACCGGGGCGCTGGGTTCTCCCCACTCGGATTGCAATTCCCAGCCCCAACGGTAAGGTATCTCACCTAAAACCAATAAATCTCCCAATTCTGTGCCGTCGAGAATAATTTTGGCTGTGACAGCAAAATCAGCAAAGCGCACACCAGTAATAGAATCACCCTGTCGAAACACTTCTATTGGCACTTGTCCAGAAATCCAATGCAGATTTGGCAATTCCTGCACCCAATCTGCAAAAATCTCTGCCCCAATCCGAGGATCGTAACTAAAAAAGCTTACCCAGTTGTTATCTAATCCTCCGGGCTGTCGTTGTCGCAATTCCTGCAAAAACGCACCCCATAACCCAGTTTGAAATACTTCTAATTCGTTGCCATCGGGTGCGGATACTCCAGCCGAAGTCAGCATTCCCCCCAACCAATGAAATTCACTCACCAGAATCGTTTTGGCTCCCCGTCGCGCCGCTTGGATAGCAGCCGCAGTGCCTCCGGTTCCCCCACCGACAACTAAAACATCAGCTGTGTATGTCTGATTAACCATTGCTTGTACCTCACTGGAGTTTTGACATATTCTCCCCAGATAGCTTGGCATCAAACAAGATAAATTATCAGGACTTACGCAAAAATCCCCAAAAAATATCAGTCCTATAGGATTCCTATAGAACTTACGCACTGTACAAAAAAATCATGTTGTGCATCAACGTGAATACGTCGTTTCAGGGTTTTATTAATCATTTTTTAATGATTAATATACCCGTGCTGTAGGGGCACAGCAATGCTGTGCCCTTACGACAGATGTGGTTTTTCAAATCACTCATATTTGGTCTTTCCTGTCAATGCGTAAGTTCTATAATATTTGATTTCTGAAAAAGCTCGGTACAGATCGAAAAGCCTAATTCCTTATTCCCTACTCCCTACTACTTCGGCTTACCTCGACTTCGCTCGGTACAAGTCGCTCAGTACAAGTCCCCACTCCCCGCCCACGTAGATAATTTCAAAAATCAAATCCGATTCCTATATATAGGGTTCCTAAAGGTTCCTCCTTCAGCCTCCGCTAGCGGAATATGTCCGAGTGACTCAGTAGAGTGCAAAATCAGTCTAACGACAGATAAAATGATCAGGTAAAAACGTTTAGAAAGTTCACATTCTCTAAAGGTAGATGACCCAACTGATTATTAATTTCATCAGCAGCAGCTAATCCAGAAAGCATCGCACCTTCGGCAAGATTGCCGCCACACCAATCACCACAGCAAACTAAAGGTAGGGGAGTTCCGGCAGACAAAAAAGCTTCGTGCCAAGGATGGCTAGGAAAGGCATAACGCCAACGATGTACTTGCATCCATTCAGGAGTATTCAGCCAAGGAAGGGACAGAGATTCAGCCGCTCGTTGCAACATAAGCTGTCCGACAGGTTGTAAATCCTGGAATTCTAGATGGCGTTGGGCAAAATCAGCGCTACTTTGCAGCACAAAATGTGGTTGTTGAGGGTTAGGACGCTTGCTACTATCCAAACCAATCCATGCTAAATCAGGATCATCTACAAAAGTTAGAGCTTTCCACTGAGGGAAGGGTTGGGATGTGGGAGAATATCCAGCGATCGCACTAATTGAGGGATAAAATTCCACAGAACGCAAATTATCAAGAAAGACTGCATCCAATACACTTTCACCCAAAGGTGACAACAGCATCACAGCTTGAGGTGCAGGAATGGCGATGACTAAAGCTTTTGCAGATAATTCTTCGTTGCTAGATTCGAGAGTCAAACGCCAACCATTTTCAAGAGTTGGGGTAATAGCGATGACACGCTGATTCAGTAATATTTCTAAACCTGGGGCGAGGGATTTAGCGATCGCACTCATTCCCTCAGGTGCAACATATCGCGGACTGCGGTTTTTGGGTTCAGATAAAGGAGCGTCTGCTGTGAGTTCGTAAACCTCCTCTGTCCAAACTTCAAGGATATGGCGCGATCGCAATATCTCTACAAAACGTCTAAATAATTCACCCTTTGGCTTCAGGTAACAAGCCCCATGATCCGCGCAAGTCCCATGCAAGCGGCGTGTAGCCAGCCGTCCCCCCAAACCACGGGACTTATCCACCACTAGCACCGAATATCCAGCTTGACTTAACTGCTGGGCGCAGACTAAACCGGCTATTCCGGCACCAATCACTGCAATATCAGTCATGAGTCAATAGTCCCTAGTCATTGGTTATTAGTTATTGGTCATTAGTTATTCGTTATTATCAAAGGACAAAATTAAGTAGGTAGGCGTAATTAAATATAAGATAAAACCTCACCCTCAATCCCTCTCCGTGAGTTCGGAGAGGGAAGCCGGAGGCAGGGTGAGGTTTTATATTTAATTTGACCCACTTACTTACTACTAATGACTGCTGAAAGCTAATAGTAGAATAAGATACACAAAGCTGCATAGAAGGGAGGAAGGGAAATTGGATGAAATGAGGGCGGCGCTAGAGTTAGCAACCGAAGAAGAATTGCAAGATTTAACGGCAATTCTATTTAGTCGTAAGTTCAATCCTCTAGACTATGTACACACACCCGAACCCATCCAAGTGCAAAGCCAAGACCGCAAAGCTTGGCTAGACGCACTAGAGGGTCGCTTTCGCTTTTTGGCGGCAGACGGAATGACAGTATTACGGGGACGCACAGGGCAGGTAACGTACCGAGAAGCGTTAGTTCACGTATGTAAGTATCTAAAAATTACCTATTCTAATCAGCTGGCAACCATTGATTTAGAAGCAGAAGTATTTTTGCATCTGCTAGGACAGGTGTGGAAAAAATTGCCTGAACAGGAAAAGCAAAAATTGACTGTACAAGTGCAGCGTCAGCTTGTCAAATCAGAACTAAAAGAACCCCTACCACTTTTATTGCAACGTGACCCCTTGGGGTTACTTTTCAAAGGCGGTAGTGCGATCGCTGTTACTTCTATGCTCCAGCCGTTTGTACTTAAGCAAATTGCCCGTCAATTTGCCATCCACTTTGCTACTTATGAAGTAGCCAAACAAGCGGCAATTACAGGCTCAGAAGCAGCTGCAACGCAATTTAAAAGCTATGTAGGTATGCAAATGGCTCGACGGGGTATGACTATGAGTGCAGCTCGTTATGGGGCAACCCGTACTATGTTTGCCGTGATTGGGCCAATAATGTGGACTTGGTTTTTTGCAGATTTAGGGTGGAGAGCGATCGCTACTAACTACGGTCGAATTATCCCTACTATTTTTACCTTAGCTCAAATTCGCCTCACTCGTGAGGAATGTTGGGAGCCAGCTTGAACAAGGTTTTTGACTATTTCAAGTCTCGTTGGCGATCTTCTTGGAACTACTCGCTATGGGCATTGGTAATCTTCCCATTGAGTCCTTTAGTGGGGGCTGTGACTATCGGTTTTGTATCATTAATAACTTGGTTGAAACAATCCCGCAAAATTAGTCGCCGCCCCCTCAACTGGGGATTTGCCCTTTTGAGTGTCTTGCTGATCGTGAGTGCTGGGTTTGCCGATGACAAGACAGCAGCTTTCCTCGGCTTATTTAATTTATTACCCTTCTTTTTACTTTTCGTTGCCCATAGCGCCCTGATTCAAACATTTGCTCAATTGCGGCAAATGGCTTGGATTTTGGTGATCGCTTCCATGCCAGTGATAATTATCGGCTTAGGGCAGTTATTTTTGGGCTGGAGTTTGAAATTAGAGATTTTATGGGTTGTGTTGGATTGGATAATTGTACCAGGAGGAAATCCGCCAGGTCGTATTGCTTCACTCTTCTTGCACGCTAACACCTTCGCAGCTTATCTAGCGATAATTTTCATTCTTAATTTAGGGTTGTGGCTAGAAAACTATCAGCAACTAAGAGCCAAAAGTAAACAGTCATTTCCCCTCCATCTCCCCAGTACAGACGCGATTAATCGCGTCTCTAGCCACTCCCCACTCCCCTTTCTCTTCCTAACCGTGGCGATGATTACAAATTTCATCGCCTTGATTTTTACCAACTCGCGCAATGGGTGGGCGATCGCTATTTTTGCCTGTTTAGCTTATGCACTCTACCAAGGTTGGCGCATTCTTGTGGGTGGCGTTGCTGCGATCGTCTCTAGTGTGCTTTTGGCAGCTTTTGCTCCCTCCCCAGTTGCTCAATTTTTTCGTCAGTACGTTCCTGTCTTCTTTTGGGCAAGATTAAATGATGACATGTATCCAGATAGACCAGTCGCTTTAATGCGAAAAACTCAGTGGCAGTTTGCTTGGTCTTTAGCTCAGGAACATCCTTGGACTGGCTGGGGGTTACGCAGCTTTAGTGGACTCTACGAAGCCAAGATGCAGACTCCCTTGGGTCATCCCCATAACTTGTTTTTGATGTTATTTGCTGAAACTGGTTTTCCCAGTACTCTGTTATTTTTTGGCTTACTCGCTTGGATTTTGATTTCAGGTGTCCAATTCCTCCGAAAGTCAAAATATATAAATAAAGAAGACAGATTGATATTTTTCAGTTATCTTCTGGCTTTTGTTGGGTGGGTTCTATTCAATACAGTAGATGTAACCATATTCGATTTTCGTTTGAATGCGTTTTCATGGTTAATTTTGGCTGCCCTCTGTGGAGTAGTACATCGTTATAACCTACATGACAGGCTTGCATCTCATCCAGATTAGTCAGGATATGACAAACAGCAACTTCAAATATCCATCTTTCCATTTTCAGTGTATGCACTGGGGACATTTAGAGTTTCAAGTTAATAAGATTACTATATCTGTGACTAATACCTAATTAGTTACTGTTGCTGATTGTTGGGAAGGTGTAGGGACAACCCTTTAGGTTTTTCCTGCATGACGGGCATCTACAAGAGATGCCCTTTTGTATATTTATTATTTCTCTTCAGTTAAAGCACAATTTTAAAACCTATTGATTTGACAGGATATCTGAAAAAATTTTATTTTTCATAAAGGAATGTAAAACATGGTCGCTGAAATGAAATTAGGTCTTTGTAACCCGCCAGAACCTATCTATTTGCATGTGAAAAGCGGAGAATTAAACGGAGAATCCTACCTCTGGTATAACTACGATATCAATAATGATCAAACTATTCCTGTCCACAAAACAGGGCTAACTGGGTATATATCTGAACTGAAATTAAAAACGACAGAATTTAAGGGAAAGGATAACGTTAAGTTACATATCGTTGTTAGGGCGGATGAAATTTATGTTGTTAGGACTGGAATAGAAACAAACTTTGCTAAAAGTTTCCTCTTAGCTGCATCATGTGTCCAGGATTTTTCCAAGCCCCTGATTATCGCTGCAATTGCTGGAAAAGAGAATGTGGTTTTTTGTAACCTCTACGACGCGGCGACTAAAACCCGGATTCACTCTGAGTGGAACAAAGATGCTGATTGGCTAGCAATCATTGATAGTATTCAAACTAAATTGCAAACATCTAACAGTTCCCATATTGTCTCTGGTGAGCCAATACTGTTCTAGAAAAATTGTGGAGGCTGGGGAAGTTGGTTAAGCAATTTCTTTCCCAGCTTTATTCGCTACAACCTAACAAAATCGCATTGCTCCGTAACGGAGGGATGATTTTTTTTAGCTATGGCTCTAAGCCTTGGTTTCGCTTTTCTTGGATGACTTGTTGTAGTTCATCTACTGAATTGAGACGTTTGCCATTAGACTGAACGTGTAATGCTAGGGCGTGAATTGCTTCTAGCCAAGTCAAGACTCGGTATAAGTAAGTGGGTCAAATTAAATATAAAACCTCACCCTGCCTCCGGCTTCCCTCGACAATAACAAGGAGAGGGATTGAGGGTGAGGTTTGATATAGATGTTTAATTACGCCTACCTACTTAACTGTTTCAATTGTTCTGAGGTTGGCTCCATTTCACCACTAAACTTAGGCTAAACCCAAGTTTAAACTTTATTATTGCGATGTCTGACGACAAGCCGCTCTGCGTCTACGCACCCAATATTCTGATTGGAATTAAAGACTACGATAACCCTTATGGTGTAAGCTCTCGGTAAAATGGGTGTGTCGGTAACGAAAAAAAGACGCATCCATAACCAACCTTATGCTCACAATAGCTGACTTTCTTCAGTACACCCAATGGTCAGGTATAGCTACCTTGTTATTTGCTGCCTTAACAGTTTTGGCTTTTATTCTCAAATGGGGCATCCGCTTTCGCTTAGTGGGTACGACTGGCTTTATGCTGGTGCTGACGGGTGGTTTATTTGCACTCTCAATAGTCCCCTTGAGCCGGACTGTGATTCCAGGAGCAGCGCGGTACACTCTCGTTTATGACAATGGGTCAACACAAGCGGTGATTGCCACATCACCCCAAATTACACCCACACAATTAGATGCAACTTTACGTCAAGCAGTTAGTAATCTGTTTTCTTCTGGTCGCTCAGTTACACCGCAAGAGGACAAGTTGACAGTTCGCGCTCGTACTATTATCCACACGGAATCAGGGACTTCTGTACCAGTTTACTTGGGTGAGGCCAAGCGATCGCTCGTTTCTCGGCAAAATTCTGCGATCGCAATCGAAATTTACACCGAAAAATTCGCCCAATTGCCAAAACCTACCGCTTAAAAGGCAGGGGACAGGGGGAATTCTTGTACAAGTTTCTCCTTATCCCCTCTGTCTCATGCAAGAGGACAAAATAATTTACCTCTTATCAGGATAACAAAATAAATTTTGTATTTACTGATACATTAATAGTTATCTTTAGATTAAGATATTCACACTTTTAGTGGTTACACTGTGGAAAAAGGTGAATAAGCGTGCAGATAATGGGTACTGAGAGTTGTGATTTGTTAGTTGTTATCCTAATTACCACTGTTGACATTTTTACAAGTCTTTCCACCAAATGAATCAGCTGTGGGGGCTTACAGATAGATGTTCGCCCCTACGCACCTATCCATAGCTGGAATGACCATCGACAGATTATTTAGTTCTCAATCCCTTTTCTTGAGAATCTGAGAATGGTAATGTTAATTAATTATACGGTTATTCAAAACTTTGATAGTTCGGAATTTCAGGCTAATGGGCACTATAGATTCAAGCAACGTCGTGAAACTACTTTGTCTAGTTTATTGCTTGGCTCAAATCCAAATGAGCCGAAGTAAGGTTGGAGCTATCCAAAAAACAGTTTGGCAACAAGCATCTCTGGCGCAAGTCTATTAGATTAAGAAATATCAAGGTTTTGGCAAACTAGATTATATGTCTAATAAAATTTCTACTCAACCTTCTTTGTCTACTCAAACCTCTAGTTCATTATTTACGCTCACAGTTGCCCCAGCAAAGGTAATCCGTGGTTCTGGGGTGTTGCAAGCAGCCGTAGCAGAGATCGCCTTTTTGGGAAGTCGTCCCTTAATTGTGGCAGGTGATTCTACTCTCGCCATCAGCCGAAAAAATTTGCTCCCAGTTTTAGAAACGCAACAGTTACATACTGCCCAAGCTTCTTATGGTGCAGACAACTGCGAAGCTAGCCTGAAATCTTTACAGAAGAAAGCAAAAGAACATAAAGCTGATGTAATTATCGGTGTTGGTGGTGGCAAAGCCTTAGATACAGCGAAATTAGTCGCGCAGCAATTACAGTTGCCAGTGGTGACAATTCCGACATCAGGGGCTACCTGTGCCGCTTGGAGTGCCCTGTCGAATGTTTATTCGGAAGAGGGGGCGTTTCTTTACGATGTGGGGCTGTCTCGTTGTCCCGATTTATTGATACTTGATTATGACTTGATTAAAACTGCACCACAACGGACTTTAGTAGCTGGAATTGGTGATGCGATCGCTAAGTGGTATGAAGCGTCAGTTAGCAGTGGGCATTTGCAAGACACTTTAATTATTGCTGCGGTGCAACAAGCGCGAGTTTTGCGAGATATCTTGTTGCAAAAGTCAGCCGCCGCCCTGAAAGAACCAGGTAGTGAGGTTTGGCGAGAAGTCGTAGACGCGACTGTTTTATTAGCTGGGGTAGTTGGAGGGCTTGGAGGGGCGCAGTGTCGCACAGTTGCGGCCCATGCCGTGCATAATGGTTTGACGCACATTTCAGGGCATGGCAGTATTCATGGCGAAAAAGTTGCTTTTGGGATTTTGGTGCAACTGCGTTTAGAAGAAATGCTACAAGGCAATCAACTAGCAGCATCAGCACGGCAACAGTTGTTAAAGTTCTACACAGAAATTGGACTGCCCCAAAAATTAAGTGATCTGGGATTGGGCAATATTACATTAGGCGAGTTGCAAACAGCCGCCGAAATTGCCCTAGTTCCTAATTCTGACATCCATCGACTTCCATTTAAAGTCGCGCCAGAACAGTTAATGGCGGCAATGGTTTCTACCACTGCACCCATAGATAGTAAAGATATGAATCGAGTTTCGCCCAAGGGAATCAGTGACGAGGTTGAAGCATGAGTTTAAATTGGATTGTTCCAGCAGAACGGATACAAAAACTGCCACCCTATGTATTTGCCCGTTTAGATGAACTGAAAGCTAAAGCACGGGAACAAGGGTTAGATTTAATTGATTTGGGTATGGGAAACCCCGATGGTGCAACACCAGCACCAGTTGTAGAAGCTGCAATCGCTGCCTTGAAAGATCCCGCCAATCACGGTTATCCTCCTTTTGAAGGCACTGCTAGTTTCCGCCGGGCGATCACCAACTGGTATCATCGCCGTTATGGTGTGGTTCTCGATCCTGATAGCGAAGCTTTACCATTGCTGGGTTCTAAAGAAGGTTTAACCCATTTAGCACTTGCCTACGTTAACCCTGGTGATTTAGTTCTAGTTCCTTCCCCAGCTTATCCCGCCCATTTTCGGGGGCCTGCGATCGCAGGGGGGAAAATTCACAGCTTGATTCTCAAACCAGAAAATGACTGGTTGATTGATTTAGCGGCTATTCCTGATGAAGTTGCTAAACAAGCTAAAATTCTCTATTTCAACTATCCCAGCAATCCCACTGCTGCCACAGCCCCCCGCGAATTTTTTGAAGAAATCGTCGCCTTCGCCCGCAAATATGAAATTTTGCTGGTGCATGATTTGTGTTATGCCGAGTTAGCTTTTGATGGTTATCAACCTACTAGCTTGTTAGAAATTCCCGGCGCGAAAGAAATTGGTGTAGAATTTCACACCTTATCTAAAACCTACAATATGGCTGGTTGGCGCGTTGGGTTTGTGGTGGGTAATCGCCATGTAATTCAAGGTTTACGGACACTAAAAACTAATTTGGATTACGGCATTTTTGCAGCATTACAAACAGCAGCCGAAACCGCCTTGCAATTGCCAGATGTGTATTTGCACCAAGTACAACAACGCTACCGTACCCGCCGCGATTTCTTAATTCAAGGGTTAGGAGAGTTGGGTTGGGATATCCCCAAAACCAAGGCGACTATGTATCTTTGGGTGAAGTGTCCCGTTGGTATCGGTTCCACGGATTTTGCCTTGAATGTGTTGCAGCAAACTGGCGTTGTTCTTACCCCAGGTAATGCCTTTGGGGTTGCAGGTGAAGGTTATGTCAGGATCAGTTTGATTGCCGACTGCGATCGCTTGGGTGAAGCTTTACATCGCTTCAAGCAAGCTGGCATCCGCTATCAACCTGAAGCTGTAGTCTCTGCTTCACAATAGAGATAGTATAACCTTATCAACTTTTTTTAAATGTAGGATGCCCAACTGCCTACCAGAGCCATGAAATTACATAAATCGCTGACACATTGCTGGCGAGAGGCTTTAGCAGAAGGAATTGGCACCTTTATTTTGGTGTTTGCCGGGACTGGTGCAGTCATGGTGAACTCCATTAGTGGTGGCAGTGTAACGCATATTGGTATCAGTTTTGTATTTGGTGCAGTCGTTACTGCGTTGATTTACGGAATTGGTCATTTGAGCGGCGCACACTTCAATCCTGCGGTGACATTGGCATTTTGGACGAGTGGTTTTTTTCCGAAGCGGCGAGTGTTGCCGTATATTTTAGCGCAGTTAGTGGGTGCGATCGCAGCTTCAGCTTTACTGCTAATTAGTTTGGGGCGAGTTGCGAATTTAGGAGCAACTCTACCACTGAATGGCAATTGGTTGCAATCTTTGGTGTTGGAGTTCGTTCTCACCTTTATTTTGATGTTTGTAATTTTGGGTTCTGGACTAGATCGCCGCGCCCATATTGGCTTTGCGGGATTAGCGATCGGGTTGACGGTAGGGATGGAAGCAGCATTTATGGGGCCAATTACAGGTGCAAGTATGAATCCGGCGCGTTCTTTGGCCCCGGCTTTGGTGGGAGGAATTTGGCAGCATCATTGGGTTTATTGGGTTGCACCCATTTTAGGAGCGCAATTAGCAATGATCGTATATCGGCAGCTTTCTAATGGATTTCGTGATTTCAAAGAATAAATGAGGAAGATTTATGGCGATTTAAAAACTCATGTAGCTTTAAATCTTACCAACATTGAAAAATTTGTGGCATTTTATTGGGCGATGTTTGGTTGTCCTAGAAACTAATGCCAATAGAAGTTTATAAGATTCTTCTGTGTCAACAGAACAATAACTAATACCAATTCACAAAAACCTTGATACATATAAATTTCTCGTAGGGGCATGGCAATGCCATGCCCTTACCAAGGTATTTGTCAAAGTCAATTTTTTTAACGAACCGCATTCTCTGCGAGAGGCTTCCACCAACGCGCAGAGTCTCGTTAGAGAAAGACTTCTAAAGATTTAAGTGATTTCAATGCTGATGATTATAATGCTGTGATTTCATTATGTGGTTGTGGTGTTAACTTACCCGAAGAGTGGGTGTTAAGAGATGTTTTTGAAGATTGGCAACTTGATGATCCAGCAGGGCAATCAATTGAAGTTTTTCGCCGGATTCGAGATGAAGTTAAGGAACGAGTTGTAAAGTTGATTGATAAACTCAATTAACAATTGATATCAACGATTGCTACAACTACAAATCAAGTTAGCGATCGCACGAACTAATTTAGCTGGCTCTACAGGTTTGGTGATATGCTGCCCAAATCCGGCGGCAATTGCCTGTTGGTAATCAGCCTCAGCTGCGTAAGCTGTGAGGGCGATCGCTGGAAGTGCAACTTGGATTTGGGATTTTAGATTGTCAGGTTGCTTCTTAAAATCGATAGATTCTAAATTTATGTTCGGATTTTCTAATCCAAAGTCTAAAATTGTAAATCGCAAATTGATAGATTTGGCTTGGGCGGCTAGACGGACAGTTTCTATTGCAGATGCGATCGCAGTTTCCAGATTCACAGGAGCAATATTCAGACTGAGTTTACCTTGCAAAATGCGAGAGACATCCAACAAATCTTCAATTAGTTGAGTCTGAAGCTTGGCATTGCGCTCAATGGTTTCGAGAGCGCGAGTGGTGGTTGCTTCATCATACTTTTTAGCTTGCTGGAGATCACTAATATCAAGAATGAATGCAACTGAGTTCTGTTGAGATTCGCCTAAAAGGGAGTAACCAACTACAACCGGCACACTGGAACCATCCTTGCGAATGCATTCCTTCTCATAAGGAGTACAAGTTCCCCTCGCTGTTGCCTCGGCAATAGCCAGTTCATCTAAATATTGGTACTCAGGAGGTGTAATATCAGTCCAGCGTAGTCTGCCTGCCTGGATATCTGCTTGGGTATAGCCCACAATTCGCAAGAACTCGTCGTTGGCTTCAGTGATGCTACCATTTACATCACCAAAGAGAATGCCAACTATATTTGCTTTGACAAAACTCTTGAGCCGTTCTTCACTTGCTTCGACTGCTTTCTCTGCTTGCTTGCGTTGGCTGATGTCACGGAAGAAAATGTCAAGACCATCCTCACAAGGGGAGGCGTGAATCTCTAGCCACAGGTCATATTTGGACGGCAAGTAGTAGTGATGCTCGAAGTGGACGGGAATCTGTTCTGCCATCGCCCTTCGGTACTGTAGCTCTACATTAGTGCCTACTGATAAGGGACATTCCTCCCAGTGCGACTTACCGATAACCTCTGTCCGGGATTTGCGGTTAATTCGCTCTGCTTCGGCATTTTGATAGATGATTCGCCAGTCCCGGTCTAAAGTAATAAATGCATCACTCATGTTTTCTAGAGTGCGTGTGTTCCGTTCATTGGCTTGCTGTAATGCCGCTTGGGCTTGTTTGCGTTCGCTCAAATCAACAACAAAGCCAATCACCGTTTCTTGCGTATCTCCCACGACAACAGAACCGATCAGAACAGGAATGCGATCGCCATTTTTGCAGATATATTCTTTTTCAAAAGGTTTACATACTCCAGTCGTTCTAAGTTCTTGGACTGAACGCTCACTCAAAAGAATATACTCGTGTGGGGTAATCTCACGCCAGTTCATTTGATTAGCCGAAAAGTCTTCTCGCGTATAGCCGACCATCTTCAGAAAAGCATCATTGGCTTCGATGATGGAGCCGTTGTTCATATCAGTGACGATAACTCCAATGATGTTAGATTCTGCCAGTCGGCTAAACCGCATTTCACTATTTTGCAACAATTTTAGGCTTATCTCTGCTTTGCGTCTGGCAGTTCGCAACTCTGAAGAGAGGGCGGTAATTAAGAAGGATACTACTGAGAAGGAGGTTAATCTTACTAAGACGTTCAGGCTGAGGAAATCGAACGAGTAGACTGGCTCGATCAAAAAATAGAGAGCAAATGTAACAGAAAGAGCGATCGCTAGTACTCCAAGTCTCATGCCGCCATACCAGGCACTGATTGCCACGGCAGCATAAAATAATGTAAATACGCTCGGATCGAAGACTGGCAACAACAGTCGCGTCACCAGCAGCGCCGCTATGACTGCCAGAATCATCACACTATATGTTAGCAGCCAAGAGCGCATCATCACAATTTTTTCGAGTCCTTTCACGATCATCTTAAGAGTCCTCCCGTTGCTCCGCTTTTAGCTAAAACAGCATTCATCCCACACTCACTATAATTGAGTGTGGGACGCCAGTCGCCTGCGACGGGAAACCCGTCTACAGCGCACCGCGAGTGAATGCGCGGGAGTGGGGAGATATAGTAATTGA
>Ga0209490_10000913_pt1 | contig 29079 bp, 28 predicted proteins | sample MAT06_FD_187209 | JGI IMG/M metagenome (GOLD analysis project Ga0209490, IMG submission 187209) | Freshwater microbial communities from Lake Fryxell liftoff mats and glacier meltwater in Antarctica - MAT-06 (SPAdes) (version 2) | ecosystem: Environmental > Aquatic > Freshwater > Ice > Liftoff... | reverse complement strand
GCCCGCGCGAGAGCGCGGGCGAGGATTGAAACGAGAGGTTGGTGTACGACAGTACCCCTTGAAATGTTGCGCCCGCGCGAGAGCGCGGGCGAGGATTGAAACGCCGCACATCGGATAAGCGCATGGCCTGAACCCTCGTTGCGCCCGCGCGAGAGCGCGGGCGAGGATTGAAACAACGGCCAGTATCAGCCGTTGATTTGGTTGTGCCAGTTGCGCCCGCGCGAGAGCGCGGGCGAGGATTGAAACGACGCACATCGGATAAGCACATGGCCTGAACCCTGTTGCGCCCGCGCGAGAGCGCGGGCGAGGATTGAAACGATACTCCTTAGTAGGTTGATTGGTATCGGGTCGGTTGCGCCCGCGCGAGAGCGCGGGCGAGGATTGAAACTGCGGCCAAGCAAAACGTTGTTGCATGTAGATACTGTTGCGCCCGCGCGAGAGCGCGGGCGACGATTGAGACTGCACTCGCCCCGTGCGATGTGCGCGAAGGATCTCGTTGCGCCCGCGCGAGAGTGCGGGCGAGGATTGAAACGACGCCAAGCTGTGGGTATTTCCTGAGCCGTCAGATGTTGCGCCCGCACGAGAGCGCGGGCGAGGATTGAAGCATCAAGCTGCGATATTGATTGATAACCTACATCGATTGCGCCCGAGCTCACGCGTGGTCGGGGATTGAAACTGTGTCGGTGGCGTTGCGCGTCGTTGATAGCTTTGGGAGCGCTAATTAAGAAAAGTAGCGCTAAATATGCGTCGAACCGGGATTAGATTCCCTCGCATACTAGCTCGCGAAACCAACGAAGGGTTCAGGAGGTTCCATGGTCATAGGTGCAACACCAGCGCGCCGTTCAACGAAAAAATGGCTGAAAACGCCCGCCAAAACTAGAGGTTAGGCTTTGATACATTCTCGGCAGTTTAAGGTTTGGTCGATACTGTTGCCGTGGTTGTTTCAGCCGTGGTGGGCGGGCAGGCTAATCCTGTTAATACGCTCGCCTCAAAATCACGCTGCATTAAGGCCATTCGTGAGATTAGGCTGGCGTCGGGCGACTGAATCGTAAATTGGGTTTCCTTTACCGTCGGATTTTTAGCGGTAATGCTAATGCCTTTTACCTGTACGCTGACTTTACTGCTCAGCTCGCTCACCACGCGCTTGGCGGCGTCTTCGGTTGAGAAAAGGCCGAGGGAGATGGAGTTATCCGCCATGATGAGTACGTCTTTCACATTCGCTTTCTTTAAGCTGGCGACGATGGCATCCGCGGCTTTGCGGTCGCGCTGTACGGGTAGCGCGATCGCGAAGCGGGTAAATTCCTCAATATTGCTAGTTGTGAGTTGTTCGCCTAATTTAAAGGCGGCAAATAACGTTTGTGCGCGTTGCGCTTCACTTGCCTTGACGCTAAAGCGTAGGCACTGCGCACCGATTAAATTTTGCACCAGCTTTTTAGCCTCAAGCACGTCTTTTTGCGCTTGCGCGGAGTCGGTGATGGAGAGCACTTTCATCGCGTCGCGATTAACTTCAGGGGGAAAAATTGGCGTCGGTTGACTTAAATAAATGTGTCCCGCAAATGCCAAATTCGCGACGAGCAAAATAAAAAATAGGAAACGTGCCATGACAAAACCCTTAGCGTTTACTGTTGTGTGGTGACGGAGAAAAGTTCGATTATGTGGATTGTGCCAATTGTGCGATAAGTTGTAATCCGTCCAGCACTAAATCATCGACGATTTTAAGCGTGAAACCATATTGGCTAGTGAGTATCGCGGCTAGCTCGTTCACTGCACCACCACTCGCGACGATGTTAATTGTTGTTTGACTATGCGTTTCAAGTCGCCTAGCGTTTTGAATAATGGCGCCAATACAGGCGTCCAACGTGCCGCTCGCAATCGCGGTGGTGGTGTCACGCGCAAAGTTAGCTTGGGTGTTGATCGCGGATTCAACCAAGGGCAGTTGCGCCGTTTGCTGGTTAAGTGAGGCTCGCATTAACGAGAGCCCGGGCAAAATGACCCCGCCTAAAAATACGCCGTTGACGCAGAGTGCATCAATGGTCAGCGCCGTGCCCGCCATCACGACCAGCGTTGGTGTTGATGAAATTTGTCGCGCCGCAATGAGCGCCGCAAAACGATCCGCGCCGAGTTGGGCGGGATTGGTATAACTATTTTCAACGCCGCAACCGTTTTTGGTGGCACTAATAAAATCAATCTGGTGGGGGTGAAGTGCGGCGGACAATTTTTCCTTGACGCCTTCACCTGCGACAACAGATGCGGTGATGGCTAAGCGTGAATGCTGGCGCGCCATGCAGGCCAGGTCATTAAGCGGTGCGTCATCATGCGTTAACGCGATGCCGCGCTCAAGGATATCAACGCTATTTACATCGGCCATCAGCGCCCACTTAATGCGCGTATTGCCAGCGTCAATGAGTAAATGTGGCGGCGTCATTATTTAGTTAGCCTGATAGAAATTTCCGCCGCACTAATCTGTATTTTTTTTCCGCCGCGATCAATGATGAGCGAACCATCGTTTGCGACATCAACAACGGTGGCGGCATATTTTTCACTGCCAGTGTTGATGTCAACTGAACGCCCTTCAAAAGCGTGCAGCGCCCGCCACTTATCGCGCATCGCGGCAAAGCCAGTTTCGGTGAATGGGGCAAGCTGCCCAACTAAGTGCCGAAGTACCGCGCCTAGCAGGGCGTTTCGCGACATCATGTATTTCGCTTGGCCAGCCTCGCTAAGCACGGTGGTAATGTCGGTGACCTCTTGATCAATGGCGGTTTTCATCGCGTCATTCAAGCGCACGTTGAGTCCGATGCCGATCACCACAGCGGTAGGGCCCAGCATATCGCCTTGGGTTTCAATCAAAATGCCGCCGAGTTTTTGATGGTTCACCAAAATATCGTTTGGCCATTTGAGTGTGGCGGGCACGCCTAATTCACGTAGCGCATTAGCAACCGCGAGCCCCACCACGAGTGACAACCCGCCAAGCGCTGCCGCGCCTTTTTCACTTCGCCACAAAAATGAAAAGGTGAGGGAAGCGCCGAGTGCCGATTGCCATACGCGGCCTCGTCGCCCACGGCCTGCTGTTTGGCATTCGGCGGCTAAACAGGTGCCGCTCGGTGCACCTAATTGCGCTTGCTGGAGTAGCGCGGTGTTGGTCGAATCGATAGTATCGACAATGCTTAAATTAACCCGATTCACATCGGCGCGTAAGCCGGCACGTATTTCGTCTAGCGATAAAAAATCCAGCGGCGCCGCGAGTCGATAGCCACGCCGCGTCAGCGAAAAAATCGTCACACCGAGCAGGCTCGCATCGTTGAGCGCATCCGATACGGCGCTGCGCGAAACCCCATATTGCGCTGCAAGCGCTGCGCCAGACGTGAAATTGTCTGCCGATAAATCGCGCAGTAAGCTCAACGTTAGGCGATGGATGCTACGGGTTTTGACGCTGGCGTTGGCGTGGGTGTTAATTGGCACACTCAAGCTTGTTCCGCCTTGCACGCCGCGACTTCTTCAGCATAAGCGATGCCTGCGATTACCGAATCGAGCAATAGTTGTACGCGCGACGATAGTTTGCTACTCGCGCGGTAATCCGCAGGCGCAATAAAATCAACGCGCCCCGCATCAAGCAGCCCCATGCAGGTTTCTTTGGTTTTCGGTGCTTTCGGGTTGTAAACCGCGACCGCATGGCCGCCACTTTTTTTGGCCAATGCCATTGATGGCACGTCAGTCATACCATCGCCTAAATAAATCATATTGGCAAAAGGAATAGGCCGCTCATGCTCAGGCATGTGCTCGTTGATGGACTCAGAAAGTAACTCGCGGCCTTTGTTGATGCGAAATAAAAATTGCGTTTTAGAGGTGTCGGTAATTAGCAGTTTTGGAAACGTGGCAATACCATATTGGTTGAAATGGTATTCGGAGGCGTAAATTTGCTTAAAGTATTTGTGAATTGAAATGCCTTCGAGTATTTCTTTTTGCCCCGCCGAAATAATGTAGTGCTGAATGTTCACCTTCGCGCCGCTACGTTCCTTCACATAGGCATTGATGCGGGGAAACCAATCTTCCACACCGGGAAAATATTTAATCCGATTCGCCATTAGCGAAAAATCCTCACGCGTCACGCGTAGATCGTTGTGTTTATAGAGCTTCTCCATCATCAGGCGCATGTAAGTCAGCATTGGATCAGACCCAGTTTCACGCGCTTCTTTATGCACTTCGGCCCAAAATTGAGCGGGCTCAACGCCGATCTTCGGCAGCACCGTATATTCCTGCATGGGCTGCGGTGACAATGTGCCGTCAAAGTCATAGACCATGGCGATGGTGTTTTGGAAGAAATATTTTTTTCGCATAGGGTGAGTTTACCGTGCGTGTTTCTCGCACGCTCAAATAAAAAACGCCCCAGTGATGGGGCGTAAATTAACGTAGTGCGACAACTGTCCACGGACAGTTAGAGCCGCTTAGTCAGCATATACGCCAGCCTTTTTAATAATCGGAGCCCACTTGGCAATTTCGGCGACCAGATGAGCGCGTAGCGCGTCTGGTGTTTGACGATTGAGCGCCTCAGGTGCGGTTCCAAGATTTGCAAAGCGCTCGATCACATCTTTATCCTTGAGTGCTTCTTGCAGCGCTTTATTTAGGCGCTCCGTAATCGCTTTTGGTGTTGCCTTCGGGGTCCACATGCCATGCCATACACCGATGGTGAAGTCTTTCATGCCGGCTTCGTCAGCAGTTGGCACATTGGGCAGTGCGGCGTTGCGCGTTTTAGAGGTGACGGCATAAGCCTTGACCTTATCGCCCTTGATTTGTGAGGTGGTGTTGGTCGTTTGATCGCAGAGAATATCAACTTGGCCGCCGAGCAGATCCGTCATCGCCGGTTGTGTGCCTTTGTACGGCACGGTCAGCAAATCCAACTCAAGCGCGCTCATAAACAACATGCCGCAGGCGTGTGACGCGGAACCAATGCCAGCGTTGGCCATCGAGACTTTGGATTTGTTGGCGCGCAAGTAAGCAATTAAGTCTTTTAAGTTGTTTGGTGGTAAATCTTTTTTACCAATGATGGTCATGGGCACATCGGTGACCAAACCAACGGGCTCTAAATCTTTAGTCGCGTCATATTTCATATTGCGATACAGCGAAGGTGCTGTAGAGATACCAAAGTGCATGAGCAATATTGTGTAGCCGTCGGGTGTAGCGGCAGCGACGCGCCCAGTGCCAATGGTACCGCCCGCGCCGCCGACATTTTCAATCACTACCTGCTGGCCTAGGGATTTCGACATCACTTGCCCGATTGTGCGCGCCACAGTATCGGTTGGACCGCCTGCTGAGAAAGGCACAATCATGGTGATGGGTTTGTCAGGGTAAGCCGCTTGCGAGGGGAACACGGTGGTGAGTGCGGCGATGCCGAGTGCTGCTGCGGTAATGCTAGCGATTAATTTCTGTTGCAACATTTGAATCCTCCAGTTGATAGATTTTTTAGTGGGTTAGTTTTGGTTATAACGCTTATATGTTTCGCGCTTGAATATATTCTAGCGGCATTGTTGTCGATAAGGTGAGCCAAAATTTGTATCGTAGTTTTGTAGTGGCGTTCCTGGATTTAGCAATCGTGGTGTGGTTGCGCTATGATGTTGATATGAAAATCTATTTAATTTACCGCGCACTTTTTGTCATAACAGCACTCGCGTCAGTGACCTCAGCGGTGAGCGTAATTGCGGCAGAACTGGTGATCAAAAAGAGTGCTGGGCCCGCCAAGCCGTCGTTCTCCTCGCCTACAAATCAGGGTCGCCCACCGTTGACTAGCGAGCAGGCGCTTTATCAATTTTTGTTATCCGAAATCGCTGGGCAGCGTGGGCGCACCGAATTTGCCACGCAGGGCATGATTGACTTGGCAATGCGCTCGCAAGACCCACGAATTGCGCGGCGGGCCGCTGAAATGGCATTTCAAGGCAAGCAAGTGGGCGAAGCGCGTGAGGCGCTAATGCTCTGGTTGGCCATTGAGCCTGATTCTGGAATGGCGCGACAGGCGCTCGGCGCGTTACTTGGCGTCGAGTCCGGGTTGGAAAAAACATCGGCGACGGTCGTGCAGTGGCTTAGTGATAAGGCGTTTGAAAAAAAACACGCCGCGACTTTATTTAACCAATTGCCGCTTTTATGGTCACGCATAGCGAATCGTAAAGCCGTGGCGATGACAGTAGCCGAGCTGGCATTGCCGTATCCGCAGCTTGCTGAAGCGCAATACGCGGTGGGAATGACGGCGCTGGCCGCCGGCAATCGTGTGGCGGCGCTGGCCGCGTTGCAGTCCGCCTTGGTTATGCGCCCTGAATTTACCGAGGCCGCGATTGCAATGGCGCGATTGCTGTTTGATAACAAGGAGAATGGCGATAAGCAGGCGGAAAATTACTTGATGGCATACTTAAAACGCTTTCCGGATGCAGCAGAAGTTCGCATCGCTTACGGGCGGTTATTAGTCGGGATGAAGTCGTTCTTGTCCGCACGCGAGCAGTTTCGGCTAGCCGCCACGGCGCGTACTGATGAGGCTGATATGCCCTATGCCATTGGCTTAATTTCATTGCAAATTGAAGATTGGACGGATGCGGAGAAACAATTCTTACTTGCTATAACGCGTAATCCAAAGGATAAAAATCCAATTTACTTTAACTTGGGCTTGGCTGCCGAGGGCAAAAAAGACGTCGAGGCGGCGCGGCGCTGGTATCAGCAAATTGCCGATGGCGAATACTTCATTAACGCGCAATTAAAGATCGCCCAGATTATTGCCAAACGTGATGGCGTTGACGCCGGCCGTGCATTTTTGCGTGAGGCGCAAAAACGTCAGAACGACCAAGACGGACAATTTAGTGAAAGTGACGCCAGTCAGCTACGCCAACAACTCGTTATCGCCGAAGTGCAACTTTTGCGTGAGGCAAAAGCGTACGGCGAGGGGTATCAGGTGTTGACCGAGGCGGTGGCAAATTGGCCGACATCCGTTGAGCTACGTTATGACCGAGCGATGATTGCCGAGAGGCTTGAGAAATTGGATGCGATGGAGGCCGACTTACGAACCGTCATTGCGATGAGACCTAACCACGCACATGCCCATAATGCACTAGGCTATTCATTTGCGGAACGCGGTATAAGGCTCAATGAAGCACTAACGTTGATTGAGCGGGCAGTGAAAATTTCCCCAACGGACGCGTTTATTCAAGACAGTCTCGGCTGGGTTTTTTATCGTTTGGGTCGTCATGATGAAGCGTTAGCAACCCTTAAAAAAGCCTACGCGGCGCGGTCTGATCCCGAGATTGCGGCGCATTTGGGTGAAGTGTTGTTTCACACCGGTAGCGCTGCCGAGGCGCTGGTGGTTTGGCAAAACGCGCTGAAAGATTTTCCAAATCATCCGGCGCTTGTCGCGGTGATGGCGCGTCATGCAAAGTAGGTCGGCGTTGCCGCTGTTGGCGTTGATGCTTACCGCTGGTCTCACCGCTTGTGTGACGCTGCCGTCCACGTCGCTAACATCCACGCAAAAAACAGAGAGCGCGCCTGCGTACGCCGAACGCTTTACGTTGACCGCGCGCGTTAGCGTTCGCGTGGGTGAAAAACTAGATACCGTTAAGCTTGACTGGACGCGCACCCCGCCTGACGAGATGATTAAAATTTTTACCCCGTTTGGTTCACAGGTGGCAGAAATTACCGCCACACGTGATGGCGCAACGGTTAAAAATGCGTCTGGCACACAGTCGGCGGCGACGATTGCCGACATTACTGCGGCCGCCTTTGGTGTGAGTATTGATACTGCCATGCTGGCGCGTTGGGTACAGGGGCGTAGCTTAAATAGCGCCACCTCATTTGCGGTATTTCCTGAAAGTGGCAATGCGCTGCCATGGCAAGTGGAGGCGGAAAATTTTCGCGTTATTGATGGCGCGCGGGTGGCGAGCCGCGTCACTGCAATTTCTGGGGATACGGTCGTCAAAGTGGTCATTGACGAATTTCGCGCACGGTAATGTACCGAAGCATGCACCCAAGCGCAGCTTAACGCACACTAAATATGTCAACACGCACTTATTTTGCTCCTGCTAAGTTGAATTTATTTCTGCATGTGAATGGCCGCCGTGCCGACGGCTATCATTTGCTGCAATCCTTATTTGTGCTGCTTGATTACGGTGATTCGTTGACCATTCGCGTACGTGACGATGGCAAAATTTGCCGCATAAACAATTTGCCAAATGTGGCTGAAGAGGCAGATCTCGCCATTCGGTCGGCCTTAGCACTGCAAAATGCTTCAAACTGCCCGCTGGGTGCGGATATTACTGTTTTTAAAATGACCCCGACGGGTGCTGGCTTAGGCGGCGGTAGCTCGGACGCCGCCACGGTGTTGATGGCGCTTAATTTACTGTGGCAGTGTCAATTTTCACCAGCGCGATTGCGTGAAATTGGCTTGCGCCTTGGGGCAGATGTGCCGTTTTTTATCTTCGGTCAGTCGGCCTTCGCGGAAGGGGTAGGGGAAGTGCTGACGCCAGCCACGGTGCCAACATGGTGGTATGTTGTCGCCACACCTGAGGTGCACGTGCCAACGCCATTTGTATTCAATCATCCAGATTTGACAAGAACAACCTTACCCGTCAAAATAGCGGACTTTTCAGCGACCATCCTTGCAAATTATCAAAATGATTTGCAAATAGTTGTTTTGAAAGCGTTTCCAAGCGTTGCTGCAAGTTTTGACGCGTTATCGGCGGTGTCCAATAAATCATTATTTGGTGCGCGGATGACTGGTTCTGGGGCTGGCCACTTTGCTGCCTTTGCAACCGAGCAAGAAGCACGCGCGGCGCTAAACGCTTATCAACAACTTTCGCTGAAAAACACCGGATTCGTTGCAAGAGGATTGGAAAAACATCCAATCAATTTGTGTCTCAATATGCAAGATGGCGTAGCGAGCGAGTGATAGAGGTGACGAGAAGCGCCGAGGTACGTATGCACGACGAGCATCGCAATCGCCTTTAGCGCTCGCGCAGTAACCAGACTGTATGTTGAAAAGGATTTTGGGGAGTCGCCAAGTGGTAAGGCACCGGATTTTGATTCCGGCATTCGTAGGTTCGATCCCTACCTCCCCAGCCAAATGATAGGGACCGCTGCACAACGTAGCGAGCGGCCAAAGTTCAAGGCCGGACTTGGCAAAAGAGGCGCGCAAAAATCGGAATGCAAGTAAGTGTGCATGAGGATTTTAAGCACCGCCTCATTTGCCAACCGGCGCAGAAATTTGGTCGCGGAGTAGTTGTGCAGTGGTCTCGGTGTGTTGTTGCCCTGTGACTGAATTGTTCGCTCGGCAGCAGCATGCGTAGTCGCTTATTCCAACCGTGAGAATGAGGCACTGCAGTGGTATTTGATAATTTAAGTGTGTTCGCAGGTAGTGCGAACCCAAAGCTCGCGCGGGAGACCGCGAAGTTGTTGGGGACGCAGTTAGGCCGTGCCAAGGTTTCGCAATTTAGCGACGGCGAAGTCATGGTGGAGATTTTAGAAAATGTGCGCGGTAAAGACGCCTACATTTTGCAATCCACCTGCGCACCGACTAATGACAATTTGATGGAAATCATGGTCATGGCGGATGCGCTAAAACGTTCTAGCGCATCGCGCATTACGGCAGTCATTCCCTACTTTGGTTACGCGCGGCAAGATCGACGTCCGCGTTCAGCTAGGGTAGCGATTTCTGCCAAAGTGGTCGCGAATATGCTGACAGGTGCAGGAGTGGACCGCGTGTTAACGATGGATTTACACGCGGACCAAATTCAAGGGTTTTTTGATATACCCGTGGATAATATTTATGCAACACCGATTTTGTTGGGTGACGTGTGGAAGCACGATTACCAAGATTTAATCGTCGTCTCACCCGATGTGGGCGGTGTAGTACGTGCTAGAGCCATTGCCAAGCAGCTTGATGCCGAGCTTGCCATCATTGATAAGCGTCGGCCACGGGCGAATGTTTCGATGGTGATGAATATTATTGGTGATGTTTCTGGTCACACGTGTCTTATCATGGATGACATTGTGGACACCGCCGGTACCTTGACGGAAGCGGCAAAAGCGTTAAAAGAGCGCGGTGCGGCAAGAGTGGTGGCGTACTGTACGCACCCAGTGTTATCTGGGCCCGCCATTGATAGATTAGAGGCCTCCGTGATTGATGAATTAGTGGTGACGGATACGATACCGTTAAAGCCAGAAGCCATCGCGTGTAAGAAAATTCGGCAAATTGGCACGGCGGAATTGCTCGCCGAAACCATTCGCCGTATTGCCGAAGGTGGTTCGGTGAGTTCGTTATTTAGTGAATAAATGTGGAATGCGTGCGCTGTACATGAGCAATAAGCGTGCAACGGTTTTATTTGCGTTTCAGCTTGTATTTCTTACCGGCTGAAGCGTGTTTCAAGAAAACCATTTGGTCGCGAATGGTTTTAGTCGAGTGGCGAAGCGTCTTGGTTGTTGATGTGACGTCACTTTTTAGGCGTTGAATTGTCTGGCGTTGCCAGCAATTGAAGGCTAACTAATTCGAGCAAAAGGTGGGTTTCACTTTTGGACGAATAATTTTTGGGGTCATTATGAAAATAGCATTAAAAGCAGTAACGCGTGGCGTGCAAGGTACGGGTGCGAGCCGCCGCCTTCGTCGTGCGGACAAAGTTCCAGGCGTCGTTTATGGCGCTGGTAAAGAAGCCACCGTGATTGAGATTGATCACAACGATATTTATCACAAGCTACGGTTGGAAGCCTTCCACGCTTCTATTTTGGATCTTGAGCTTGATGGTAAATCTGAGCAGGTGTTGCTACGTGATGTGCAAATGCACGCATGGAAGCAAATCGTGCTGCACATTGATTTTCAGCGCATTGATGCGAATAAGAAAATCCACATGAAAGTGCCATTGCACTTCATCAACGCTGATGTGGCCCCAGGCGTAAAACAATCTGGCGGTATTGTGTCGCATGTGTTGAATGAACTTAATATTTCTTGTTTGCCAAAAGATTTGCCAGAATTCATCGAAGTGGATTTGAAAGATTTGGCAGCGGGTCACACCATTCATATTTCAAACTTGAATATGCCTACCGGTGTGGAATCTGTTGCGCTTCATCGTAAAGAAGATAAGTCGGTTGCGACCATCATCATCCCGCGTGCAGTGGCGTCTGAAGAAGCCGCAAGTGCTGCAGTGGCTGCCGGTGATGTGCCCGCATCGAATCAAAAGGCTAAAGAGGAGGAGGCTCCCAAGAAAGACGACAAGAAAAAATAATCCTGACTTGTCGCGTTGCATACTGAAATGCCCGCTGCCCCTTGGGGCGCGGGCATTTTTTATGGATCCAGAAAAAATTAAAAACCTACTTATGTGCGCAGAAAAAAGTAAGCACCTACTTTTTTCTGTTTTGATTTGTAAAAACCGGTGGCGAAGCCACACGATTTTTGTGGCAAGACCTCGTTGGATTACGCTGCTACTCTTTTCTTGCCATCGTGTCATTCCGACAAAGCATAACGTCATCATGCGACGAGGAATCTCACCCGCTTCATCCGACGCATCGCGCGTTGTTTTTCTCAGCAGCCTTACGAAATTAACCACTCACCCAAGCAAGCAAACCCGCAAATAATCGTGCCCAATCCCCCCATCAAACTTGTCGTCGGCCTTGGTAATCCCGGGCGCGAGTACGTGGATACGCGCCACAACGCTGGTTTTTGGTTTGTGGATTTATTGGCGCGTGAAATGAGTGCAGCGTTTAATAAGGAAGCCAAATTTCATGGCGAGGTAGCGAAGGCGGGCGGGTCAGGCAATGCGAGTGCGGTGTGGTTGCTCAAGCCGCTAACGTTTATGAATTTATCTGGACGATCCGTTGGCGCGATCGCTAAGTTTTATCAAATCACGCCCGCTGAAATCGTCGTGGCGCATGACGAAATGGATTTACCCGCAGGGCAGGTAAAAATGAAAATCGGTGGCGCAGCAGGCAGCAACGGCATCAAAGATATTGCGAGCCAATTAGGCACGAAAGATTTTTGGCGGTTGCGAATTGGTATCGGTCACCCGCGCACGCTAGCTGAAAATTCAGCCGGTAAATCAGGCGGCACGGGTAATAGCCTAGAGCGCCCTGATGTCGTGGATTATGTGTTGCACCGACCATCAGCCGATGAAGGCCGTGACATTGATGAGGCGATGAAACGTGCAATGGACTCGTGGCCTGACATTGCCAAAGGCGATATGGAAACTGCAATGTTGACGTTGCACACCAAAATACCGACGAAATAAGTGCGAACGACTCTCATTAAAGCTCGCACTTATTTTTAAAATAAACATCGCATTAGTTTTTTATAAAAAAATGACCGTAAAAATTTGTCATTCCGAACGTTTTTGTGAGGAATTTTACCCGCAATGCAACAACACATAACTGATGAGATTGCTTGTTGCATGATAAAACGGGGCACGACAAGCTTAAGCAAAGAGTTCAAACTTATGATTTACAAATCGAAGCAAACAAGCAGTAACCTCGGAGAAAATAGACCATGAAATGCGGAATCGTAGGCCTCCCCAACGTCGGTAAATCGACTACTTTTAACGCGCTCACCAAGGCGGGCATCGCGGCGGAAAATTATCCGTTTTGCACCATCGAGCCCAACATCGGCATCGTGGAAGTGCCCGATTTGCGGCAAGACCAGCTCGCCATCATTGTGAAGCCCGAGCGCGTTGTTCCCGCGATTGTCGAGTTCGTCGATATCGCCGGCCTTGTCGCTGGCGCTTCCAAGGGTGAAGGGCTCGGCAATCAATTCTTAGCCACCATCCGCGAGACCGACGCTATCTCTCACGTAGTGCGCTGCTTTGATGACCCGAATGTGATTCACGTTGCCGGGCGGGTTGACCCACTTTCAGATATCGCCGTCATTGATACCGAGCTAGCACTTGCCGACATGCAGTCAGTTGAAAAAGCGCTCCACAAGGCGCAAAAAAATTCCCGCGCAGGCGACAAAGAGGCGATTAAATTAGTCGCCATTCTTGAGCCGATGATGAAAAAGCTAGATCAAGCCATTCCGGTTCGCGCGATGGGCTATGACAAAGATGAATTGTTAATCATCAAGCAGCTTTCGCTCCTCACCGCCAAGCCAGTGCTGTACGTCGCGAATGTAATTGAAGGCGGTTTTGAAAATAATCCACTGCTTGATCGGGTACGCGAGCACGCGGATAAAGAGGGCGCACCAGTCGTGGCGATATGCGCGAAGATTGAAGCGGAAATCGCCGAGTTGTCCGACGACGATAAACAAGTGTTTTTAGAAGACATCGGCATGAAAGAGCCGGGCTTATCCCGTATGATCCGCGCTGCTTACACGCTGCTCGGGCTCGAAACTTACTTCACCGCAGGCGTCAAAGAAGTCCGCGCCTGGACAGTACATAAAGGCTCCACTGCGCCACAAGCTGCTGGCGTGATTCATACCGATTTTGAGAAAGGCTTCATCCGCGCGGAAGTGATTGCCTTTAATGATTACGTTACATTAGGCGGCGAAGCTAAATGTAAAGAAGCAGGCAAGATGCGGCTCGAAGGCAAGGAATACATCGTCAAGGATGGCGACGTGATGCACTTTAGGTTTAATGTGTAATTATCTAAACCCTATTATCGGCGAGCATTTCCAATGCTTTTTGTTTGAAAACGCCCGTCAAATGGCGGCTCTTAAAATACAACTCTATCGTAGTCGAAGCGGCTGCGGATAAGTGGCCGGACTTTCAAAGCCATCCTTGTCATACGCCACAACACCAAAAATAAAGTTGTCTTTTGATACGCCTTCTGCCGTTGCACGTGTGACGTTGCCGACGTCCTTGCTCTGTTGCCAGAATGGCGCCGTGGTCTCACGCCATATGATTTTGTAGCCGGCGATGTCGGGCTCAGTATTGGCCTTCCAACGAATGGTGGTGTTGTTCTCCAGTTGAAAGGTTTCCATTTGCACCTCACGCGGACTTGCCGGTGCGAGCGCCAGTGACGCTAGCGCGGCGGCATTCACACGCGTGACTTTCGCAACGTAATCGAAATCCACAAACTCGGGCAAATCGCCGAACTGCTTGCCGTTTTCAATGCGCGGATTTTGATGCTGGTGTTGCCAGTTTTCAATCCACTCGGTCATGCGTAACGCCGGATAGCCTAATTCGAGAAACGGTGCGTGATCGCCACCGCGCAGGTAGCGGTCGCGTCGATAGATGACATCAACCTTAAAGTCCTTAATGTATTTATCGGCAGATGATTTCACATGACGCGCCAGCTGGCGTGTGGGCAAATCGTTTTCCCCGCCGCTGCGCAAGGTGGTAAGAACGTCGTCTGGCAATTCCTTCATCGGTGGTACGCCCTCGGCGAACAATCGCACCCGATCGCGCACGACGATACCGTCCGCACCTTTCGTGTTGCCAATGATGTCGTTGGTGATCATGCCGGCAATGTTCGCGCCGCGCTCTTTGGCCTTAGTGGCCCACAAACGCGCACCGACCAAGCCCTGCTCTTCGCCCGCAACGGCCATGAAAATGATGGTGGCGTCGAATTGATACGTCGACATCACACACGCCAGCTCCATCGACGCGGCGGTGCCGGATGCATCATCGTTTGCGCCCGGTGCATCCGTGGTCGCGTCAGTCGGTAGTGTTGGCATCGAGTCGTAGTGTCCCGACACCACATAAATGCGCTCTTTTGATTCGGCCTGCACACCGTGCAGGGTTGCAACGACATTGATAAGTTCGGTTGGCTTGGCAATGCGCGGTGAGACTGGCGCGATATGCGAATCAAACTCGACTTGCAAACGGCCATCGCTAGCTTTGCTACACGCATCAAGCTCGCGCTTGATCCAGCGACGCGCTGCACCGATCCCGCGCGTCTGACTCTCGGTCTCGGACATGGTGTTGCGCGTGCCGAAGCTCGCCAGCTTACGGATGCGTGCCTCAAGACGGGCGACCGAGACTTCGGCCAGCAGTTTGTCCATATTCGCCGGTTTGAACACCGTCGGGGTTGGCGGCGCGCTAGTGCTGCTCTGCGCGAATGCTGATGCCGCGAACGATACCGCCACCACGCCATATAACGACTGTTGCATCCAGTTCTTGTAGTTCATGCTGCCTCCGGTTGAATTCACCGGCACAGCATAGCGCAAACCTTAGCGGCGCTTCGACGACCCGCGTCAATTTGTTTTATGGGTTGGCTCGATTTGCGATTTTTGTGATACGAACTCAGGCTCCAGTTCTTGATGAAATTGTATTTTTATCCGAGATTTTCCATTAGGGTTTGAGATGATAACGAGGCTATTTTTGCGTGTATTTTCTGTTGACTGACGAATGAATAACGAGTTATTTAAGAGGAAGAAACAGGAAAGACGCCAAAAATAGCCTCGTTAGCACTCAAACAGTCCCAAAGGGACGCCTAATGGAAAATCTCGGTTTATGCTGCCTTGGCCGATTTTACCCAAGTGAGGGCCCGATCCAGCACCCTGTCACCAAACAGTCCGCTTTCCACCGTCTCGTCAGGGTTTACGCCAATCCCTTCCAAGCTCCTACCATTGCGCGTCCGAAAATCGGCGTAAGCAAGCCGCACCACATAGCCATCGGCCACCGGTAATTCCGCAGAAGATAACATCGCACCTGCGGTCTTTACGCCGAAGAGTCGCGCGCGGCCCGTCTCTTTGTGCGTGGCGAGTAGCGCTTCGGTGGTGCTGGCGCAGCCCTCGTTTTGCAGCACGGCAACTGGTTGGCTAAATGTTGCCGCGCCGCGACCGCCACTGGCGATGCTCAGCGCGCCTTCGCGTTTTAAGTCACGCTGAAAATCATCTAGCGCATAGCCATCGAAGCTAAGCACTTTTGCGATGTCGATTGCGGCTATATCGGTTGCGTGAAATTTTTCGAGACCCGCCCGCGTTGCAAAAACGCCAAAGGTACGTTTGGTGTCAAATAGATGATCGCCAACACGCATCGCTAGATTAAGCGTGCCACCGCTATTGCCGCGCAGATCGAGTACGAGCCCATTGGCATTTTTGAAGCCTGCAAAAATCTTATCTAATTTGGCGCGATACGCCGGGCCCTCGGCGAAAGATTTTATTTTTAGGTACGCGATATTTGCAGGCAACATGCGTGACTCAAATACGAGGTCAACATTGTTTTGCGATGCGGCACCTGCCATCGCGCTCACATTTGCATTCGTGAGCGCGTAAAAGCCCATGTGTGATAGCTTGAGCACGCGCAATAGCTGCCGGATCGTCAATACCAATTCGCGCTCAAGTGTTACCTCAGTAATGCTGCTGCGGGCTTTTTGTTTTGCCGCCTGCCATTCATCGTTAAATCGGTTGGTCGTAAAAAGTGCTGCTTCTAACACCGCGATGGTGCGATCAAATAATGCTAATAGTGGCAGGACGCGCGCCACGCTACGTTTTTTTTGCGATGAGCTGTCCCGATTCGCTGCCGGCTTCCCAGGCACCGGAAATTTTGTCACCGTCTATGTTGCCGTTCAAGGCAGTGCGGCCAAGCGCGCTTATGCCGGTAAAACTAAATTGCCGCCTAGCAATACTTAGTTGAGTCAAACTCAATCCAATCTGATTCGGCCCGATGGTGGCCACCAATAATTTCCCGTCTGCGGATTTTTCAAATAACCACACCGTTTGGAAATCGCCATCTTTGCGGATGAGTGATAAATCCTAGCGGCCTAGTAATACCGCGTCAATATCAGACGATTGCGCGATGCTGGGTAGATGAATAGCAGCGGCGAGGGCGGCACATAGGATAGCGCCAGACTTAAGATAGGTGCGCCGTGGCAGTGAAAGTGGTGTGGCGTTAGACATAGGATTGCGCCTTATTTAGTAAAGGAGGGTTTTATTTTAAGGATCATAGATAGATGCGTTCGGCATGCATATTAGATGCAACAAAATAATATAAAGCCGCCCAATAAAAACCCGCTCGTAAGCGGGTTTTTTATTTAACGTGTTACCAAGGCCCAACAAAAGAAAAAATTACTTCAACTTCGTTTCTTTGTAGTTCACATGCTCACGTGCCTTTGGATCATATTTCATGAATTCCAATTTTTCAGGCGTCGTGCGCTTGTTTTTGCTGGTTGTGTAGAAGTGACACGTACCTGCGGTCGATTCCAATTTGATTTTCTCGCGTCCACCTTTAGCCATGGTCGCTCTCCTTAGACTTTAATGCCGCTGGCGCGGATATTTCGAGGCGAACGTTACACCCATCGACACCTACGTCAGCAAGCGCTACCCGGCTCGCTTTACCGTAAGGTCATCCAATATGCCAAAACTAAACCAATGCATGAAATCGCCAAATGACGTGGCGGGCTTTGGATAAGCGTAAAGAAAGCGCATCGCCCAAACAAAAATCAAGACCGTGGTGCGCAATGGTAGCGCCGCCGGCGCACCACTGGCAAACACGCTGACAATTTGTTGACGTCACCGCCGCATGAAGTAACGCCGATGAGTAACCAGTAGGGGGATGCCAATATTAGCTGGTACTCCGCGCGCTGAGCCGCGGGTGTTGAGATTTTCAGAGGCAAAAATTGCGCTCGCTGCTACCATATCTGTGAATCATTTGCGTCTCGACATATTAGCTTGGGCGAGACGAAAAAGTAGTTGATCGATTATTAATATCCTTCCGGTGTAACGCAATAAATCTTAACGTTGGCTCGTCTTATGAGATCAGTCGTTAATGCTTGTGCAAAACACAACGCTAGTACTTATTTTTTATTCACATTTCGAAACCGGAGATTTACTGATGATGATTACGCTAACCCCTGTTAAGCAATTACTCGCAATTTTTATTGCGGCGTTTGCTTTTTCCTTTAATGCAACCGCGAGTGCTATTGCGCATGAAGCTTATACACAAGAACGTTTTGAGGCGCTGCAAGCGGCCGGTGAAGTAGTGTTGGTTGATGTGTTCGCAAGCTGGTGCGGAACTTGTGCCAAACAGCAGGTTGCATTTGAAAAATATAGAGCATCAAACCCGACCAAGAAGTTCCATATTTTGCGCGTAGATTTTGATAAGCAAAAGGAATTCGTCAAGCAGCTACGTGCCCCAAAACAGTCTACCTTGTTGCTTTATAAAGGTCAGGAACAGTTTTGGTATAGCGTCGGTGAAAACCGCTATGAAGTGATCGAAACCGAAATCAATAAGGCCATTAACTTTAAGCCAAAATAATGAGCTTAGAATTTGCATCCATCCCGCTGGCTGGCGCAGCGGGTGCGTTGAGCATTCTCTCGCCATGTGTTTGGCCGCTTGTACCTGTTGTCATGTCATCGGCGGCAACCACCGGCAGACGCGGTGCACTGTATCTCGCTTTAGGGCTAAGTGTCTCGTTTGCAATCGCGGGAAGTTTGTTAAGTTTTGTGTTGATTGCTCTGGGGTTAGACCCAGAGCTGTTTCGCTATTTATCTGCGGTTCTTTTAATGCTGGTCGCAACAACCTTAATTGTCAAGCCGTTCGGCGATTGGCTGGCGCTACGCCTGTCAATGCTAACGAGCCGCTTTAATAGTGGCAAAGGAAATAACAAAACCGGTACTGCCGTTGGACAATTTGGTGTTGGGGCATTGCTTGGGTTGGTTTGGTTACCCTGTGTCGGGCCGACCTTGGGTGCTGCCATCGCGCTGGCCTCCGTTGGGCAGGATATGGGATTAGCCTTTTTAATAATGTTCGTTTTTGGTATTGGCACTGCCGCCGCATTACTTGTTGCAGGCTTCGCGTCCGGCAAGTTGTTGCAACGGATGCGACCTAATGTATTGCAAAGTGCTTCGGTTGGCAAAGTATTGCTGGGCTGGCTCCTGCTTGGTCTAGGATTATTGGTTATGACCGGCGCCGATAAATGGCTTGAGGCGGCGGCATTAGGCATCCTGCCAGATTGGGCAACGACATTTTGATTACTGACCGCACCACACTTTATTGCTCAAGTAACAGCCAACGTTGACAGCCTATATTTTTCGCCTTAGCCGTCAGGCTCGCTTAGTAGTTAGTTTATTGAATTGTTAAGTGGTCGCTACTGCACCCTGCGAGAAAAAATCGCTGCACAACCATGTTGCTTAATGCCGTCTCGCGACAGATTGACGTTCTCTCGAGACGCAAACAATGCCAAGCGACGTGGTCAGCCGCCAATCGCGGATCAGGACAAAGCTGCATCAAAACTACCTGAACATGGCTTGCAAATGCACAGATGGCGCGAGGCTAATTTGGTCACGGTGACAACGCTACAGAGCAGGAGAATATCGTTGTTATCGGTAACGCAGAAATCATCAGGAGAAAGATATGAAAGCCGTTTTACCACTTCGTTTTGCGCTGGCATCTAATGCTATCTTTTCATTTTCATGCGCACTTTTTATGCTTTTTCAACCATCGCTCGTTGGCGAATGGTTGGGTATAGATGCGGCGCTGAGTCTCCAAATTGTTGGTATTGGCCTTATGCTTTTTGCAGCTGAACTTATTTATCAGGCAACGCGACAGCGTGTCCTCACTTGGCGCGCGCTTATTGCAAGTGCTGCTGATTTCTTGTGGGTAATAAGTTCGGTCGGTTTATTGCTGGCAGTGCCGCTATTATTTTCACCGCCTGGCATTGCGCTGGTGCTCGCCGTGGCAGGTGCGGTATTCGTTTTTGGGGCTTGGCAACTTTGGGCTGCTGGGCGGGCGCACCGCATTGGAGACGCAGGCGAGTATCGTCATTGCCTCATTGTCGAAACTAATGCGCCTGCTGACAAGCTGTGGCGGATCGTAAGCAATATTGGCGATATCGAGCATTACATGCCGTCGTTAATTAGCGCTGTTGTTCTGGACGGTAAGGCGCTAGGTGTCGGCGCCGTGCGCGCGTGCGAGGATCGTTCCGGCAGAAAATGGGCTGAGGAGTGTATTGAATTTGATCCTAGTCGTAGCTTCACAGTACGCTTTTTATCGGATGCGCCGAATTTTCCATTTCCTGCAAAGTTGATGCGAGGCGGATGGGAGGTTACACCGTCATTTATGGGGTCGCGAGTCAACGTATGGTGGGAGCTTAAGCCCAAGAGTCGTTTACTTGCACCGGTTATTCTTCCGCTCTTAGCCTTTCAAGCAGATCGTGATTTCCCAAAAATTATTCATCGTATGACTGATGCCGCTGTTGGACAAAGCGGCGCTGCACACATTGAATCAAATGCTGGCGTATTGGCGCGACTCCTACCGAGTTTTTGTTAGCCCATCTGCGTGCAGTTGTTATTAAGAAGTCTTTCGACTATGGATTCACCGCCGAGCATTTTTTCAAGGTGGAAATCCATTTTCGATTATTCGCTTCACAGAAATCTACACGCCATGGCAGGCTAAATTTAAAGTTCGTTTATTGGCGGGCGTTTTGGCGCAATTGTGCCTTGAAAAGCACGGCTTTTCTTGTCTCTCAGTTTTACTGACGACAATTGCGCATCACTGAGCCGCTAATGGTATTTATTTACCAGATGCGCCGAGTCTCCTACTATGCAGTTAGGCCGTGGCACTCCACTGAGCCGAGATTTTCCATTAGGGGTTGAGATGATAACGAGGCTATTTTTGCGTGTATTTTCTGTTGACTGGTGAATGAATAGTAAGCTATTCAAGTTGAGGAAACAGGAAAGACGCCAACAATAGTCCGTCAGCACTCAAACAGTTGCGAAGGGACGCCTAATGGAAGATCTTGGCTAAGTACGACACTAACCGCAGGAAGTATGGCTAACGTGTTGCTGCTGTATCAACCGCGCCACGGGCGGCAGGTTTACGCTCGGCATGCTGTACGGGCGGTAATACTGGTTGCAACGGCGGTAGCGCAGATGTCAGCGTTGAGGGTAAACCCAAGCCATCTGGTGCAGCCAAATTCGCCAAGAGGGCATTTGTGCTGGCGCGTTCTTCGGCTGTCGCGGCTCTTGTGTTGGCAGGCGTTTCAGGTAACAGCCCTACTGCCTCAAAGCCAGCCAATTGGGCGTACAGGGCACGTGTGCCAACAGTAACGCTGCGTGGTGCGTCTGGCTTTGCGGCTGCATCTAGCCAAGCAATGCCAAGTGCATCTATCCCAGCAATGTCGCGCAGGAGTGCTGCAGTGCTGGCAGAAGGCTCAAGTGCGAACGAGGGCGCCGCGGTCGCGCTTAAACAAGCCATGGTTAGACCCGCAAGGGTTAATGAGATTCGCGCCTTGAGGGCGACGGATTTTTTTTTGGACGTCATGAGGATTCTCCGTGTCGTGAGGCGACAGAGGTCGCGCTCAATCGCTGTAAGGTGCGCCAACTAGGCACATCAATCACCGCAAGATGATGCGATTATTGGTTCCGCTCACAACGACATCGTCACATCAAGGTTGCGTTTTTGTCTCGCGTTTACGTGGGCCTGCCACGGGAATCTCGATGTAAAAGCCTGCGCCTTCGCCAATCTCACTCTTGACCCATGTGCGGCCATCGTGCAATTCAGCAATTTGCTTCACAATGGCTAAGCCTAGCCCTGTATGGCTGCCACCTTCTCTAGCGGTCTCGACCTGAAAGAAGGCATCAAAAAGTTGCACTAACGCATCCGCCGGAATGCCGATGCCGGTATCGATAACGCTCAGCAGGCACATGTCTGCAACTACATCAACACAAAGCTTAACGTTTCCATCAGCGGGCGTGTGGCGAAGCGCGTTGTCAAGCAAGTTGGCAATGGCGCGCTCGATGAGCTGCACGTCGCAACGCACCAGCGGCAGCGCATTCGGGTAGATCGTTTTTAGGGTGATGCGGCGATCCAGAGCGATGCGCGCGAAGCGGCATCGAATATCGTCAAGTAATTCACCTAGGGCGGCGGGCTCAACGCATGGTGTATAGCCTTGTGCATCAAGTCGCGACAACACAAAAAGACTCGCCGTCAATTGATCAATATGACGTGCATTAGTCAATGCGCTATCTAGTAGCGCTGTGCTTTGCATCGACGGCATTCGCGATGTCCCGCTCAGCGCCAATTCTAATGAGCCAATCAGCGCCGTGAGTGGTGATCGAAGGTCGTGCGAGATACCCAACAACATTTCACGCCGAAGTCTATCCATGTGTCTTATGCGTGCCACCTGCCCGTGAATTTTTTCAAGCATTGTTTCGATAGCCTCCGCGAGTCGTCCGAGGTCATCTGGCCAAGATTGATTGCGCAGTGTGCGTAACGATTGTGCATCGGCAACGCCATGCTCATCAATGCTATCAACCGCCGCGCATAGCGCCCGCACCGGCTGTGTCGTTCGAGAAAGCAGCCACATTGCCAGCAGCACCCCGATAACAGTAGTGGCCGCTGCTAGGACAATCGAAATACGAACCGCTACCGTTTTTGCCCTGGTGAGCTCGCGTGATTGCGCATCGGCAGTATTTAAGATGAGATACAAATAGGCTTTTGAGGATGGATTATCTGACAGCAGCCTTGCAGCAGCAGCCAAGCATCGACGTCCCGGCGATTTTGGATCGGCGCCATCGAGATGTCCAAACGTGCCGGTAGTCACTAAGGACTCAACATCGCGCATATCGATATGTAGACGTTCAGCACCTTGAGGTAAGGGTGTTTCACTAGCGAGAACTTTACCGTCGGCGTCAAGCACGTAAATATCAGTACGCGCGTCAAAAGGCATGCTGGCGAGAAGCTCTGCCGCCGCATCTGGATTTAGCCGCGCGACTTGTGTAAGTTGTGGATATTGCGCGGCTACTTGTTTTGCCTGCAACATGGCGTCCGATTGCAAAATCTCCCGGTACTCGTTGCCGTGAAGGAACAAGGTGCTCGCTAAAAATACAGTGGCCAGCAAAGCACCAAAGGCGGCGACGATAAGGTAAATCCGGTGGCTAAACGAAAGCCGCATATCAATGCGGTCTGTCGGCAAAGCGGTAGCCGACGCCGCGTACAGTCAGTACATAACACGGTACTTCAAGAATGGGTTCAATTTTTACGCGCAGGCGGTTGATGTGCGTATTAACGTTGTGCTCGTAGCTCTCATTTGCGTAACCCCAAACTGTATCGAGCAGCTGACTGCGGGTGTACACCTGCCCGGGATGCCGCATGAGATGCTGCAGTAGGTCAAATTCGCGTGCAGTCAAATCGATGCGCGTATCGTTAAGTGTTACCTCGCGCCGACTAGGGTCTAGAACAAGTCCGTCGTGGACAAGCGAGGCCGACTTTTTTTGTTGACTGATCGCCATCGCGTCGGCACGCCTCAAAATAGCGCGAATACGTGCCCGTAACTCTGGAATGCTGAATGGCTTGGCGAGGTAGTCATCCGCACCAAGTTCCAAGCCGACGACTCGGTCGCATTCTTCAGCACGTGCCGTCAACATCAATATAGGCGTGTAGTTTTGCTGCGCGCGCAGCGTACGGCACACGGCAAGGCCATCAAGCTTAGGCAACATCAAATCAAGCACCACGAGGTCATAGACGACGCGTGCACAGGCCTCAAGCGCGGCTTCGCCATCTTGAACCCAGTCGGCTGCATAGTTGAGTTCCTCTACGTTGAGTTGAACAACGCGCGCGATATCGGCTAAGTCTTCAACAATAAGAATGCGACGTTGCTTGCTCAAGGTGATCCTTTGTGGGGTAGTGTTGAGAGAAGAAATATTGGCGCGGCGGTGAATTGCGCTCGACTGATTTATGCGATTCAACTTGCGGGATCGGCTAGGCAAATTTTAGTGCTTTTTTTGCTTAGGGTACTTCCTGCGAGCGCGCTGCTGCATAGCTTGATACATCTGGGTCACAGGGCAGTAACAGCAAAGTCACAATTTTGTCTCAGTCGTGATAGGTGAGGCAGCGAGTTATTATAGAAACAGCAGTTGGCGGCTGGAACACGCTGAAACAGCAGGTAAATAAACGAGTTTTGTGGTGCGGGGTGTCCAACGAAGGGGTTTGATGACAGCTTGTCTTTGTTACTTTGGCGTAATAGACCAACTTCGGCGTCAACTTGGACAAAACCAAACAACTACATGACATTACCAAACCAACTGCCAGATCCCAAAGCGAGCTTGAAGGGAAGAGAAACGGAAAGTGAACCGCCCGAACTACAATCAAGATTATGACGACCAACAGCAGCGCCGCTAGGGTGGTCGTCGGCGTGGCATGGCCCGCGACATTGGGGATATCACTAACGGTGGGGAGCCAGATGTCCAGCGTTGACATTTGTCGGCGGCAGGTTACCGAGATTTTCAGGGGTTTTTTAGGCAACCGATGGCGCTCAATGCGTTGTTGACTGCCTTAGATGCAGACTAATGAAAGACGCGATCACCGTGCAATGCATCTGGATTTTGCGCGCATAACGGACAATGCTTGTTCGTCGTGATCGCCGTTATTCGTGTGAACCTCAACATGATTTTCTGAGATCGAGTTTTGCAGTAGCGTTAACGTTTTGCACGTCGTTTTTGCTGTGCCTGCTTGTGTTTGCTTAAATGAGTAGTATAAATTTTGGACAATAAAAAACCCGCCTTTAGCGGGTTTTTTATTTACCGTGTTGCCTAACGCCTAACAAAAGAAACAATTACTTTAACTTCGTTTCTTTGTAGTTCACATGCTTACGTGCCTTTGGATCATATTTCATGAATTCCAATTTTTCAGGCGTCGTGCGCTTGTTTTTGCTGGTTGTGTAGAAGTGACCCGTACCTGCGGTCGATTCCAATTTGATTTTCTCGCGTCCACCTTTAGCCATGGTCGCTCTCCTTAGACTTTGATGCCGCTGGCGCGGATATCAGCTAGGACGACATCAATGCCGTTTTTGTCGATAGTACGAAGGCCAGCAGTGGTTAGGCGCAAACGCACCCATTTATTTTCGGATTCAACCCAAAAACGACGGTACTGCAAATTCGGCAGAAAACGACGCTTGGTCTTGTTGTTCGCGTGGGAAACATTGTTGCCCACCATGGGAGCTTTTCCCGTCACTTGGCATACACGTGCCATAGGACACCTCACTTAATCTTTGCTACGGTTAAAAACGCGGATCGAAATTACCGATTCCATTAATTTTGATGATTTCTTCAACGGCAGTTGTTTCGCCAATGAAGCCAGAAATTATAACCAAACCAATGACTTAGCGCAACGATTCATTTGCTTTTGTGACATGTTTCATTTGTTTTTTTAACGTGATCACTGACTACCGCAACCCGCCGATCAATCCTTGTTCTGCAAATGAAACCGTTGATCCCCTTGCAACAATGAAGTGGTCTATTACGCGTACGTCGATTAACGCCAACGCCTCGGCAAGCGCGCTGGTTAAGTTTTTATCGGATTGGCTCGGCGTGGCTTCGCCCGAGGGATGATTGTGCGCGAAGATGACCGAGCCCGCGTTGTGAGCGAGCGCTCGCTTTACGACCTCACGAGGATAAACCGAGGTTTGTGTGAGAGAGCCTCGAAAAAGCTCCTCAACGGCGATCACTCGATTTTGCGCGGTTAAAAAAACCGCAACAAAAACTTCATGCGGTAGGCGCGCTAAGGTTATCTTCAAATAATCGCGCACTGCTTGCGGGCTGTGGAGCGCATCGGTGAGTTTTATTTCTTCATTTAATGCGCGTCTCGCCATTTCTAAAACGGCCTGTAGCTGGACATATTTGGCCTCTCCCATGCCATGTACCGCCATCAGCGCTTCAGGTGAGGCGGCAAATAACCCATTCAATGTGCCAAACATCGATATTAGCTCGCGTGCTAAATCCACCGCACTTTTGCCGGTGACACCAACGCGCAGAAAAATGGCGACGAGCTCGGCGTCCGATAGTGCCGCCGCCCCTTTGGCTAGTAGGCGTTCACGTGGGCGTTCATTTAGTGGCCAATCCGTAATAGACATATTGGTTCTCGTTGATTGCAATATCTGCTCAAGTAGAATGACGCATTATGAGCACAACCACCGACATTATCGAAAACAGAAAGCCGCCACTCATGCGCATTGTGCTCGGACTAACCGGCGGCATTGCGGCTTACAAAGCGGCTGAACTCACCCGCTTATTTGTCAAAAGTGGCGTTGATGTTACCGTGGTGATGACTAAATCGGCTCAGCAATTTGTAACGCCCGTGACTATGCAGGCACTTTCTGGCAACAAGGTGTTTACCGATTTATGGGATCGCGACGTGCCCAACAACATGGCACACATTACGCTGACGCGCGAAGCCGATTTAATCGTTATCGCCCCCGCGACCGGTGATTTTTTAGCCAAGCTTGCGTGCGGTGCGGCGGACGATTTGCTGTCCACATTATGTTTAGCGCGTAACGTAAACACCTGCCCGCTGCTTATTGCGCCGGCCATGAATACCGAAATGTGGCACAACCCAGCTACCCAACGCAATATCGCGACCTTGATCGCGGACGGTCTAACGATTGTTGGCCCCGCTCCAGGTGAGCAAGCCTGCGGCGAGACCGGGTTAGGGCGGATGAGTGAACCAGCAGAAATTTTTGAAGCAGTGATGCTAAAGCTAAATTATAAAACCCCAATGACGGCGGGAATTTCAAAGTATTTATGCCTGAAGAAGGCCGTCGTTACTGCGGGTCCAACGTTCGAGTCGATTGACCCCGTGCGCGGGATTACGAATGCAAGTTCGGGCAAAATGGGTTACGCGATTGCGGCGGCGTTGCGGAATCAGGGTGCAGAAGTTACCCTCATTACTGGCCCTACCGCACTTGCGACGCCAACTGGCATTAACACAATTCATGTCAGATCAGCTTCAGAGATGTTGGCCGCTGTTAACGCTAATATCGACGATGTTAGCCTCTTTTTTGCCGTTGCCGCCGTAGCAGATTACACACCCGACAAGCCACAAATGCAAAAAATGAAAAAGTCGAGTAATAGCATCAACCTCACTTTAGTACCAACGGTCGATATCCTCGCCACCGTTGCCGCACGAAAAAGTGCACCATTTTGCGTGGGCTTCGCCGCTGAAAGTGAAAACATCGTCGAATATGCCGCCAAAAAGCGCGTAAAGAAGGGAATTCCCATGATTGTTGCGAATCATGCCGCAACGGCAATCGGTGCTGATGATAATACCGTGACCATCATTGATGAGTATGGTCAAACCCAAATACCTACCGCGCCAAAGTTAGAAATCGCGCAAAAAATCGTCGAACATGCAACTAACCTCTTTCAAAAGTCGTTAAAAATCATAAAAATATAAAACACAACGATAACTACACATGCCCTTAAACAAACTCAATGTTCGACTCCTAGACGCCCGCCTCGCCGACCAACTTCCGCAATACGCCACACCAGGCTCTGCCGGGCTCGATATTCGCGCCTGTATTGAAGCGCCGATGACCTTAAAACCCGGCGAGACTAATTTGGTCGCATCGGGTATGGCGATACATATTGCCGATAGCGGCTATGCGGCGCTCATCTTGCCGCGTTCAGGGCTGGGGCATAAGCACGGTATCGTGCTGGGTAATTTAGTAGGCTTAATTGATTCTGACTATCAAGGCCAGATTTTTGTCTCCGTTTGGAATCGCGGTCAGACAGAATTCACTATTCAACCGATGGAGCGCATAGCGCAACTTATTATGGTTCCCGTCGCGCAGGTGCAGTTCAATGTCGTTGACGCGTTTACCGAAAGTGAGCGCGGTGCAGGTGGTTTTGGTAGCACGGGTAAAAGGTAATTTGGGCTCGAAGAGTCAAAAGCGCGTCAGCAAAAATTGTACTGCGCTCGTTGTAACCTGCAATGCCTTAAATAACCCTCCATCTGCCTAAACTTAGCCAGCGCCGGGAGTTCCCATTGGGGGAAGAAACATATTGAATAACAACGTTAGGCCTACCAAACAATGCGATATCAATTTCCCAACCTAGCCGCACCCATTTTTGCGATAGTTGCCGCCGCCCTCATTACTGCGGTTAGCCCGTTAACGCACGCGCAAAAAGCGCCCGCCGAACAGGGCAGTCCGCAAGTTGGGCTGCCAAAAGTCAGTTTAAAAGCGGGAGGCCAAACCATCAAAGCAGACATCGCCGCCACCGATGAAACTCGACAAAAAGGGCTCATGTTTCGCACCAAAATGGGCGTAAATGAAGGCATGTTATTTGTCTTCCCGCAAATCGGCTATCACGCGATGTGGATGCGAAATACCCCCATCAATTTATCAGTCGCCTACATAGACGAGGCAGGCAAAATTTTATCGATTCACGAAATGACCGCCTTCGATGCAACCTCCCATCAATCCGCGGGCCCCGCACGCTTTGCGCTAGAGATGAACGCGATGTGGTTCACGAAAAATAAAGTTAACGCGGGCGACACAATTCGCGGCTTGGAGAAAGCGCCGAAGCCGAAGTAACGCGGTTGCGAAATCAAAACGGCAATAATTTTTGTCGAAATTGACCTAGCAAATGATCAAACATCGGTGATGTTGTAATCAATATCATTCGCCTTCAAAGAAGTGATGAATTTCTTCGTTGCAGAATCACCGCACGCGGTAACCGACCTCCCGCTATAGTTGTTCTTGGCATCGTGGCTCGCGTGCAAATGAGCAGCAACGATCACGACCAGCGACACAAACAGTATCTAGCCCCAAACCCTGTTACATTTTTCTGCGATTCACTGATTCTCTGCGATTTGGCTCGTTAGTCGAAAATGGCATCGGCTCTGCCAATGCCTTCCGCTGTTTTTTACTGATAGCGGTCAGCATCGGACACTTGCTTGCAGATTTGCTGCGCAGTCTACTGTACTGACCAGACGATACAAAAAGGAAATGCCTTGAAAAATACCAGTGTGCAGACAGTAGAGGTAAACAGCAGCCTGAGTGCATCGGCCAAATCGATCTTGCAAAAACGTGAAACCCAAACGAACTTTGTGGAAAAGGCAGTGCGGGTAACTATCGCGCATTGAACCTAGAAAAGGCAGTTGGACGGGTGTGTCCCACAGGGATAGCGTCCCCGTTGGGAACATAAGTGTGCATTTTTCGGACTTCCTAGCAAGGCCTCATTTGGCAAACATGGACGGAGCAGGCCTTATCCTGCAAGGAGGAGCAACGCGGCTAGGGAGTTTGCAAAATGTGCAATCGCACCGGTAGCGTGCGTCACCAACTAGGTGAACGTGCTAAACCGCTCAACTCGTTTATTCATGCTCACGTTCAAGCAACTAAAGCGGTCAACTGCCGTTTCTAGGTTGAGAGGTGCAACGTGAATTTACTGCGCGCGAGATGCTTGCGCGTGATTACGCTATT